>VYKZ01000093.1_pt1 | contig 19535 bp, 9 predicted proteins | sample 5114421 | NCBI WGS metagenome assembly VYKZ01 (sample SAMN12291788, study PRJNA351875) | freshwater metagenome | isolation source: freshwater lake | place: USA: Michigan, Gull Lake | collected 2013-08-08 | reverse complement strand
ACGCAGGGCCGCGAGCAGCTTCTCCTTCAGGCCGCCGATGGCGGTGACGCGGCCGCGCAGGGTGATCTCGCCGGTCATGGCGATGTCCTTGCGGATCGGCACGCCCGTCAGGACCGAGACCATGGCCACGGTCATGGCGACGCCGGCGGACGGACCGTCCTTCGGCGTGGCCCCGTCCGGCACGTGGACGTGGATGTCGGTCTTTTCGAACACCGGCGGCTTGACGCCGAAGGCCAGCGACCGGGCCCGGACGTAGGACGCCGCGGCCGAGATCGATTCCTTCATCACGTCCTTGAGGTTGCCGGTCACGGTCATGCGGCCGCGGCCGGGCATCCGGATCGCCTCGATGGTCAGGATGTCGCCGCCGAACTCGGTCCAGGCCAGGCCGGTGACGATGCCGACCTGATCGGTCTCGTCGGTCTCGCCGTAGCGGAACTTCCTCACACCCGCGTACTCGGCCAGCTTGGCCTCGTCGACGGTGATCGAGGACGTGCCCGTCTTGGCCATCTCGCGCACCGCCTTGCGGGCCAGACCGCCCAGCGCCCGCTCGAGAGAGCGCACGCCGGCCTCGCGCGTGTAGTAGCGGATCAGGTCGCGCATCATGGCGTCCGGCACGACCAGCTCGTCGGACTTAAGGCCGTGGTCGGTCAGCAGCTTGGGCAGGACGTGACGCTTGGCGATCTCGACCTTCTCGTCCTCGGTGTAGCCGGAGACGCGAATCACCTCCATCCGGTCGAGCAGCGGCTGCGGCATGTTCATGCTGTTGGCCGTGGTGACGAACATGATGTTCGACAGGTCGTAGTCGACCTCCAGATAGTGGTCGCCGAAGGTCGAGTTCTGGGCCGGGTCCAGCACCTCGAGCAGGGCCGAGGACGGGTCGCCGCGCCAGTCGGCGCCCAGCTTGTCGATCTCGTCCAGCAGGATGAAGGCGTTGGTCGTCTTCGCCTTCTTCATCGACTGGATGATCTTGCCGGGCATGGAGCCGATGTAGGTTCGGCGGTGGCCGCGGATCTCGGCCTCGTCGCGCACGCCGCCCAGCGACATGCGGACGTATTCACGTCCCGTCGCCTTGGCGATGGATTTGGCCAGCGAGGTCTTGCCGACGCCCGGAGGGCCGACGAGGCACAGGATCGGACCCTTCAGCGAGCCCGTGCGCGCCTGGACGGCGAGGTACTCGATGATGCGTTCCTTGACCTTCTCCAGGCCGTAGTGATCCTCCTCGAGGATGTCCTCGGCCTTCTTGAGGTCGATCGGCTTCTGCTTGGCCTTGCCCCACGGGATCGACAGCAGCCAGTCGAGATAGTTCCGCACCACCGTGCTCTCGGCCGACATCGGCGACATGTTGCGCAGCTTCTTGACCTCGGCGTCGGCCTTGGCGCGCGCCTCCTTGGACAGCTTCGTCTTCCGGATGCGCTTCTCGAGTTCCTGAATCTCGTCGCGCTGGTCGTCGGTCTCGCCCAGCTCGCGCTGGATCGCCTTCATCTGCTCGTTCAGATAGTATTCGCGCTGGGTCTTCTCCATCTGGCGCTTGACGCGAGAGCGGATCTTCTTCTCGACTTGGAGGACCGAGATCTCGCCTTCCATCAGGCCATAGACCTGCTCCAGCCGGCCGGCGACGTCGAAGGTCTCCAGCAGCTTCTGCTTGTCGGCGATCTTGACCGACAGATGGGCCGCCACGCTGTCGGCCAGCTTTGACGGGTCCGTGATCTGGGGGATGGAGCTGAGTGCCTCGGGCGGGATCTTCTTGTTCAGCTTCACATAGTGTTCGAAGTGCTCGATCACCGCGCGCGACAGGGCCTCGGCGCGGGCCGGGTCGTCGATCTCGTCGTCGATCGCAACGGCCTCGGCCTCGAAATACTCGGACTGGTCGGTGAAGCGGGTCAGGCGCGCGCGGCGCTTGCCCTCGACCAGCACCTTCACCGTGCCGTCGGGCAGCTTGAGCAGCTGCAGCACGGTGGCCAGCACGCCGATCGGATAGATGGCGTCGGCGGCGGGGTCGTCGTCGACGCTGTTCTTCTGGGTGGCCAGCAGGATCTGCTTTTCGCCCTTCATGATCTCGTCGAGCGCCCGCACGGACTTCTCGCGGCCGACGAACAGCGGCACGACCATGTGCGGGAACACGACGATGTCCCGGAGCGGCAGGACGGGGAGGACTTTGGACTCGGACATGATGCGACTTCCTGGAGCCCGGGTTGATCCCGAACCCGTCGCGCCGGCGTGGGGGGCGAGAGCCCGACCGTTTCGACTCGACCCGCCTTGTGGCGGCCTTCGGGAAAGTATGTGGTCCGCAACCGTACACGTTCAAGCGTAGCCGGTGGGGAGGCTGGGGATCGGGCGCATCCCGCTCCGCCGACTGCGACCGAAATCGCGCAGTCGGGCACGGGTCGGCGCTCCGTCATCGTCGATGCGGAGGTGGAGGGCGGGCGGAGCGCCGGGCCTTCGCCCGGAAGCAGATGTGATTACCGTTTCGACGAAGACCGACGCTCCGCGCGCATGGTTTTCCGGCAGCTTGCGGCGGGTGGCCCTCTTAGGGCCTTACCGCAGTCGCCTCCGGCGGGCGGCGACGTCCTGCGACGTCTGCCGGATCGGTCCGAGTATCCCCCTCGACCCTTGCCCGGGATCATCTCTTGGTGACCCCGATCGGCTCCATGCAAGATGGACCCCGCTCCATACGCTCCCGCCGCCGCAAGGTCGCAGGCCTCACGAGCCCTCCGGTGCGACGGGACCGGCACATGCTGGCGGAGCGCCGAACCGGGTGTGGAAAGTGGGGGCGGAGAAAGTTCAGAGCGTGGAAAGGGCAGAGGAAAACAAGAGAAGTCGTCGCGACTTCTCAGGGCAGCCCGCCGGACCGCCCTTTCCCGCTCGCCGGGGAAGGTGGCTCGCGGAGCGAGACGGATGGGGTGGCTCGCAGCGCCTCGCTCGACGTCAACGGTGGGACTGATCGAGCAGCCACCCCATCCGACCGCCTCCGGCGCCCACCTTCCCCGGCAAGCGGGGAAGGAAAGACCTACGGCGTCAGCGTCTCCACGCCGGCGTCTGTGCCGATGATGGCTTCGTCGGCGAGGTCGAGGAAGAGGCCGTGTTCGACGACGCCGGTGACCAGTTTCAGGTCGTCGGCGAGCCGGGCGGGGTCGTGGATGACGCCGCATTTCGCGTCGTAGATCAGGTTGCCGCCGTCGGTGCGGATCTGACCGCGCTCGGCGGTGCGGACGCGGGCGGGCATGGCGACGTCGTGGTCGGTCACGACGTCCGCGATGCGATTGCCCGTCGTCTTATGGCCGAAGGCGACGACCTCGATCGGCAGGGGGAAGGCGCCGAGATGGGGCACGACCTTGGCGGCGTCGGCGATGACGAGGCAGCGGGACGACGCCTCCCACACCAGCTTCTCGCGCAACAGGGCCGCGCCGCCGCCCTTGATGAGGGCGAGGCCGGGGCCGATCTCGTCGGCGCCGTCGACGGTCAGGTCGATGCGGGAGACGTCCTCCAGCGTGACCAAGGGCAGGCCGAGCTCGCGCGCGAGGTCGGCGGTGGCCTCGGAGGTCGGGACGCAGCGGAGGTTCGGCAGGTTCCGCGCCGCCAGCGCCTTGACGAACCAGGCGGCGGTCGAGCCGGTGCCGAGACCGACGGTCATGCCCGCCTCGACGCGGAGGGCGGCGGCCTCGCCGGCACGGCGTTTCTGGATGTCGGACATCTGGGCTCTCTTGCGGCGGCCGCGGATCGGTGGTGGGCTGGTCCGGCTTTATCGGGGGACGACGGCATGGGAAAGCGCGCCGCTGCGATCATTTCGGCAACTGCCGCCGCCCTGGCCTGCAGCGCGTGCGAAACGGTCTTCGTGCAGCCCGCGGACACCGCCGACGCCGCCCGGGTCAGCTTCGCGCGGGACCCCGAGCTGGGCACGTATGGCACGGGACAAATTCTGTCGTGGTCCTCTGGCCCCGAGTGCGCTGAGATTCTGAAGATCGCGGCTTTCGACCCGATGTCGAAAATCTTCGCCGGCCAGACCTCGGCGACGTTCAGGCTGCAGGGCGGCCAGAGGACGCACCTGCTGGCGGAAATCTACGGACAACCGCGCGCCGCCTATACCGTGGTCACGGGGTGCACCAACCTGATCAGCTTCACGCCGCGACCGGGAGGCAACTACGCTCTGGCGCAGCGCTTCAACGGCGGCGACTGCACGACGGGCGTGGTCGATCAGGAGACCGGCGCGCCGCCCGTCGATTTGGTCATGCATCCCCTGGCGCCTGACTGCAGGCGCATCCCGAACGGGTACTACGCCCTGCCGGAGTGAGGCCGCTCAGCCCCTCGCCGCCTTCTTCGCCCGCATGGTCTCCATGAAGCGGGCGGCCCAGCCGGGCTTGGACGTCTGGGGCGCGCGGGCGAGCGCGAGGTCGCCCGGCGCGATGTCCTGGGTCACCACCGAGCCCGAGCCGACCATGGCGCCGGCGCCGATGGTGACGGGGGCCACAAGCGAGCTGTTGGAGCCGACGAAGGCTCCCTGCCCCACCTCGGTGCGATGTTTGAAGAAGCCGTCGTAGTTGCAGAAGATGGTGCCCGCGCCGATGTTGGCGCCCGCCCCGACCACGCCGTCGCCGAGATAGGACAGGTGATTGGCCTTGGCCCCCGCGCCCATGGCGACGTTCTTCACCTCGACGAAATTGCCGACCTTGGCCTTCTCCCCCAGCTTGGCGCCGGGCCGCAGGCGGGCATAGGGGCCGACCTCGGCGCCCGGACCGACCTCGGCGCCCTCGACGTGGCTGAAGGCGCGGATCTTCGCGCCGGCGCGCACGACCGCGCCGGGGCCGAAGACGACGTAGGGCTCGATCACCGCGCCGGGTTCGACCTGGGTGTCCCAGCTGACGAAGACCGTGTCGGGAGCCGGCATGCGCACGCCGGAGGCCAGCAGGTCGTCGCGGCGAACCTTCTGGAACAGGGCTTCGGCCTGGGCGAGTTCCCCTTGCGCGTTGACGCCCATGACGGCGTCCTCGTCGGCGAAAACGGCGCGGGTGGGTTCGCCGCGCTCGCGGGCGAGGGCGACGACGTCGGTCAGATAGTATTCGCCCTTGGCGTTTTCGTTCTTCACCTCGGCCAGCAGCTCGAAAAGCAGGCGCGCGGGCGCGGCCATGACGCCGGAGTTGCAGGCGGTGACCTTCAGCTGATCGGGCGACGCCTCCTTGTGCTCGACGATGGCTTCAAGCCCGCCGTCGGCGTCAATGAGCAGGCGGCCATAGCCGGTGGCGTCGCGCGCCTCGAAGCCGACCACGGTCAGGGCGTCGCCGAAGACGGGCTCGACGTCCGCGGCCTTGAGCAGGGGCACGTCGCCGTAGGTGATCACCACCTGGCCGTCGAAGTCGGCCATCAGCTCTCGCGCGGCCAGCACGGCGTGGCCGGTGCCCAGCGGCGGATCCTGGACCGCGACGGCGGCGGTCCCAAGGCGCTTCTCGACGTGGGCGCGGACTTCCGGGCTGTGATTGCCGACCACGACGATCACGCGCTCGCAGCCCAGGCCCTCGGCCGCGTCGATGGCGTGGTCCAGCATGGCGCGGCCGCCGACGGGGTGCAGCACCTTAGGCAGGCCGGACTTCATCCGGGTGCCCTGGCCGGCGGCGAGGATGATGGCGGCGCGACGGGTCATGCGGGCTCCGGAGACGGCTGTCGGGTCGCGTTTACAGCGGCGCGGTTTCAAATAGAACCGGGCGCATGCAAGACCTGAGCGGCTGGACGATCGCCTTCGACCTGGACGGGACGCTGGTGGAGACGGCGCCCGACCTCATCGGGACGCTGAACCGGCTGCTGACGGCGCGCGGCCTGCCGCCCCGGCCCCTAGAGGCGGCGCGGCATCTGGTGGGGCACGGGGCGGTCGCGCTGCTGAAGGACGGGTTCCGGGAGGCGGGGGCCGCGTGGGACGAGGCGGAGCAGCCGGCGCTGCTGGCGGCGTTCCTCGAGGACTATCTGGCGCATGTCTGCGACCACAGCCACGTCTATCCGGGCGTGGAGGCGGCGCTGGACCGGCTGGCGGCGCGGGGCGCGATCCTGTGCGTCGCGACCAACAAGCCCACGCATCTGTCGCTGGCGCTGTTCGAGCGGCTGGGGCTGACCGGGCGGTTCGCGGCGATCTGCGGCGCCGACGCGGTGTCGGCGAGGAAGCCCGACGCGGCCCACATCCGCGAGACGGTGCTGAAGGCCGGCGGAGATCCGGCGCGAGCGATCATGGTCGGCGATTCGATCACCGACGTGCGGGCGGCGCGGGCGACGGGCGTGCCGGTGGTCGTGACGACCTTCGGCTACACCGAAATCCCGGCGGCGGACCTGGGCGGCGACGCCCTGATCGACGGGTTCGGCGAGCTGGAGGCGGCGGTCGATCGCATCGTGGCGGGCGGGCTTGCCTCCCCGGATCGCGCGGGCTATGTCCCCGCCTCCTAGAAACGGCCCGGATGCGTAGCTCAGCGGGAGAGCACCTCGTTCACACCGAGGGGGTCACAGGTTCAATCCCTGTCGCATCCACCATTCTTTTCAGGGGCTTGGACAGCCGAGCCGGTCCTGCCCCCCTGATATACCCCCGGATACGCTGCTCCCCGTCTCGGGCTAGAGCTCGGCCTGGCCTCAACTTACGCGGTATTCCGTTCGATCAATCCAGCTTCAGTGGCCAACGTCATGGCGGTCTCAAGTCGATCCTGCGTCGCCACCGGCGGCGATCCCGGCCGAACCTTGGGCGCCAACGTCCAGCCGTCTTCGTCCAACACGATCTTGAGCCGCAGCAAGGTCTTACCTCGGGCCCGCGCATCAACGAGGCCACGCCCGACAGACCAGTATATGTGCTGGGTAAGGACCCAGGATTCCAAGACGTAGGTAACAAACTGTCGAGCGGGCTGATCGGCGAGGCCGCGCGCGTCCGCCGCTGCACGAGCCAACGGCAAGCGATCGGGGCGTTCGAAGGTCTCCGATTTGCTCGGTGCCTCAGCAAGAGCGTAAGCAAGTCCCGAAAAAACAGCGGCGGGTGCCTCGTGTAGGTTGTCGGTAGCGAAGGTGGCGCGGATCCGAGCCATAAGGGGAACCGGCGAGTCGTCGGACGGTCGTAGGGCGTCTAGCCATTCGCTGGTGTCCATTTCAGGGTTTCCACCAACCATTCCAACGAGGCGTTCAACGATCTCCTCGGAGTGCATGGCCTGTTCGGCCAGTTGAGTGGTCAACCAGAAGAGAAGGCTCTCAAGCGCCAGCCGGAACAGTTGCCGCGCCTGAAGCCGACGCCAGGCGCGCGTGGCCAACGCGAGTTCGGCGTCATCATCGGCCACTTCAAGCGTCATGAACTCACGAATCTTAGCTGTTTCCACCTTGTCGATTTGGGAAGCGACGGCGATCATCCGTTCCACGCCTGACCGCCGCGAGCGCGGTGCAAGGTCGCCGGCCAAGACGCGAGCAACGAAAGCCCGCTCCTCTGGGGTCGGATCGTCCAGCCTCCAAGCCTCACCCAAGCCCTTCACGTCGTCGGTGCTGACAGTAACCTCGCCCAACTGGGACAAGGCCGGATGGTTGAGCCATTCTGACAAGCGGGCCTCAAGCGCCAAAACAGCAGGCATCGCCTCCGCTTGAGGAACCAGAAGAATAGAATGGTCTGAATGGACGTCCACCCAACCCAGGGTCTTGAGGGCCGGCCCATAGGTGATGGGCGCGGTTAGGGCGGTCGAGTAGCGGCGGTCGAGACGGCGTTTCATCCACGCTGGGCCGCCGAAACAGTAATCGGGCGCCGCCAAAATAGAGGACAGAACCTGCCGTCCCGGCAGGTCCGCACGGGGGTCCCTCAGAAACTGAGACCAAGCGAACAATACTTCGACACGGTCCACATAATCGCGAATCTCATCGGTCAGAAGCCGACGGCCGCCTTCGCGCGCCAAGTGGAATGCACGATGAAATGCCCAGGCCACCAGCGTGTAAGGTCGGATATGGCGTCCGACATTATTCATGCCCGGAAACACCTGATCCATCATGTCGAAGTTGACCTGACGCAGACCTAGCGGGTCGATGCCACCTAAGTCCGAAGAGACGACGGGCGGCAGAATTGGACCATCAAGGCTGGCGGCCTCGGCCAACAAATCAGAGTGATCTCGTGCCATCAGAGAGCACCGCATAGGATCACGGCACCACATCCGGAACGACAGCAGGCGATCCGGTGGTTCTTAAGCCTGAACGCTTCGGCGCGCGGTAACGCTGAGGAGCATCTCTGCCCGGGGCAGGCTTCAACCCAACGGTCGATGACGACCAGCTTCTGCCGTCCCCGCTCGACGCGCAGATGATCCCGCAATACCGGCCATTCCTCTGGATAGCTCTGGCGGATCGCGTCGTGTTCAGCTGGGTCAGCACCCGTGCCGATTGCAGCCGCGTAGCGGTTGATGTGTTCGCGCTGCGTCAGGACCTGGCTGATCTCTAGCCAGACGTCTTCGAACGAGCGAGCCTGCGGGAGTGCCGCTTGAAACGCGACCGCAGAGTCGGGTGGCGGCGGGGGGCCGTCCAGATCGTAGCCGAGGCGATGAAGGTAGGCACGGGCCTGAGTGGCGGAGTTCGGTTGTCCGACGGCTCCGGCAAAAGTCATGGCCAAGGCGGCGGCATCGACGAGTTGATCTCCATGGGGCGGATGGGAGCACAGACCATTCAGCAAGGCCGAAACCCAGTCTCGCACCCGTCCAGGGGGCGGGTCGAGCCGCGCGACCACATATCGAGTGAGGTCCAACGCATTGCCCATTTGCCGCTCGACGTGAGGCTCGGACAAGAAGAGGTCTAGCAAGAGCTGGAAGGTTTCCAGAGATTTCGCGACCGCGCGTTCTGAAACTTGATTGATCGCTGGCGCGCCGTCATCTTCGTCGGCTGCATCACCAGTAATCGCAACATTGGCCCCCAATTCTGCCAAGGCCCCTCTCGGCTGGCGCAGCGCCGCGATTATCATACTGATAAATCGACGATCTGCCGTCTCTGACAGGGCGTCGGCGCGCCGGCTGGTTTCGGCGACCAACCCCCGCGAGCGCGTAAGGTCGGCCGGATCAATGTAGCCGTCTGGAAAAGCCTTCTCCGCCACCGCGCCGCCCCCGGTCACGCGTGCTCCCGCTGTGAGTCGATCTGGGTCCTCGTGCAGCCAGGTCATGATCGCAGTGACGTCTTCGGGCGTCTCCGAACCAGCAATTAGCGCAAGCAGGCGACCGGCAATTGGCCCCATACGCCGGACTGTTCGCCTGTAGGCCTCCGCTGTGATGAAACCCGAAGCTTCTGAGCCCGAAGCTTCGAACCTAAGGCGCAAGACCAACCGACCACCTAGCCACGACGCCGTTTCGACCGCAGGCGCTATCAGATCAAAACTTCCGTCATCGAGGACCTGCGTCACTCCCAGATTGTGCACGCCGAAAGAATCTACGAGTTCAGCCACAGCGGGCCCCGTCCCACCGCCGGTCAGCACCCGGCCGCCTACGTGATCCCCCTCCAACGCTGCTCTGAGGATTCCACGACGCTCCTCGGCATCAGCGCCGTCGCCTGCGGAGAACGGGACATTCACCAGCGGCGGGGCAGCTGTCACGGTCCAGCTCTTGGATTGATCCCGGTCGATTCGCACGACGCAGGCTTCCACATTCTTCCCCGCCTCTAGTGCAGCGCGCGACGCGTTGGCGCTGCCCGAAATCAAGATTCGCCCTCGGCGCCCGACCATCTCGAAGACTTTGCCGTGCAGGCGCCGGGGCTTGGGCTCAACCAGGGCTTCAGCCGTGACGGAGCGGATCGGAAGGGATGCGGTTACGGGCCACTTGCGACCGGCTTTTCCCTCCACCACGTCGCCGGGGTGGGCGTGAACGAGGATTTCCTCCAAGCCGAGACGTCGTGCGAGCGCATCCACCCCCTGACCGTCGTCCCAAAACGGAGCCGCTACGAGCAGCCGCGTGCAGCCCCCGATGATCTCGGCCATCTCTACCATTTGGTCCGAGAGCGAGCGATCAAGGTTATGGATAAATCTGAGCGTATCTGGTCCGTCGCGCCCAGCGACGACGCGCCTCAGGTCGGCAGCGGTCTCCTCACAATGAACACCAGCCCCGTGCGCCAAGCGTGGAGAGCCAGCCAAGCCTTCAAAGAAGCCGGCGGCATCTTCGAAGGCCCGGGGCGCGAAGTCGGGATGGAGCGCTTCCAGAACCTCTAGATTACCGCCCCAGCCGTTGAAGGTTAGATTGCCAGACCCGACCAGCAGCCAGCCGTCTTCGCCCCCGGACAGAACGCCGACCTTGGGGTGAAAGCAGCCGGAAGCGCAGCGAACCGGTTCGACCTCATAATCGCGGCCCGCCCGGCGCGCGCCAATTTCGGAGAGGGCGCCGCGAACACCATCGATGTCCGAAAGGATGACGCTCGCCTCCGCCCCGCCACGGGTCAGACCGTCCAGCACAACAGACTCGTAGAACGACAAGCTCAAGGCATAGGTGGTGAAGAGAGAGCGGGTCCAAGGACGTGCTTGTAGGAGGTCTTGGACGAACACCTCGATCAGCCGCCCACATCGAACAACGGCAAGGATGACGACGCGGCCATGGTGGCGACGATGAGATTTCGGTCCAGGTAGAGGTTCCTCGCTTCGCAGCTCGTTTCAGCGATCAATTGGCAGCCGTGACACGCGGCGCCCAAAAGGCTGCGATCGCCGCCGCCCTCACCCGGGACGTGGTCCGCGCAGACGGGATCAGATGAGCAGATCAGTTGCGATTCCAGCGCCTCGTCGAGGATCGAAAGGATGCGCTGCGCGACGCCTGCGAGCCCGCCCAGCGAACCCTGCGCGCCCGGCGACGCCGTATAGATCAGTATCCCGCAGCGATCCGGCGCGGCGCCCCGATTTCCCGCGATTGCGTAGACCCGCTCCTTCAAGGAACTCGCTGGGTATCCGCAATCGAGAGCGATCTGCGTCAGCAGTGCGTGCGAAAGAGTATGGAGCAGCACGTAGGCGATGCCGGGCGCGGGAGGAGCCTCGCTCGAAGCTTTCCGGTCTCCCCACCACTTGTCATGCGCGACCTGGAGCGCCGAGGCCTGCTCCTTAACCTCGGGCCGTGACATCCAGGATTGGATTTCCCGCTCGTCGAAATGCAGGAACAGGCCCTCTCCCAGCTGTTCAATGGCCGGGAGCCATGAGGTCTCCTTCGCCAGGGGCGCGCCGCTCACCGCAAGTCGAATATCTTCGAGCTCTCCGTCATCCTGTGTCGGTGCTGGCTCCAGCCGCGTGAAGCCGTAAAGCGCCGACACTTCCCTCAGGCGGTGGACCGCGACGACGTTGCGAATGAAGCGGCCGGTTGAGCGACCATCGTCCCAAGCGGGTTTTGGCAACGTCTCCGCATAAAACCTGGAAGTGGGTTCGTTGCGGCCGATCTGCGGATCGCCCTGCGCCAGCCGGTCGAACTCCGCCACCTTGATGGGGGCTTGGCCATCGGCAGCCGCCCCCTCGCGAATCTGATTCAGGGCGGCGAGGATTTCGTCGTCTCCGTAGCCCTCAAACGCCGCCTTGAACTGTTCGATTACCCTGAACGCCGCGATCTGCTGCGCGCTCGTGACCTGGGCCAGGAAGTTCATATTGGCCTGCACCAGCCGCCCCAATGCGGATTCGGCTTCGGGCAGGGAGATCACAGTGGCGACCTGTGGGAAGTAGGTGTTGGTCGCGGTCCGGATCAGAAGACTGACGTCGTGCGCTTCCTGGCACCCCTCGTCGTCGCCGATGAGCCAAGGGCTGGAGCCCCGGCACTTCCCGAGGCGCCCGGGAGCCGAGGCCTGCACGAGCGAGATAAACTGGCCGCATTCGCAGGCGATCGTCACATCACGGGGGTCGCCGCTGGTGCCCTGTTCTTCAAGCCAAAGAGGCTGCCGGCACCTGACCCCGTCCGCGTGAACGATGCCGCTCCAATTCAAATCCTGGAGGTGGCCCGAGGGACAGGCACCGACGAAACGAATTGGTGTCACATTGACCTTTTTGCCCGTCGTCTGGCTGACGTAGGCCTTGCGACTGCCGGCGGCGTCCAGTCGACTCCAAGGGACCAGTTGGCGCCCACGACCTTCGCGTCCGCCGGAGGTGAAGGCTTCGACCTGCTCGCTCACGAACCATGTCGGAAAGATGGTCGCCGCCACACCCGGCGGTATCCCGTGGGTTCTTGGAGGCAGCGGCGGCGTTCGAAGCGAGAGGGTCTGTTCGGGGTCAATCTCGGTGCGCTGCTGAAGCAGTGCTTGCAGTTTGAGCGACAAGCGCGGCTCGTCGATCAGTTTCCAGCCGCCCTCGCGAATTTCCCAGCGCTCCAAACCGCCGATGATGACCGAGCGGTCAGGCAAGTCGACCATGGCACCGGGACCGAACAGCCCGACCAGCTGGCTCAGGCGAACTTCATCCTTGCTCATGCCGGGTCACCACCGATGGAGTTGCCGTAGGGGTCTTTGATCTTGAGCGGCACGGGCGGCTCGACGTCGCGCATGGAGCGACCGGCCCGGAACTTCCGATGGTCGGCGTCCAGATCGTCCACGCCCTTGCCGAGCACCTCCTGTAGCAGACGGCCTTCAGCCGAAGCCTTCGAATAGACGAAGCCCTGCCCCCCGACGGTCTGCTTCTCTACCGTGTCGAGCCACGCTTTCAGGAGAGCGTCGATCTGCGCGCCCAAGGCCTCCTTGCCACCAGCGATGGCGGCGTCGGGCGCACGGGCCAGGAGCACCTCCCTGACGGACGCCTGGAGGTCCGGACGATCCGCGAGCGCGCGGACCGCGCCTTCGGGCGTCATCTCATCGTCCATGTGCCGGAGGATCGCGACCACAACCGCCGCCAGCGATCGATCGAGGGCGCGCGCCGCCCAAGGGGTGACGCTGGTCGCCTCGACAGCCCGATAGAAGCTGGCGTGGTAGGCAGTGAACTGTTCGAAATGGGCACGGTCGCGCGGCTTGTGCAGGTTCAGGATGACCGCGATCAGGCCCGGCTTGGTCGGGACACGGCCGACGCGGCTGGTAGCCTGGATGTATTCGGCCGCGCCCTTGGGCTGGCCCTGGACAACCATGAGCCCGAGGCGAGTGATGTCGAGGCCGACCGAGATCATATTGGTGGCCAAGGCAACGTCGATGGAGCGAGCGCCACCACCAAATGCCGCTTCGAGACGCCGCTTGGCTTCGGCGACCTGATCGGTGGACACGCGCGAGGTCAGTTCCAGCGGCTCGTCGATGCGCCGGTTCGCGAACTCCGGTTCGGTCGGTTCGAGACGACGACGCTTGTCGCCGTAGTCCAACACCTGCGGCGAGACCTCGCCCTCGACGATCCGCCGCGCGCCGCCCAGTTCGCGCAGCGCGTTGAAGTAGCAGAGCGCTGTCATATACGGGTCGGCAGCGCTTTCTTTCTCTGGGGTCGCCGGATCGCTTTCGTAGGCGGCCTGCGCTGCGGCGAGCAGGGTCTTGAGCGCACGCAGGTAGACAAGTTTCGGGCCCCGCCCCTGCGCGGCCAGACCGAGATACAGGCGCGCGGCTTCTTCCGAAGCGGGCTTGGTCAGGGCGAAGAAGCTGTCACGGCGGTCAAGGCCAGGCGGGGGGAACACCGCCGTTTCATCGCGGCCGAACAAGCCACGAATCTGGTCGTCGGCCCTTCGCACCGTGGCGGTAGACGCCACGATCTTGGGCCGGACGGGACGACCGCCGACCTGGCGAGTCGCCAAGGTGTCGATCGCCGCCTCGTAAAGGCCGGCGACGGTTCCGAGCGGACCGGAGATCAAGTGCAACTCGTCCTGGATGATCAGGTCCGGTGGGTCGAGTCGCCAACCGTCGCCGAGGGGGCGACCCTGTCCGGGTTCGGCGGCACCATAGAAGCCGACGCCCTCCTGCCATCGATCGACGTGACCGAAGAAGGCTCCAGTCCGCCCTTCCCAAGGCAAGCTGGCGAACTTGTCGATCGTTGCGATCAGGAAGGCCGGCAGGCGGCGATAGATCGGATCGTCGACCACCAACAGCGGTAGGGGACGGTCACCAGTGAAGTCGCACGAGATGTTGGAACAGCGGATTTCGAGATTGGCCGGGGCCAAGGCGCTTGGGGCGCAACGGAAAGCGTCCCGATCAAAATCCGTGCCGCACCAGGGGCAGGCCTTGATGGGCGCCGGCGGCCCCGCCCGGCCCCGTTTAAAAGCTTCTAGTCTCCCGACCGCCGTATCGATCTTCTTGTCCCTCGGCCCGCCCATGCGGTTGGGGGTGCCGGCGGCTCCGAGCCAAAGGCCGATCTCGATCGGCCAGTCGCCCAGCCGTGGCCTGCCCTTCTCGTCGGCTTCGGCAGGATCGGTGCGGAGCAGATCGAGAGCGCACACCACCCCGGCCGCGCGGCTCAGCTGATCGAGGGTCAGGAGCCGGAGGGTGTAGCGCATGATGACGCTGAGCCCCGCTCCAAGAACGCCTGAGGCGCCCAGACGCCGGTGGGCGATGGTGAAGGCGGCCAGACCCAGATAGGCCTCGGTCTTGCCACCGCCCGTCGGGAAGAACAGCAGGTCGACGATCTCGCGATCAGGATGCGCCTTGTCGCTCAGCCCCTCCAGGTTCAACAGGATGAAGGCCAGCTGGAACGGACGCCACGCTGGGGCGCGTTGCGTCACCGGATCGCCGCCGGGACCCGCCTCGCGTCGACGGGCGGCGCGCGCCACAGCGAGGTTCGCATAGCGGAAGGCGCGGCGTGCCTGTTCATCGGCGCCGAGCCGGGCCACCCCCGCCGCCATGCGTTCCCGCGCGGCCGAGGCACCCTGAAGCAGACGTTCGGCAGTCTGCAAGCGCTGACCCGACAGACCAGCGGTCACTTGCGTCGCGATCCAGTCGCCATAGGCGTCGACCAGCGGCGACAGAGCGGCGTTCAGGCCCTCGGCGTCCGTTTCGGCCAAGGCGGCCAGCGCTTCCATTTCGAACTCAGGCGTCCGGCCGGAGGCGTCCGCGCACATGTCTGCGCTACGGGGCGCGACCCGTTCGACCTCGGCGGTCGGCATGGGGCTGGTCCAGGCGCGCCGGACACAACCGTCGGCGTCCTCTGTCCAGGCACCGGAGGCGTTGCGCCCCACGGCGTATTCGCAGACGTCGCGATACTGAAGATCGGCCAGCCGAACGTCCGGGTCGTCCGACCTGAGGCCGGACAGGTCCTGGCGGCCGACGAAGCCCGCATCGCACGTCAGGTCCAGTCGCGCCTGGAAGGCGTAGGTCAGATCGGCGAAACGGCGTTTCGACACCGTCGCCCGGCGGTTGACCAGGAAGACGCTAACAGCGCGCAGGCGACGGACCGCCCCGTCCGGTTGCGGCAGGTTGAACAGGCGGGTCTGGCATTCCAGCACCAAGGCTCCGCCGGGGGCCATCGGCGCGGCGCTTTCCGGGACGACCACCGGATCGGCGCGGCCCTCGCGGGTCACCGGCAGGGTGACGGTCGCCTCGCGCGGCTTCCTGATCCAGTCGACCCGGCGCGGCTCCTCGCCGTCCTCGCTGCGTAGGATGGCCGGCGGAACCGGCGGTTCCGTGACATAGTCGCCCCAAGTCACCCGCACGTCGATGGCGGTCACGTCCGGGTCGACCAAGACGGTTAGGCCGATGGAGGCAGGGAAAAACCGGCGATGACCGGTCGGGGCCTCGCCAATCTCGTCCTCGGAGCCCGCTTCGCCGGGGGCCAAGGGGTTGTCGCCGTCCTCGTCGGCGAACAGGTCAGTATCATCGGCGACGGCCGCCTCGCCCTCGGCGTCAACGGCAGCGGCCTCGTCTTGGTCCGGGGCGATGAACCCCGCCAAATACCAGGACGATGGCTTCTCGCTCAGCCGCTCCCGATGCAGGTCGGCGTCCTCCGTGCCGTCAGGCTCGGGCCCGATCAGGTCGCGACGCAGAGCGCGGACCAGCCTCGCACGCACCTCAATGCTTTCCATGACGATAACGCCTCCCGAAACCTGATTAGGCCGCCTCGCATACAACCGGCAATCACAACGGGTCAGTCTTCGTGGTCGTCTACGTCATCTTCGGACGTAGGGACGAGACCAGCGGCCCTTTCGGCAGCGGCGCGTTCGGCGTTGAGATCAAGGAGGCGGCCCAGGACCTCGTCCTTGAAGGCTTGCGGCCAGTCCAGCCGGGTCTTGGCCGTCTTGCCCTCATCCGTCTCCTGTTCGATGAACTCGGGCACCGCGCGCCTGGCCAGATCGCGCCAGATCGCAGCCTTGCCGTCATCGGGTTCACCGCTCGCGTAGGCAAGTAGCACTGTGCGATCCATTTCGGCGTGCAGCTCGCGCAAGCGATGTATGTCTGCGGCACGTTCCTGTCGGTCGTGGAAGCGGTTGTAGGTCTTGGTCAGACCTTCGTCGCGGGCAACCATAAGCGCCGCTCTATGCTCGTGGTAAGTTTTGCCAGCCAACTCAAGCGTTGGGTTGTCCTCATAGCCGATTGGGAAGGGAAATGGCAGGTAACAGTCAGTGCTGCTGTATGTCGCGCGTTCTTCCAATGTGGAGCTAAACTTCCTTACCCATAGTTCATGGATTCGAGATTGTAGAATCGCCACAGAGGGCATCACTGACGGTGTGATTACATAAAGTGTGTTAGCGAATACACATCGACTGGGCAGAACTGTAACAGCGTGCTCATCCTTGACACGCAATGTGGCAGCCACTGCCGAACTTGATTTGATCGTCTCATACATTTGAGGTGCCCGAGAAGCATGACGCCACCAGAACTTCTTGCGAGGCCGATCTACAGGCTTGTCTCCTAGTTTGGCGCGAGCCGGCTTAACCAAGCGTTCGACAATTTCCAACAAATCTGGCCAATCGTCGGCTACTGGGTCAGGATAGTCTTCCGGAACAACACCTATACGGAGAGCGTCTTCTTTCTCCTTGATCGTCATCGTTACCCAAAGACGTTCACCGACCTCACGCTTTAAAGGAAATGATGCGAAGTCAATTACGTATCTATTATGGGCATGAGTCGGTGACGTGTTGACCTCTTCACCCCCGATATAAGGAAATATGCGTTCCGCGTTCCTGGGTTCTTGAGAGATCAACTCCTTCATTCGCTTTAGGCTTTCAGCCTCACCCTTAGCCGCAGCAGCATCGTCAAAAGTAAAGCCCATTCCAAGGACGATGGAGCCTTGGAACGCCTTCCCACTGTTCTCCGCTAACGAGACAGGGCTGTCGTCCAGGTCTCCCTCCACCAAGTAAGCGCTGATCCGACGAACGGTGCTCCCGTCCAATTCCGGTGCCGGACCCGCCCCCTTCACGGCGTGAACCACTGACACCACCACCGCCGCCTCGCCGGGCCATTTCAACCGCCGAACTGCGCGGCTGATCGAGCCGCCGTTCTTGAGGATCCATGTTAGGCCGGATGCACGCGTATCGCCCTGACCGATAGTGTTGGTGGCGATCAGGCCCATGACGCCACCAGACCTCAGCAGGCCAAACGCGCGCCGGAAGAAGTGGGCCACGAGGTCGGAGTTGCCATGGGCACCCGCGTGCAGGGTCTGTAGCCACGGCAAGTAACTGGCGCGGTTGCCTTTGATGATGGTGTTCTTGCCCGCGAACGGAGGATTGCCGACGATTGCGTCGAAACCGGTCGTATCGCCGGTGAAGACCTCAGGAAATTCCAGCGCCCAGTGGAACGGTGACACGCCATGGTCCCCCCACCGCAAGGCCGCCCCCATGGCCGCCATGCGATCCCACCGCTCGCGGTCGCCTGAGGCAGCGGCCTGTTCGATCTCGATCCGCTTCTCCTCGCGCGCCTTCTTCTTATCGCTAGCGAAGAAGGCGGCGACCACGCCATCGCCCACTTCCCGCAGGGTCGCGGCAGCGGTTTCTGCAATATGGTTGCGCCGGGCCTGTTCGATTGCCCGGGCGTCCTCAGGCGCGTTGCGAACCGCCTCCCGGGCCGCCAGAGCTTCTTGGACCTTGTCGCGCACGATGGTGCGTAAAACGGCGTGGCCCGGCTTGTTCTCGTCCCAGTGCGCCGCCGCAATCTGTTTCAACGTCAGACCGACCAGACTGTCGCCGGTTTTGAGCGCGTGGTCGAGGAAGGCGAACTCGTGATCCCGCGCCAGGGTCAGCAGCCACATCGACAGCCGCGCCAGGTCGGTCGCCATCGGATTGCGGTCGACGCCGTAGATGCAGACCTGGGCCACTCGCCGTTTGGCATAGAGCGCCAGGTCTTCATCGGATGGAATGTCGGCCGGGACACCGTGCGCCTGATACGCCGCCTCCAGCTTCTCGCCGATCTGACGGCACGCCTCGACCAGGAAGGCGCCCGATCCCATGGCTGGATCGCACACCTTCAGCGCTAGCACCTGCTCCGGCGTTGGCCGTTCGCCCAGACGTTCGAACGCCGGGGCCAGCGCATGACGCACGATTGGTTCGGTCAGGCTGCGGGGCGTGTAGTGACTGCCGCTCCGCCGGCGTTCGTCGGTCGGTTGGAGCACCGGGGTGCCGGCCGGAACAGTTTGACCGCCGGGCGAACCGCGCTCATCCACCAACGGCAGCAGGGCGTCGCGCAGACCGTCCGGGCCTTCGGCCTTCTTCACCGCATCGGCCAGTTTTGTCGTCAGCGCGCTCCGGCTGTAGTCGTCTTTCAGGGCCTTGATGCGGGCCTCGGCCTTCAGCCCGGCCAAGGTTTCAAGGCTGACGAATACCGGCGTCTTGTTGTTCTTGCCCGCCTTGATGGCGAGGGACGGGCCGGAGGCGGCTTCGACCGTGAAACCCATCACCGTCTCATAGACCGAGCCGATCTGTTCGACATCCAGGGTCCGGTAGGACAACCGCTCGCCGTCCAACCGCATCAGGCCGGACAGGACGCGGTGCAGGCAGCCGTCGCTGACCCGCATGACCGAGGGCGCGCCCCCGGCACCGGCCCTACCCTCAAGGAACAGGAAAACGTCTGGGTCGAACAGCTTGCCCCCGCGCGCGGCGATCCAGTCACCCTTGCCGCCGTGGATCAGCCTGAACAGGGCCAGCAGCCGGCCCCAGCCCCCGATCCGATCATCCATGGTGTCGGGATAGAGGGCGGCGTCTGCATCCAGCTGATCCAGCAGGCCGCGCACCGAATAGTTCTGCTCATAAAGGGCCCGCAGTTCGCCGTCGGCAGATGATGGCAGCAGGCTTCGGTCCTCGGCATAGAGCACGAATACCAGTCGCATCAGGACGGTGAGCAGGCCTTCGTAGAGGTGATGCGGATCGCGTTCCGCCAGCGCCCGTGACGCCTCAGGCTCTGCCGCCACATAGCCGCGCAGCAGTTCGTGCAAGGCGCCGAGGACTTGCTGGGCCAAGGCGGTCGAGACCATCTCCTGGGCGCGTCGCGACTCCTTGAGCAGGGCCGGCAGGCTCTCCTCGACCGGAGCCGCAAACAGGCGATACCGCCCGAGGACCATCTTCAGGCCGCCGAGCATGGGCCGCCCCGCCGTCGTCGTCAGGTCCCCCGGCCGCCAATTGATCCACCCCGAGGTTTCGCCTCGCGGCGCGTGGATCAGCCGGATTTCGTGGTCGGTGATCAGCAGACCGGCCGGAACCTGCCGCTCGCGCAACAGCCGTTCGAACCTCTGCGCCGGCGTC
>VYKZ01000092.1_pt1 | contig 19582 bp, 11 predicted proteins | sample 5114421 | NCBI WGS metagenome assembly VYKZ01 (sample SAMN12291788, study PRJNA351875) | freshwater metagenome | isolation source: freshwater lake | place: USA: Michigan, Gull Lake | collected 2013-08-08 | reverse complement strand
GGATCCGGGCGGATCGGAAAGATCTGGCCCGACCCGGAGCGCAAGAACGCCTGGTACTGCGCCGTCGTGGATTATGCGCGCTTCCCCACGCCGGTGGCGGCCAAGGTGAACGGCCAGAACCGCGAGGACATCCCGTCGAACTTGTGGCGTGACGGCGTGCGCGTGCTCGACCCGCAAGTCTATGCGCAGATCATGGCGGAGGGCGCGGGCAAGATCTCCAGCGCGGCCTCCACGCCGAAGGCCGACCGGGTGAGGGTCACGCCGGCGGACGACCTGGTCCTGCCGGCCGAACTCGCCAAGCATCAGACGCCGAAGAGCGGCCACGGTCGAAGCCGACGGGCGAAGGCGATCGGCGATTGGGCCGAGCAGGCCGCGCTCAAGTACATCGAGGAGCAGGTCGTCGGTTGCTCAGACTGCGTGCATCGTGCGGGCATCGGCGAAACGCCAGGCTGGGACATCGACTACCGCGATGCCCACGGAGTCCTGCAGCGCGTGGAAGTCAAAGGCACGGTCGCCGCCGCCTTCGCAGGGGTCGAGCTGACGGCCAATGAGATGAGGGCGGCCAAGGCTCACGGGGCGAACTACTGGCTGTGTCTGGTGGCCCGCTGCGAGAGTGAGGAGGCGAGAGTGCAGCTGATCCAGAATCCGGCCGGCAAACTGGCGGCGGGCGAGTGGCGAGCGAAGCCCGCGCTGTTTGCGGTGAAGTTTGCCGGCGCATCCGCGGATGTTTGATCGCCTCCGCTTCAGCCTAACGCTTGAACGGAGTCACGCCTGAGCCACGCCGCTCAAAGGCCTCAGCCGAACAACGCACCGCTTAGCGCCATGGGTTGGATGGCCAGCACGTGCCAACCCCCGAACACGCAGGCCACCCTTTTATGACGTGCCGTCTCAGTTCTGAGAACGGTCACGAGACGCTCGTCCCGAGCTCGGTGGGAAAGCCGCGAAGCCCGGTTGAGCGCGCCCAACTCTTTCAATGGCGAAGTCAGCTCTGGGTCCCAGGTTTCCAGGGTCAAGGCATAGCCTTGAACTCCTTCAAACGCGCTCAGAAACCCCGCGAAGGTGCGATGACCCGGCTCATCAGGAAGTCCGTTGGCTACCAGATACTCGCGATGGAATTCAGCGTAGGCGCTCTCCGCCTCTTGAAGATTGCCGTTGAGGCCCACCAACAGCCTCTGAACGACCAAGAAGACTAAGGCGGCGTCCACACCGAGTGTCTCGGCCAACAACGGGAACTCCTCGCCCTCGAGCAAGTCGCCCGACACGAGGCCGGCGCCCAACTGGCGCGCAACCCAGACGCTCAGGCCGAGATCGCCTGCACGAGTAATTGCATCTTCGCGGGACGTCAGATTGCCCGGAGCGACGTTCTCATGGACGAGCACGTCCGGCTCGAAGGATCGCAAAGCCTGTTCGAGCCTGGCCAAGGAGGGAGCCGACGGATCCCGTGTGTGGATCGTGCCGATCAGGCGCAACTGCCGATCGTCACGGGAGGCATCAATGATCACCGGGTTCTGACGAAGAGCTCCGTCGGGCTCGACCGGCAGTCGCAGATAGCTGAGCGGCCGAGGCCCGCAGGCCGCGAGGGACAGAGAGCCGATTAGAAGGGCGCGACGTGAAGGCATTCGGTCCACGTGATCGAGTCTTGCCCTGGAACGTCAAGCGCTGGGCCGCAGGAGGTCAAGCGAGCGCGGGACGCATGGCAGAATTCGTCGGTGAAATGTCATGGCGGGAAGCGCCGCGGGGGATATCATCCGCTGGTGAGCACACGTCCGATCACAGTAGGCGTACTCGGCTTCGACCGCGTCAATGCTCTCGACATCACCGGACCGTTGGAAGTATTCACGGCGGTCACGGTCGAGGGGCGGCCTGCCTACCAGTCTCACGTAGTTTCGGTCACCGGACAGCCGTTCACCGCCGAGTCCGGCGTGGCCTTCATGCCGACGGCTCAACCGCCCGACAGTTTCGACACCATCTTGATCCCTGGAGGTGAGGGCCTGAGGGAGCCCAATACCCTGGCGGAGGCGACGTCGTGGATCCGGCGCCACGCGCCGGCGGCCCGGCGGGTGGTGTCGATCTGCACCGGCGCGTTCGGGCTTTGCGCAACCGGACTGATGGACGGGCGTCAGGTGACTACGCACTGGCGCTTCGCCGACCTCCTCGCCGCGCAGAACGCTTCGGTGGCGGTGCGGCCAGAGGCGCTCTTCATCAAGGACGATCAGTTCTACACCTCGGCAGGCATCACCGCAGGTTTGGATCTGGCGTTGCTGCTGGTTGAGGAAGACTTCGGACCGAGCGCAGCGGCTGCGGCGGCCAAGGAACTCGTCATGTTCTTGAGGCGGCCAGGGAACCAGGCGCAGATCTGCGACGCGCTGGAGGTGCAGGCGCGCTCTGCCGATCGGCTTTCGGACCTTGTGGCGTGGATGGCCGCCAACCTGCGCCATGATCAGACGGTCGTCGAACTCTCACGAAGGGTCGGCATGAGCCCGAGGCATTTCGCGCGTCGGTTCCAGGAGCGGTACGGCACCACGCCGGGGAAGTTTCGTGAGAACCTCCGGCTCGATCAGGCGCGGGCGCGTCTTGAAACGGACCAGACGCTGAACCTCGGATCCCTGGCCGCGCAGCTGGGCTTTTCCGGGGAAGACACTTTCTCGCGCGCGTTCAAGCGGCGCTTCGGCGTCCGGCCGTCGGACCATAGGCGGGCCATGAGATCAATACTCGAGGGGGAATCTCGATGACGAAGCTAGGTTGGACGGCGGCGGCGGCAAGCGCGCTCGCCTTCATGGCAATGCCGGCCGAAGTGGTGAGAGCCGCAAATGCGCTCACGGAATTCGTGGGGACCTATCGCTACCACGGCGGACGAACCGTGGAGCTGATCGTGGACGGCGCGACCCTGACCGCGGTGCTCGACGAGATGAAGTATCCCCTGCGCGAAACGGGGGTCGACGCCTTCTCCAACTCGGGCGGTGGATCCGTCCGTTTCGAGCGGGATCAGGAAGGCCGCGTGATCGCCGTATGGGAAGGCGAGGTGCGGTTCGAGCGCCTGTCTTCGGACGTCAGCGCCCAAACCGCCGGACTGGCGGATCCGATGGCCGGCCGGGTTTCAGGGGCCTATTCCGCGCCTCTGGAGTTGGAAGACGGCTTGAACGTCGGCAATGTGGCCTCCGCTTCGGTGCCACCTCAGGCGGTGCAGGCGATGATCGATGGCGTGCTGGAACGCCGCTTCCAGGACGTCCACTCCATCCTCGTCTACCGGTCGGGGCGGCTTGTGGTCGAAGAGTACTTCTACGGTCATGACGCGTCACGGACGCATCAGCTCCGCTCGGCGACCAAGAGCTTCATCTCAGCCTCCGCCGGCGCGGCCATTGCCGACGGGGCATTGCCGGGCATCCAGGCCACACTGGGAGAGACCTTGGATCTGCGCTCGCTCGGCGCGGGCGCCGCGGACAAGCACGACGTCACGCTGGGCGATCTTCTGACCATGCGGCACGGCTGGGACTGCGACGAGGACGACGAGACGAGCGCCGGGCACGAGAACCGCATGTACGACAAGGCGGACTGGATCACGTTCGGCCTTTCCATACCCAGGGTCAGAGCCAGCGGCGGGGAGGGGCGGTACTGCTCCGCCGCAGCCCTGATGGTCGGCCGCGTCGTCGAGAACGCCGTAGGACAGACGCTTCCCGACTATGCGGCTGGCAGACTGTTCGAACCGCTCGGGATCCGGAGGGCGGATTGGTCTTGGAACTATGCCCTGGACTCCAGCAACCGGGACTTCGCTCAGCTGCGCATGCGGCCGCGCGACATGCTCAAGTTCGGCGTCATGTATGCGCAAGGCGGACGCTGGCAGGGGACCCAAGTTCTCCCCGCCGACTGGGTCCGCAGCTCGCTGTCGCCGCATGCGCGCGTCGAGGGGCAGGACTACGGCTACCTGTGGTGGGGCCAGTATTTTGAGGTGCCCACGCCGCAAGGCCCCCGTCGAGTGGACACCTGGGTTGCGAGCGGCAACGGGGGACAGAAGATCTGGATCGTGCCGGAGTTCGACCTCGTCGCGGTGTTCACCGCCGGTGCCTATAACCGGGGCAACTCCGCGCCCAACGCCATGATGGCCCAGGTGTTGCTGCCAGCGCTCGTCAGGGAGGGCGGCTGATGTTTGAGTTCGTCGTGGCGCAGGATCCTCCGCCGGCAGAGGTCGTCGTCACGGGGCCGGCATCTACGCCCCAGTCAGACTTGGAGCCCACGGTCGTCGAGGACATCGTCGTCGTCGGTCGCCGTGATTCCGTGGAGCGCTGGACGGCTGACGAGATCGACGGACTGTTGCTGGACGACGTCGGCGAGGTCGTGCGCGCCCTCCGAGCGCGGTCGCTTTCTCAAGAATCGCCGCAGGTCTTCGTGAACGGCCGCAGAATCGGAACCTTGGGCGCGATAGCTGACCTGCCGGCCGAAGCGCTCGAGGCCGCGACGCTGAGAGAGGGGCCATTGGGTCCGGAAATCCACGTCGAGTTGACGGATTCGTTTTCCGGCGGCCGGGTGGAAGGCAGGCTCGACCTGGCCGATCGGGGGAGCAAGGGGACGGTAGAGGGGGGTTGGACCCGAACCGCTCGCGATCGAGTGATCAATGTCGTCGCGGCGGGGGACCGGGAAGTGGCCGACTGTCTGGCCGAGGCGGAAGGCGCGCTCAATTCCCGGATCACCCTCGGCATGATCGATCTGGCGACCGAGGGCGTTCAGACGAGCTCCACGTTTGAACTACGCCGCCACGAAGTCACGAGCGGGGGTGTTGTCGGCCTGGACCAGACGGTGGACCTCGGCGCTTCTCGGTCTGCGGAGCTGTCCGGAGGGGCCTCCTGGATGGCTTCTGTGCATGGAAGTGCAAACTGGTCGTCCCTCAGGGGATTGGGAGCGACCGCCCGTTCGACGCATCAGCGGCTGCATACCGAGGTGCGCGTTGATGGAGTTCGCCCTTGGGCTGCGGCCGAAAATCTGACGGTCTCCACCGTATTCACCCTTGAGGGAACTTGGGGCGGCGAGGCGGACAGGCGGCGCGGGACCGTGCAGACGACGGCGAGTTGGACGCCAGGAGGCGGCAGCTGGACCTATCAGTTGGACACGACCGCGGGCGCAGTCGGCGATGAGGAGCACCGCGTTGCGGCGGAGGTGCGCTGGAGAGGCAGCTCTCGCCTGTCGGCCTCGATGTCGGCGAGCACGCAAACGGCGCCCCAGCCGTTGGACCGGAACTTCGCACGAGAGGCGGTGGTCGGCCAGTTTGTCTGGCGGACCGCAGCCGGAGATCGCGACGTGCTGGGGTTGCGCGGCGGCGTCGGAGTTCTGGACGCCGTCAGCGAGGAAGCCTTGACCCTTTCGCTGAGGTCTCAACCGTTCGAGTCGCACGATTTTCACGTAGAGGCGGAGTTTAGCTCCCGTCGTGCCGTCAACCCGGCCGTTTCACTGTCCGCCGATGTGACCGAGTGGGCCGACGTGTTCCCCGACCGACTTGAGGAAAGGGAAGGCAGAACCGTCGCCCTTTTAGGGCCCTTCAATCTCCGGGAGAATCGCGCAGAGACCGTTGGGGCCCTGGTGCGATACTCGTTGGCGGACGTGCTGTGGGGAGACGACTTGGAACTCGTCGGCCGAGCGCTTTGGCCGCTCTCGGCAACCTCGGTGACGCGCGACGGGATTGTCCTGGAACAGGACCGGGCAGCCCGGCTGTTTGGGCTCGCTGGAGTTGCCCCGAGCTTGGGCGCAAACCTGATCTGGCGTCATTCGGATTGGGTGGCGGTAATGGATGTGGCTGACAGGCCCCATGGAGCGGCGGAGCTGAATCTCAGGTGGGAGCGCCGCTACGACTGGGCGGGCGCCAAAGTCGATGTAGGCGTCGGCATCGACAACGCGCTCGGCGGCACGGATTGGTCGGTGAGCGAGCGTCCTTTCGGGCCCATTCAGGAGGAGCCCCGCTTTTGGATCAGCCTGCGCCATGCCGCCGGCCGCGAGTGAAGGCTTCGCCTTCTGGTCTTCAGGACGTGCCCGCAGGACTCGTCACCTCAGCAGCGCCAACGCCGTTTCCAGGACTCTGTCTCGCCCCAACCTGATGTCATTGGGGGACGGGGCCACGTAAACGTCGGGTTCGACGGCCGCATCCGGTTGCGGCGTGTCAGGGAAGCTGGCGATGAGCGGCAGATCCACCACGATCCGCGACGCCGGCAGTCGTAAGAAACAGAATGCGCCCCCGTTGATCCCTCGGCGATTGCCGCCCGTCGGCTCCCCAACGAGCGTGCCAAGGCCATGATCCTTGACCAACTGAGCGAAGTTGAAGGTGGCGGAACTGTTGGAGGCGTCGCACAGCACGATCAGTCGGCCTTGGAACCGGCGGCCAGCCGGCTTGATGACGCGGTCGGTTTCAGGGTTCCGCGGGGCGAGCTTGAAGAAGCCGGGGCGTTCGGCGCTTTCGGACGCCCGTTCGCCCCAGTCCAGGAAGCCCTTGTCCCAGGTCTCGAGTTGGGGACGCAGAACTTCCGGCGCACTTCGATAGCTCACGAACGTTTGGGTCCGCGCAAGCGGCATATCCCTCTCGATGCACCGAGCGAGGATCTCATTGCCGCAGTCCAGACCGCCCTCGTTGCCGCGGAGGTCGACGATCAGAGCCCGACTGCCGGCGTCGACCACCGCGTCGAGACTCCCGTCCAACCAAGCGCGCCAGTCGTAAGTCGCGTCGTAGACGCCCCAGGTTGGCATGATCAGGCGGTGTACGCCCGGCTCGACCTCGGTCAGGGTCCACGGATTTACTCCGTCATCGCTCTCCGCTTCTGGAAGCGTGGATTGCCGGGCCGCCAGGTCAAGCAAGGGCGCGCGGACGCTGCGCCCATCCGACAGGTCGAACCGGGCCTCCCCTTGGAGCGGCAGGACCAAAGGCAGATGGATGTCGAAGGTTTCAAAGCGGCTGGCCCCGCGCATTTCCATCAAGCTGACGCGTTTGGCGTCGTTGCCGCCGTCCGCCCGCGCGAGCGGTAGAAGCTTGGCCAACAGCTCAGCCGTGTTGTTCCCGTCGACGGCTTCGATGCAGTCGCCCGGAGAGAAAAGGCCGCCCGAATGATCCGCAGTCACGACCATCCTGCGGTCGACCCACTTGAAGGCGAAGGGCACAAGGGAGCGATCGGGATACATCTGCGCGGCAATCTCGCGGCCGCCGTTGTAAGGACTGGGATAGGTGTGGCCGCATTTAACGGAAGCGGTCACTCGCGTCAGCGCGAGTAGGCGGTCCCGAAACGTGCCTTCTTGAGCCCAAGCGGTTCTCAAGCCGGTCAGTCGTTGGTCGATCTCTTCCCGACTGCTGTAGCGCAGCAATCCGGGATGCATCGTCGACCAAGCTAACTCCAGCACGTCGACATCGGAACTCAGGTCTTGAGCAAGGCTGCCGGATGGCCCCAAGACCCAGCTCGCAGCAGCAGCACCGATTGCCTCTCTTCGGTTCAGTCTCATGGGCCCACCCCCCGCACCGCTTGCGGCCGTCTTTTGAAGTTGGGCCGAGATGGCGCTTCGACCAAACCCAAATTACCGCTTGGCAGAAATGGTCGGCAGGTTGTCAGTCGTGATGACGTTGAATGCGGCGTGGGTTCGAAATGGATTTCGCTCACACGCATCGAGCGTTGCTTAAAAGGCGTCTTATGCGCATTTCCCGAAACGCAGCAGGAGCGCCGGGGCAGGGGAGGGCGGCTCTGCGCCACCAGCAGACATGGAGTCCATACCAGCAAGCCGACATTCGTCCGGGCGACGGCCGAAGGTATGGATGAAGTCGCCGCAGCCGGAGACCGGGTGCTCGACGCCGGCTGCGTCGCCGGAGGTGAGGCCGCGGCCCCGTCTAGGATTGGAGAGAGCGGGTCCGGGGCGCGTCGAGGCTCAGGCGGCGTCTTCTTCTGCTTCGAAGAGGATTTTTTCCATCTGGTAATGATCGGTGCGAAGCGAAGCGGGCAGGCGTTCGATCACCAAATCGGTCCAACCATATCCCTTGGACCGCATTCCACCGGCGATATTCGGGTAGTTCTCGAACAGAGTCTGGTTATGCCCCGGCCGGAAATGCTGGATCAGGAAGGCTTCGGCCTCACGGGTCATCGCTTCGTCCTGGAAGGGGATCAGTGCTTCAAACATGAAGCGTCTGACCGCGTCGTCGTCATTCAGGTCCACGACATGGGGAATGGGCGGCACGCCGGGCCGGTCGGTTATCCCGATATGGGGAAACTCCGGAATGTCGTCGAAGCCGACAACCGTAAGCATGATCAAGCTGATCTCGAAGGGTGCCCGCGCGGCACGGGATGAGCCGACAGCCGCCTCGACGGTTAAGATGCGCTGCATCTTTTCGTGTCCGGTAAGACGGTTCCAGACCTTCTGCGAAAACGCTTTTCCGATATAGTGGACGCGATAGTCGAGAAAGTCGGCGGGGTCACCGGACACACCGGCCTCAAGACCGTTGACCAAGAGTTCGAAGAGGAATTTCTGCGGGCTCCACCAGACGAGAAAGGTCCCGTCGGTCCGGTAGAGCTTGATCGCCGCCACATCCTGGAAAGGCTGGGTAGTGCCGGGCGTGGCATTGAAAAACTGCACTTCGACGTCCAAGTCGTCATCGGGCGAGCAGAGCCCGATGTCCGATGGACGGACCTCGCAACGAAGCGGCGGTGCGACGTCGTCGACGATGTCGAAGCGCAGTACACCATGTCCAAGCTCCACATTGGCGAAGTAAGTCAGGGGCCGCTGCACGATCATGTAAACGGTGCTGCCCGCCAAGCGCTCGCGGATCAAAGCCTCGCCCTTCAGGAACTCGAACTCAAAGGCCGAGACGATAGGATAGGTGGTAGACAGGTAGATCCTAGCGTTCTTGACGCCGGTGACCGGATCAAGCGCTGATGGGGGGATGGGTCGAGGGCGGGTCATAAGCGCTCCCAAGGGGTGTTGAAGGATCCTCGGAAGCGCCACGCAGGGGAGCCCCGAGGGGCTCGCCGGTTAACCTCAAACGAGGACGGGACTTCGGTTCAGCCGAAGCGGACTCGGGGGTCCTGCGGAGCACCTTCGATCTAGCGCGGAGGACGCCCGTGTTCAAGCGGGTCTCCGTAGGCAGGTTCCCATCGGTCGATGCGTTTCACCCCGCGCGACAATGAACCTGGGCAGCCGTAGGCGCAGCAAGGGTCAGGATGAGGCTCACGACCATGGTGACCTGTCTCACGCCCGCGTCTATGACGGTTCGGACGTAGCGATGGGAGCTCACCGGCTGGACCGCAATCCACAACTACCGGTCACCAAGCGAGCGCGGACAGTCCTTTCACGCGATCCGGGAAGAGAAGCGGCGTGCCAAGAGCGGCCACCGGGTTATCTCTAAGAAAGCGTCTTTCGGCCCCCGATCGCTTACAACCCGAGCCGGGCGCGCGGTAGGTCCCGAGCGCCGCAACGCTTGACGGTCAGCTGCAGGAACTATCGTGGTGGATCGCCTCAGTCTGACGCGACAAGTGCAACTTGAAGGCTCGTTGCAATCGAGGCTGGTAGTCACGAGCCAAGCCTTGAGACTATTCTGGCCGGGGGCAACGGGGTGAACAGGATGGTTGAGGCTGCGGAGCGCGGTTCCGTGTGGCGTCGGTGGGATCCACATATCCACGCGCCTGGTACGCTGTTCAACGACCAGTTCGCCGGCGACGATCCCTGGGAGGAGTATCTAGCCAGTATTGAGACGTCCGAACCGCGCATCGAGGCCATCGGGGTCACGGACTACTACGGAACCGAGACCTATCGGAAGCTGCTCGAGTACAAGGGCAACGGGCGACTTCCCGACGTGGGCCTCCTGTTTCCCAACATCGAGCTGCGGCTCGACATCGCCACCGTGTCGGGCAACTGGGCCAACATCCACCTGCTGGTCAGTCCCGAAGATCCAGACCACCTCAAAGAGGCGGAGCGCTTCCTGAGCAGGCTGACGTTCGAAAGCCCGGTCGGAAAATATGCCTGCACGCCAGACGAACTCACCCTCTTGGGGTACAAGCTCCACCCCAAGATCAGCGATGCTAAGGCCGCGCTTCGCTATGGCGCTTCGCAGTTCAAGGTGAATTTGGCGCAGCTTCGCAACGAGTTCCGGGCTGATGGTTGGCACAAAGCCAACATCCTGATTGCCGTGGCGGGTTCGAAAACCGACGGAACCTCGGGCGTGCGCGAGGCTGGAGATACGACGCTACGTCAATCGATCGAGCGTTTCGCTCACATCATTTTCGCCAGCAGCGTGGCGCAGCGAGAGTTCTGGCTGGGCCGGCGGGCGGACAAGCCCGAGGAGATCCGAGAGCGCTACGGCTCATTGAAGCCTTGCCTGCATGGCTGCGACGCCCACGACAAGGACAAGGTGGGAAAGCCGGAGGGCGATCGCTTTTCGTGGGTGAAGGGCGCGCCGGTGTTCGACGCCCTGCGCCAGGCCGGCATCGATCCGGCCGGCCGCGCCTATGTAGGCGCCGTGCCGCCGAGCGGCGCGTCGCCGTCCCAAGTGATCCGTGAGGTTCGCATCCAAGGTGCGCCGTGGGCCAAGACACCGGTGATTCCGCTGAACCGAGGCTTGGTGGCGATCATCGGAGCGCGGGGTTCGGGCAAGACTGCTCTGACCGACCTAATCGCCGCCGGCGCCGACGCCCTGCCCGTCCCCTCCGATACCGAACGGCCCAGCGCCTCCTTCTTGGCGCGGGCCGGCGATCTACTGGATGGAGCCAGCGTCGCGTTGGATTGGGGTTCGGGCGACACGGTCACGCGCGGACTGACCGACACAAAGCCGAGCTTCGCCGTCGAGCGTGTTCGCTATCTCTCCCAGCAGTTTGTCGAAGAGCTGTGTTCGGCCGAGGGCATGACCGACGCTCTGATGGCCGAGGTCGAGCGCGTGATCTACGAAGCCCACGACCCTCTGAGCCGAGACGGCGCTGTCAATTTCCAAGAACTGCTGTCTCTGCGCGCGGATCGCTTCGTTCAGGCCCGTCAGCGGGAGCAGCAGAGCCTGGTGATCCTTTCCGACCGAATCGGAACCGAGCTGGAGAAACACCGTCAAGTCTCGGGACTGGAGTCGTCGATCGGGCAGAAGACAAAGCTGATCGAAGGCTATGTCAACGACCGTGCCAAGCTGGTGACGCCCGGCAGCGAACAACGAGTCGGGCGGCTCACGGAACTTACAGCGGCGGCGGAAAAGGTGCGTGGTTACCTGCGTCATTTCGCGGCTCAGCAGCAGGCTCTTCTGGCCCTTCAGGACGAGGTGAAGGATCTGCGCCAGAACCAAGCGCCCGAGAGCCTTCGCGCTCGGCAGTCGCGGCATGCCGCTAGCCGCCTCGGGGACGACGATTGGCAAGACTTCTTGGTCGATTTCACGGGTGACGTGGACGCGCAGATCACTAAGCACTTGGCCGAGTGCAAACGACGGGCCTCCGACTGGCGCGGCGTCGCGCCCTCGGTCCTCAGCGACCACAATGCAGCTTACATCGCCGACGGCGTCGACCTCTCGACCCTTTCCTTAGCGCCCCTCAACGCAGAGATCGAGCGGCTGCAAAAGCTGGTCGCCGTTGATACCGAAACCCAACGGCAGTTCCAGCTGCTATCGACCCGGATCGTGCAGGAAGGCGCTCAGCTGGAAGCTCTGAAAGAGAAGCTGGTGGATGCCACGGGCGCGGAAGCCAGAGTCAGAGACCTGCTAGACGAGCGCGCGGCCGCCTATACTAGGGTGTTCGAGGCCTTGACCGCCGAGGAACAGGTCCTGCGTGAACTCTATAGTCCGCTGATGGACCGACTGGCCTTGGAGAAGGGCACGCTGAAGAAGTTGACCTTCTCTGTGTCGCGTGTGGCCGATGTTGCCAAGTGGGCGAAGGAGGGTGAGGACGACCTTCTCAACCGACGCTTCCAAGGTGCGTTCCGTGACCGGGGCAGCTTGCGGGGCGTCGCCGAGGCTATCCTGAAGGAACCTTGGGAGACCGGAGATCCTGCGGCTGTCAGCGCCGCGATGGCTGGCTTCCGCGATCAGTATCAGGAAGAGCTTCTGCAGAACGCCGCGGTTGCCCGCACCGATCCAACAGCATATCGCGCCTGGACCAAGCGCTTTGCACAGTGGCTCTACTCGACTGACCACATCGACGTCCTCTACGGGATCGAATACGACAACATCGACATCCGTAAGCTGTCGCCCGGCACGCGCGGGATCGTGTTGCTGCTGCTCTACCTCGCGCTGGACGACGCCGATGATCGGCCGCTGATCATCGATCAGCCCGAGGAAAACCTCGATCCTAAGTCGGTCCACGACGAGCTCGTCGAGCTCTTCATCGCCGCCAAGGCCAAGCGGCAGGTGATCATGGTCACCCACAATGCCAACCTGGTTGTCAACACCGACGCCGACCAGATCATCGTCGCCGACTCCGGACCACATGCACGCGGAGAACTCCCCGCGATCACCTACAAATCCGGCGGGCTTGAAAGCGCAGAGATCCGCCAGGATGTCTGCGACATTCTCGAGGGGGGGCAGGAGGCCTTCATCGAGCGGGCTCGCCGTCTACGGGTGCGCCTGGATCGCTAGGGAGAACATGTGATGGAGCTGCTTGGTCTGGCGGCGTTGTCGCCCACTCTTCCCGGTCTCCAGTCAGCGGACATTCTGAACGTCGGCTAGGAGTCAGGAGCAGACGTCACCCGCTGGGCCGCCGGCGAGGGACTGCATCTGACTCTTAGCGGACGTTGGGAGGGTCTGTTTTCGACAATGGCTGCGGCTTCACCGTGCGGTGTCGCTGCTTCTGCGCGATCTGTCGCTTTCCATCGACGCCGGCATCCGACGTTGGGAGCAATGGGGGTATACGAATTTCCGTGCCGGCGAGAATGCAGACTGGCGTAGTGGCTCAAGCTCGCCGCGTCCGAATGTGGTGGATGTCTGCCAATGCCGAAGCTGCGTCGATCAGCTCGGAGCGCTTCTTTTCGCTAATACCTAGGCGATGGACAACCGCCCGGAATTCCTCTTGGCGCCGCTCGTTCGCTGCTCTGTAGGCGCGTTCGCTATCGCTGTTCAGAGCAAGGCCGCGCGCCGAAAGACCCGCAGACTTTGCGAAGTTCAAGCCCCCCTTCACGAGAGAAATTACGCCGCCGAGACCAGGGATCATCTGCGCCAGATCCAGCCCGAGGTCGGCGCCAGCGCGAAGCGCATCGCCAGCGAGGAGGTCAACTTCGGCCGGTCGGTACTTGCCGACCTCGTTGTCCAGATACTCCTGGAATGAGCGCGCGATGTCCCTGCTGAGTGTCGCCACAAGATTGAAGTCGATCTCTTCCATGGTCGCCACCGCGTCAGTGCTCGTGGCGGCCTTCACCGCCGCGGCAAGTAGCTCGTCATACTTCGCCTGGAACCCTCGCGCTCGCAGGGCTTCGCTGACCTTGTGAACGTCGGCAAAGCTCATGGCGTCTATGACGGCTGTGGGCGTAAGGGAGCACTGAATGAGTTCGAGCGCATGGCCCAGGAAAGCGCGCAGGAAGATCGCTTCTTCAGTGATCGCCTTCGCCGAGCTATCCCGGTTTGCAAGCACGAGGCTCTCGGCCTTGAAACCCGACATCGCGCTGAGGTCCGTGCCCGTCTCGCAATTCACGACGGTCGTCCCGATCAGATGGTACGTGGCCTGACAATAGGCATCTACCCGCTGGCGGATCCCGTCCGGTAGCTCGGCCACGAACTCTTGCAGATGGCGGTCGCGACCCATCTCGAGGTCGGCGAAGCCCTTAATCAGCCCGTCTCGCCATCGTTCGCCCTCCCGGAGGCTCAGCAGGAACGTGGCGATGGCCGATTTGTCAGCTGAAAGCCCGTCGATGAGCCGCTGCCGATATTGCTCCCCGACGCCGGCGATCTCCCACGGCATCACTTGCGACACATTTCGCTCAAGGAAGCTCAGATGGTCGGCGAGCTCCTTCTCGCCTAGGCCGACCGCCGCATAGCTCGGCAGGCTTTCTTCGAGGGGCACCTTGAAGGTCGTGTCTCCGACACGGAACGCAGGAAGAAGCCCCTCTCCGGACAGAAGGTCAGGGTTTCGCACTACCAGCGCGGCACCCAGGGGATCCATCAGGTGGCTGCTGTTGAGGACGACAACGCCCTTGGTGAGGATCTTAATTTTCAGCGCGCGAGCAGCCTCACGCACCGACCCATCTACGTCGGTCAGGACAAGGTGATTGGCGAGCAGGTCGGTGGAGTAGACCCTCGGTCCGGAGAGCGAGGACGCCGTCACCGTCTTCTTATCGTTCAGAAAGTTCGACGGCACTTCTAGCTCCTGCTGAGAAGGCGATCGCAGCCTTCGCTTTAATCGTCGTCTTCGAGGCGCGAATAGATGGCCTCCATAAGCTCCGAGGCCCGTTCCTCGCCAAGGTGCTCAATCAGGATCTCTCGCACGACAGCGAGTACCCAGTTTTCCGGCTCGTCGCGGTCGTCATCTTCGGGAGCGTCTTCAGGCGGAGCGCCCGATTGCGGCTGAGGGTTGGCGCCCCCGGTTGGCGGCGCTGCCTTCGCGGCTTCCTTGATCGCCTCGCGCAGTTCCTTGATCTGCGCCACGAGCTCGGCCGCCTGTTTGGAATCAGCACCCCCTTTGACGGCCTTCTCGATTTTCTCCAGCTGAGCAGCGAGTTCCTTGTCCACCGCCTGACGGGCCGCCTCATCAAGAGTCGTGCCTGTCTCTTTGAGCTTCTGTCGCCGCTGAGCAATGGCCTTGTCGGCCTTCTTCAGCACGTTCCGCTGCGTGGATGAGTTGCGGATCATCTTGACGAGCAATTGGGTGACGGCAGCGACATCCGTCTGGATCTGTCGCCATGCTTCGTTGTCCTCGAAGCCGTCTCTGCGCGCGTTCGGCACGACTGCAGTGTTGGTTACGAAGATCTCGCCCACCGTCCAGCGCTGCAGCGTGCGGTCGGTGCTTTTCCGCATCGCGGCGATGTTCTCGATAATCGAGTTGTCGCCAATTTGGATGTTCTTTTGCCGGAAGCGCATCCCCATGACGTTCACATCAGGGATCGCGCCCGGGAAATTCGAGATGCCGAACCATCCGAACCAGCCATGCTCATTGCTGCCGACTGTCTGGATGTTCGTCAGCGTTGAAGCGACACGCGTGCCAGCGGCGTCCGCCGGTGGCGGATAACTCTGCTGATAGAGCTTGGTGATCCGTATCCGGTCCTTCTTAGTTTTGACCTCCACTTCCACGACCGGAAGCTTGTAGCCAAAGCCAGCCGCGTAGCTGCGAATCCGGTCGGCAAACGGAAAGTGGGGAGCATAATCAGCCGGCGAATACTGACTGAGGTAGGGAACGAGCTTCACCAGGTCCGTAAACTCAAGCCCAGCTCCCGTCAGGCCAATCATCTCGACTTCGGTGTAATGCGAGTTCGCCGGCGCGGCGACCGTCGCCGCCGTCACGCACTCGCGGATGACGTCACTCACCCCGCGAGGAGCCGCCCCAGGCGCCATGAAGCCTCGTAGCTTGGCGCAGTCGAAGGTGATGACAGTCGCCAGCGCCTCTCCAGACGCCTTGGTCGTGAACTTCAGCGTCGTGCAGTAGGCGATGCCGGCCAATCGGCCGATGCCACGGAAGCCCGCATGCCGCTGAGGTCGCTTATGAGAGGCACCTAGCGAGACAAAGCGGTCGACGGCGTCGGCGGTAGGCGCTCCAGCTCCGTTGTCACGGATGCTGATGCTCTGGCGTGCGCCAGAACCGGTGATGCCCACGGTGATCTTGCCTTCATCCGGGCCAATCAAATCCGCCGCGATGGCGTCATTGATCGCGTCGAACCCGTTCTGCACGTACTCGCGCAAGCAGTGGAACGGGCTCTCGTACATGCCCGTCGTCAGAGTCTCCAGGAAGAATGAGCCCACGTTGATTTGAGCGGGAAGGGGTACGGTAGTCATGACGATCTCATCGCAGGTCGACGCCCGTGCCAGGGCCCCATCGGATAAACCCTAGCGTGGGGGCCAGGCGGAAGCGCGAAGTGTTCTGGTCGGTGACCAGAAGACGGCGCGGAACCACGAACTCAGCCGCCACGCGGTCGAGCAGTTGTTCGGGCGTCACGTCCTCTCCCAAGCCGACTACACGACGCGAACCTGGCGCGCCCACTTCCATCAACGGCTGCGCGCCGAACATGACTCCGCTCAGGCTGGGCGCATCGCCTCGCTCGCGCGCAAACAGGAGTTCGAGCTGAATCGCATCCGGCGCATCGTCCGGCAGGGCAAGATACTGCTTCCTCTGAGCGTCCATTCGCGTAAGGACGACCGGATAGGCGTCCGCCAGCGCCTCGTCCTTGCAGAGGTCGAACAGCGCGTCGGTGACCGTCGGGTCTGACGCCGGCTTTCGCAGTTCCGCTGTCGACGCAAGATACACGCCGGCCAGGGCCCCTACGATCAGGTGGCGGCGAAGCGCGCGGGGCGCGTCTGGATCCTTCAGGACGTCCACCAGGAAATCGGAGGGTTCGCGCGCATTGGCCGCCGCCGCCCGGGCCAGCAGTCTGCCGAGATGAATCTGCTGTGCGCGGCTCGCTCCCGGAAGCAGGTCTGCCAAGTTGGCGATGGCGCTGTTCTGGACACGCAGGTCCGGGATCGATAGACCCAGCAACCGCTCGTCCAGCCCGGTGTCGCTGGCAGGCTCGTAGTTGAGGTCCTCTGGCGTGAACGTCACTGGCTCGTCTGCCGCCTCGGCAGGCTGCGCGGGGCCAGCTGGCGCGCGGACGACGGCGCGTGCGCCCGCGTCCTGCGCCGACTGAAGCGCGGCGGCGAGCTTTGGCACGGAAACCCCCATGTGCCCACTCAGCACCCGCTCGAAGGCGTCCAACGAGACCACGTGCATCGTCTCGAGGTCAGGATGGGCCTGCTTGGCCTCGTGGACCATCAGGGGGTGGGCAAGGGTCACACTCGTGTTCGGGACGAGGCGGCCCGCGCCGTCGAGGAGATGCTTGGGCTTGTAGAGCGTGTCGGGCTTCTCATCTCGTGTGATGATCACCAGGTGCTTGGGCTTGCCCTCTGCGATGGCGGCCAGAATCTCAAACCAGATGATCACGTCGCCGAAGCGGTTGTGCTTCTTGCCAGTGTGGTCGGTCGCGCCGCCGTCGGACCAGCCTGGCGGCACCTTATGCTCGAACCGAAAGGCAGCCTCCCGCGCCACCCGCTCGAGCACTTGGCTGAGGTTGGACGGCAGGATACGCGCGTTGAGGAAAGGGATCAGAACGGCCGAGGTGTCCGCGGGATTTCGCTCATGTCGTCCGGCGAGCTTTGTCAGCCCGATAAGCGCGTCTTGTGCAGCCTCGAGCTCGGCTTGGAACTCGGCCTTGGTGGTGGATTCCGCTTGGCTGATCGTCTCCTCGTCGACGAACCGGCGCACGTTGGTCACAAACTGCTTCACGTGGTTCTCGAGCTTCGCCGCCGGCGACTTCAGGGGCGTGCGGCCGAGGTCCTCGTCGTACGAACGGTCCCACGTCTCACGACCCGCCCATAAGGGCACGAAGACCTTTCCTCCCAGCGCTTCCAGGGCGCCGATCAGCTCGTCGCGGGCCCCTGCTCCGATCTCATAGGCGTGCAGAAGCAGGCTGGTGTCCAGGAACACCAGCGTACCGTCGTCCTGCAGCGCGTCCGCGATCGCCTGCAGAATTGCTTCGCGGGAAAGGTTGACCTCGTGGAACAGCACGACCGAACTCGTCCCGAGAAAGTGGGCTACAGTCAAGCTGCCGCCCAAAGTTGTGACGGGCGGATCACACTCGCGTGCGTGTTCCCTAGGTCGGGGTTGACGCCGAAGGCGCGGATCGGCACGAAACCCGGAAAACGGGGGACTTCCAAATGGCAGGTCGTCGGATCCTCCTCCTGGAGCCCGCCTACAAGAACAAGTACCCGCCGCTAGGGCTAATGAAGCTCGCCGCCTATCACGGGCCCTACGGCAAGAACGACGAGGTCACCTTCATCAAGGGCCACGACCCGCGGGCGCTCCAGACCGCCTGGGACCGGGTTTACGTCACGACCCTCTTTTCCTTCGAGTTCAAGCGCATCGCGGATGAGATCGATTTCGCGCTGCTGGCCGCCGGGGGCCGCTCCGACCGCGTCTTCGTAGGCGGCATCGCCGCCTCCCTGATGACCCAGAAGTTCCTGGATGAACCGCGCTGGCGGGGCGTCCGCTTCATCACGGGCCTGCTGACCGAGGCCCCGGCTGTCGCACTGAAGCTCGACGCCTTCAACGACGAACTCTACGCCGACGACATCGACGGCACGCCCATCGAGGACCTGATCCCCGACTACAGCATCCTCGATCAGATCGAATACAAGTACCCCGTCCGCGACGCCTACTTCGCCTACGCCTCGCGCGGCTGCATCCGCAAATGCCACTTCTGCGGCGTGCCCAAGCTGGAAGGGAGCCAACGCGACACAGAAAGCCTGACCGCCTACGTGGAAGGGATCCGCGCGCGTCATGGCGAGAAGCGTGACCTTACCCTGATGGACAACAACGTCGTCGCCTCCAGCCGTTTCGAAGACATCATCGCCGAAATCCGCGACCTCGGCTTTCAGGCCGGCGCCACTCTCAAGCGCGAGGGCGAGCGCGTCCCCTCCAAACGCCGTGTGGACTTCAACCAGGGCGTCGACGCCCGCATCCTGTGCAAAGACCCGAAGTACCTGCGGGAACTCTCCACCATCGCGCTCAAGCCCTTGCGCATCGCCTTCGACCATCTCGGCCTTCGCAAGCCCTACGAACAGGCCATCCGCTACTCGGCCGACGCGGGCCTGCGCGAGCTCTCGAACTATATGCTCTACAATTTCCGCGACACGCCGAGGGACCTCTTCGAGCGCATGTGGCTCAACGTGCAGCTCAACGAGGATCTGGACATCCGCATCTGGTCTTTCCCGATGCGCTACCAGCCGACCGACATGCCGGCGCGCACGTTTGTGTCGGAGAACTGGACCCGCTACCAGCTGCGCTCGTTGCAGCTGATCCTCCAGGCGACCCACGGGATCGTCAGCGGTGCGCCGGCATTCTTCAAGCGGGCCTTCGGCGAAAGCGCGGAAGCGTTCGAGAACCTGCTGCTGATGCCGCAGCACTTCATCTTCAACCGTGAATGGTTCGAGAGCCTGGGCGGGCGCCCCCAACTCGACGACTTCCGCGCCGAGTTTGCGAAGCTGAGCCCCTCCACCCGTCGTGATTTGCTTGACCGGCTCTCGTCAGCTGAGCCCAGCCAGTGGGCCTCCCTGCGCGACGGCGAGACGGACCCCCAGATCCGCGCGATCCTGAACTTCTACATCCCGATGCCAAAGGCAGAGGAGAGGGCGATTTGGGAGCGGCAGAAGGCGGCGAAAGCAGTGCCCTCGGTGCCCGCAGACGAAATGGTCGAGGACGCCGGCCTCAACGAGGAAGGCCCCGACTACGATAGCCAAGAGATGGCCGCATGACCCAAACCGCACGCGACAGGGAAAGGCCTTCGGCCAAGCCAGCCCCCCCGGCGGCCGCGCCAGCCGAATACGTCGTCATCGGAAAGGACGTCCTCGAGCTGCTCAGCAGCGCAATGTACGTCGACCCGCTTACGATCTTCCGCGAGTACGTTCAGAACGCCGCCGACGCCATCGATCAGGCGC
>VYKZ01000090.1_pt1 | contig 19804 bp, 8 predicted proteins | sample 5114421 | NCBI WGS metagenome assembly VYKZ01 (sample SAMN12291788, study PRJNA351875) | freshwater metagenome | isolation source: freshwater lake | place: USA: Michigan, Gull Lake | collected 2013-08-08 | reverse complement strand
CTCGCCGGAAGTCCCGGCGGGCCCGGCTTGCGGTGCGGCGTTCCGGCCGGCCGCCGTGGACGTCGCCGGTTCCGGCGCGTCGCCGCGACCGGCCAGGACCATGCGGCTCAGCTCGTCACGACCGGAGCGGTCGCGATCGCCCTGGCCCGAGCGGCCCAGCGTCTGGCCCAGTTCGCCCATCGCCACGCGACCTTCGTCCAGCGGCGTGAAGGCGGACCCGTCCAGCGTCAGGTTCAGCGACACCGGGTTCTGCGCCTGCGCGCCGCCGTGCAGCTGTTCCAGGCGCCGCCCGAAGGTCCCGATCTGGGTTCCCACCATGCGACGGGCCGCCTCGGCCTGCGCGGAGTTCAGTCCGCGCACGTCGGGATCGGCCGCCGGATCCGGACGACCGGTGACGACGACGCTGAGCGCGGCCGAGCCGGTGTTGCCGAAGCCGTCGGTGGCCGTGACGGTGAAGGCGAAGGTTCCCGCCGTCGTCGGCTTGCCGGAGATCAGGCCTGCGGGGCTCAGCGTGAGGCCGGCCGGCAGGGCGCCGGTGGTCACCGCGAAGCCATAGCCGCCCTGCCCGCCCGTGGCCGTCAGTTGCTGGCTGTACGCCACGCCGGCCAGCACGCCCGGCAGGGAGGTCGGCGTGACCGTCAGGGTGGCCGAGCCGATGGTGATCGACACGTCGGCGACGCCTGAGTACGGCCCCGCTCCGGTGGCCGAGTCGGTGGCCCGCACCTGGAAGGCGAAGGTTCCGACCGCCGTGGGCGTGCCGCTGATCTGGCCCGTCGTCGACAGGGTCAGGCCGGCAGGCAAGGCGCCCGACGCGATGGCGTAGCTGTACGGCGCCACGCCGCCGGAAGCCGAGAGGGTCGCGGAATAAGGCGTGCCGCGCGACCCGGCCGCGAGCGTGGTCGGGGTCACCGCGATGGGCGAGGCCGCGACCGTCAGCGTCACCGCCTGCCCGGCCGAATAGGGCCCGGCCCCGGTCGAGGAGTCGGTCGCCGTCACCGTGAAGGTGAAGGTCCCGCCCTGCGTCGGCGTGCCGGACAGGGTCCCGTCGGCCGACAGCGCCAACCCGGTCGGCAGAGCCCCGGCCGTGACGGCGTAGCGATAGGGTCCGACGCCGCCCGAAGCCGAGAACGCCTGGCTGTAGGCCTGGGCCGTCGTCGCGTTCGGCAGGGCCGAGGGCGTGACGGTCAGGGCCGGGGCCGCGATCGTGACTTCGTGCAGCGCGGAGACGCTGAACGGGCCCGTGCCGGTGGAGCTGTCGGTCGCCGTGACGGTGAAGCTGAAGGTGCCGCCCGCGGTGGGCGATCCCGAAAGCGTCCCGTCAGACGCCAGGCTGATTCCGGCCGGCAGGGCGCCGCCCGTGACCGCATAGCTGTAGGGCGCGGTGCCGCCGCTGGTCGTCAGCGTCTGCGAATAGGCCACGCCGACCTGTCCAGAGGGTTGGGCCCCGCCGGCCAGGGTCAGGGTCGGCGCCTGGATGACGATCGTCACCGTGGCCGGCGGGGACACGGTCCCCAGCGCGCCGCCGCCGGCCCGCGCCGCATTGGCGCCCGCCCCGTCTTCGAAGCCGATGGCTCGGTAAGTGAAGCTGTCCTGACCGAAGTAGCCGACGTTCGGGACGTACTGCACGCTGAAGCCGTCGACCGTCGCCGTGCCGTTGGCGGGCGGGGTGACGATCTCGATCCGCGTCGCGTTGCGCACGGAGCGGGACAGATCGATTTCGGTCGGTTGATCCGCTCCGCCCGGATTGGCGGTGACCTCGACGTCGTCGACGTCGGTGACCACGGGCGGGGCCGGCGGGGCGATCGTCAGGCTGAAGGCCTGACCGGTCGACAGACCATTGGCGTCGGTCGCGGTCACGGTGAAGGTGAAGGTCCCGCTGGCCGTCGGCGACCCCGAAAGCGCGCCGGCCGTCGACAGTCGCAGGCCATCGGGCAAGGCCCCGGCCGTGACGGCGAAGGCATAGGGCGCCGAACCGCCGTTGACCTGGACGTCGGCGGCATAGGCCACGCCGACCTGGCCGGACGCCAGGCTGGTGGTGGTGATGGTGACCGGCGAATAGGTGAACCGCACGGTCGCGGAGGCGGGCGAGGCGTTGCCCGCCGCGTCCACGGCCACCGCCGACAGGGTGTTCTGACCCGCGGGCAGGTTCGACGGCGGCGTGTAGGACCAGCCGCCGCCGGCGACGGTCGCCGTGACCGGCGCGGCTCCGTTGATCGACAGCTGCACCGTGGCGTCGGCGTCGGCCGTGCCGGAGATGGTCGGCGTGCCGTCGTCGGTCACCGAACCGTCGACCGGTGCGGAAATGACCGGCGCGGCGGGCGCGGTGGCGTCGACAGTGAAGCGCACGCTGGCGGTCGGCGACGCGTTGCCGGCGCCGTCCGTCGCCTGGGCAGCCAGGACGTACGTGCCGTCCCGCAGGTTGGCCAGCTGGAAGCTCCAACGGCCGGACTGATCGACCCGCGTCGAGTCGAACACCGTGCCGTTCATGGAGACGGAGACGATGGTCCCCGCCTCGGCCGTGCCCGAGAACACGCCGTCCGGGCTGGACGTCAGCGACTGGTCCAAGGGCGCCATGATGACCGGCGCGACCGGGGCGGTCGCGTCGACCGTGAACGTGACCGGCGCAGAGGTGGCCGAGACGTTGCCGACCGCGTCGGTCGCCGTCGCGACGACCGCGTGCGGTCCGTCGGTCAGAGCCGCGACCGTGAACGACCAGGCGCCCGAACCGTCGGCGGTGACCGTGCCGGCCGTCGCGCCGTCGATCATGACGGCGACGGTCGCGCCGGCCTCGGCCGTACCGGTGAGGGTGGGCGTGGCGTCGGCCGTCGTCGAACCGGACGCCGGCGCGGTCACCGTCGGCGCCGACGGAGCCGTGGCGTCGATGGTGAAGGTGACGGATGTCGAGGTGGCCGAGACGTTGCCGACCGCGTCGGTCGCCGTCGCGACGACCGTGTGCGGTCCGTCGGTCAGAGCCGCGGCCGTGAACGACCAGGCGCCCGAACCGTCGGCGGTGACCGTGCCGGCCGTCGCGCCGTCGATCGTGACGGCGACGGTCGCGCCGGCCTCGGCCGAACCGGCCATGGTCGGCGTGGAGTCGGCCGTGACGGATCCGTCGATCGGTGACGTGACGATCGGGGCCGAGGGCGCCGTAGCGTCGATCGTGAAGGTGCGGGCGGCCGACAAGGGCGAGGTGAAATTCGCCGCGTCCTGCGCCTGAACCGTGAAGGCGTGCGCGCCGTCGGTCAGGTTGGTCGCCGTATAGGACCAGTCCCCGGCATAGTCCGCCTTCACCGTCTGGGTCGCGCCGTCCAGAACGATCAGGATCGTGGCGTCGACTTCCGAGGTTCCGCTGAGCACGACCGTGCGGCTGGAGCCGATCGATCCTTCGGCGGGGGTCAGGACGACGGGCGTGGCCGGCGCCGTGAGATCGACGACGATCAGGACGGCGTTCGACAGGGCGGAGCGGTTGCCGGCCGCGTCGGTCGCGTGGGCCTGCAGCTGGTGAAAGCCTTCGCTCTGGGCGCTCAAGGTGAAGCTGAAGGCGCCCGTGCCGTCGGCGGTCGTCTCGTCGAAGGTCCTGCCGTCCAGGAAAAGCGTCACGGTCACGCCGGGCTCGGCCGTGCCGGTCACCACCGGCGTCGCCGTGACGAGCACCGAGCCGTCGGTCGGCGCGGTCAGGACGGGCGCGGACGGGGTGGTCACGTCGATGCGCAGGTTGAACGTGCGGCTGGGCGAGGTGAAGGCCCCCCGCGTCGCGGTCAGTTCATAGGCGTACTGGCCCTCGGCCTGGGTCGGCAGATCGACCGTCCAGGCGCCCGCGCCGTCGGCGATGGTCGTGGCCTGGACCGCGACGCCGACGCGGATGGTGACCGTCGCACCGGCCGCGGCCGTGCCGGCGAAGGTCGGAGTCAAGTCTCCGATCGCAGAACCGTTCGCCAGGGACGTCACGACCGGCGCGCTGAGCGGCGTGGCGTCGAAGGTGAACCCATAGGGCGGGGACTGACCGGACAGGTTGCCGGCCTGGTCGCGCGCCTCGACGTTCACCCGCACCTCGCCGGAGCCGACGAGGGTGTAGCTCCAGACGCCGCCCGCGTCGGCGGTCGTCGAGCCGGCCAGCGAGCCGTCGACGTGGATTCGCACCTCGGACAGCGCCTCGGCGCTGCCGCTCAGGACGGCGGACGTGTCGTAGATCACGTTGGCCGTGCTGGGGCTCAGGATGATGGGCGTCGACGGAAGCACGGTGTCGACTTCGAACGCATAGGTCGCGCCGTTGGCTGAGCGGTTGCCCGCGGCGTCGACGGCGACGGCGTAGACCGTGTGCACGCCCTGAGCCAGCGTGGCCGTCGTGAAGCTCCAGGTCCCGCCGCCCGTCGTCGATCGAGCGACCGTTCCGGCCAAGGTTCCGTCGACGTAGACCTCGACGGCCGCGCCGGCCTCGACCGTGCCGGTCAGGGTCGGGGTCGCGTCGTTGATCAGCGACCCATCGGCCGGTGAGGTCACGGTGGGCGCGGCGGGAGGCGTGCCGTCGGTGGTGAAGGTGACGGTGGCCGACGGCGCGGACGTGCCCCGGGACTCCAGGAAGGCGGTGACGTACACGGTGTGCGGACCCGCCGTCAGGTCGGTCGGTTGCTGCAGAGTCCATTCACCACCAATCGACACCGTCGTGCCGACGGCGGCGCCGTCGACGTAGACCGTGACGGTGTTGCCGCTGCTCGCCGAGCCCCGATAGGTCGGGCGCAGGCCGGTCGAGGCGAGGTCGACGGGCGACGCGACCGTCGGCGTGGTCGGGACGGGGTTGTAGCTGTAGAAGCTGGTGCGCTGGCCGGTTCCCCCCGGCCCGGTCACGCTGACGGTCTTGCTCCCTCCGCTACCGCTTGGCGGCGTGGTGGCGGTGATGCTGGTGGCGCTGACCACGGTGACGTTGGTCGCGGCGACGCCGCCGATGGTGACCGCGGTCGCGCCGTTGAAATTCGTGCCGGTCAAGGTCACGGCCTGACCGCCGGCCAGGGGGCCGCTGTTCGGGCTGATCGCCGAGATGGTGGGCGGTCCGAATACGTTGATCGTGTTGGACGTGGCGGGCACGCCCGTCAACGACAGGGCCGTGGTGGGCGTGCCCGTGCTGGTCGGGGCATTGGTGACGAACTGGAACGCGCCGGTTGAAGTGGCTTCCTGCTCGGGAGTGACCGTGCAGCTGGCGCCCGCGGCCAACGTCGTGCCGTTCAGCCGGAAGCCGGAGTTGGCGCTATAGCTTCCCGACCCGCAGGAGCCCCCGAACGCCGTCAGGGAGAAGGGGGTGTTCGCGCCGTTCGACGCCACGCCCACGTTTTGGAGCGCCACGCCGTTGGGGTTGGTCAGGGTCACGGTGAAGATCGTGCGACCCGACCCGATGTTGATGGCGTCCGGCGAGAAGTTCACCGTCACCGTCGGCGGCAGGATGTAGCGGTAGGCGCTCACGGCGGTGCCGGACCGGAAGCTGGCGTTGACCACGTCGACGTTGACCAGGCCGCCGGTCGCGTTTGCCGGCGGGGTCACGACGATGCTGGTGGTGCTCTCGCTGACGATCGTGCCGGGCGAACCGCCGAAGTTGACGGTGTTGCCGCCGGCCGAGAAGTTCGACCCGGTGATCGTCACGTTCGCCGGACGGGTCGTCGCATGCGCGATCCCCTCGGCCGGGCTGACCGAGCTGATCGTGGGCGCGGCGACGTAGGTGTAGGTGCTGCCGCCGGACGTGCCGTTGGGCGTCGTGACCGTGACGCTGACCGAACCCGTGCCGGCCGGGCTGGTGGCGATGATCTGGCCGTCGTTCTGGATCGCGAAATTGGTCGAGGGACTGGCGCCGAAGGTCACGGCCGTCGCGCCGGCGAAGCCGGAGCCGAAGATGGTCACGGGCGTGCCGCCGGCGTCGGATCCGGAGTTCGGGCCCAGGAACGAGATGCTGGGCGGGGGCCCAAGGACGGAGAGGGTGACGGTCGCGGGCGCCGAGGTCGATCCGCCGTTGCTCACCGTGAAGGTGAAGCTGTCCGTGCCCGTGAAGTTGGCTGACGGCGTGTAGGTGAGGTTCGGCGCCGCGCCCGAAAGGGAGCCCTGCTGCGGCACGCTCGTGACCACATAAACCAGCGTGCGCGGCGGCGTGTTCGGATCACTGCCGGTCAGGGTGATCGCGGTCGCCGTGTTCTGCGCGACGGAGCGGCTTTGGTCGTTGGCGGTGGGCGCGCCGAGGTAGCGGTAAAGTGTGTTGGCGCCGTTGCTGCCGGCCGCGTTGGTCACCACGACGCTGGCCTGGCCCATGGTCCCGGCGGGCGTGGTCGCGGTGATCTGAGTGTTGCTGACCACCGTGACGGCGGTCGCCGGGGCGCCGCCGATGGTCACCCCGGTGGCGCCGGTGAAGTTGGTGCCGGTGATCGTGATCGCGGCGCCGCCCGCGACCGGGCCTGTCGACGGCGACACGGAGGAGACGGTCGGAAGCGGGGCGGTAACGGAGATGTTGACGGCAGCGGGAGCCGCAAAGGCGAGTGCGTCGGCGCCCGACTGCTCGAAGTTCAGCGTCACGGCGCCCGCCGGAGCGGCGGCGGTGTAGGTGAAGGTCTGGGGCGCAGCGCTGGTGAACGTCAGGGACGAGGTGCTGAGCGTTCCCGAACCCGATTTGGACAGGTTCACGACCAGATTGCCGCTGGGCGGCGCCGCCGAAGGCGTGACCGTAATCGTCGCGACCTGGCCGGCCGTCATGGACGACGGTGCGCCGGTCACGCTGATCGTGCCGCTGGTGACGGTGAAGCCGGTGGAGGCGGGAGCGACGAAGTTCGGGGCTCGGGCCCCGCTCAACGAATACGAGATCGTCTTGGAGCCTGCAGGGGCGCCGGCGGTATAGGTGAACGTCTGGGGGTTGGCGTTGGTGAAGGTGAGCGCGCTGGCGCTCAAAGTCCCGCCGCCAGAGCCTGATGCGCTCAAGTTGACCACCAAGGTGCCGCCAGGCGAGTTGGACGGCGTCACGGTGACGGTGGCGGTGCTGCCCGACGCCAAGTTGGTCGCGTTCGAAACGACCGAGATCGTCCCTTGATAGGTGTAGGCGTTGCCCGCCGCGGCGGCGCTGACGCCGCCGGGGGTGGTCACCCGCACGTTGACGGTGCCGGTCCCCGCGGGCGCGACGGCGGTGATCTGGGTCGCGCTGTTCACGGTGAAGCTGGTCGCTGCGGTCGCGCCGAAATTCACGGCGGTGGCGCCGGTGAAGTTCGTGCCTGTGACGACGACCGAGGTTCCGCCCGCCTGAGCGCCCGCGGTGGGGCTGAGCGAGGTGACGGTCGGAGAAGCGACGTAGGTGTAGACGCTGCTTGCACCGGGGCTCGACGCGCCGCCGGGGGTGATGACCGTGACGTCTGTTTGACCGACGGAGCCCGCCGGGCTGACGGCGACGATTTCGTTGTCGCTCTGGACCGTGAAGCTCGTCGCCGGATTGGCCCCGAAGGCCACACTCGTCGCGCCGGTGAAGCGCACGCCGTAGATCGTCACGGTCGTCCCGCCTGCGGTGCCGCCGGAACCGGGCATCATGCTGCCGACCCCTGGGGGCGCGGTGTACGTGAAGGCGCGGGTGAACTCCTCCGTTGCGGACTGGAACGAGTAGAGCCTCATCTCGTAGGGCCCCACAGGTCGGGTGCTCATATGGACGATGGTCGAGAAATTGCCGCTGGCATCGACGACGGGGACCGTCGTCTGGAGCAGCGTACGGCCGGAGTACAGCCGGATTTCGGGCGAGACGTTGGGCGTGAAGGTGCCGCTTACCGTGACGAACCCACCGTTATTCACGATGGGGTTGATCGTCGGAGGGGGAGAATAGGCATACTGCGTCGACGCATTTGCGCTGGAAGTTCCACCAGGCGTCGTCACCCTGACGTCGATGACGCCGACGGCGCGCGCCGGCGCGGTCGCCGTGATCTGGGTTGAACTGTTCACCGTGAAGGCCGTCGCCGGGGTCCCGCCGAATGAAACCGACGTGGCGCCGGTCAACTTCGTGCCGGTCAGCACGACGGTCGTGCCGCCCCCGGTCGAGCCGCCGCTCGGGCTGACGGACGTCACGGTCGGGGCGTCATCGCGTGCCAAGGACACGTTTTGAACCCGGAGATAGCTCGATGGGGTGGACGAGATGAACCCGATCGCGAACTGGCCGCCCCCAAGCGAAGAGATTTCATTGAGGCGTTGTACCGCGGCGGCGCTCAGCTCCACGCTTTGCGTGCCGCCGCTCGCCGACACGGTGATCGAGGCGAAAGTCGCGGCGCCGGAAAGGGCTGTTCCAGAATCGGCTGCGTCAACGTTGGTGGATCTGGCGTCCTTTACCGTGATGACGGAGCTGATCGCGGCGTCGTTTGAAATGCTCAGATTGAGGTTGACTGACGAAAATGTCTGGCCAGCCGGGATGTTGAATTCGACGAACGACACAAGCGGATTCGAACTGACGCCGGAAACCCGCGCGTCGCCATAGAAGCCGTTGAACCAGTAGCTCCCATCATAGCTTTCCGCGGTCTCGTAGAAGGACGCGGATGAGATCGATTGCGCTTTCGCGCCCGTCGCCGGGAAGAGAGAGGCGAGCACCAACGCGGTCAAGGACAACGCCCAAGCCGCGGGGCGCATTGATCGACGGCCGTCGAAACCGCGCGCGGCACGACCGAAAAGGCCGCGAACGGCCTGCACGAAACCCGACATGAACACTCGCCCCACGAACGCGGCCCGAGGGCGACGCCGACATTGCAAACCCCGACCGCGCCGCCCGTCCGTTAACGGATCTTTAGCGATGCGAACTCAGGCGGAGATATCAGGGGCTTGCGAGAGGCTGAATGTCTGTGCGTCCCGACGTTGGGACGCGCGTCAGGCGACTTCGCCCATCCAGCCTTCCCATTGAAAGCGCGCGGCTTCCACGCCGGAGCCGTCTCGGGCGGCGGTGCGATAGGCGCCGGGCGACAGGCCGAACCGTTCGGAGAACAGACGGCTCATGTGGGCCTCGCCGGCGAAGCCCAGCTCGGCCGCCAGATCGGCCAGGGGCGCCGACGGCCCCCGCCACAGCCGCGCGCGCAGGGCCTCCAGCCGGTGGATCTGGATGTACTTCGCCACCCCGCCCTGCGGCTCCAGCAGGCGATAGAGCGACGAGCGGGAGATGCGCGTGTCCTCCGCGATCACATCCGCCGACAGGTCGCGCTCGCCCAGCCGGCGGCGGATGCAGCGGTCGATCGCCTGCAGTTTCAGGAAGGCCTCGCGGCGAGGGTCGGCGGTCCCTGTGGACCTCTCTCCCCAGGCCCCGGCCAGCAGATCCATCAGCGCCCGCCCGACGTGCGGCAGCGCGCCGGGCGTCAGAAACTCCGCGCGCTGGACCACGGAAATCAGGAAGTCGCCGACCAGCAGCGAGTCCGGCGGCCGCACCACGCTCCCGTGAAGGCCGTTCAGGGCGCCCAGCGCCGCCTCCGCGATCGAGCGGGAGATGCTGGCGGTGATCATGTGCACGTTGCGCGGGGTCGTGCGCGTGGGACGGGTGGCGTCCAGCAGGACCATGTCGCCCGGCTCCGCCCTGTCGAACCTGCTGAGATCGCTGCCCTCAAGCATGCCCGACACGACGTAGTGCAGGATCAGGTGGTCGAAGCCGTCCGTCCGCACCCGCTCGTTCCGCGAATGGATCATGCCGCCGAGCCGCCGGTCGAACAGGATGGCCCCGTCCAGCTTCCACGCCCGAACCTCGGCATGGAAGGGGTCGTCGCTGGGTCCGACGTCCGAGCCGTTGGCGTACAGCCGCGCGTACTCCTCGAACTTGGCCGCCTGGTCGCCGCCGACGCTGGAGAAGCTGAAATGTTCGATCAAGACCGGGCCTCCGACCCGGCAACCTCTCGCCAGGCTTTGAAGCCGCCTAACGCCGTCAGCATGCACACCGATCCCGAAATTGCGACCACGATCAGCAGGGCCTTCCCCAGGCCCGAGGCGTCGCCGTCCATCGCGTCGCTCAGAAGCCCCGTGGCAAGGGGGCCCACGGCGTAGGCGATGAGGGTGACCACGCCCAGATAGATCGCCGTGACCGACGGCCGCAGGTCCGTCGGAGCGAGCGGCTGCAGCCCGATCAGGGCCGAGGCCGCCCCCAGGCCGCCGCAGATCACCAGACCCAGGAGCCCCGCCATGGCCGCCGCGGGTTGGGCGACCAAGGCGATCAGGGCGCAGTTCACCATCGCCCCGCCCGCCGCGACGGCCAGCATGACAGGCGCCGCGATCCGGGCGCTGAGCTTGCCGGCCCCGAGGTGGCCCACGGGCGCGCCGACCAGCACCACCAGTCCCGCCGCCGAGGCCGCCTGAGCCGGCGTCAGCCCGGACGCCCTGACCAGCAGCGACGGCGTCCAGGCGCCGACCGACTGCACGACGATCAGGATGGCGGCGGCCGCCGTCAGGAACGGCGCATAGGCCGCGAGCCGGCGCCCCATGTGAGCCAGCGCGTCTCGCGCCCGGGAGCCTTCGTCGCCGCCCCCCAGCCGAGGGCCGCCGACCCGCCACAACAACACGGCGACGACCAGATTGGGCGCGAGCATCACCAGCGCGGAGGCGCGCCAGGCGGCGACGGGCAGGAAGGCCGCGGCGCTGGACGTGGCGATCGCCAGAAGGGCGCCGACCGTCAGAAGCCCGCCGCTGCGGCCCAGGGCCGATCCGACCGTCAGCCAGGACAACCGTCCCGACGCGCTGGCGGGCCCCAGCGCCGCCACCGCGGCCGGAAGCAGCGCCGCCTGTCCGACGCCCATGAGCATGCGCCCCACCACCAACTGCTCATAGGTGGGAGCCAGGGCGAAGACCGCGGCCGCCGAGGTCCACACGACGACGCAGCCGGCCATGACCTTGCCGGTCTGCAGGCGCCACCGCCCCAGGCCGAAGGCCAGACTGGCCAAGGCGAACGGCACGATCAGCGCCGCCCCGTTCAGGAAGCCGAGCTCGGCGTCGCCAAGACCGAACCGATCGCCCAGCACCGGCGCCGTCGCCACCGAAACGGCGCGATCCGCATAGGCGAGCGACAGAGTTGCGGACAGCAGGGCGACCGGCACGCGACTGAAACCACTCATCTACGCGAACTACCCAGACCACCACTGCCACGCGTCCAGCCGTCGATGACAAGCGGACGCGACGATCAGCTAACAGGGTTCGTCGTCCGCTCAAACTGCCTGCTGACGAGTTGCTCTGAATGGCTGCGAACCCGCTGACTTCCGCGGTCAAGCGTACAGCATGTGAGCAGACGGGTTCAGGCTGGACTGACGGCACCGCCACCGATGCCTTACGAGGGTCAGACCTTAAGCCGGTAGCCGACGCCGGCCTCGGTTTCGATGAGCGTCGGTCGCGCGGGGTCGGCTTCGAGCTTCTGGCGCAGCTGGCCGACGACCACGCGAAGATACTGGCTGTCCGTGGCGTGGGCGGCGCCCCAGACGGCCGTCAGCAGGTCGCGGTGGGTGATGACCTTGCCGGCTCCGCGAGTGAGCACGGCCAGCACGTCGAACTCCTTGGGCGTCAGGCGGACCGGGCCACCTCCCCGCGAGACGAGCCGGCGCTCCAGGTCGATCACCACGTCCCCGACCTGCACCGGCCCCACCGGAACGTCCTGACGCGACGTCTGACGCAGGCCGGCCCGAATGCGCGCCAGCAGCTCGCCGACCCCGAAAGGCTTCTCGACGTAATCATCGGCCCCGAGGTCCAGGGCGGCGATCTTCTCGGCCTCCCTGTCCCGGGCGGACAGGACGATGATCGGCCCGTTGTAGAACTCGCGTGCGCGGGCCAGCACGTCCTTGCCGTCCATGTCGGGCAGACCGAGATCAAGCACCACGGCGTCGGGGTTCCACAACGCGATGCCGCGCAGACCCTCCTGACCGCTGTCAGCGCGCTTGGGCTCGTAGCCGGCGGCGTCCAGCGCCGGCGAGAGGAACCGGTGGATCTGCGGCTCGTCGTCGATGACGAGCACCTGGGGGCGCAGGGCGGACATGTATCGAGCTTAAAGAAGGTCCGGGTGGGTGGCGACGGCCTTGGGCAGGCGGATCAGGATGCGGGTTCCCTTTCCCTCGGCGATCGGGCTGGCCGCCGCGATGCGGCCGTTCATGGCCTCGACGAAGCCCTTGGCGATGGCCAGGCCGAGCCCCGCGCCCTGAGTGCGGTCGGAAGGCTCCTCCATGCGGCGGAACTTGTCGAAGACGCGTTCCAGTTCGGCGGTGGGAATGCCCTGGCCCTCGTCCTCGATCGACAGGACGACCGAGCCCCGGTCCTCATAGGCGGCCAGTTCGATGGTCGTGCCGTCGGGGCTGTAGGCGATGGCATTCTCCAGGATGTTGACCAGCGCCTGTTCCAGAAGCGCCTGGTCCGCCGGCACGGCCGTCAGGCGGTCGGGGAAGTCGCGGGTCATGCGCCGCGTCCCCAGTCGGCGCGACACCCGGTCGGCGGCGGCGTTCAGCACGTCTCGCACGTCGATCCAGTCCGACTTGACGTTCAGCGCACCGCCCTCCAGCCGGGTCATGTCCAGCAGGTCGCCGACGTAGCGGCTGAGGCGCTCGGCCTCCTCGCGGATGCTGAGCAACAGGTCCTTGCGTACGGCGGGCTTCAGGTCGTCGCCGTAGTCGATCAGCGTCGTCGCCGAACCGAGCACTGTCGACAGGGGCGTGCGCAGATCGTGGCTGACCGAGTTCAGCAGGGCGCTGCGGAAGCGATCCGTGCGCTTCAGAGTCTGGGTCTCGACGGCATCGCCGGCCAGCTGTGCCCGCTCGATGGCGACGGCGCCCTGCTCCAGCATGGCGAGAACCAGCCGCTCTTCGTCCGATCCGGGCTTCAGGGCCGCCGCCTCGATGCCTACGACGCCGGCGCGAGACCGCAGGCCATCAAGGGGGCGGAAGGTCCATCTGGCCTGAGGCAGAGTGCCCGTGCCGTGACCGGCGGCCTCGCCCTTTTCCCAGGCCCAGCGCGCGGCGGCCATGGCGGTGGAGTCCAGCGGCTCGGACGTGGGCGCGGCGGCGGCGACGTCGATTTCCACGCCGTCTGGGAGGAGCACCACGGCCTTCCCTGCAACGGCGGCGGCGGTCTGTTCGGCCAGCACCCGGGCGGTCTCCGGCCGATCGTCGGCGGCGGCGAGACTCTGGCTGGCGGCCAGCAGGGCCGACACGGCCGACGCGCGCCGCTCGGCATTGCGGGCCTGGTCCCGGACCCGTCCCGCCAGCCCCCCGGTCGCCAACGCCACGGCCCAGAAGACTAACAGGGTCAGGATGTCGGTCGGTGAGCCGATCAGGAAAGTGTAGCGCGGTTCCAGGAACAGGAAGTTGTAGGTCAGGAAGGCGACGGTCGCGGCGGCCAGCGCCGGCCTGAGGCCGTACAGCACCCCCGCCGCCAGCACGGCCGACAGGTAGACCACGCCCAGATCGACGCGGGCGAACGTCCGGTCCAGCAGAGTGGCCAGCCCAGTGGCCGCCACGATGAATCCCGCGCCTATGCCATAGCCGCGCCAGTCGGCGGCCAGCGGCTTCAGGCGGATCTTTTTGGTCGGCGGGTCGTCGGCATGGAGCGCGTCGGTCACGACGTGGATGGCGACCCCCCGGGCGGCGCGCAGCAGTTCCGCCGCCAGCGAACGGCCCATCCATTCGCTGATGCGACTGTCGAGGCCCTTGCCGATCACGACCTGGGTCACGTTGGCGCGGCGGGCGTAGTCCATGACCGTGGCGACCACGTCATCGCCGGTCAGCAGCACCGTACGTCCGCCCAGCTGTTCCGCCAGCACGAACGCCTCACCCAGTTTCGCCGTCGCTTGCGGGCCCGTGGGCGCACGGTTGGGCCGCTCGACGTGGGCGACCGTCCAGGGCGCGTCCATCATCATGTCGGACAGGCGCCGACCGGTGCGAACCAGCGACGCCGCCATGGCGTCGCCGCCGACCAGCACCAGAATGCGCTCGCCCGCCGCCCAGGGGCCTTCGACGCCGCGATCGCGGAGCGTGGCGACCAGCTGATCGTCGACCGTCTGGGCCGCGCGGCGAAGAGCCAGCTCGCGCAGCGCGATCAGGTTCTCGACCTTGAAGAACCGGTCGGCCGCCAGTCGTGCGGTCTCCGGCACATATACCTTGCCCTCGGCGAGGCGTTTCCTCAGCTCCTCGGCGGTGATGTCGACGACCTCGATGTCGTCGGCGCGCGACAGGGCGCTGTCGGGCACGGTCTCGCGCTGGCGTACGCCGGTGATGCGCAGGACGACGTCCGACAGGCTCTCCAGATGCTGGACGTTCAGCGTGGTCCAGACGTCGATGCCGGCGTCCAGAATCTCCTCCACGTCCTGCCATCGCTTGGGGTGACGCGAGCCGGGCACGTTGGAGTGGGCGTATTCGTCGACCAACAGCAACTCCGGCCTGCGGGCGATCGCGCCGTCGAGGTCGAACTCCAGCAGCGTCCGATCGCGATAGTCGATGGGCGCGCGGGCCATGACCTCCAGCCCGCGCAGCAGGCTTTCGGTCTCGCGTCTGCCATGGGTTTCGACGACGCCCACGACGACGTCGCCGCCCTCGGCCTTTCGGCGTCGGGCGGCGCGCAGCATCTCATAGGTCTTGCCGACCCCCGGCGACATGCCGAGGAACACCTTCAGCCGCCCGCGCTTTCGCCGGGCGGCCGAAGCCGACGGAACCGGGCTCGGGTCCAAGCCTCAGCCCGTCGGGAACCGGGCGTCCAGCGCCCGGTTCGTGATCAGGACGTTGACGCGCGGTTGGCCGATGAAGCCCAGCAACGGCGTCTCGACGTTGGCCTCGATCACCTGAAGGACCTCCCCGACGGGCGCGCCGCGCGCATCGGCGATGCGTCGGGCCTGAAGCCGAGCGTATTCCGGCGAGACATGCGGGTCGAGGCCCGAGGCGGAGGTGGTGACGGCGTCGGCTGGGATCGCGGCGGCGCCCGTCTCCGCACGGATCGCGTCGGCGTCGGTCTTCACCCGCTCCATCAGATCCGGGTTCACCGGGCCAAGATTCGAGCCCGACGAGGCGGAGGCGTCATAACCGTCTCCCGCAGCCGACGGCCGCGAATGCAGATAGCGGGCCTCGGCGAAGGTCTGGCCGACCAGGGCCGAACCGCGCACCGTGCCGTCGGCGTCGCGGATCAGACTGCCGTTCGCCTGGGCCGGAAACGCGACCTGGGCGATCCCGGTCACGGCCAGCGGATAGGCGAAGCCCAGCAGGGCGGTGAACAGGGCGATCATCACGATCGCGGGGCGCAGGGCGTTCAGCATCAGAAGGTCGCCTTCAGGCTGGCCACGACCCGGCTTTCATAGACGGCGCCGAGATCGTGCTCGTCGGTGTCGTGCCAGCGGACGTCCAGCGCCAGCGTGTCGGTCAGGGTATAGGCGGCGCCGGCGTTCCAGGTCGTGTAGTCGAAGTCGGACGAAACCCACTGCCGACCCACGGCGCCGGAGACGGTCCAGCGGGCGGCGGGCGTCCACGCCAGATTGGCCTCGGCATAGGTCGCCTCGTCCTCGGCCACGCCGAAGAAGTCGGGCGACCAGAACACCGCCGCGCCGACGGTTACCGGGCCTATGGCGCGCGACGCCGCGGCCTTCAGCTCCAAATAGTCGTAATCGAGCCCGGACGGGTCGTCGTACAGATAGGCGACCGCGCCGAAGTCCCAGTCCCAGCCCGCGAACTGCGGTCGGAAGCCGGAGTAGAGATCGGCCTCCAGAGAGGTCTCGTCGTCCCCGGCATAGGAGACGTTGGACGCCCAGGCGCCGGCGTAGAAGGCGCCCGAGCCGAGGTCGACGCCGGCCTGGAGCGCCGGATCCTCTTCCGTCTGGCTGACGCCGCGGAACACGTAGTCGGAGGTGACGCCGACGTTGGCCGAGACGTCCTGGGCGCGGGCCGAACCGCAGAGGGCCAAGCCGAAGATGCCGGCGATGGCGACCAGACCGAAGATCACGTCGTTGCGGCCGGAGGCATGGGGAATGCGCTTGCGCATGGAATGAACTTTCACAGAAGGAATAAAGGGGCTCAGGCGAGGCCGAGCCCGGAGACGACCAGGTCGATCAGCTTGATGCCGACGAAGGGCGCGATCAGACCGCCCAGGCCGTAGATCAGGAGGTTGCGGCCCAACAGGGCGCCCGCGCCGATGGCCCGGTACTTCACGCCACGCAAAGCCAGCGGGATGAGCGCGACGATCACCAGGGCGTTGAAGATCACCGCCGACAGGATGGCGCTCTCGGGGCTGTGCAGGCCCATGACGTTGAGCGCGCCGAGCGACGGCAGGGCGACCACGAACATCGCCGGGATGATGGCGAAATACTTGGCCACGTCGTTGGCGATCGAGAAGGTGGTCAGGGCGCCGCGCGTGATCAGCAGCTGCTTGCCGACCTCGACGATCTCGATGACCTTGGTGGGGTCCGAGTCTAGATCGACCATGTTGCCGGCCTCGCGCGCGGCCTGGGCCCCGGTCTGCATGGCCACGCCGACGTCGGCCTGGGCGAGCGCCGGCGCGTCGTTTGCCCCGTCGCCGCACATGGCGACCAGACGCCCCTTGGCCTGTTCGGCCTTGATGAGGCGCATCTTGTCCTCGGGCGTGGCCTCGGCGAGGTAGTCGTCGACGCCGGCTTCCGAGGCGATGGCGGCGGCCGTCACCGGGTTGTCGCCGGTGATCATGACGGTCCTCAGCCCCATGCGACGCAGGTCGGCGAAGCGTTCCTTGACGCCCGGCTTGACCACGTCCTTCAGGTGGATGACGCCTATCAGAGCCCCGTTGTGGGTGACGGCCAGGGGCGTGCCGCCCGAGCGGGCGATGCGCTCCACAGCCTGGCGGAACTCGGCCGGAGCCTGGGCCTCGGTCAGGTCCAGCGACCTCAGCACCGCGTCGACCGCGCCCTTCCTCCAGGCGTCAGAGCCTGCGTCCACGCCCGACTGGCGGGTCGTGGCGGTGAAGGGGATGGCGGTCGCGCCGTCCGGCAGCTCAGCCGTCAGACCGGCGTTGCGGCCCAGTTCGATGATCGAGCGGCCCTCCGGCGTCTCGTCGGCCAGCGACGCCATGACGGCGGCTTTCAGCGCGGCTTCGGGCCGGACGCCGGGGACCGGGATGACCTCGGTCGCCATGCGGTTGCCGAAGGTGATGGTGCCGGTCTTGTCCAGCAGCAGGGTGTCGACGTCGCCCGCCGCCTCGACCGCGCGTCCCGAGGTGGCCAGCACATTGACCTTCAGCAACCGGTCCATGCCGGCGATGCCGACGGCCGACAGCAGGCCGCCGATCGTCGTCGGGATCAGGGTGATGAACAGGGCGCCCAGCACGATGGGATCCAGGTCCACGCCCGAATAGGCGCCGAGCCCCAGCAGGGTCACCACCGCGATCAGGAACACCAGCGTCAGCCCGGCCAGAAGCACCGCGAGCGCCAGTTCGTTCGGCGTCTTCCGCCGATCCGCGCCTTCGACCATGGCGATCATGCGATCAAGGAAGGTCGAGCCCGGCTTGGCGGTGATGCGCACCTTGATCCAGTCCGACACCACGGTGGTGCCCCCGGTCACGGCCGAGCGGTCGCCGCCGCTCTCGCGGATCACCGGCGCGCTCTCGCCGGTGATGGCGGCCTCGTTGACCGAGGCGACGCCCTCGATGATCTCGCCGTCCGAGGCGATGACGTCGCCGGCCTCGACCAGGATGATGGAGCCGATCTCCAGTTCGTGCGCCGGGGTGGGGACCACCGTGCCGGTCGTCGGATCGACGATCAGCTTGGCCTTGGTCGTGACGCGGGTGGCGCGAAGGCTGTCGGCCGCCGCCTTGCCCCGCCCTTCGGCGACGCTCTCCGCCACATTGGCGAACAACACCGTGGCCCAGAGCCACAACGCGATCTGCAACGCGAAGCCGAAGCCCGCTCCCGACGCGATCTCCGCCGCCGCTGAGACTGTGGCCAGCAAGGCCACGATCCAGGTGGTGAAGATCACGGGGTTCTTGAGCAGCTTGACCGGGTTCAGCTTGACGATGGCATCCGTCAGCGCCCGGCCCAGGATGGCCCCCGACAGCCCGCCGGCGATCGGCGAGCGCGGGGCGTGAAGGGACATGTCCGTCATGTCTTTGGGTCCGTTCGGGTCAGAGACGGGCCACGACCTGGAGCATGTCGAAATGCTCCACGATCGGGCCGAGCGCGAGGGCGGGGAAGAACTGCAGCCCCCCCAGGATGAGGATCACGCCGATCAAGAGGCCGATGAACAGCGGCCCGTGGGTCGGAAGCGTGCCGGCGGACGGCGCCAGCTTGGGCTTGACCACCAGGCTGCCGGCGACGGCCAGGACCGCGATGGCCGGGACAAAGCGGCCCAGCAGCATGGCGATGCCCTGGGTCGTCGCCCACCACGGCCCGTTCGCCGTCAGCCCGGCGAAGGCCGAACCGTTGTTGGCGGCGGCGGAGGTGTAGCCATAGAGGATCTCCGACAGACCGTGCGGGCCGTCGTTCAGCAGGCCTTCCAGCGCCTGGGGCAGGACCGCGGCGACTGCGGCGAACCCCAGGATGGCCAGCGGCAGGACCAGCACGGCCACCATGGTGTACTGGATCTCTCGCGCCTCGATCTTCTTGCCGAGATACTCGGGCGTGCGTCCGACCATGAGCCCGGCGACGAACACCGCCAGCACGGCCATCAGCACCATGACCGCGATGCCCGAGCCGACGCCGCCCGGCAGGATCTCGCCCAGCTGCATCAGGAAGATCTGAAGGCCCCCGCCCAGCGGCATGAAGCTGGCGTGCATGGCGTTGACCGAGCCGTTGGAGGCCCCGGTCGTCATGGTCGCCCAGGCGGCGGAGGACGGCACGCCGAAGCGGACCTCCTTGCCCTCCAAGTTCTGGGACGCCTCGACACCGGCGGCCGCCAGCGACGGCACGGTCTGGGTCTCGATGGCGTACATGGCTGCGGTCGAGGCCGACAGCAGCACCAAGGCCGCGATGACCAGGGCCCGCACGTCGGTCCTGGCCAGCACGCTGCGGCCGAAGGCGAAGAAGGCGGCCCAGCCCAGCACATTGATGCAGACCGCCGTGATGAAGTTGGTCAGCGGCGTCGGATTCTCCAGCGGATGGGCCGAGTTGACGTTGAAGACGCCGCCGCCGTTGATGCCCAGCTGCTTGATGGCCAGCTGGCTGGCGGTCGGGAACAGGCTGATGGTCTGCTGACCGCCCTCCAGCGTGGTCGCCGTGGCCGACGCCTGAAGCGACTGGACGACACCCAGACCCGCCAGCACGATGGCCAGCCCGAACGACAGGGGCAGCAGGACGTAGAGCGTCGTGCGCGTCATGTCGGCCCAGAAGTTGCCGACGCCCTGGCCCCGATCGGCGACGAACGCGCGGGCCAGCGCTGCCGCGATCGTCGCGCCCGTCGCCGCCGACAGGAAGTTCTGCACCGTCAGGCCCATCATCTGGCTTAGCGTCGACATCGTCGTTTCGCCGCCATAGGCCTGCCAGTTGGTGTTGGTGACGAAGCTGACTGCCGTATTGAACGCCATGTGTGCGTTCAGCCCGTCGAACCCTTGCGGGTTCATCGGCAGCACGCCCTGCAGGCGCAGGATCGCATAGAGGGCGAAGAAGCCCGCCGCGTTGAACGCCAACAGCGCGCCCGCATAGCCGAGCCACCCCTGGCTGCGCGTCGCATCGACCCCGGCGGCGCGATAGAAGATGCCCTCGACCGGCTTCAGCACCGGGTCGAGCCAGGTGCGTTCGCCATTCCAGACGCGCGACATGTAGACCCCGATCGGCCAGCCGAGCAGGCAGGCGAGACCGAGCGTCAGGGCGATCTCCGCCCATCCCTGAATGTTCACGACGCGGCTCTCCTAGAACCGCTCGGGCCGCAGC
>VYKZ01000089.1_pt1 | contig 20099 bp, 27 predicted proteins | sample 5114421 | NCBI WGS metagenome assembly VYKZ01 (sample SAMN12291788, study PRJNA351875) | freshwater metagenome | isolation source: freshwater lake | place: USA: Michigan, Gull Lake | collected 2013-08-08 | reverse complement strand
GGCCGGCGCGATCTTCGCCATCATCGGCCTGGGCGCCATCGACATCCTGATCCTGCTGCCGATCGTCCTGCCGGTCTTCGGCAGCCTGATCGCCGTGCTGGTGTCGGGCATCGGCGTCTTCCTGGCCGGGGGCTTCACGCTTGTGGCCGGGCCGTTCCTGGACCCGCCCGGCGGACCCGCCGTGGCGCTCTTGGGCGGCATCGGCATCATGGGCCTGGGCGTCTTCATGACCGCGCTGTGCGCCGTGGTCGTCAAATGGCTGATCGACGCCACGGTCTGGTACGCGCGCCTGCACTATCGCGTGCTGAAGCCCGCGCTCGACCAGGGCCGGATCTGAGGGAGGGACTGACATGATCCGCAATCTTCTCATCATCATGGGCGTGGGCCTGGTCATGGCTGCGGTCGGCATCGGCGGCGCCTTCGCCGTCGGCGGCCCTGCCATCGTTCGCGACGGCTGGAGCTGGACCTGGAACCACGACGGCGAATGGGTCCGCGTCAGCCACGAAGGGCGGCGCGAGCGGGGGCCCGAGGTCACCCGCACCCTCGAATGGACCGGCGGCGACCGCCTGGTCCTGGACGCCTCGGCCGACGTGGTCTTCACCCAGGGCGACGTCGCCTCGGTCACCGTCACCGGTCCGGAGCGGCGCGTGAATGCGCTGAAACTGGAGAACGGCCGGCTGTTCGTCGAGGGGAACGAGGTCTGGGGCGGCTGGCGCGATCAGGTCCGCGTGACCATCACGGCGCCGAACGTCTCGACCTTCGAGCTCAACGGCTCGCAGGAGCTGTCCCTGCGCGCGATCGACGTGCCGACGCTCCGGATCGCCATCTCCGGCTCGGGCGAGGTCCTGGCCGAGGGGCGGGCCCAGACGCTGGATCTGGACGTTTCCGGCTCGGGCGAGGCGGACCTCACGGGCCTGACGGTCGTCGACGCCGACGTGGACGTGTCCGGCTCCGGTGAGGTGGACGTCGGCCCCACCGGGCGCGCGACCATCGACATCTCCGGCTCCGGCGACGTCGACCTGACCCGCCGCCCGGCCTCGGTACAGTCGAACGTCTCCGGCTCCGGCGACGTCAACGACGCCTGGTGACCAAAGCGGCGGAAGGGGTGACGCGCCCCTTCCGCCGTCCTATCTGCAGGGCATGACCGCGCACGTTCCCCCGCCGCCCCTGCTCGAAACCGCCGGGGTCGATCCCGAAGAGGCCCTGTCGATCCTGCGCGGCGCCCTGGCCGGCGCCGACGATGGGGAGCTGTTCCTGGAGCGGTCCGAGCTGGAATCCCTCGTCTTCGACGACGGCCGGCTGAAGGGGGCGAACTACGACGCCACCGAGGGCTTCGGCCTGCGCGTCGTGGCGGGCGAGACCGCCGGCTATGCCCACGCCAACGAGATCACCGCCGACGCCATCCGTCGCGCGGCCGAGGCGGCGTCTCTGGCCAAGGCCGGCCATGCCGGCACGAGCGCCGAGGGGCCGCGCGCGACGAACCAGTCGCTCTACCCCCCGCTGGACCCGCTGGCCGCCCCCGGCTTCTCCGACAAGATCGCCCTGCTGCAGGAGATCGACGCCTGGGCCCGCGCCCGCGACCCGCGCGTGGTGCAGGTCTCGGCCAGCCTGATCGGCGAGCGCCGCTCCATCGAGATCGTCCGCGCCGAGGGACGGTCGGTCCGCGACGTGCGCCCCCTGGTGCGCTTCAACGTCTCGGTCACGGTGGAGAAGGACGGCCGCCGCGAAACCGCCTCCGCCGGCGCAGGCGGCCGGGCGGGCTTCGAGGAATGGACCGCGCCGGAACGCTGGCAGGCCCAGGTCGACGAATGTCTGCGTCAGGCGCTGGTGAATCTCGAGGCGGTCGATTGCCCCGCGGGCGAGATGGACGTGGTCATGGGCGCCGGCTGGCCGGGCGTGTTGCTGCATGAGGCCGTGGGCCACGGCTTCGAGGGCGACTTCCACCGCAAGGGCTCGTCGGTGTTCACCGGCATGATGGGCAAACGCGTGGCCGCACCGGGCGTCACGGTGGTCGACGACGGCTCGATCGCCGGCCGCCGCGGCTCGCTTACGGTGGACGACGAGGGCACGCCCACGTCACGCACCGTCCTGATCGAGGACGGCATCATGGTCGGCCTGATGCACGACCGGCTGTCGGCGCGTCAGATGGGCCAGCAGGCCACCGGCAACGGGCGGCGCCAGTCCTTCGCCCACATTCCCATGCCGCGCATGACCAACACCTTCATGGAAGGCGGAAAGGACAGCCGCGCCGACATGATCGCCTCGACGAAGCGGGGCATCTATGCGGCCAATTTCGGCGGGGGCCAGGTGGACATCACCAACGGCAAGTTCGTCTTCCAGTGCACCGAGGCCTATCTGATCGAGGACGGGAAGATCACCTCGCCGGTCCGCGGGGCGACGCTGATCGGCGACGGCGCCACGGCGCTGAAGGGCGTCACCATGATCGGCGACGACTTCGCCTTCGACCCCGGCGTCGGCACCTGCGGCAAGGCGGGGCAGGGCGTTCCGGTTGGCATCGGCCAGCCCAGCCTGAAGATCAGCGGCCTGACCGTGGGCGGCACGGCGGTCTGATCCCGCGCGCCGAGCGGTGACATGACCGGCGAAATCGCGACGGTTTCTCCCGACTTGTCCTTTTGGAACAGGGCTCCGGTCTGATCCGAACCCGAGTTGCCGGCGTCGCCTCAGCGCGGCGCCAGCATGCCGTCATGCGTCCGGGCCGATCTCGCCATGTGCACTATGTGCACTCTTTGCACTCAAATTTTTTCCTGGGCCGCGCGCAGGGCGCCTTCCGCCTGCGACCTCCCCGCCGGGACGTCGCCGCTTCAGCGCTTCCAGACCGGCCCGATGATCTCGAAGCCGCGCGCCTCCAGCGTGTCCAGCAGGCCGTTCGGCTCGGCCAGCACGCGCAAGGGGACGACGGCGAGCGTCGTGCCGTCCTGCGCCAGGGCGCTTTCGGCGCCCGCCAGCCAGTCGCTCCGCAGACGCGCGCCCCACTCCGGATCGCCCCACGGCCAGCACTCGGTCAGGGCGATCTCCAGCGGCGACGCCATCACCGCCGGCACGTCGAATCGGCGCCAGGCGGCGGCGCGGTCCAGCATGCCGGCCTCGCCCGCCTCGGCCGCGACGATCCCCAGCTGGATGCACGTCGTCCAGGACTCCGGCGGCATGGTCAGCAGGTCCTCGATCACCTCGTCGCCGCGCACCTCGCTGATGCGCTCGCTGGGCGTGCGGCCCCGGCGTGCGGCCCGGCGCACCGTGTCCTCGACCGAGGCGCCCGGATCGCGGTCCAGCCCGGTGATCCCGAACATCAACTCCGTGCGTGTCAGGAAGAAGCTCTGCCGCGTCAGGTCGTCCCGCGTCAGCGCGTCCAGCGCCACCAGACGCTGGTTCCATTCGGGCGCCAGATAGTCGGCGCTGGTCTTGCCGCGCGGCATGCGGGTCAGGGTGCCGGACCGCCAGATCAGCCGCAGTACGTCGCCCGGCGACAGCGTGGCGGCGTGCGAATACAGCACGCGATCCGACCGCTCGGCCGCCCGAACAAGGGCGTCGGGCCGCCAGTCCAGGCTCTTGGGCAAGGCCTGAATAGTGCCGACCAACAGCACGGTGGATCCGCCCCGCGTCACCTCCCAGGTCGGCGCGCCGGACCGCCGGGCCTCCACCACCACGTCGTCGACCTGCGTGACCTCCGCGTCCTGGGCGGCGGCGACGGCCGGCGTCACCGCCATGAAAAGACAGAAGGCGAAAAGTCGGAATACACGCATAGTCTTGTTTTCGCCCCAATGATTACAGTGCTGAAATGTTCGACATCTTATTTATGACGGTCATTTAACCTACCTGTCCAGCTTGTAACTGGAAACGCGCATTTCCGATCGTCAGGTTCCCGCCATCGAAGGAGAGGGAACCCCAGTGAAGAAGACGATCCTGCTCGCCGGCGCCGCCGCGATCGCCCTGGCCGCCACGGCCACCCAAGCCCAGGAGGCCGCCCCCGTGGCCTCGGCCTCCGCCACCGAGACGGCGACGGGCGTCATCGTGTATCAGCCCGACTTCTTCGCCCAGGCGCGGCCCAACACGGCGCTGGAGATGGTCCAGCGCGTGCCGGGCTTCGGCATCGTCGACGGCGACGGCAGCCGCGGGTTCGAAGGCGCGGTCGGCAACGTCCTGATCAACGGCGCCCGCCCGGCATCGAAGACCGACACCGGCTCGTCGGTCCTGTCGCGCACCCCCGCCTCTCAGGTCGAGCGCATCGAACTGGTCCGCGGCGGCGCGCCGGGCATCGACATGCAGGGCTTCCCGCTGGTCGTGAACGTCATCCTGAAGAGCCAGGCCACGATCCAGCACGTGGTCAACGCCAACGCCTTCTTCTTCGAAGGCGGCGGCGAGGATCTGTACGGCGGCAGCTATCAGGTCACCGCCCGCGACGGCGACACGAACTGGAGCCTGACCCTGTCCGACGGCGTCAGCATGAGCGACAGCTTCGGCCCCGGCACGGTCACGCGCACCAACGGCGCCGGCGTGGTCACCCGCGAGGAGATGGTGGACGGCTATGCCAAGGGTGGCGGCCAGTCGGCCCGCGCCACTTGGGCCGGCCCCTTCGCCGGCGGCAAGATCGACCTGACCGGCCGGTACGGCGTCAACGACTGGTTCCAGGAGAGCGTCCAAGAATCGGCCACGGCCCTGCGGACCAACCGCAACGTCAACGACGGCGACGGCGGCGAGGTGGGCGTGGTCTATGAGCGACCCCTGTCGCCCGCGCTGAAGTTCGAGGGCCGGCTGATCCATCAGTTCAGCTCGTCCGAAGGCGCCGCCAGCGGCGACGCCCGCCTGGCCGGGGTCGACCAGCCGCAGCAGGTCTTCAGCTACGCCAACGACGCGTCAGAGACGATCGTCCGCGGCCAGCTGCGCCACGAGAACGGCGCCGTCACCACCGAGGTCGGCGCGGAGGCCGCCTACAACGCGCTGGACACCCGCCAGGCCTTCACGGTCGGCGGCGTGCCCGTCCCCCTGCCGTCCGATCAGGTCAAGGTCGAGGAGACGCGGATGGAGGCCTTCGCCCGCTCGACATGGCGGATGACCGACACGCTGACGCTGGAGACCGGCCTGCGGCTGGAAAGCTCGACCATCAGCCAGTCCGGCGACAGCGACGCCGAGAAGGACCTGTTCTACGCCAAGCCGCGCGCCCAGCTGACCTGGACGCCGGGGCAGGGCAACCAGTTCCGCTTCCGCGTCGAGCGCGACGTGGGCCAGCTGGACTTCGGCGACTTCGCCGCCTCGGCCGACCTCCAGGCCGACCAGGTCTTCGGCGGCAACGCCGATCTGGAGCCGGACCAGCGCTGGATCTTCGAGGCCGCCTACGAGCGTCGCTTCTGGGGCGACGGCGTCGTCAGCCTGACCCTGCGCCACGACGAGATCTCCGACGTCATCGACCGCATCCCGCTGGTCGGCGGCTTCTCGGCCGTCGGCAACATCGGCGACGGGACCTACGATTCCGCGCGCATCTCCCTGACCCTGCCGACCGACCGCCTGGGCATCTCCGGCGGGCGGCTGCGCACCTCCGGGACGTGGCAGGAGTCGAGCGTCACCGACCCGACGACCGGCCGTCAGCGCGAGATCTCCGGCATCCGCCCGTTCGACGCCAACATCGCCTTCACCCAGGACATCCAGTCCATCAAGACCCAGTGGGGCTTCGAGTGGCTGCGCGGCTTCGACGAGGCGCGGTTCGATCCCGACAGCCGCACCGACGTGCGCCTGCGCAACTACCGGATCCTGTTCGTGGAGTGGAAGCCGACGACCGACCTGTCGATCCGCGGCCAGGTGAACCTGTGGGACGACTTCACAGTCAGCCGCACCCAGTTCGCCGACCGCACGACCCAGGCGATCGACTACGTCGAGGTGCGCGACGTCGATCCTAGGACCTTCTTCCAGGTCCGGGTCCGCAAGACCTTCTGACGGGGTCGGCTCAGCCCAGGCGCGCGATCAGCGCCTGGGCGGCCGCCGGATTGCGCACCTTCGCCCCGGCGATGAAGTAGGCGAAGACGTCGCCGCGCTTGGCCCAGTCGCGGCACCGCCCGGCGACCGCGTCGAGCTCCGTCGCCGTCATGCCGGTCGGCTCGTCCTCGCGGCTGGACATCAGCCGGGCATAGGTGAAGTCGGCCGTCGGCCGGTCGATGCGCGGCCACTCCGGCGCCTCGTCGTCCTCAGCGTAGACGATGGCCACGCCGTGCTTCGCCGCCAGATCGTAGAAGGCCTGCGTCTCGAACGTCGGGTTCCGCACCTCAAGCGCATGCCTCAGCCTGACCCCGTCCCGCTCTGACGGCAGCAGCTTCAGGAAGCCCTCGAAGTCCTCCGCATCGAACTTCTTCGTGCCCATGATATGCCCGCCTATTAACGTCGTCGGAACCGCGATAGGCTGGGGGCGATGGCGAAGGGCTATTCCTACACTCGATTCAGTTCGGCCGGTCAGGCATCGGGCGACTCGCTTCGGCGCCAACTCGCCAAGGCTCAGTCCTGGGCGGATGCCAACGGGGTCGAACTCGACACGACCCTTCGCGACTTTGGCGTCAGCGCGTTCAAAGGCGACAACCGCGTCAAAGGCGCCTTGGCATCGTTCCTAAGCCGCCTGGACGCGGGCGAGATCGAGACGGGCTCCTATCTCATCATTGAGCAGTTCGACCGCCTGAGCCGTGAGTCAGAGACCCAGGCGATCAATCTCCTGACCGGGATCACGCTGAAGGGGGTCAGGGTCGTCACCCTGAACGATGGCGCGATCTATGACGAACGCGCGTCGGCGACCGACCTCCTGAGGGCGATCATCGCCATGGGGGCGGCTCACGCTGAGAATAAGAACCGGGCTGGGCGGGTCCGCGACGCATGGGCTGAGAAGAAAAGGAAAGCCCGCGAAGAGGGCGTCACGCTATCGAGACGCGGCCCCGCATGGCTCGAATATGATGACGCTCTGAAGGGCTTCACGCCCATCGAAGAGCGGGCTGACGTCGTCGGACGCATCTTCTCTGAATGCCTCGCCGGGATGGGCGGGACCGCCATCGCCTCACGGCTGAACGCCGATCAGATCAAACCCTTCGTCGCGTCGGCCGACGGCTGGCATCCCGGCTACGTCCTGACGATCCTCAGGAGCCGGGCGACCTACGGCGCCTATCAGCCGACCAACTATTCGAAAGAGCCGGGCCGTCGTCACGTCAGGCTTCCCGACGGTGATCTGATCGAGGGCTATTATCCGGCCGTGATCGAGGCCGACACTTGGCTTCGCGCCCAAGCGGTGATCGATCGCCGGAACAAGCGGGGCGGCGGAAAGGGGCGACGCGGCAAGTCGTTTCCGAACCTCATCATCGGCCTTGGGCGGTGTGAGGATTGCGGCGGGACGCTCATCGTCGGCAACCGCCCGAACTCAGCCCGCGTGAGGTTCCTTCGCTGCTATCAGGCGAGCCGTCGTCAGGGGTGTGAAAACCGGCGCCGCTACCTCTGCCGTGAGGTCGAAGATCACCTGTGTGACTTCATCCTGACGGCGAAGATCGATGATGATCCTGAGGTCGGTCCTGATCGCGCCACGCTGACGGCCCGCATCGCTGAGCGTGAAGACGTGGCGTCGAAGATCGCCGCTTTGGTCGATCAGTTGGAATCCGGCTCAACCGCCGTCGTCGATCGCCTTCGCCAGCGTGAAGCCCAAGCGGCGGAACTCGATCGAGAGATTGAGCGGTTGTCGGGCGAAGCCGCTCTGAGCCGTCACGCGTCGCCTGACGCGATCCGGGATGCCGTCGAATGGCACGACGTCGTCAGCGGTCAGACGGATGATCCGGCCGAACTCTATGCCGTCAGGGCGAAGGCGAACTCGCTTTTGGTCGATCGATTTGACTGGATCATGCCGCTGGGCGGCGACGGCGAACTCGACGGGCTGATGATCGGGCGGGGTGAGCGCGTCTGGACCGTCACCGCCGCTGGCGTGACGCGGCATCGATACGACGGGCCGGGCAAGCCGACCCTCGAAGCGGTGAAAACGACCATCCTCTGACGATGAAGCCCCCGACCATCGGTCAGGGGCTCATCACGGATTGAGCGGGGTCAGGACGCTACGCCCCCGCCATCACGCTTGCGGAGTTCCGCCGCCAAGTCGGCGACGGCGAGCCTCGCTTCAGCGGCGCAGATCATTACCAGCCCGGCGACCGTGGTTCCGACACCGCCCGTGAAGATCATCAGTTTCTTCACCGCCTCACCGATGTTGACGACGTCCTCGGAGAAGCCCGGAAGCGTCAGCCCATATCCGAAGCTTTGAGCCGGTCGCTCAACGGACACGGTCGGATCGAAACCAAGTCCCCAGATCGTGAGGCTCCCCCCGATGATGAGCGTCAGCCATCCGACGGTTCGCATCGGCGAGTCCAGCGTCAGGCGTGGCGCGAACGTCGTTTGGACGGGCGGCGACGGGGCCGGGGTTTCTTCAGTCATGGGAGTTCCTTTCGGCCTAGGGTTCGACGACCGGGTTTGCTTGCCATGCGCGGGCACGGGCGAAGACCGGCAGGTAACCGACGTTCTCACTGAAGCGACAAGCGGGCGCCGGGTCGGTCAGGAGGTTCTTCGCTATTTCCGTCCGCTGAGCGGTGATCTCGGCGCGGACGTCAGCCCATTCTTCATCGGTGATGAGGCCGTTGTCGAAGAGATCGCGTTGCTCACGCTCCCAAGCCTGAGACGCGATCCAAAACTCATCAGACGTGAAGGCCATTTGATCGAGAATGGAATCGACGCTTTCCGCCTTGGCGCGGAGCAAGGCGCGGCCCTCTTCGGTTCGGGCAAACTCGACCTCATCGGTCAGTTCCGCGAGTTCGATCAGACAGCGGGCGTTGTAACGCGGCTCCTGGGCGATCAGGGCGAGGCTCAGGGTCAATTCGATCATCAGGAGATTTCCGGGGGCGTCGGGATTTCCCAAGTCACCTGAACCTGACCGGCCTCATAGACGGGCATTTCGATGATGACTTTCTTCGCTCCCTTCAGGGCGGTCAGGAAGCCTTGCGATCGATTGATGAAGAGAACGCCGGGCGAGCCGTCGGCCGGTTCAGCGCACGGGAACGATTGAACGGGGCCGTCGTCGAACTTCACAGACACGCTCTCGCGACTGCCGAAGTGACAGGTGAATTGACCGTCGATCTGAATGATGACGTCGAGCCCGTATTGGGGCGAACGCCTGATCGTAAGTTCGGCAGGGCGAGGCGTGTAGGGCCATTGAACCGGGACTTCGGTCACCGAATAGAGGCTGGCGAACTTCGTTTCAGCGTCGCGCATTTCGTCGCGATCGGTCGTGTAGTTCCAAGCCGAAGCGGCGGCGGCTTGTTCGGCTTCCTTCGCCTTGGCGGCTTCCATTTCAGCCACACTGGCCTTCACGCTCGCCGAAACGGCGGCGGCTTCCGGGTCTTCACACCCCGCCACGCCCAGGGCCACCATCACGGCGGCGCCCATCATCATGATCTTCATTGGTCAGTCCCTCCCATGGGGTTTTTTGCTTTCCTTCGGCGGTCACGCAACCGCTAATCGAATCCTGAAATGAAAACCGCCCAAGCTGACATGAGGCCGACGACGCCCTCACGATCGGGATCGAAATCCGGTTGACCGATGATCTGTCTGGCGAGATCGGCGCGGGCCATGTCGTCGTCGATCGCTTCGGCGATGACGAACCTCGCCACGATTTGTGCCCAGCGGGAATCGAGACCCGATCGATCGGTCGCGTCGAGGCGCGCAAGAAAGTCAGGGACGAAAGGGGGCAGTCGCCCCCTACACTCGCCCCCGCTGAGCCTCCTGAGCCTTCGCACGGCGGGTGACCCAACGGGCCTTCATCGCCTCCGATCGTTCGGCCTTCGACATGCCCGCCCAGCCCCCGCCCTTTCGAGCGGGCTTCGAGGCGGGGAAGGTGAAGACCTGGGCGGTCTGAAGTTCCGCCTGGGCGATCCTGAGGGCTTCGGCGGTGATGAACGCCTTCAGGCGGTCGGCTTCAGCGCGGATGACGGTCTGAAGGGCCTCTTCGTCGAGAGGGAATGGGGTCATTGAGCGTCCTCACCGACCAAAGCGGCGAATACCTTCGCGGCGGCGGGATAGGCAGCGGGGGTGGGGCGGTCGCCGCCCGCCGATGCGATTTGAATGATGACCACCTCGAATGCCGTCTCAGCTTCAGTCTGAGCCGTTGCCGCCTCAACGTCGAAGCCCAAGTTTGACTGGCAGACGAGTTGCGCGAGAAGGCAGGCATTGGCGAGGCTTTCAGCGACGTCATAGGCGTCGTTCAGGGTCAGGGTGATCGTCTTCATTGCAGCACACTGATTCAGGTGAACCGACCCATGGGATCGGACTCATCGGTGATCGAAGAGTGTGCCAACGGCGGGGATCGAACCCGCCTGGGTCATAAGACCCTGAAACCATCCAGGCGTCGCGACGTCATCTGACGTCTGATCGACCATCTATGATGGCTTTCTGATTCCGTCAACGCTGTTCTTGACCGTAACACGATATAGCAAGTCGTCAACTCGCACTCATCAGACGATTTAATCGTCTCATCAGATGACGCCTGAGTTCTCATCCTTCGATTTAGCAGCCAAACCGAAGCCGCCGCCGCCGAAGATCAGGGCGGCGCCGCCGCCGAAGTCCAAGGCATTGAAGGGCTCACGGTTCACGATCACCGCCCAGGCGGTCAGCCCGATCATGGCGGCGCCGGTCACCACCATCCCGCACCGGATCACGTCGAGCGATGAGTTGTCGGCGGTCATCAGAGCGTTGAGGATGATCTTCGGCAGACGCATCGCCTATTTAGGCGGACGCCCGACCTACCGTGCCGACCTCATGAGCAGAACGTCAGACCTATCCAAGATGAAGCGGCCGTTAGGGCAGTCAACGATCACTGACGCCGACCCGATCCATCGCACGGAAGGCAACTCGCAGGACAATTCTGACTTATCGACGGCCTGAAGATTGCGATAGTGCATTCGCTGCAAAAACGCGGCCGTGAATACCATGGCAACAATCCCGGCGGATATGGCAGCACAGCACGCATAAAAATAGAACATCCGCGAACGCCTAGGAAGATAAAGCCACGCGGCTCCAACAAGACACACAAAGTTTAGCGGTATTACCAATAACGGGATTATGCCGAATCCGCTCATAACTACGTCTGATGGCGTAGCGATTTCGAAGTAGTTTAGGCCAAGGAAACGGTGGAAGACGAAGCCGTTTATTCCTCCCGATATGATGAAGCAGATGCCAGCCGCCAAGCTGAACATCTCGATCACGGGCTTGAGCGATCCCAATCCCAGTCCGCGCCGCTCCGCTCTGCCGCCCGTCATGATGCCCCCCCCCATCGAACGCCGTGATATGCTGACCCGTCGAGCGAGGGCGTTCAACCCTACCGTTGGACCCGCAACCCCTCGCCCGATGGCAAGGCTCCTGGGATCACCGGGAGCCTTCGTCATCTGAGGGGTAAATACGACCGTGATCGCCTCAGCCCTGAAGTTCGGCCTTCTCTTCATCCGCCCAGCGACGGCCCCTTGGGCGTGGGGAGCCCTGATGGTCACCGGCATCATGGCGGTCATCGCCTGGGGCTGGATCACCATCGATCGCCAAGCCGACGATCTCGCCACCCTCTCGCGCGAGGCCCATCAGATCAGAGAAGCGAACGATCTCCTGATCGACGATCAGCGCGTCACCGCTCAACGGATGACCGATCTCGCGATCGAGATCGAAGGCCTCTCACGCGCCTGGGCGGCATCGTCGAGACGACGTGACGAAGCGGTCGGCGGGATCGTGATCGACACGCCCCCTGGGGAGGCCCCAGACACCGCCCTGATGAGAGATCGCGCCAACGGGATGAACGCCATCTTCGACGATATTGAACGGATCAGCGGCGGAAGTTCACCTTCAGCCACGCCCTGAGTTCGGCCTGAGTTGTGGTCGCCTCTAGCCCCTGGGCGAGAAGAGAGGCGATCCGGGGGTCGTCAGGGTCTTCACCGCTCAGACCCAGGTCGGTCATCTGACGCGCGACGGCGAACAACTCTTCGCGCCTGAGGGCTTCGTATTGGGCGACGACGTCGGGCGGGATCGTCACGCGGCCTTTCGATCGGCCCGCTTTCGAGCGCGATAGGCGGCGGCTCTTTCCGCCTGGGTCATGGCCTTGCCGCTGACACGCCCTCTGGGTCGGCCGACCGTTCGGGGCGTCCGCCTGATCCCCAGGTCGTGATGCTCAACCGTCACCCTGAAGGGGAGGCCCGATGATCGGAAATAGGCCGCAAGGAACTCAGCCTGTTCGGTATCATATACGTTCACCGTCACCGGACGGTCGTCGCCGGGAACCCTTAGGCTCGATCTGAAGACAATTTGAATGAGGTCTTCAAACTCCCGGTCACGACGGACGTCGTCGGCGGTCACGGCGCCGCCCGTCAGCGCGGCGAAAACACGGGCTTCGACCTGGGAGGCCTTGGCCGCGTAAGCGATTGAGGATTGCGTCAGCGACCGGAAAGCGTTCGATCCGGCGATCTTCGGACTGATCCCGATGCCGGGCAGGTTGAGCGATGAGGCGAACGCTTTGTTCGACGCCCAATAATGCTCAGTCGGATCGACCGTCGATCGAACCCAATCGCCCCATGCCCGAAGGGCGATCTGACCCTCGGCCGACTTCAGCCACGTCGTCGAAATCGTATGGTCAGCGGCGACGTATCTGATCGTCAGATCGCGGGGTTTCCACTCTTCGCGACGACCAATCTCGATCGCCTGCCATTGGATCGTCGGGGCCAACGTCCGCGCCAGACGATAGGTCAGGAGTTCAGTGAATGCGTTCGCCAAAACGACGACCCGCTCATAATGCCGGAACTCCTGAAGGTCGAAAACGGTGAACCACGTCAGCCGCTGACGATCCGTGAGATCATCCCATGACGTGAGGTTTACGATGACGCCCAGGCGATCGGCACGATCGTGCAGGGCCGTGAGCGGTCGGGCGAGATCGTCGGCGATGACGTCTCTGAGGCTGGGTCCGTCAGCCTTGCGGGTCAGTTGGGCGAAATGGTCGTCGATCGGATCGAGGTCATACAGGGATGCCATCAGGGGCGCGGAAACGGGGAGTTCGATCGTCCCGCTCGACCAAAGCTTCAGGTCTTCATCGACGATGAGGGTATATTCACGCCTCTCAACTGGCGTGTGATCGACGCGTTTTGTGGCTTCGTGAGTGACCATCAAGATCGCGTGCGGGTGCGCCGCCAACGTCTCGATCCAGAATGGAAAATCGCGGGTCACCGCGTCGCCGTCGGCGCGCGACAGTGTGATGATTTCGATCTGGGCGCCCGGCGGCGCGGCGTCCAAGATTCGTTTGCGACGGGCGGCGAACTCTTCGACGCGATCGACCGCATAGACATAGCGGCCGGGGACACGGGCCATCGTCTCGACGGCCCATTGGGACTTTCCGGCTCCGCACGTCGCGGCCGAAAACTCTATAGTGAATGGATTCATGGTTCTCCTAGCAGATATGAAATAAAGAAGGCGTCAGGATCGCCACAATCCTAACGCCTTCAAGTTTCCTGCTATGGAGTGGGCCGGAACCCAAACCTATTTATACACGAAACGCTGACGCGCGGCAAGGTGGCGACCTGCCTTCGTGTTTATTTATACAACAACGCGCCGCGCAATAGTTAGAGAAAAATGGACGTCACGGGCGCACCCTTCAATTGTGTCACGCTTTTTCTCTAAGAATCTTTTAGAGGTTTCTTGTGACGCGGTGATGGGCCGAAAGCCGACGACATGGGCCGGGCCGAAGGCCCCAGGACATGAGCAAGCGAAGCGACGCGGGTGAACGGGAGCGGCGAGGTGAGGCGAAGCCGAACCGACGACGGACCGGAGCCCGCTGATCGATGGCTGGCGAAGCCGAAGGCGAAGACATGCCGTCGTGCCCTTTGATCTCCTGAGGTGAAATCGGAGCGGGTTTGTCATTCACTAAGAGACACGTCCGACACGCATCGGCCTTCGGCCTCACGCGGTCATCCGGCGATCTCCGGTCCGTCATCGGTTCGGCTTCGCCTCACCTCGCCGCTCCCGGTCGATCGCGTCGCTTACGCTCATCGGGATTGAGTTCTTCTCTCCTCATGTCCTGAACCGATTGAAGGGAATCCGCGAAGCGGTCAGGTGCGCCCGTGACGGCCCGTTTGCCGACGCCCAGCACCTAGACGCCGCCGCCCATGGCGCCGGGCATGAAAAAACCCCAGGCCGAAGACCTGGGGCGGAAGGTTGTTTGAATCCCAGCCCTTCGATGATCCGCCGCCTTTGTTATGCGCGACAACGGCGACGGATCGGCTCGAAAGGAACGCCTCACATCAGAGGCAAGAGTATTTAGCTATCGCGTCATTATCTAAATCGTATGATAAATAGATTTGATGAAATGCAGATCGTGCGATGATGAGCTTCCGGGCCAACTCTTCAAATGCGTGAAGTGTCGCAAGCTTGAGCAAATCGAGCGTCACCGCGCATGGCGTCAAGCAAACCCTGAACGCTGGCGTGAACTCAGCCGCGCGAGTTCGGCTCGCTACTATTCAAAGAGACGACAGGCCGCGAACGCGGTCGTCACTAAGGAGACCAATGACAAAGACGAAGACTGACTTTTGGGTTCATCAGGCCCGCGACTGGGCGAGCGATCCCGCCGCCGAACCCTTCGACCTAGGCGAAGTTTCACCCCGCATCATGGCGGCCGTCATGTCCGCAAGACCGACGGTTTTCGTCATGGGGTCAGCGGACGATCCGATCGGCCTGATCTTCGTCACTGAATCAGGCCGGATCGATGAGGCGGTCGGCCGGATTTCGCACGACCAAGCCGGGTTCGAACTATCGCTCGCCAGCGCGCCATCTGTGGCTCGAATTGCATGGCAAGTCGCCGCGCGGACTTCCTGGGAAAACCGTCTGAAGTCGGCGAAACGGGAGGTGACCGTATGACCTACGATCTCACCCTCACCTTTCAGGCCTTACCGACCTACATCGCCCAGGCCGACGGCCCTGAGAAGCAAGCCGTCAGCGATGCCGTCGTGAACTATCTGAAGAGCGTCGAAGCGACCGCCTTCAGGCATCTTGTGAACGATTGCGGCTTCAGCGTCGTCATCAGCGAAGATGATCTCAAACCGATCCCGATCGAGGTCCAAGCGGGTTATGCCGCCCAGGTGACCGGATGGGAGGCGCGATGAGCAAATCGAGACTCCCCGACTTCGTTGTCAAAGCCTCTCTGATCCCGCTTAGCGCGACGGAAGGCGCGACGATGATCGACCTCAGCCCCGTGAAGGCGATGTTGGTCCGCGCCCTTAATGGCGCCGAGTTGGCACAGGTGGACGCCGACCGTCTCGCCCAGACGGTCACTGACCATTTCCTCAACCGGGACAAGGTGCGCGCCGCTCTGACCGATCTCATCAGCGGAATCGAAACCGCGCCTGACTACGGCGCCATTGGTCAGCTTGGGGGACGTCGCGCCTACTACCGGCATCCACCTAGCTGGATGCGATCTGACATTCGTATCGAAGATGACCTCATCAGCCTTCTCATCGAAGCCCTAGCGGCGGGAGGTGAGCGATGATTATCGGCCCTCGCAGTCAGTCAGCGACCGACGTCGCCGCTTTCATAGATTTCGCCGCCGCGTTCAGAGAGGCTCGCCAAACCGGACCCGTCGGGACGCGGATCGCGATCCCCGATGAAGTTGAGGTTTACGGCGACCCCTACGTTTCGATCTCGGAGTTGGTCGATCTTTCAACGGGTCAGGTCGAGCGTCACCTAATCATCAATCGATTGGCCGACGCACCCCTTAGCGCGCGCCCCTATACCCCCGCCCCGTTGAACCCGCTCTGGTATCTTCTCCCGCTGGTGGCCGTGCCGATCGGCGTTCTGATCGGGAGACTGATCGGATGAACGATAACGCTCCCGAGGCGACCCTGAAGACCCATGCGCGTGACGTCATGGCCTTCACTTTCATCGCGATCCTGATCCTGACGATGGTCGGGATCGTCGATCTGATCCCGACGCCGAACTTTGCCCTCAGGATCGCCTCAGGAGCCCTTCAGGCGGTCGGATGGGTCGCCGCGACCCTTTCCGCGTCGCTTGCCCTCCTGAGCCTCCCCTGGGCTCGCCTGAGCCGTTCTAAGGGCGGTTCGAAGGGAGCCGCATGACATGCGTCGTCGGCGTGGTTCACGCGGCCCGCGTTCACCTCGGCGCGGACTCGCTGATCTCGCGAGGCTGGACCGAAGCGCGACACTCTGAACCGAAGGTCGCTCAGATGGGCGACTTCGTCATGGGCTTCACGGGTCAGCTTCGCGCTTGGCAGATCGTCAGGCATGTCTTCAGCCCGCCCCCCATAGCGGGCGACCTGATGACCTACATGGTCAGGGATTTCGGGAACGCCCTTCGGTCAGCCCTCAAAGACGCTGGGCTTCTCCTGACGGTGAACGGCATCGAGACCGGCATCACCTTAATGGTCGGCGTGAGAGGTCGTCTCTTCAGGCTGGGCGACGATTTCTCAGTGTCAGAGAACCCCGCTGGATATGACGCGATCGGATGCGGTGAAGAGTTCGCCCTGGGGGCGTTGCACGTCGCTTCAGCCCGCTCCCCGACCGCCCGGCTGACCCAAGCCCTGAACGCCGCGTCGCTGAACTCGATCGGCGTGTCTGGACCCTATGATTTCGTCGCGACCCCAGCCCTCAGCCGGGCGAAGGGAGCCGTATAGGAAGGCGCCGCGACGACCGCTCTGAGGCGGCGAAGGAATACCGGCGCCTCTATTCGACGGCGAGGTGGCGAACGAAGCGTCTCGCCCAACTGAGATCAGAGCCGACGTGTCGATACTGCCGGGCGATGGGTCTGATCCGTGAGGCGACGATCTGCGATCACGTCATCCCCCATCGCGGCGATCGTGATCTGTTTTGGAATGGCGAGACTCAGAGCCTATGCGCCCCGTGTCACGACGCCATCAAACAAAGCGAAGAGCGAGGCTCTGACGCCTATTCGTCGATCACCGACGCCCAGGGTTTCCCGCTCGATCCGCGTCACCCTCAGAACGTCTATGCCCGTGAGCGTCAGCGACGCGAGGCAACGCGATCGGGCGAACCATCTGAGGCCGACGAAGATCGGCCATGACCTCAGGCGTCATCATCGCCGCCATCCTGGGCGTCAGCTTCAGGAGACGATCGAGATCGCCGTCGCGCTTCACTGATCCGGGTTTCCCTCGCGCACGGGTCGCTTCGGCTACTCTCTCACCGCGACGGCACTTCATACAGACTTCAGAGCCCGCCTTCGCGGTCTTCAGTGACCAATTGTCGCCCAGGATCAAGTCGGCGCGGCAGCAACGGCAAGTCGGCTTCGAGAACATGCCAACATTATACACGATCGGCGACGTCGAATGCTAAATAAGAGCGACGGTGATGAGCCGTCAAAGAGGTTGTGAAATGAGACGGGTCGGTCATTTCTCCCGACCGGCCCGTCGGCGCCTCCCCGATCTGACCGCGTCCTGACCCCGTAGGGGGTAGTTTCAGGACGAAAACGCTCGCCAGCCGCTGACCGGCGGCCTCCACAACAAAAAATATCGCGTAATTCGAACTCGATTTTGGATCATGAACCTTGCCCGCCTTCGGCGGGAGGCGACGCCCGGCTAAGGCCGGTCGCGCTCGAAATCTCGCAAGCCTTGTCTGAGACCGGGGGCCAACGCGTGAAATGAGCCCTTACCAAATATTTCGTGCGTTTCTCCTGAGCAAACCATCGTCGCCGTGGTTTCTCCTATGGAGTTGGGATTGAGGCCGAACCACTCCCCCTCTTCGTCAAATGATTCCGACGGCTCTTGATTATCCATCTGATAAAGGCGCATCGACGTATATTTGGTTCTCATATTGAAGCAATCGATGGTCGATCTGGTTGCGGTGTAGTCGAACTGGACATGTTCGGACTGGCGCGCCTTGAATATGGTAACTATCCAAACCGACCGAAGATCGCCCGATGTTCGCACGCCGCTCTGATCGTAAATCTGAACCGCATCACGGCTGACACCGCCGACGACCCAATCCTGAGCCTGAGCCGCCCCAGCGACCCCCCAGGCCATCAGCCCGATCATCAGCGTCTTCATCATCCCCTCCCGGTCCTGGGCGGACGATGCCACGCCCTCAGGCCAAGGCAAACCGATCAGGTCGCACCGCTTCGATCAGAGCGGCCGGATCGCGGTCGAGATCGACCCAGGACGCGATCTCATCGCTTTCGAGAATGACGGGCGCGCGAGTGTGATAGTCGGTCAGCCATCCCGCCGACGGTCCGGTCAGGATCGTGAAGCTGGCGACCTCCCCTTCGTCGGGAGTCATGCACCGATCCCAGATGCCCGCGAACCAAAGAGGCTCACCGTCTGAGCGGGCGAAGCGATGTTTGACCTTCGAGCCCTTCTCGCCCGTCCATTCGAACCACGCCGTCGCGGGAACCACGCAACGCCGACGTTTGAACGCCTCTCTGAACGTCGCGGCCGTGGCGACGCTCTCGCACCGGGCATTGAAGGTCGTCAGCTTGAAGCCGTCGCCCGCCCCCTTCGCTGTGTCTTTGATCGGCTTTCCCGATCGCCAGAACGGCACAAGGCCCCATCGCATAGGTTCGACCGCCCAGGCGCCATCTTCGAGCCGCGCCGTGATCTGCCGTGTCGTCGGCCGAACGTCATCGTTCGGTTCAAGATTGAGCGGCGGTGTGGTGACCCGCGCGAAGCGGCTAAGCTGATCGTGAATTTGGCGCCACGTCAGATGCGTCGTCTCGAAGCGTCCGCACATGCCTCAGCCTGATCCCCGCAAAGAGCGCGTCCTGATCGTCGCGCTCATCGTCTGCACCGTCATACACGTCGCCTTGCTGATCGCCATGATGGTCGGCTGAACGCCGTTCATCCACACTTGGGGACGAGGAGAACAGAAAAAGAACATTTAGCTTCCCTCTGACGGCGCGATCTGGAATCGATGCGCCTGGGTCGGCGACATGGGAGCATCAAAATGGACACTCAAACCGACCGTCTTCTCGCCGTGCTAAGCGGAATGGATCTGAATTCGGCCGACGGCCGCGCTGGCATCGCGACCGCCCTTGCGGAGATCGAGCGACGTGACCCCGGCGCGATCCTTCAGGCGGCATCCCGCATCGATCTCGACCGCATCCTTCGCCGCAACCGGGGTCAGTGATGGTTCAGGTGAAGATGAAGCGTCAGGTGACTGAAGAGGACGCCCGGACGCTTGAGCGAGCCCTGAGGGACGTTCAGGGGATCACCGTCGGCCTTCACCCCGCCGTTCCGGCCTCAGCCCATTTGTCGGCCGTCATCTGGGTCATGCAAGCGACGCTGAAGGCCTGGGGGCGTGAGAAAATCGATCGCGGTGTGTGAGTGCTAAGCGGCTTCGACTGACGTAAACCGTCAAACTGTCGATCGACGAAAAATCTAACCGTTAGTTGGGGTTATGGCCTTCAAGCGATTTATTGCGCCTTGACGGAAACGTCATTTGTTGACTCGAATCGCTAACTCACCCCCATACCCCGAAGGGATCACAACCTCTCTTTCAATGGAGTGTTGTGACCGATGCTTCCCTTCTCCCGACCGAAGCCCCCCGCGCTTCCCGCGCCCCCTCGCCATTCCTTCCGCATGAAGTTCGCCGGGTCTGAGTTTGAGGCTCACGGCCTGGGGCTCATCGTGGCGATGTTCGCGGTCGTGCTCTTCATCGGCGTGATCGTCTGGGGCGTGAGCACGACTGACCGGATCGCGGACCTATTCGACGGCCGGACCGCCCAGGCTGAACCGGCTCCGCCTGACCGGCCTCCCTCTCAGCAAGTCGATTCGCCTGGACTGTCACACTCCCGTCATCGAACTGTTGCGGCAAGTGTCGTGAATCGCGGGCACATAAGTGCTTGCGGATTTCCTCTTTTGCTAATGGAGAAGTCCGCCTTGCAACGCCCCCGCCGAAACTGGTTCAAACGCTCCCGTGCCGACGCTTATGAAGCTGAGGGCTGGGGCTTAGTCGTGGCCGCACTTCAGGGATCGTCCGGTATTGGGACGATCATTCGCCTTGCGGTCGTCATCTGGGGGTTCCTCTGACGATTTGATCTCAGAGGCA
>VYKZ01000087.1_pt1 | contig 20434 bp, 20 predicted proteins | sample 5114421 | NCBI WGS metagenome assembly VYKZ01 (sample SAMN12291788, study PRJNA351875) | freshwater metagenome | isolation source: freshwater lake | place: USA: Michigan, Gull Lake | collected 2013-08-08 | reverse complement strand
GGCCTGCGCCTGCGCGCGGCCTTCTGGCGGCCGTCGGCGCTCATGGGCGCGCTACCGCGCGGCACCGTTGTGCTGAGCCCGGGCCGGACCGAGCCGATCGAGAAGTATTTCGAGCTGATCGGCAACTTCCTGGCGCGCGGCTGGTGCGTTTTGGCGCACGACTGGCGCGGACAGGGCCTGTCGGCCCGCCTGCTTCCGGACCGCCTGAAGGGCCATGCCCGCGCGGTCGAGGAGTATCTGGACGATTTCGCCCGCCTTCTGGATGCGCACGAGGCGACGGCTCCGCGCCCCTGGGTGATGGTCGGCCACTCCATGGGGGCGGCCCTGAACCTCGCCACGCTGCAGGCCGGGGAGACGCGCTTCGGCGGCGCCCTGCTCAGCGCGCCCATGCTGCGGATCAAGACCGGCAAGCGGTCGATGTGGTCGGTCAAGCTGGCCGTCCGCTGGAACCTGCGTCACGGCAAGGCCGGCGACTATGTGCTGGACGATCCCGACGATCCCTTCGAGCACACCTTCGAGAAGGACGCCCTGACCTCCGACGAGGCGCGCTATGAACTGTGGCGGCAACAACTGTACGCCTGCCCGCACCTGGCCGTCGGCGGACCGACCTGGGGCTGGCTGGCCTTCGCCATCGACCTGGGCGAGCGGGCGCTGAAGCCCAAGGCGCTGAAGGCGGTGAAGATTCCGGTCTGCGTCGTTCAGCCGGGCGAGGACGACCGGGTCTGGAAACAGACCAACAAATGGGCCGCCAAGCGCATGGGCCGGGGCCGCTACGTCGAGGTCCCGGGGTCGAAGCACGAGGTCATCATGGAGACCGACGACCTGCGCGCGGTCTTTCTGCAGGAGTTCGACGCCTTGGCGGCCTATGTGTCGCCGGTCGAGGACCTGTCGCCGATCCCGTCGCCGGTGGCCGAAGCTTCCGAGGTCGCCTGACGCCCCTCAGGCGTCCGGCCGGCACCGGGCGCACAGGCCATGCGCCTCGACCGTCGCGCGCTGGATCGCGAAGCCCAGATCCGCCGCGCTGTCGGAAATCTGCGCGCCCGCGCCGACGCCGATCTCCGCCGTCGCCCCGCAGCAGTCGCAGATCAGGAAAGCCGCGGCGTGCCCCGCGTCCCCATGTGAACAGGCGACGTAGGCGCTCAGCGAGGCGATGCGGTGCGCCAGGCCGCGCCGCTCCAGAAACTCCAGGGCGCGATAGACGGTGGGCGGCTTGGCGGCCTCGCCGTCGCGGCCATAGGCGGCGATCAGGTCATAGGCCTTCACCGGCTCTCCAGCGGTCAGAAGAAGCTCGAGCACCCGCCGCCGGGGCGCGGTCATGCGCTCGCCGTCGGCAAGGCAGTCGGCCTCCGCGACCGCCAGCGCCGCGCGCACCGCCGCAGGCTTGCGCTTCAGCTCGCCGTGGTCATGACCGCATCCGTCCATGACCATGAGCTAGGACGTGTTCGCGTGCGGGGCAACCATGCTTGACGGCGCGTGATGTTATCTCATAACAGTCACGTCATGACCCAGTTCCGCCTCCCGCTCGCCCTCTCCGCCTCGGCTCTTGCGCTGATCCCCGCCGCCGCCCTCGCCCAGGACCCGACCGGTCCGGTGACCCGCGTCGACGACGTCGTCGTCACCGCCGCGCCCTACGGCGTCGCGCGCCAGGCCACCAACATCGCCGTGGACGTGCTGGACGACGAGGACCTGACCACCGCGCCGTCCACCTCGCTGGGCGACGTGCTGAACGGGCTTCCCGGGGTGCGCTCGACGGCCTTCTCGGCCGGGGCCGGACGCCCCGTCATCCGGGGTCTGGCCGGTCCGCGCGTTCAGGTGCTGACCAACGGCCTGGGCCTCATCGACGCCAGCGCCCTGTCGCCCGACCACCAGGTCGCGGCCGACCCGGGCGAGGCGAACCGCATCGAGGTGCTGCGCGGACCCCAGACCCTGGCCTACGGCGGCTCCGCCATCGGCGGCGTGGTCAACGTGATCGACGGCCGGATCGCCGAGGAACGGCCCGCCGGCGGCTCCGACGGCAGGGTCTGGGCCCAGACGTCTACCGTCGACGACGGGCTGAGCTACGGCGCGCGCGGCGCCTTCGCCGCCGGCCCGCTGGTCTTCACCCTGGACGGCTTCCGCCGCGAGGCGAGCGACTACGACATCCCCGTTCCCGCCGAATCCCGCCGCCAGCTGGAGGCCGAGGGCGAGACCTTCGAGGACACCGGCGGCACGACGCTGGAAAACAGCTTCGTAGACCTCTCGGCCTACGGCGCGGGCCTGTCGTGGATCGGCGACTGGGGCTTCGTCGGCGGCTCGGTGAAGCGCACCGAGACCGACTATGGCGTGCCCGGTCACGCGCACGAGGAGGATCCGCTGGCCCCGCCGCCGGTGGAGGAGGAGGAACTGGTCACCATCGGTCTGGAGCAGACCCGCTACGACCTGCGCGGCGAACTGCGTCTGCCCTCCGGGCCCTTCGCCCGCCTGCGCGGCTCGGCCGCCTACGCCGACTACACCCACACCGAGTTCGAGGGCGACGAGGTCGGCACGGTGTTCGACTCGACCGGCGTCGAGGCCCGGCTTGAGCTGGTTCAGGCCCGCCGCGGCGGCTGGGACGGCGCCATCGGCGTCCAGGGCCTGACCCGCGATCTCGACGCCCAGGGCGACGAGGCCTACGTGCCGGCGTCGGAAATCTCCGAGATCGGCGTCTATACGCTGCAGCGCCTGGACTACGGCGGCTGGGGGCTGGAGGGCGGTCTACGCTTCGACTCCAAGGACGTCGGAAGCGCCGTCGGCGCCCGCGACTTCTCAACCGTGTCGGCGTCGCTGGGGACCTATTTCAAGCCGACCGACGACCTGTTCCTGGGCCTGTCGCTGTCGCGCAACGGCCGCGCGCCGACCGAGGCCGAACTGTTCGCCGAGGGCCCGCACGTGGCGACCCGAGCCTTCGAGGTCGGCGACGCCGATCTGAGCGAGGAAGAGGTGACTTCGCTGGAGGGCACCCTGCACTGGGACCGCGGCCCGCTGACCGTCGACCTGCACGTCTTCAACGCCGACTACGACGGCTTCATCGACCTGGTCCCGACCGGCGCCGAGGAGGACGACCTGCCCGTCTTTCGGTACGTCCAGACGGACGCGACCTTCCGCGGGCTGGAGGCCGAGCTGGGCTATCGGGCGTGGGAGCGCGGCGCCGACGGGCTGACGCTGGAGCTCGGCTATGACACGGTGCGCGGCGAGACCGATCTGGGTCCCCCGGCGCGCATCCCGTCTTGGTCCCTGCGGGCCGGCGCCGAGCTGGAAATGGGGCCGTGGACCGTGCGTGGTCAGGTGCGGCGAGTGGGAGAGCAGGACCGCGTCGCCGCCTTCGAGCTTCCGACCGACGGCTACACCACCGCAGACCTCTACGTCGGCTGGTCGCCGCGCGAGGACGGTCTGATCCTTTTCGCCGAGGCGAAGAACCTGACCGACGAGGAAGTGCGCGAACACACCAGCTTCCTGAAGGACCTGGCGCCCTCGCCCGGACGCAACCTGCGGATCGGCGCGGCCTACCGGTTCTGAGGCGGTTTCCCGCGTGGGGCGGCGCCGTTTGCCGCCCGCGCGGGCTTGGGCTAGAAGGCCCGCCTTCCGTCCCTTTGCAGAGCGTTCTCCGCCTCCATGACCGACACCACCATGCAGACCGGCCAGATGTCCGGCCAACTCGCCGGCACCGTCCTGTTTTACGGCAAGCCCGAACCCCTGTCGGTGGAGAACCACGGCACGCTAGGCATCGAGCCGAGCGCGACGCCCTACGCCTTCGTGCGCAAATCCCACGTCGTGCCGGTGACGGTGACCGAGTTCGCGCCGGCCGCCCTGTCGTACCCCGTGATCTTCATCGGCGAGCAGCGCCAACCGGTGGCGGTCATGGGACTGCGCCCGGACCAGAACCTGTTCGTCGGCGACGACGGCCTGTTCAAGGCCGAGGCCTACATCCCGGCCTACGTGCGCCGCTATCCGTTCGTCTTCGCCAATGACGAGACGCAGCAGCGCCTGATCCTGTGCATCGACCGCGACGCCCCCTTCATCAAGGAAGGCGGCGCCCAGCCCCTGTTCACCGACGGCCAACCCAGCGCCTTCACTCAGCAGGCCATGGACTTCTGCAACAGCTTCGAACAGGAGCGCCTGCGCACCGAAGCCTTCGTGGGCCTGCTCAAGGAACTGGACCTGCTTGAAGTGCGCGAGGCCAGCTTCACTCCACGCGATCCGTCGGGCAATCCGGCCGGGGCGGTGCAGAAGATCGCTGAGTACTACGCCGTGTCCGAGGACAAGCTGCGCGCCCTGCCGGCCGAGAAGCTGGTCGAACTGCGCGACAACGGCGCCCTGGGCCAGATTTATGCCCACCTGACGTCGCTGCTGGGATGGGACCGCCTGATCGCCCTCACCTTCGCCCAAGCCGCCGCCGCGCCGACCGCGGCCAACGCCTGATCCCGGATCACCTGAAAAGGTGACGCAAGCGGCGGCCGATCGGCCGCCGTTTCGCGTTCGGGCTCAGCGCCGGGCGAACACCGCCCGCGTCAGGCAGGAGAAGACCAGCCGTCCGCCTTCGTCCAGCAGGTCGTGCTGGGCGATGACGATGCCCTTGTCGTCGCCGACGGGATCCTTGCCCATCACAGTCATGCGCCCGCGCAGCAGCTCGCCCGTCGGCGGATTGCGCATGAAGCGCAGGCCGTCGATCGCCAGCACCTTGGTCTGGGCCCACCCGCGCGCCTTCTCGCCGAACAGCCGGCTCCACAGCGCATAGATCAGGGCGTCGGGCGCCCCTCCCTCGACGTCCCAGCCGGGCACGAACTGCTCGGCGAAGGCCGACACCATCTCGCCGTCGGCCGCGCAGGCTCCCAGGGGGATGACCTCTCCGGTCGCCAGATCCTCGTAATGAACGTGAAGCGGTTCGGTCATCGGGCCCCGGGGTCTGTGGTCAGGGCTCTTCCGAGACCCGCACCAGCAGCTTGCCGTCGTGCGACCCCGTGAACAAGCGGTTCAGGCTGTCGACCGCGCCCTCCAGCCCGTCGTCGACGTGCACCTTCCACTTGATGCGGCCGTCGGCCAGCATGGGGCCCATGCCCGCGACCATCTCCTTCGCGCGCGGCGCATAGTCCATGACCAGAAAGCCCTGCACGCGCAGGCGGTGGGTGATCAGGCGGCTGAAGTCCGGCGAGGGCGGGCGGCGCGTGGCGTTGTAGGCCGAGATCAGCCCGCACACCGCCATGCGCCCATGGATCTTCAGGCGGTTGAACACCGCCAGCATGATGTCGCCGCCGACGTTCTCGAAATTCATCTCGACGCCGTCCGGGGCCAGCCGGTCCAGCGCCTCGCCCACGTCCTCGTTCTTGTAGTCAATCGCCGCGTCGAACCCGAGCTCTTCAGTCAGCCAGCGGCACTTGTCCGGGCCCCCGGCGATGCCGATGACCCGCGCGCCGTGCGCCTTGGCCACCTGGCCGGCGATGGAGCCCACGGCCCCCGCGGCGGCGGAGATCACCACCGTCTCGCCCGGCTTGGGCTGAAGCACGTCGGTCACCCCGAACCAGGCGGTCATGCCGGTCATGCCCATGACCGACATGTTGGCCGTCAGCGGCAGGCCGGGCACACAATGCACGCGCGACGCGGCGGCGGCGTCGATCACCGCATGATCGGCCCAACCGCCCGCCGCGGTGGTCACCAGGTCGCCGGGGGCGAACCGGTCCGACCGGCTCTCCTCGACGACGCCCAGCGTCAGGCCCCGCATCACGTCGCCGAGACCGACCGGCGGCAGGTAGCCGGCGGTGTCGTTCATCCATGTGCGATTGGTCGGATCCAGCGACAGGTAGATGGTCCGCACGCGAATCTGCCCGTCGCCGACTTCGCCCAACGGCGCCTCGACCAGTTCCAGGTCCCCGTCCTGGATCAGACCCTGCGGTCGGCGGCGAAGAACCCACTGGCGGCTGACGGACGGCATGACGGCGCTCCTGCGTTGCTTTTCGCCACGGACCTAAGCCGCCCCCGGCCGCGAGGCAAGAAAAAGGGCGGGATCGTTTCCGATCCCGCCCGAGGTCGCATCATCGAGAATGAGGTGCGGAGGCGACAGACTGGATCTCTCCAGTCTCGTGTCGGGGGGGCGTCGCCGCCTCCGCAGTGAGAGAATGTCCGGCCCGAAACCCGGTTCCCCTCGCCGGAGAAATTATTTTCAGGCGGCCTCTTTCTGGCGGGCGGGGTGGAAGAACAGCGCCTGGCTGATCGCCGCCTTCACCGTTTCCGGCTGGAACGGCTTGGTGATCAGGAAGGTCGGTTCCGGCCGCTCGCCGGTCAGCAGACGCTCGGGGAAGGCGGTGATGAATATGACCGGCACGTCGAACCGCTTCAGGATGTCCTTGACCGCGTCGATGCCCGACGAGCCGTCGGCCAGCTGGATGTCGGCCAGCACCAGACCCGGGCGATGCCGCGCGACGGCGTCCACCGCCTCGTCGTGCGTGGTGGCCGTGCCGGTGACCCGATGGCCGAGCTCGCGCACCAGGCTCTCGATGTCGGCCGAGATGATGGCCTCGTCCTCGATGATCAGGACGTCGGTGGCGAGTTCGGCGTCGATGTCGGACTGCGCCTCGGCGATCAGGCCCTCGACGGCATGGGCGTCGGCGCCCAGAATCTGCGCGGCCTCGGACGGGGTGAAGCCTTCCAGGGCGGTCAGCAGGAAGGCCTGACGGGACTTCGGCGAAATCCGCATCAGGCGGCGGCCGGCGTCGGTCTCGTCCGTCTCGATCGGCTCCAGCTGGGCGCCCGTGGTCGACCAGATGGCGTGGAAGACGTGGTACAGGGCGACGCGCGGCGTCATGTCGGGCGACAGCTGCCGCTCCCCGGCGGCCAGCGCTTCCAGCGCGACGCGGACGTAGTTGTCTCCCGTCGCCTGATCGCCGGTCAGGGCGCGGGCGTAACGGCGGACGTAGGGCAGGTGCGGCGCGAGTTTGGCCAGAAGGCTCATCTTGTTGGATCCCCGACGATGGAACCGCCTCGCTCGTGCGCGCGAGACGGAGTTGCAACCGTTCAAAACGTCGCCGCGCGGCCCGGGTTCCCCGACCGTTCGCCGACGGACGAAAGAAATGCGCGTTTTTGGGAACCGCTCCCGGGAGATGGCGTTTCGAGGGTTCAGATTCGGGGCGGCGCAATGCCGAAAGACATGAGCGAAGACCAGGACGCCCCGCGCACGCGCGGCGGCAAGACGCGCAAGGAACCCAAGTTGGAAGAAGCCCGGCTGCGCCAGCAGGCGATCGGCGTGCGTCTGCGCCACATGTTCGAGGAAGTCGTGAACGAGCCCGTTCCGGACGACTTCCTGGAAATCCTGCGCCGCGCGGACGGCCGCGACGGCTCGGGGGGCGATCGCTCGTGAGGGGTTCGACGGCTCCCAAGCCTCCGTCCAGCGACGATGAAGGGTTCAAGGCCCAGCTGGTGACGCTGATCCCGCACCTGCGCGCCTTCGCGCGCACGCTGACCGGCGACGCCACCGCCGCGGACGACCTGGCCCAGGATGCGCTGATGAAGGCGTGGGACGCCCGCGCCAGCTATCAGATGGGCACCAACATGAAGGCCTGGACCTTCATGATCCTGCGCAACCAGTTCTATTCGGAAAAGCGGCGCTCCTGGCGCCAGTCGCAGCTGGACCAGGAGGCCGCGGAGCGGACGCTGGTCGCGGTCGACGATCCCGAGGCTCCGGTGGCGCTGGACGAACTGCGTCAGGCCCTGGACGCCCTGCCGGCGGAACAGCGCGAGGCCCTGATCCTCGTCGGCGCCGGCGGCTTCGCCTATGAGGAGGCGGCCGACATCTGCCAGTGCGCGGTGGGCACGGTGAAGAGCCGGGTCAGCCGGGCGCGGCGGTCCCTGCTCAGCATCCTGGAATCCGGCGGCTATGCCCGCGACGGTCGGGCTGCCGGCGACGCCATGCGCTCCATCCTGGCCGATGCGGACCGTCTGAGCGGCCCGTTGCGGACCTGACCGCGTGACCGCGCGCGGTCGACTGTTCCGTGGCAGGCTGCGGCCCCGCTTTCAGGGCATCCGCTTCCGTCTGGGCGTGGCGCTGGGAATGGCCCTGCTGCCGTTCCTGATCCTCAGCGCCTTCCAGTTCCAGGCCGACTTCCGCCAGCAGGCCGACGAACGCCGCGAGGTGCTGCGCCTCGCCGCCGAGCGCAGCGTGGCCGATCAGAAGGGGCGGGTGCAGTCGACCGCCGCCCTGCTGGAGGTGCTGGCGCTGGAGGGCGTGGGACCGGGCTGCGCGGCGCGCCTCAACGCCGTCGACGCTCGCCTGGCCAACTATGACGGGCTCGCCCGATACGACGCCGCCGGGACCCTGCTGTGCGGCTCGACCGGGGCGCCGGCCGCGGGCCCCTGGATCGACGATCTTCGACAGGGGCGTCGCGTGATCGCGGCGCCGGTGGGCTCGGGGCGGTCCGGCCTGGTCGTCGCCCTGCGGCTGGAGCGGCCGCTGGGCGCTTTCGACGGGGCGACGGCCGTGGTCGTGCCGCTGACCCAGCTTCTGCCCGCGCGCGACCTCCGCAATCTGCCCGAGGGAACGCAGGCGGCGCTGGTCACGCCCGACGGCCGCGTGCTGGCCGCGACCGACCGCGCGACTTTCGAAGGCGTCCCGGCCCTCACTCCGCCGCCTGCGGAAACGGGGCAGGCCATGGTCATCGAGCGCGACGGCAAGGTGTTCGTGCGCGCCTCCCTGATCGACGGCGAACTGCACGTGCTCTACGCCGCGCCCGCGCCCGGTCTGTGGTCGTGGGCCCTGCTCAACCCGCTCGGCGCGCTTCTCTTGCCGCTCGGCGTGTGGCTGGCCGCCTTCGTCGCGGTGATGGCCCTGTCGGAGCGGTTCGTGATCCGCTGGCTGGACTATCTCCAGCGCGTCGCCGCCATCCACGCGCGGGGCCGGCTGTCGGTGCGGCCGATCCAGGCCGCTGCCGCGCCGACCGAGATCCGCTCGCTCGCCCGCACGCTGGACGATCTGGCCGACGGGGTCACCACCCGGGACAAGTCCCTGATGCAGGCCCTGGAGGAGAAGGACGCGTTGATGCGCGAGATCCATCACCGGGTGAAGAACAACCTGCAGATCATCTCGTCCCTGCTCAGCATGCAGCAGCGCACGGTGACCGATCCCGCGGCCAAGACGGCCCTGGGCGACACCCGCCAGCGCATCTCGGCCCTGGCCCTGATCTATCGCACCCTCTACCAGGCCGAGGATCTGGGGCGGGCGGACATGCGCGACTTCCTGAACGCCCTGGTCGGCCAGATGGTGGCGGATCAGGCCGGTCGCGGTCAGGTCATCGACAGCTCGGTCGAGGCCGACTCGCTGATCGTCGATCCCGACAAGCTGGCGCCCATGGCCCTGTGGCTGGTCGAGGCCGTGTCGAACGCCCAGAAGCACGCCTTCTCCGCCGGCGGCGGCCGCAGCCTGGCCGTCCGCTTCCGCGTCGACGGCGAGACCAGCGTGCTGGAGGTCGAGGACGACGGCCCGGGCCTGAACCCCGCCTCGGCCACTGGCGTGGGGCGCACCCTGATGGCGGCTTTCGCAAAACAGCTGCGCGGCGAGACCGAGGTGCTGGGGTCGCCGTCGGGCGGGGCGCTGGTCCGCATGACCTTCGTCACCCCGGGTGAGCGCGTGTCGGGAACCGGCGCCTGAAACCGGCGTTCCTTTCCCGACACCCCCTCCCAGGAGCCCCAAGATGCGCAAGCTGTTCGTCATTCTGAGCGCCGCCGCCGCACTGACCACGGCCGCGTGCAACACCGTCGCCGGCGTCGGCCGCGACGCCTCCGCCGCCGGCGACGCCGTCACCGACGCCGCGGAAGACGCCGCCGACTGACTTTCGAGTGGCCACATGGGCGCTGGCCCGCCCGTGTGAAGACGAGGCCCCGCCGGCCCCAACGGCGGGGCCTTCGCAATTCCGCTTTTCCCTGAACCGCGCCGCTCCTAGGGTTGGCGCGACAGGCCCGCCAAGAGGCCGTCAGAGGAACATCCGGGGGCCGAATGACCGACCACGTCGCAGACCCGTCGACCGACGATCCGCGCAAGATCCGCACCGTGGTGGCCGCGTCCGCCGCCGGCACGGCGTTCGAGTGGTACGACTTCTTCATCTTCGGCTCGCTGACGGCCGTCATCGCCCGCCATTTCTACGCCGATGTGGGCGAAGCGGCCTCCTACATCCTGGCCTTGCTGACCTTCGGCGTGGGCTTCGTCGTGCGGCCGCTGGGCGCGCTGGTCTTCGGCTGGTTCGGGGACAAGACGGGCCGCAAGAAGACCTTCCTCGTCACCATCACCCTGATGGGCGTGGCGACGGTCGCGATCGGCCTGCTGCCCGACTACGACGCCATCGGCATCGCCGCGCCGATCCTGCTGATCTTCATGCGCATCCTGCAGGGTTTCGCCCTTGGCGGCGAATACGGCGGGGCCGCCATCTACGTCGCCGAGCACGCCCCGCCGCAGAAGCGCGGCCTGCTGACCGGCTGGATCCAGACCACCGCGGCCTTGGGCCTGATCGGGGCGCTGTCGGTCATCCTGATCACCCGCGCGATCGTCGGAACGGAGGCCTTCGACGAGTGGGGCTGGCGCATCCCCTTCCTGCTGTCGGCTCTGCTTCTGGCGGTGTCGCTGTGGATTCGCATGCAGTTGAACGAAAGCCCGGCCTATGAGCGGATGAAGGCCGAGGCGGGCGAGAAGCGCGCCCCCTACGTCGAGAGCTTCCTGCGCTGGAAGAACGGCCGCTTCGTTCTGATCGCCCTGTTCGGCATCATGATCGCCCAGGGCGCCGTCTGGTACTGCGGATATTTCTACGCCCGCTTCTTTATGGAGCGCGTGCTGAAGGTCGAGGTGAACACGGTCGACCAGCTGATGCTGGCGGTCACGGCCCTGTCGGCCTTCCTCTACGTCTTCTTCGCCTGGCTGTCGGACCGGGTCGGGCGCAAGCCGGTCATGCTGTTTGGCATGATCCTGGCGCTGGTCGCCTATTTCCCGGGTTTCCAGGCCCTGACCCGCGCGGCCAATCCGGCGCTGGCCGAGGCCCAGGCGACGGCTCCCGTCACCGTCGTGGCCGATCCCGCCACCTGCGCGGTCCAGTTCGACCCCGTCGGCAAGACCGCCTTCGCCTCGTCCTGCGACATCGCCAAGAGCGTGCTCTCCAACGCGGGCATCAGCTATGCCAACGAAGCCGCGGCGCCAGGGACCGTGGCCGTCGTGCGGGTCGGCGACGCGGTCGCGCCCTCGGTCGAGGGCGGCGCGCTCGACCCCGCGGCGCTGAAGGCGGCCCGGACCGAAGTCGAGGGCCGGATCAAGGCGGCGCTGGTCTCGGCCGGATATCCGGAACGGGCCGATCCGGCGCGGATCAACCTCCCGGCCGTGTTCGGCATCCTGATGATCTTCATCGTCGCGGCGACGGCCCTGTACGGGCCGCAGGCGGCGGCGCTGGTCGAGCTGTTCCCGACGCGCGTCCGCTACACGGCGATGAGCCTGCCCTACCACGTCGGCACCGGCTGGGTCGGGGGTCTGCTTCCCGCTGCCAGCTTCGCCCTCGTGGCCTGGTCGGGAAACATCTACTTCGGCCTGTGGTACTCGGTGGCCTTCACGGCGCTGGCCGTGCTCGTCGCCCTGATCTGGCTGCCCGAGACCAAGGGTCGCGATCTGGACACCATCGGCCGGTGAGGCGTTATGGCGTCTCCAAAGCAGGAGACGCCCATGACCTCGCCCCGTGACGCCGGACTGAAGCTGCTGCGCGAGCACGCCCTGATCGCCGGCGAGCCGGTGACGGGCCCAGATCGCATCGCGGTCGACGACCCGGCGACGGGGGACGTCATCGGCCACGTGCCCGACCTCGGCGCGGCGGAGACGGAACGGGCGATCGCCGCCGCCGCCGACGCCTTCCCCGACTGGTCGCGCTCCGATCCCCACAAGCGCGCGAAGATCCTGCGCGACTGGGCCGCCCTGGTCGACGAGAACACCGACGGTCTGGCCGCGCTCATGGCACTGGAGAACGGCAAGCCGTTCGAGGAAGCCAGGGGCGAGGTCGCCTATGCCAACGGCTTCCTCAAATGGTTCGCGGGAGAGGCCGAGCGCCTGCTCGGTGAGACCCAGGACAGCCCGCTGGGCCACCTGATTGTGACCTTCAGACAGGCCGTCGGCCCCTGCGCCCTGATCACGCCGTGGAACTTCCCCGCGGCCATGCTGACCCGCAAGCTGGGCCCCGCCTTCGCCGCCGGCTGCACCGCCGTGGTCAAGCCGGCCAGCCAGACGCCCTTCACCGCCATCGCGCTGGCCGAGCTCGCCGACAAGGCCGGCCTGCCCAAGGGCGTGCTCAACGTCGTCACCGGCGACGCGGCGACCATCGGCGGCGCGCTGACAGCCTCGCCCCTGATCCGCAAGCTGTCCTTCACCGGCTCGACCCCCGTGGGCCGCAAGCTGGCCGAACAGTGCGCGCCCACGCTGAAGCGCGTCTCGATGGAGCTGGGCGGCGCGGCGCCCCTGATCGTCTTCGCCGACGCCGACCTGGACCACGCCGCCGAGGAGACGGTGAAGGGCAAGTTCCGCAACGCGGGCCAGACCTGCGTCTGCCCCAACCGCGTCTACATCGAGGCTTCGGTGGCGGAAGAGTACGCGCGCATCCTCGCCGGCAAGGTCGCGGCCCTGAAGGTCGGTCCGGCCTTCGACGACGGCGTCAAGGTCGGTCCCCTGATCGAGGACAAGGCGCTGGACAAGGTCGAGGCCCATCTGGCCGCCCTGAAGAAGGACGGCGCCGAGGTCCTGACCGGCGGCGGGCGTCACGAGCGCGGCGGCCGCTTCTTCCAGCCGACCGTGACTCTTGGCGGCGACGACGCCCTGTTCCGCGAGGAGGAGACGTTCGGCCCGCTGGTTCCCGTCTTTCCGTTCGGGAGCGAGGACGAGGTGGTGAGCAAGGCCAACGACAGCCCCTTCGGCCTCGCCTCCTACCTGTTCACCCGCGACCTCGACCGCGCAATGCGCATCGGCCGGCGCATCGAGGCCGGCATGTGCGGGGTCAACACGGGCCTGATCTCCACCCCCGTCGCGCCTTTCGGCGGCGTGAAGCAATCGGGCTATGGCCGCGAAGGCTCGGTCCACGGCATCGACGAGTACGTCGACGTCAAGGCGGTCACGCTGGCGCTGCGCTAGACCGGCAAGGCGCCCCGCTTCACCACAGTGCGCATCGCCACGCTGGAGCTCACCCGCGTCACGCCGGGGATGCGCGTCAGCTCGCGCGCATGGATGCGCTCCAAATCGTCCACGTCGCGGCATACCATGCGCAGCAGGTAATCGGACGACCCGGTCATCAGGTGGCATTCCACCACCTCCGGCACCGTGGCGATGGCGGTCTCGAAGGCGGTCAGGGCGCTCTCTGCCTGGCTGGCCAGGGTCACCGTCACGAAGACCGAGATCGGCAGGCCGACGGCGCGCTCGTTGATGATGGCGGCATAGCGGCTGATCACGCCCTCGGTCTCCAGCGCCCGCAGCCGGCGCAGACAGGCGCTTTCGGACAGGTTCACCGTGCGCGCCAGATCGGCGTTGGTCATGCGCCCGTCGGCCTGCAGGGCGCGGATCATGCGCCGGTCGGTCTCGTCCAGGGTGACGGCGGAAACGGTCTTCACGGGCGTCCTCGTTCGCAGAGTCTGCGACTTTACGCCGTTCAGTCAGCGAAAAGAACAGGAACCTGCCGCCTCACCATCGCTAGATTGCGCCCCGAAGCGAGCCGCCCGTCGAAGGCGGCCGCCCCCTTCAGACGAGGAACCCCAGATGCGCGTCGGCGTCCCCAAGGAGATCAAGAAGAACGAGCACCGCATCGGCCTGACGCCGACCGCCGTGCGCGAATACGTGGCCCACGGCCATGACGTGACGGTCCAGGCCGGCGCAGGTCTGGGCGCGGGCTTCACAGACGCCGACTACAAGAAGGCGGGCGCCAAGCTGGCGACCTCGGCCGCCGAGATTTTCGCGAACTCCGACATGATCGTGAAGGTCAAGGAGCCGCAGAAGGTCGAGTGGGAGATGCTGAAGAAGGACCAGATCCTCTTCACCTACCTGCACCTCGCGCCCGATCCCGAGCAGACGAAAGGCCTGATGGCCTCAGGTTGCGCCGCCGTGGCTTATGAGACCGTGACCGACGCCAAGGGCGGCCTGCCGCTGCTGGCGCCGATGTCCGAGGTCGCCGGCCGCATCGCCGTCTTCTCGGCCGCCGAAACCCTGCTGAAGCACAACGGCGGCATGGGCCTGCTGTTCTGCGGCGTGCCGGGCGTGGCGCCCGCGCGCGTGCTGGTGCTGGGCGGCGGCGTCGTCGGACTGAACGCCGCGCGCATGGCGTTGGGCCTCGGCGCCGAGGTGGTGGTCCTGGAACGCTCCATCCCGCGCATGGCCTACATCGACGAAGTGACCCAGGGCCGCGTCATCACCCGCTATTCCTCGATCGGCGCGGTCGAGGAGGAACTGGTCAAGGCCGACGTCATCATCGGCGCCGTGCTGGTCCCGGGCGCCGAGGCGCCCAAGCTGATCAAGCGCGAGCATCTGAAGCAGATGAAGCCCGGCAGCGTGCTGGTCGACGTCGCCATCGACCAGGGCGGCTGCTTCGAGACGTCGAAGCCGACCACGCACGAGGACCCGACCTACGTCGTCGACGGCGTGGTCCACTATTGCGTCGCCAACATGCCGGGCGCGGCGCCGCGCACCAGCTCCGAGGCGCTGAACAACGCCACCCTGCCGTTCGGCCTGGCCCTGGCCGATCACGGGCTGGAGGCGCTCAAGATGAACCCGCACTTGGCGCGCGGCCTCAACGTCCTGAATGGCGAACTCACCTACCCCGCCGTCGGCGAAGCGCTGGGCCTCAAGTGGAGCGACCCCTACGGCGTCTGGGGGTGAGGCCAGGCAAGAGGGATCAGGGATGAGGGCGGGCGGCCTGCGCTTCCTCTTCCCTAGTCCCTAGTCCCTAATCCCTCCCTGCGGCATAAGCCGCGCATGAAGTTCCTCGACCAGGCCAAGATCTACATCCGCTCCGGCGCCGGCGGCGGGGGGTCGGTGTCGTTCCGGCGCGAGAAGTTCATTCCGCACGGCGGGCCGGACGGCGGCGACGGGGGCAAGGGCGGCGACGTCTGGATCACGGCCGTCGACGGACTGAACACCCTGATCGACTTCCGCTACCAGCAACATTTCAAGGCCCAGACCGGCCATCACGGCCAGGGCCGCAACATGCACGGGGCAAAGGGCGAGGACGTGATCCTGCGCGTGCCCGTCGGCACCCAGGTGCTGGACGAGGACAAGGAGACGGTCCTGCTGGACATGGACCATGCCGGCAAGACTGAGATGCTGCTGCGCGGCGGCAACGGCGGCTGGGGCAACGCCCGCTTCAAGGGGCCGGTCAATCAGGCGCCCACCCACGCCAACCCGGGGCAGGACGGGCAGGAGCGCGCCATCTGGCTGCGGCTGAAGCTGATCGCCGACGTCGGTCTGGCCGGCCTGCCCAACGCGGGCAAGTCGACCTTCCTGGCCGCGGTGTCGGCCGCGCGGCCCAAGATCGCCGACTATCCCTTCACCACCCTGGCTCCGAACTTGGGCACCGTCGACCTCAGCCCCAACGAGCGGTTCGTCATCGCCGACATCCCCGGCCTGATCGAGGGGGCCAGCGAGGGCGCCGGTCTGGGCACGCGGTTCCTGGGACACGTGGAGCGGTCCGGCTGCCTGATCCACCTGGTCGACGCCACCCAGGACGACGTCGCCGGCGCCTGGCGCACCATCCGGCACGAGCTGGAGGCCTATGGCGAGGGGCTCGGCGACAAGACCGAGATCCTGGCGCTGAACAAGATCGACGCCCTGACCGACGAAGCGCGTGAGGAGAAGGCGGGCGAGTTGAGGGACGCCGCCGGCGTGGAGCCCCTGCTGGTTTCCGGCGTTTCGGGCGAGGGCGTGGAACAGCTTCTGCGTGCGGCCTGGACCGTCGTGCGGCGTTCGCGCGGCGAGATCATTCCCACCGAGGACGATCAGGGCCCCGTGGAGGAAACGCCGGGCGGCTGGCAGCCCTGAGCCGTCAGGCCTTGGTCCAGTCCATGATCCAGTTCCAGTCCCAGGTCGTCCCCCCGTCCCGTGAGACCCCTTGGCGCCAGCGGTGGGATGTTCCGGTGATGCGGTCCCACAGGCCGCGCACGATCATCGGGCCCTGATCGTTGCGATCCTCGGAATCGAACACGCCGTCGCCGCCGATGAAGCCACCGGCCACGCCCTCGCCGCCCAGCTTGCCGACCTTGGCGTTCATCCACCAGTCGATCCAGACGCCCGCTTCCGGATCGAGGGTTCTCAGTCCCAGCCCGGCGAAATCGCGCACCGGAATGCGCAGTTCCTCGACGTGGGCGCGCCCGTCCAGGATCGACCAGCAGGTCGCCTCGCCGTCGAAGACGTCCCACTCGCCGGGCGCCTTCAGCCGTCGGTGGGCGATGCGCCACTCGCCGCTCAACCAGTCGAACTGACCCGGCGCGACCGGGGTCGGGTCGGCCTTCGACGGCCGACCATCGAGAATCGGCAGCGCGGCCATCGCGGCCAGAAGGTCTCTGCGGTCGGTCATGATCATCGTCGCGCTCCGTTCACGGTGAAGCTGGCTCCGTCCTGCTGACGGGGGTGTGTCAGCAGCCGTCGTCGGGCGCCGCGCCTTCGGCGGGCGACAGGATCGTCCGGCCGTGTTAGGGCCGCGCTGAGCATAAGCCCGGACGCGCCAATCCCTTGAGCTTCTTCCACGCCGGACCCGCGCCCCGCGCCTTCGGCCCTCGCCCGGGGGCGCTGCGCGACGGCCTGCGTCTGAGCCCCGGCATGCGGGTGGGACTGTTCGGTGGCAGCTTCAACCCGGCGCACGACGGCCACGCCCATGTGGCCGAGACCGCGCTGACCCGCCTGAACCTGGACCGCGTCGTCTGGCTGGTCTCGCCGCAGAACCCGTTGAAGGACGCACGCGAGACGGCGTCTCTCGAAGACCGCATGGCGTCCGCGCGCGAATGGGCGCGCGGCCCGGCGATGATCGTCTCGGACTTCGAGACGCGCGCGGGCACGCGATGGACCATCGACACCCTGCGCACGCTGAGGGCGCGTCATCCCGGCGTGCACTTCGTCTGGCTGATGGGGTCGGACAATCTGGAAGGGTTCGACGCCTGGCGCGGCTGGACCGACATCATGCGGCTTATGCCCGTGGCCGTGGTCGCCCGGCCGGGCAGCCTGCTGGAAAGCCGCGCCGCGCCAGCCGCCCGTCGCTTCGCCGCCGCCCGGGTGCCGGCGGAGAAGGCCGCGCTGCTGCCGCTTCTGGAAGCTCCCGCCTGGACCTATTTGACGGCGCCGCTGAACCCGCGTTCCTCCACCGCCCTGCGGCGGGCGGTGCAGGCGCTCCCGCCCCGCTAGGCGCGGAGGCGCGGTCAGGCTAGACCTGTCGAAACGGCAAGGGCCCGCTCCAGAGGTTCCGCCGGTCAGGACAGGGAAACGCACATGGCACGCGTCGCACTCGTGACGGGGGGAACCCGCGGCATCGGCAAGGCGATCGTCGAACGGCTGAAATCCGACGGGATGGAAGTCGCCGCCGGCTATTCCGGCAACGTCGAGGCCGCCGAGGCGACCGCGCGGGAGCTGGGCGTCATGGTGGTGAAGGGCAACGTCGGCTCGTTCGAGGACTGCGAGCGCGCGGTCAGGGAGGTCGAGGCCGCGCTGGGCCCCATCGACGTCCTGGTGAACAACGCCGGCATCACCCGCGACGGCTTCTTCCACAAGATGAGCCATGACCAGTGGTCCGACGTCATCCGCGTCAACATGGACTCGGTCTTCAACATGACGCGTCAGGTCATCAACGGCATGCGCGACCGGGGCTGGGGCCGGATCGTCAACATCTCCTCGATCAACGGCCAGAAGGGCCAGATCGGCCAGGCCAACTATTCGGCCGCCAAGGCCGGCATGATCGGCTTCACCAAGGCGCTGGCGCTGGAGAACGCGCGCAAGGGCGTGACGGTGAACTGCATCGCGCCGGGCTACATCGACACCGAGATGGTCGGGGCCATGGACGAGAAGGTTCTGGCGGGCATCATTGCCCAGATCCCGGTCGGAAGGCTCGGGAAAGGCGAGGAAATCGCCGACATGGTGGCTTGGCTGGCGGGCGAGCGTGCCGGATATGTCACAGGCTGCACCCTGTCGTTGAACGGCGGTCAGTATCTGGTGGGGTGACGCGGTCGCCGCCCAAAATCCGCCGGGGTGAGCCGTTCAAGTCGGGTTCATGATGCTCGGGATGCGCACCGGTAGGGCGACGCTTCGCCTTCTGGCCGCGACGGTGATCGCCGTCGCGGGCGCCTCGGTCATGGCCGACGTGGCCCAGGCCCAGTCCGGAGCCATCCTGCGCGGCGACTCGCCCAGCCGCGGCCGGGGCGGCATGCCCGGCACCGGCCGCTATGTCGCCGAGACCGGCCAGAGCTTCGTGCTCGACCGGTCGGGCCCGCGCACCCTGATGCGGTTCGAGCGGTCCAGCGAGGTCTGGGTGCTGCGCCCGCAACCGGCCCCCCGCGGCGACGTCATCCTGCGCAATGACGCCGGCGATCAGGTGCTGCGGGTCACGCCCGACGGCAACATGACCCTGTACACCGCTTCGGCGCCCCAAGGCGTGCCGGTGTCCGCACAGGGGTCGGCCGCGCGTCTCCTGCCGCCGACGCTGACGGCGGTGCAACTGGCCAACTTCATCATCCAGCAGAGCGGCCTCGCCTCCAGCGCCGTCGGCCGGCTGGTCATCATCGACGTCGAGATCGGCGAGGGCGGCGAGGCCGTCGCTGCCGACGCCGTGGCCACGGCGGTCGAGGCCGTGGTGCGCATGACCCGTTCCGCCGGCCTGCGCCAGGACGCCGGGCGGGTCCGCCGCATCGTGGTGACCGATCAGGGCCGTCCGCGGGTCACTTTCGCGCGCGGCGTCCTGACCATCGGCATCGACCCCACCGCGGGCTATGCCGGCCGCCCGTCCTCGACCCGGATCGCCCGGATCATCGCCGGCGTGGAGTAAGGGCTCAGCCCCGGAACACGTCCTTGGCCGCCCGGCGCGTGGCGAAGGTCACAGCGTCGCCCGCCGTCAGGAACGGGTTGAACCGGCGCTGGACGCCCACGGTCGTCGGGATCGTCGGCAGCCCCTTCGCCCGCCGGGCCATGATCCCCTCGACGTGCCGCGCCAGCTCCGGCCCCGCGTCGATCGAAACGGCGAAGCGCGCATTGCTCTCGGCATATTCGTGGGCCGCCCAGATCACGGTGTCGTCCGCCCAGCCGGCGACCCGCGACAGGCTGGCCCACATCTGTTCGGGCGATCCCTCGAACAGACGCCCGCAGCCCAACGGAAAAATGACATCGCCGACGAAGGCCGTCTTCTCCCCCTCGGCCAGATAGACGACGTGGCCCAGGGTGTGTCCCGGCGCTTCCAGCACGACGAAGCGCGTGCCACCCAAATCGACGGCGTCGCCCTCGGTCACGACCCGATCGATCGGCGCCGCCCGCCGCGCTTCCTCGGGCCCGACGATCTCGCAGACCGTCGCAGCCTTGACCGCCTCCGCCCCCTGCGTGTGGTCCGGATGCCAGTGGGTGATCAGCAGCAGATCCAGCCGGCCCCAGCCGCTGGCCTCGAGATCGGCCAGGACGGCGTCCGCATCGGGCGCGTCCACCGCCGCGACGGCGCCTGACACCGCATCGCGGACCAGAAAGCCGTAGTTGTCCGACGGACAGGGGAACAGGCGCACGTCCAGGGTCATGACGCCATCCTAGCCGCGCGGGACCGGTCGGCCTATCCTCTGGCCATGCGTCGTGGCGTCGAAGAGCTCAGGGCCTTCTACGGCGAGGCGGCCGGCCAGGTCGTCCGCCGGCTGGTCGCGCGCCGGCTGGACGACGCCTGGGGCGAGGCCACGGGCTGCGACGTCCTCGGCCTCGGCTATGCCGTGCCTTGGCTCGACGCCTTCGTCGGCGCCAGGAGGCAGATCGCCGCCATGCCGGCGGGGCAGGGCGCCGAGACCTGGCCACCCGTCGGCCGAAACCGCACCGCCCTGGTCGACGAGCGCGCCCTGCCGTTCGCCGCCGGCGCCTTCGACCGCGTGCTTCTGATCCATGCGCTGGAAGAGGCCGACGCCCCGGCCCAGGTCCTGGCCGAGGCCGTGCGGGTGCTGGCGCCGGCGGGGCGGATCATCCTGGCCACGGCGGCGCGCGGCGGTCTGTGGGCGCGCGCGGAGTCGACTCCCTTCGGCCACGGCCGCCCCTTCACCCGCCGCCAGCTGGAAGGCCTTGTGCGTCAGGTCGGGCTGGAGCCGTCGGCCTGGTCCCAGACCCTCTACGTCCCGCCCTGGCGGCCCCTGCTGGGCATGGCCGACGGCTTCGAAGAGGCCGGGCGGCGCGTGGCGCCGGGGTTCGCCGGCCTGATCCTGCTGGAGGCGACGCGACAGG
>VYKZ01000086.1_pt1 | contig 20540 bp, 19 predicted proteins | sample 5114421 | NCBI WGS metagenome assembly VYKZ01 (sample SAMN12291788, study PRJNA351875) | freshwater metagenome | isolation source: freshwater lake | place: USA: Michigan, Gull Lake | collected 2013-08-08 | reverse complement strand
CGAGACGGTGAAGGTGAAGTTGGTGGTCCCCGCATTCCCCTCGTTCGCCGTGACGTCGTTGATCGTCAGGTTGGGCAGATCGTCGTTCAGGATCGTGCCGGTGGCGGAGTTCGGAATTCCCACCGTATAGCCCGCGCCCGCGCCCAGGGTCAGGATGACGGTCTCGCTGGACTCGATCGTGGCGTCGGCGGTCGGATTGACCGTGATCGTGCCGGTCAGGTTCCCCGCCGGGATGACCAGCGGACTGGCGATCGTGGCGTAGTCCGTGCCGTTCGTCGCCGTGCCGGACACCGTGTAGGCGACGCTGGTCGAGCTGAGCGAGGCCTGGTTCAGGGTGACGGTGTAGACGAGGTTCGGCGCCCCGTCCTCGGCCACCGAGGCCGGGCTGACCGCGATCGTCGCCGACGGCACGTCGTCGTTCAGAATGGTGCCGGTCGCGCTGGACGGCGCGCCGACCGTGTAGCCCGTGCCGGCCGCCACCGTGAGGATCACCGTCTCATCGGCCTCCACCGTGCCGTCGACGGTCGGGTCGATCGTGACGGTGGCCGTGGTCGCATTGGCCGCGATCGTCACGCTGGCGACGGCGCCGGTATAGTCCGTCCCCGACGTGGCGGTGCCGGAGGGAGTGAGGTTCACCGTCAGCGGACTGGCCGAGGCGGCGCTGCGGGTGACCGTGTAGGTCAGATTGGTCGCGCCGTCCTCGCTGACGCTTGCGGGAGATACCGCGATCGAGACGCTGGGCGGTTCGGCCACGGTGAGCGTGAAGGTCTCGAGCTCGAAGTACGTTCCGGGCCCGGTGCTGGAATCCGTGACGCGAAGCGTGACCGGATAGCTGCCAACAGCCGCGTTTGTGGTCCCGCTGATCACTCCGGCCGACGAAACGGAAATGCCCGCGGGAAAGCTACCCGTCTCCAGCAGATAGCTGTACGGCGACACCCCTCCGTTGGTGACCAGAGTCTGCGAGAAGGGGGTCCCTCGACCCGCCGTGCCGGTGTTGGCAGCCAGCGACAGGGAGGGGTTCTGGACCGAACCCGTGTACCCCTTGTCCACGAACTGTGCGGTCGGAGTGGTCGCGTCACGCGCACGGACGCTGAACGAGTACGCCCCACGCTCGGTTGGGCTGCCCGACAAAACCCCTCCGCTGGAAAGCGTCACCCCGGAGGGCAGAACACCTGATTGCAGGGTGAAGGTGTAAGGCGCCAGTCCGCCGCTCGCCGTCAGCGTCTGCGAGAAGGAAGCGCCTGCGGTAAGAGTCGGCAGGGTGCCCGGCAGTACGGTGATGGGCGACGCAGAGGCGTTGATCGTGATGGTCACGAGCACGTCGCCGTTGCCGTCCCCCTCCGTGACCTCGAACACGTCCGTGGAGCCGATTCCCGTCGACCCGTTGTGGCTGTAGTCGAGGAACCAGCGCCCGCCGGTGATGCGCGTCGTGGCGGTTCCATGGTTCTCGAAATCGGCAGGGCCGTAGCTGCCGCCGTCTATGGCGCCGAGGCTGGCGAACGCGATGCTGCTGGCGCAGTCGGTGATGTCGATCGTGACGGTGCCTCCGCTCGACACCGTCCCCGATTGAGGCGGACATTCGGCAGAGGTGTGCTGGGCTGAAGCGGGGCCCGCGATCGCGAACGCCAACCCGACCACTGCGACGAGCATCGCAAGAAACTTCGCCGATCTCACGACGGACCGCTGCATGGAAAGCCCCCACCCCGCTGCTGACGGGGCGACAGGTCCCATCTCAGCGTTATTTGGGAACGGCGTAGCCGATTGAAAGCGCGCTGAAAAGAGATGCCTGCCGACAAAATCATATCCGCTGACATCACCGCGACGTGCCGCGGAGGCCCGCAGCGGCGAGATCCCTGGGCCTTGCCGATCGATCGCTTGCGGGCGCGGAAGCGGGCGTGAAGATTCTGCCGCTCGGTCGGTTCTGGCATGAGCGCGCGGCTGAGCCGGGCGGGTGCAGGAGCGAACGAAGACTGCGGGCGCCCGGCCCGCAGGTCGCCTCGACCGCCGCTGGCCGTGCAGACCAACCCGTCCATCTGAAGGCGCATGATCTGCACCGTCCCGTGAGCCCCCTCGCGTCAGACGGAGCCGCACGTGCGACCGTCATGGGCCTCTGATGGGCTCGGGTAAGCGTCAAGGTTCTGCGACGAGCCTGTGGCTCTGCCCGCTTCCCGGGAGGATCAGCCCAGCCCGGCCGTTCTCTCGCAGAACCGCGAAGCTGTAGCCCTTCACGCCCCGCGAGATCGTCCTGGAGACGGTCCGGCCCTCCTACGGAGGAGGCGACCTCGCTCCTCCAGGCTCCGAAGTCGAACCAGGTGACTCCCGACGTCGCTGGGCCACGACGAGGTCGAGATCGGCGATCATCATCGTCCATCGATCGGCCTTGCGGAACAGATAGGCCCAGGCGGACCGCCCCTCGCTGGCGACGGCGTCGAAGTCATGACGCACCGCCTCATCCCATCCGCCGCGAGGCTCTCTGAGCGCCAACGAACGTGAGATCGGCGCCGGCCGGCAGAAAGGCCTGCGCCCTGCGCAGGGCCTCTGCAGCGTCGGTCGAGCCTCCGTCCAGAAAGGCGATCCATGTCGAACCTTCAGGCGACGTGATGACGAGAGCCCCCTCGCGATCCGTTCGAGCCCAGTTTTCAGGAAGGCTGACGCTCGCCCCCGTCGGAAGATCGATGTCGATCTTAAGCGCGGCGAGGGACGGCGGGGTGCGGGCCGACGCAGGAATCAGGAGGCGGTCCGACGGCGCGCAGGCGGTGAGCGTCGAAGCGAGGAGAGTCGCCAGGGCGGTGCGGGACGCACAGAAGTTCATTCGACCGTTCTCCAAGTCGAAGCCCGCGGACTGTCGATGATTGGGGCGTTGCCTTCGAAGCCGTGCGGTCGACGGACCCGTCTCATGTCCATCTCCTCCACGCTGAACCGAGCAGCAGGGTCCAGGCGATGATAATCAGAGCGGAGCTCACGGCGCCGAGGCCGGCCGCCATGCGCTGGGTGAGGCGCCCCGAGAAAGAGAAGGCATTGATGCCGAAAGCGCGGAACAGATACGGCAGAGGATTGAGCCAGCTGCCCAGCACCATGGCCCAGACGACGAAGGTCGCCGGCGCGAGCGCGAACACGACGACCAGACCCGCCGCTAGTCCCTGCATGAGGCCGAGCATAACCCAGTCGAGATGTGCCGAGAGGAGATGCTTGAAGTTGACCCCCTTGAACGCCTCGCGGCCCCACGGCTGAAGTGGGACGAGCATCGCCGTCCCGAGCAGGGCGGCGAAGAGGACGGAAAGACTGCCCGAGAAGATCAGCAGCCTGATGGCGTCCGAGGGGGTCAGCCTGATCTCCAGTTCATTCTTCGCCGTGAAGGTCGCGGCGACGCTTCATCGCGCGCCGGCCGCCTGGGCAGGACGGGCTCTATGAAGCCCCCTGCCGGGCCGCAATGACCGGAGACGACAAGGGAAGGACAGGGCCCGACATCTGAGCCGCCTCCGTTCATGGGGGGATCTGCCTTTGATTGGGAAGGCCGAGCTGGAGATGAAGACAGGCGCATCAGGAGCTTCATGAGTTCAGCCGTCACGACGCCCACGCGGATCCTCCGAGGCGCCACGCGCATAAGCTCCCGGAGAGACGCCCTCCCGGCGCTTGAAGGCTCGGGAGAATGCCGAGACGTCGGAGTATCCCAGCAGGTAGGCGATTTCCTTAAGCGACGCCCGACGCTCGACCAGGTAGCCCCTGGCGAACCGGTGTCGGAGACCTGCCAGTATCTCCTCGAATGTCGTGCCCTCCGCCCGGAGCGCGCGATAAAGGCTCTGGGGGCTCAGATTGAGTCGGCTGGCCACGACCTCCGCCGTCACCCGGCCGGTATGCAGGGTCGGCAGAATGAGTCTCTCGATTTCGCCCGTGAGCGACTGCGCGGCGTCGAGGTCGGCGAGCAGCCGGTCCGCGTGGGCGCTGAACACGCCGAAGGCATAGGTGGGGTATCTGCCGATCGGATAGTCGAGCCACTCCTGCGACACGCGCAGCGCATTGCGGGGGGCCCCGAAGCGCACGGGCGCTCCCAGCGCGGCTTCGAAGGCGGAGCGTGTCCCGGGATCCGCGTGAGTGACGTCGGCCAGGCTGCAGTAGGGGCCCAGGCCCGCCTCGCGAGGCGCATTGACGAGCCAGATGAAGGTCGTCTCGGTGCACTCGGGGAAAGGCGGCGCGTCGAGCCGGTTGTCGGTCAGCCAGATGCCGTCACTCTCCTGAGACAGCGTGAACCGGTCGGGGCCCACCACACTGAGGTCGGTCGCGAGGCGGCCGAACCGGTTGATCTGTTCGATGGCCTGGCGAATGCTGGACGACGCATAGGCGATGAGGCCGACGATCGACTGATGGTCGAAGCCGCCGGAGGCCGCATAGCCGATCGCCAGAGCCGGATCGTCGCAGAGCCGCTTGGCCTCACGAGTGACGCGAATATAGGCCTCGAGCGGGACACGTCCGTTAGGCTCCACGTCGCCCGATGCCGCAAGCCCCGCGATCGTCCGCAGGTGACGACGGTCAGCACCTCGCGACGCCGCATAGTCGATGAGGCCAGAAACCATGCCCGCGGCCACGGACTGACGGAAGGCTCCCTCTCGCGCGGAGGCTGGTCTGTCGATTGAATGCATCTCCGTCGTCTCACTTCGGGGGCGCAGGCGAAGACGCCGACGCCGCCAAGCACTCTACGGTCGAGGCGCCTCGAGGGCTATGGTCGCCTCCTGGCTCCGCATCTCTTCCTATCCCTGCAACGCCCGACGGTCGCCACAGTCCGAGGCTCCGGACAGGGGCGACACCGGCCTCCTGCGACGCCTCCGAGACCCTCATCCTCCAGACTGTCGGCGCAGTCGCTCCAGGCCTCTGACCGCATAGTCATTGGATGGAGCGATGGCCAAAGAGGCCTCGAAATGGCCGATGGCCGACCGGATGTCCCCTTCGGCCGCGGCGATGTCGGCGAGCCCGTCGTGGCTGTAAGCGGAGTTCGGGAACTTCGTCAGGGTGAACTCGAAGACGGCTCGAGCATCGTCCATCCTTGGACCTTCAAGCAGTTCATAGCCGACGGCGACCAGAAGCTCGTCGGTCTTGAAGGCGTCGTCCTCGGGCTGCGCCGATTCCATGGCCGCATACCGTCGCAGGCCCTCCGCGGCCCCGCCCGCGACGACGGCGTCGATCAGAAGAGTCTGCCTCGACGTCGTCGGCGCCGCGGGCGCTTCGCCGAAGTGGATCGCCGCAAGCGATCTCGCGACCCCGCCGGCGCTCGCAGCGTCGCTGTTGCTCAGGACGATCACGGTCAGACCGTCGTCGATGAAGCGGGCGATGAAGCTGGAATAGCCGAAGCCGCTGCCCGCATGGCCGATCTGGCGTCTTCCGAACCAGTTTCTGACCTCCCACCCATAAGCGTAGTCATTCTGCGTGTGCGCGATCATGCGTTCGAACACCGGGCGCGAGATCAGGGAATCGCGCCGCAAAGCCTGATCCCAAAGCAGGAGGTCGGAAACGGTGCTCGTGATGCCTGCGGCTCCGTAGACGGCCGTGGGGCTCTGCGGGTCCGCCGCGATGAAGGTCGAACCCAGGGAGTAGTAGCCGGTCGACAGGCCGGGAACGATGAAGCGGCCGGTGTTCATGCCGGTCTGGTTCATCCCGAGCGGGCGGAAGATCCGCTCCCGGTAGAGGTCGGCCAGCGGCTTGCCGGCCACGCGTTCGGCGATGAGACCGAGCAGTCCATAACCGGAGTTGCTGTAGCGGAAGCCTTCACCCGGACTGAAGCGCAGAGGCCGGTCGCGCACCAGCCAGGCGGCCCCGGCGCGCCAGTAGAGGCGCCCGTCCAGGACGTCGTCCCAGTCCGCGAGCCGCGAGTATCCTTCGATGCCCGAGGTGTGCGTCAGCAGCTGATGAATGGTGATGCCCCGCCAGGCGTCCGGGCAGTCCGACAGATAGTTGCAGGCCGGATCCTCAACCTTCAGGGCGCCCTCTTCCTGGAGCATCATGATCAGGATGGCGGTGAAGGGCTTGGTGATGGACTGAATGTGATAGACGGACCGATCCGTGTTCGGCACGCCCAGTTCCAGACTGGCCGCCCCGTAGCTGGCCTGGAAGATCGGCACGCCGTTCTGCGCCACAAGCACCGTGCCGCTGAAGTTTTCCCGCTCGACCGCTCCGCGCATGTAGGCGTCGAAGGCGCCGGCAGGCGTCGCAGAGACGGGCGTCGCAGAGACGGGGGCCCGGGAGACAGGTGTGGGGGCGACAGGCGTCCCGTCGGCCGACTGGTTTGAGGCTGTTCTGGAGGTCGCAGGGGCCGTCTCAGCGACCTGACCCGCAGCCTCGGCGACGGAAACCGATGACAGCGCGACCGACACGGCGAACGCCTGCACCCAGGACGACATTTTTGAACCCTCCAGATCTGCGTTTAGTTTGATAGAAAGAATTATTACGTCAAGATATATTACAGCGAGCTTTGTGCGGCTGGCGACTTGGTTTACGCAGCGCGCATGAAACCGCCTCCCCCGCCCGATCGTGTCGACAGTCTGGTCGCCGAATGGGCGAGCGCCCGGCCCAAGACGAAGGTCGACGCCATCCAGATCGTCGGACGGATCATCTGGCTGGGCCGACGCTACGAGGACGCCGTGGTCCAGATGCTCTGGGATCCGAGCCTGTCCTATTCCGACTATGACGTGATCGCCACGCTGCGGCGCGCCGGAGCTCCCTACGAGCTCACTCCGACGGAGCTCAGCCGACGCGTCCTGCTGTCGTCCGGCGGCATCACGGCCTGTCTGAGGCGACTTGAGGACAGGGGTCTGATCTCGAGAAGGACCGTCCCCGAGGACCGCCGGCGCCTGCTCGCGCGCCTGACGCCGAAGGGGTTCGACGTGATCGACTCCTTCGTCGATCGGCGTTTCGAGGCGGCCTCGCAAGCGCTGTCGAGCCTCGCCGGAGACGAGGTCGCCGTCCTTGAACGGCTTCTCCGCCGGCTCGGCGCAGAGATCGATGACGGCGCCTAATCGCCCCGGCGCCCCACTCGGGCCACCCAAGGCCGGTCACGGCAGCCTGCCCTGCTCGGCCAGACATGTCCGAAGCTGGCCCCGCGCTTCAAGAGCGCCCTGGAAACTCCGGCCTGTGACTTCCCGGTATCGGCCAGTGGGACCGCGCCGATCCCGCATCCGACCGATCACCGTGGTGCTGCGGGTAAGCTCGCGCTCGTCCATCAGCAGCCGATAGCTTCCCTCGTCCTGAATGGACGACAGCAGGGCCTGAGTGGATGGGACGCGCAGCATCACCATTCCCATGTCCCGGATCAGGGGAAAGGCGGTGTGGAAGGCTTCGACCTCCTGGATTTCCCCGTCCTGTTCGAGCTGAACCCGAACGCGCGACACCTGCCGAACACGCGGGACGCCGTGATCGAAGAAGGCGAACACGGTGCCGGGCTCGTCGCCGCCCCAGTCCAGATACATGAACCCGCCGCCCGACGACCCGAACAGTCCGACGCGTTTGAACATGAACATGGCCATGCACATCGGGACGGGGGCGCCGGGGCGGGACTTGCCGTAGCCCCAGACGCCGTCAAGGAGAGCGTCATAGGCCTCTCGTCGGGCCGGATCGAGCGCCTCGCGCTCCTGTTCGATCGTCTGATCGGCGGAATCCGCGAAGAAGTCCGACCAGGCGTCGGCATCATATGTCGAGAGACCGGGGGCGGTGATGTCGAGGTTCTCGATCGAGGCCGGCGATGTGCCGCCGCCGACGCCCCCATCCATGGGCGCGCACCCGACCCATCCGGCCGAGCCGCCTCCGATCGGATAGTGCCCCGGCGGACAGCCCTGCGCCGTCGCGGGAGAGTACCAGCACCATGTCAGCACTGCCGCCGACGCCAGCGCCGACCAGGTCGGCGAGAGACACGTGAGGGGGACGAGGCCTGAGCGCCGCGACCGATGAATCTCCAGGGTGAGAGGTTTGAGGTCGATCATCACACAAGTCCTTCGCCGACCGGATCCGGCCTGAAAATGATGCTGGCCGACAAAATCATGGCGCCGTCCGCCAGGTTCGAGGACTCGGCCGGCCGCAGAAAAAACCTAGGCTCCATGCCCTCGACGCGGACGCAGGGGCACAACCCTTGGCGTCGTCGCTCTGCTTTCCTGAGACCGGCGGCCCCCGGCCGCTCACCCGAGGCTCGAGGCGTCTCCGAAGACGATCGCCCGAATGAAGATCATCGTGAAGCCGAAGGCGCCGGCGCACATGTAAAGGGCGCCGGCGGTCAGGGCGACGGCGGCCAGCCGTCGAGCCGCCAGCCCACCCCGGTTCGTCGCGTGGAGGTACAGCTCGACGATGGCCAGCGGCAGGAGAAACGACGCGTACTCGAAGGCCATGAACATGACGGCGGACGGCTCGGTCTGGGTCAACACCAGCCAGCCGGAGAAGATGAGCCTGAGGAAGAAGACGCCGTTCACGACGACGAGGGTCCGAAGCGCCCAGCGTCGGTGCGCTTCGATCCGCCGGGTGGCTGCCTCGCGCCAGGCGATCCCGGCGAAAAGCAGAATGAGAACCCCGTTCAGGCTGATGCTCAGGTCGTCTGCGAGGGCCTCCCCCGTCTCGCCGCGAAACAGGACCATGTAGAAGCCGGCGAGACTGACGACGATCGAGGTGACGATGAAGGTCCGGCCATTCCAGCGGTGCAGCCAGGCCGCGCGAGCCCTGATCCACGGCAAGAGCTGCAGCACGCCTCCGAAGCTGATGACGATGGAGAGCAGCACGTGCGCGGCGAAGGCCAGATTGCCGACGACGTCCCCGGCCACGTAGCCGTCGATGAAGGGATGGCGGGCCCAGGCCGCCAGATCGCCGGCCAAGGCCGTGACGCCATAGAACGCCAGCAGATAATAGAGGAAGATCCACTGGCTGGCGGCCATCACCACCCACCAAAAGATGGCGGCGGCCCTTAGCGCGCCCTCCCCGGCCCGCTTGGCGGCCGATTGCGATACAGGCTTCACGGCGTTCACCATCAAGGACTCCCTCTTCGACGGCCGGTCGAGCCGTCGCCCGAGCCCACGACTAGCGCCGGGGTCGCTTCACGACCATGATCTCAGGAACCTTGAACTTGACCTCACGTAGCAGGGGGCGTGACGTGGCGGAATTCACGGTCGCAGCCGGCGTGGCGCGCGGACTTCTCGAGTACGCCGCCTGTAAGGGCGCGGACGAGGCGACCCTCCTCCAGCGATCCGGCCTCGACCGATCGGCGCTCGAGGACGCCGACGCACGCATTTCGTCTGCAGCTTACAAGGCGCTGATGCGCGCCGCCCAGGATCTGAGCGGGGATCCGGCGCTCGCGCTTCACTGGGCCGAAGAGGCGAACCTCGGCCAGATGTCGATCGTGGGTCTGCTCACCCAGGCGTCGACGACACTGATGGAGTCCTTCAACCAGGTCCGCCGATACGGCCGGCTGGTCACCGACATGGGCATGGACCGGTTCGGTATCGAAACCCTCGACGGCGAGATCTGGAGCGTCGACTACCGGCCCGACCCCAACGAATTTCCGGAACTGACGGAGACCACCTTCGGGTTCATGGTCTGCGGCTCCCGCGTCGCGGCGCCTTCGACCTGGCTGAAGGAAGTCCACGTCACACACGCGCCGCCCTCCTATGCGGCGGAGTATGAGCGGGTGTACGGGGCGCCCGTCACCTTCAACGCCCGATGGAACGCCCTGCGCATAGACCGCAGCTTCCTGACCACCCCCGTCAACGTGCAGCCGCGGTTTGTGTTCGGCGTGCTCAGCCGGCATGCCGACGCCCTTCTGGCGGACTTGCGCGGTGCCCAGACCCTGCGTGCCCAAGTGGAGCGCAGCCTGATGCCGATACTTCACACGGGGGAGGCCACGGCCGCCCGGGTGGCGGCTGAACTGCAGGTGTCGCGCCAGACGCTTTATCGTCGGCTGAAGGCGGAGGGCGTGACGTTCGAGGAGGTGCTGGACGGGCTCCGCCGACGGCTGGCTGAGGCCTACCTCGCGAACGACCGTGTCTCTGTGAACGAAATTGCCCTGTTGGTCGGCTATTCAGAGCTCGCGGCGTTTTCGCGGGCCTACAAGCGATGGACGGGACTTAGCCCTCGTGAGAGCCGAAGGGCTCATCGACGGGGAGGACTGTCAACTTGACTGCATTGATCCGGCGCTGTCAACTTAACTGATCAGTAGAGACGCGGCGGGATGAAATGGCTAACGATTTCCGATGGATGGCGCTTGCGCGCTTCGCGGCCCGCGCGCCGGCCGGTTTCGTTTTGATCGAGAGCCGCCTAGGCTCAAGTGTCTGTTTTGATGACAATTAGTGCATCGCGCCTCAGCTCTACCGACGACTACTCGCCAGTTAAGTTGACAGCGCCGCTCGTTGACAGGTTGCGGGCGCGCCAACGCCGAAACTTTCCGCGCGTGTCCAGCAGCACCCAACTACGAATCAACAGCTCGGCGACGTCATACGGCTTAAGGAGCACGTCGTTCGCGCCCAGAGAAAGCGCTCGCAGCCGTGCCTTCATCGTCGAGTCGGCGGTCAGGACCAAAATCGGCAAATAGTCATCGGCATCGGTTAGGCGTCGAAACCCCTCCAGCAGCTCATACCCGTCGACGCCGGGCATCATGAGGTCAAGCAGGACGAGGTCCGGCGGTTGAGCTGCGAAGTCGTCAAGCGCCTCCCGCGCGGCAAGGAACGTGACCAGGTTCTGGAAGCCCTCTCGACGGAAGGCGCGATCGACGAGGCTTAGGTTCGCCGCTTCATCGTCCACAGCCAAGATGCGTGCAGCCTTCAGCCTTTCGTCTTCCGGGACGATCCTCATCACGATTGCCTTTTGTCCGGCGCCGCGCGCGGCAGGTCGAGGATGAACGTGGCGCCCGGCTGACCGCGCCGCGAGGCGTAAGAGAGTCCTCCGCCTTGGGCCTCGGCCAAGCCCCGCGAAAGCGCCAGGCCCAGACCCGAGCCTTGGACACCGCTCCACCGCTCCGCATCCAGGCGGTCGAAAGGCGTGAAGAGGCGGTCCACCATCCCCGCTGGTACGCCCGGGCCCTGATCCGCCACTTCGATGGAGACGCGCTCCGCCGTCATCGCCACGGTGACGGTCACGACGCCGCAGGCGGGTCCGTACTTGACCGCATTGGAGAGCAGGTTGAGCAGGATCTGCACGACGGCCCGACGGTCGGCCAGCACCCTGGCATCGACGTCGCCCGCGATGCGCAGGTGCACGCCGGCCTCGTGCGCCTGGGGTGCGATGAGATTGCGCACGTCGCCGAGCACCGGGCCGACGTCCAGAGGTTCAGGAGCCAAGGCATGCCCGCCAGCCTCGATCCGGGCGATGTCGAGCACTTCCTCGATCATGGCCAGCAGATGCCCCCCTGCCTTGGCGATCTGGTCGATGGCGTGACGCTGCTCCTCGGTCAGCGTGTCCTGATCCATGCCCGTCAGCTGGTTGAAGCCCAGGATGGCGGTCAGAGGGGTTCGCAGCTCGTGACTCATCCGGGACAGGAACTCGCTCTTCGCGCGGCTGGCTCGCTCAGCTTCCGCCCGCGCCTGACCCAGCGCCTGCTCGGCGCGGCGGCGGTCCGTCACGTCACGCGTCACCTTGGAAAAGCCCGTCAGGCCCCCCGCGTCATCACGGAGAGCCGTGATGACCACGTTGGCCCAGAAGCGACCGCCGTCGCGGCGGACGCGCCAGCCCTCGTCCTCCACCCTCCCCTCGCGGCGCGCGACTGCAAGCAGCCGAGACGGCGTCTGGTCCCGCGCCTCGGCGGGGTAGAAGACCGAGAAGTGCCGACCGAGGATCTCGTCGGCCGTCCAGCCTTTGATCCGCTCCGCGCCGGCGTTCCAGCTGACGACCCGACCGTCCACGTCCAGGGCGAAGATGCCGTAGTCGCGCACGCCTTCGATGACCCGCCGATAGCGTTCCTCGCCTTCCCGCAGCGCCGCCTCCCTCGACCGAAGCAGGTCGCCGGCCTCGACCAGGCGCCGCGCCAGTCGGCCGATTTCGTCCCGGGCCTCGTCGGCGAGGCTCAGCGGCTCTCCCCTTTCCAGGCGCTCGGCGTCGCGCTCCAGACCTCGCACGCGCCGGACGATGCCGGTGAACAGCAGCTGGGCGGCGGCCAATCCGCCCAACAGGCCGATCCCAGCCATCACCGCCGTCAGGATCCAGGTTCGCCGGCGCTCGGCGTCCGCGCGCGCCTGTCGCTGTTCCAGAAGCTCCGCTTCTCGACGCTGCATGGCGTCGATCTCGGCCCTGAGCTCATCGAGAACGGCTTTGTTCGCGACGAGTGCACGGGCCACGTCGGGGGCCTCCAGCCCGGCGGAGGTGCCGGCCCCCGGCATGGCCGCCAGTTGCGCCAGCCCGTCTCGCTTGAGCACGACGAGGGCGTCGACCCGCGCCAGTCGGCTGCGGATCTCCGGGTCGCGCGCAGTCAGGCGCAGACGATCCAGCGTCTTCGGCAACAGGGCCTCCGCCTTCACATAGGGCTCCAGAAAGGCTCGCCGCCCGGTCAGGCGGTACCCGCGAACGCCGCTTGCCGCTTCCGCCAACAGGGCATGAACCTCATGGATGTCGCGCTGGATGGCGAAGGTCAGACGGACGCGGTCTTCGGCTTCCGCCTCTGCCCGGCCCGAAAGGTGCAGCGCGCCGATGCCGGCCAGAAGGATCGCCAGAGGCAGGGCGACGACGATCAGTCCCTTGGCTCCGAGACCCAGATCCGACCAGGCCTTGGCGACGCGCCTCCACACCGACCGCGCCGTCATGTCGGAGTCCGGGCGGCGAACACGGCGGCCTGGGTCCGGTCGGCGACGCCCAGTTTGGCGATGAGCTTCTCGACGTGAGCCTTCACAGTCCCGGGCCCTATGCCGAGATTTCGGCCGATCTCCTTGTTCGTCATGCCCTCGGCGATCAGGGCCAGCACTTCCCGCTCACGCGGCGTCAGCCGTGCCAGGTCGTCCGCCGTGGGACCCGAACCGGGAGCCACGGCCATGCGCAGCAGGCCTTGCGGCAGGGCGGTCCGTCCGGCCCCCACCGCGCGAACGGCGTGCAGCAGGTCTTCACGTCCGGCGTCCTTGAGCACATAGCCGGTCGCCCCGGCCGCCAGGGCGCTCCGGACGTACTCCGGCGTGTCGTGCAGCGTCAGCAGCAGCACCCTCGCCGCGGATCCGACGAGGATCCGGCGCGCCGCCTCAAGGCCGTTCATTCCCGGCCCGAAGCGGACGTCGAGGACGGCGACGTCGATGTCGCCGTCGGCGCAGCGCGCGACGGCGGCTTCGGCGGTGGCGGCCTCGGCCACGACCTGCAGATCGGCCTCGCGCTCGAACACCGCCCGCAGGCCCGCGCGGGTCAACTCGTGGTCGTCGGCGATCAGGATCCGCACCGTCAGGCCCCCGTCAACGGCACGACCGCCCGCACGCGGAACCCGCGAGCGGTGGGGCCGACCTCCAGACGGCCGGCGACGGCGGACAACCGCTCGCGCATGATGTCCAGCCCGAACCTCGGCGCCGCCCCCCGTGAAGAGCCGGCCGGACCGTGCCCGCCCGTATCCTCCACGGTCAGGGCGACGAAGCCTCCGTCCGCGTCGTGGGCGAGATCGAGCCGGACCGCCGCGCTCGGCGCGTGCTTCGCCACATTATTCAAGGCCTCCTGGCCGATGCGGAACAGGAGAGTTTCCAGCCAGGTCGGCAAACGCCCGGGCAAGGCGTCCGAAACGGTGATCGCGTGCCCTTCCATCTCCAGACGTCTCGCCTCTTCGCGCAGGGCCGCGGCCGCGCCCAAATCGTCCAGGCTTGGAGGTCGCAGTCCGGCGATGATGCCGCGCAGATCGGCGACGGCCCGCCGCGCCCCGTCGATCAGCGCGTCGAGCTCCCGCGCCTGGAGGGTCTCCGGCGCCGCGTCCAGCCGCAAAAGCTCGAGCCTGCGGTGCAGGGCCGCAACCTGCTGCGCGACGCCATCATGGAGATCGGCCGAAATCGCGGCCCTCTCGGCTTCCTGCGCCCCGACGACCTTGGACAGCACCTGTTCGAGCTCCCTCTCGCGACGTTCGAGTCGGCCGAGCAATTCGCCCTCCTTGCGCCCCTGCAGGTCGACCGTCAGACGCGCCTCGATCATCTCGACGAGTAGCCGCAGCGTCTCCGCATCTTCGGGGGCGGAGATCGCGCCGGTGTTCAGCGGTCGGGAAAAGACCAGGCTGACTCCGGGGCGCCCCTTCTCGGCCAGGGCGTCCAGCGGAACGACCAGCGCGTCTTCGGCCGCCGCCTTGCCACCCTCGGAGATCATCCCGTCCGCATAGCCCGCGAACATCGCGGCGCGGCGGGCGGCATGGCTCAGGACGCGCTCCAACCGATCCGGGCCGGCGCCGGCGAGATCACGGCTGACCTCGATGAGAAGCCGTAACCGTGCCGCGCGCGCTTCCGAGTCCCGAAACAGGGAACGGAGGTCCGTGGTCAGGGCAGGGTCGGCGGACACAGGGGCGGCTCCGGACGGCTTCGGAACCTCCTAGCCCACCTGCGTCCACCCGTCATATGCCGAACGGCATAGGTCGTCCGGCCCGCCGTCAGGCCGATGTGAGCCGAACGGCGGCGCGACATGTTGCGATCGTCGCCGCAACCCCGCGGCCCCGAAAGGACGATCCGATGCGCAAGACCTTCGCTCTCACCGCCATGGCCGGACTGCTGGTCGCCGGCTCCGCCTTCGCCCAGGCCCAGGGCCCGATCGCTCAGAACAACGATGCCTATGCCGTCGCCAATCTGACGGGCTCGACCGCCGCCGCGCCGATCACGGTCGCCGAGGTGGAAGCCGCCCAGCGCGCCTGGGGCGACGCCCTGGTGGCCATCTCCACCGAGTATGAACGGAATGGTCAGGCGGCGGCGGCCCGGCTGGCCGGTCAGGTGCTGGACGGCGCCTACGGGTACGGCCTCGGCCCCGTCGCCTTCAAGCCGACGCTGGCGTCGGGCGACACCACCTTCCGAACCACCCGCGACGGCGCCTTGGCCTACTTCGTGGGCGGCGACGCCCGCTTCGCGAGCGACACCGGCTTCGCCCTGAAGGGCTGGCGTTCCTACGAGATCGACAACGCGGCCATCGTGATCAACGGCTCGACCGCCATCTCGACCGGAAACGTCATGCTGACCAACCGCGACGGCACGGTCACCACAGTCGACAAGACCTGGGGCTATGTCCGTGACCGCGACGGCGTCCTGCGCATCGTGCTGCACCACTCGTCGCTGCCCTACGTGCCAAACTGACGAGGCCTCGCCCGGTCGCGCCGAGCGTGACCGGGCGACGTGTCGTGGTCACAGACCGGAGACTTCATGACCAATTCCACCCTCGGCGCGGCCTTCGCGCTCGCTCTCTGTTGCGCCCTGGTCGCGGCGCCCGCGGTCGCTCAGGACGAGGACGGCGAGCTTTGGTTCAATCCCGCCTTCGTGAAGGCGATCGACGAGCGGACCTCGGTCGAGCTCGAGACCGCCCAGCGCCTGCGCGACCATCCACGGGACGACACCTACTTCGCCCGCCTTTGGCTGAACCGCGAGGACGGCGGCGGGCGGGAGTGGAGCGTGGGCGTGGAGCAGCGCTGGAACGGTCCCGACGAGCAGGAGGTGCGTCTGCTTCAGCAGGTCGGCTATGACTGGGGGCCGGTGGAGTTTCGCACACGTCTCGAGCAGCGGTTCGTCGACGTCGATCCCCGGACCGGCTGGCGTCTTCGCCAGAGGATCGGAACCACCATTCCGTTGACCGACGACGAAGACGGGTGGGCCCTGACCGGCGATGCCGAGCTTTTCGTCACGCTGCGCAACACCGAGCCGGGCGGACCGACCGGCGTCACAGGGTTGCGCACCTTCGTCGGCTTCGAGCGCAGTTTCGGGCGCTATGATCTCAGCGTCGGCTACCTGCGTCAGCAGGACATCCGAGACGGAGCCGAAGACCGCGTCGGCCATGCGCCCTTCCTCGGCCTGACTGTGAACTTCTGACGAATGGCTGATCCATAACGATCCGTGATGTCGGCGTTGCGCCTTTCTGATTGGCGCTTCGGCCGGCTCATCACCAAACTGAACATGCGGTTCGGGCCCCTCTGGCGACTTCCCCTCAGTCGCGATGTCGGACCGCATCGAGCGCGCTCGATGCCGGCGTCAGCCTCCCCCTCCCTGCCGGCATCGGGGCGCTCCAAACCAGAGGAGCGACACATGACCCGAACCTACATCCACCGACTGCACGGGCGTCACGCCCTGCTGGAAAGCGCCCTGGCCCAGGAACTGCGGCGTCCGTCCCCCGACGCGGCGACGCTGGCGGCGATCAAGAAGCGCAAGCTGCAGCTCAAGGACCGGCTGCGGGCACTTGAGCTGAAACTGGCCTCGCAAGGCCTCAACTGACGTCGATCTGACCTTCCCTCGACGCCTCGACCCCGCGCCCGAGATCAGGCTGCGGGGTCACCTTTGCGCGTAGGACGCCATGGATTTCCTGACCCAAGAATTTCTGACCAAGCCCGCGTGGATGTGGGCGGCCTTCCTCACCATCGTCGCCGTGCTGCTGGCGCTCGACCTCGGCGTCCTGCACCGCAAGCATCGCGAGATCGGCGTGCGCGAGAGCCTCGCCCTGTCGGCGGGATATCTGACGCTGGGCCTCGCCTTCGGCGGCTGGGTCTGGACCTCGCTCGGCGCCCAGGCCGGCATGGAATACCTGACCGGGTTCGTCGTGGAGAAGTCGCTGGCGATGGACAACGTCTTCGTCATCGCGATGATCTTCGCCTACTTCGCCATCCCGCCGCACCTTCAGCATCGGGTGCTTTTCTGGGGCATCCTGGGCGTGATCATGCTCCGGGCGATCATGATCGCCGGCGGCGCCGCCCTGGTCAGCGAGTTCGGTTGGGTTCTCTACGTCTTCGCCGCCTTCCTGATCGCGACGGGCGTAAAGATGCTGCTGATGGCCGACAAAGAGCACTCGCTTGAGGACAACGCCCTGCTCAAGCTGCTTCGCAAGCGCCTTCGCGTGACGTCGGACCTGCACGGCGAGCGGTTTTTCGTGAAGGCTCCGCATCCCAAGACGGGCAAGCTGGCGACGTTCGCGACGCCGCTGTTCCTCGCGCTCGTCCTGATCGAGGTGGCCGACGTCATCTTTGCTGTGGACTCCGTCCCGGCGATCTTCGCCATCACCACGGACCCCTACCTCGTCTACACTTCCAACATTTTCGCGATCCTCGGCCTGCGGGCGCTCTACTTCGCCCTCGCAGCCATCATTCACCGCTTCGCATACCTCAAGTACGCGCTGGCCGTGCTCCTGATCTTCATCGGCTCGAAGATCTTCCTCGCCGACCTGTTCGGATTGGAGAAGTTTCCGCCGCAGGTCTCGCTCGGCGTGACCTTCGCCATCCTCGCGGCAGGCGTCTTGTGGTCGCTGTGGAAGACGCGGAACGGGAGGGCGACCTCATGATGTCGGAAGTGGATCCACTGATCGCGGGATTCGAGCGGGGTCTGGCTTCAACCCCGCTGTCCCGGATGCCGTGGTCGACGCCCCGGCGGCCGCACACGGCCGTCGTCGCCTGCTCTGACGCCGGCGTCGATCCGGAGCGGCTGTTCGACGCCTCCCCCGGGGAACTCTACGTCATCCGCAACCTTGGAGGCCTGGTGCCCGAGTATGCGCCGGACGGGGGCTGCCACGGGACCAGCGCGGCTCTCGAGTATGCGGTGCGCGTCCTCAAGGTGCGGCGCGTCGTGTTGCTGGGACATCTCGGCTGCGACGGGGTCCACGCCATGATCAACGGACCGCTGAAGAACGCTCAAGATTTCGTCTTCCCGTGGATGGAGCAGGCGGAGACGGTGATCTGGAATCTGCACCGGCTGGAGCCGGGCCGCTCGGTCCAGGACCAGCTTGAAGACGACGTCTTGAGGCTGTCCTACGCAAACCTGCTGGGCTTTCCCTGGGTACGAGATCGCGTGTCCTCCGGCAGTCTCAAAATTGACGCCTTCAAACACGACGCGAAGCGCAGCCGCCTGATCGTGGTGACGCTGGACGGGCGTCAGATCGCCGCCGACTGAAGGCGCTGCGACGTGACGGCTTGCGCAAAGCTTCCACGCGATCGAACGTGATCAGGTGATCCGCAACACCCTCGACCTCGATCTTCTGCGCGCCTTCGTCACCGTCGCGGAGACGGAGAGCTTCACGCGCGCGGCGACGCGGCTGGGCCTGACGCAGCCGGCCATCAGCCTGCAGATTCGCCGGCTCGAGGATCACCTCGACCGCCGGCTGTTCGATCGAGACCAGGGCGGCGTTCATCTGACCGTCCAGGGCGGCGATCTGCTGCCTCAGGCGCGCCGTCTGTTGGCGGTGAACGACGAAATCGTGGCTGGCCTCTCTGAAACAGAGGTCGAAGGCGACGTCCGCTTCGGGGCGCCGGAAGACATCGCCTCGACCCACCTGCCCACCATCATCGCCCGCTTCGCCGAGCGGCATCCGCGGGTTCGCCTCTCGGTCACGTGCGACTTCACCGCCAACCTGATGACGGCCCTCTCTCAGGGGCGGATCGATCTGGCCCTGGTCAAACGGCGCCCCGCGCCGCGCGCGTCCGACGAGCGGGTGTTCGAGGAGCGGCTGGTCTGGCTGGCCCGTGATCCCGGCCTGTTCGACGCGCGTCCTGTTTCCCTGATCGTAGCCCCGACGCCGGACGCCTATCGCGCGCGAGCGCTGGACGCCCTGCAGGCGGCGGGCGTCGGCTTTCGGGAGGCGTTCGTGTCGCCCAGCTTGGCGGGACAGCTCGCCGCGGTGCGCGCGGGCCTCGGAGTGGCGATCGTGCCGGCTACCCTGGCGCCTCGCGACCTGGTGGTCGCAGGATCCCTTCTGCCCGAGCCGGAGCCGGTCGAGATCGCTCTGCTTGTCGGCAAGGGTCGTTCCGGCGGCGCGGTCGACATGCTGGCCCGCGAGGTCAAGGACGTCATATTCCGCTGAGCCATAACACACCGTCATACGGCTCATCAGCTACATAAGCTTGAGTTGACGCCGCCCGGTCATCAGAAGCGGCCCCCGTCACCCGCCGGGAGCCGCATCGCATGTCCTCCGCCTTCGATCTGCTGACCTCGCCGGCGATCCTGTTCTTCTTCGTCGGCGTGATCGCGGCCCTGGCCCGGTCCGACCTGGCCCTGCCGGAGCAGGCGGCCAAGACCCTGTCGCTGTATCTGATGCTGTGCATCGGCTTCAAAGGCGGGGTGGAGGCGCGCGCGGCCGGTCTGTCTGCCGACTTCGGCGTCGCCGCGGCGCTGGGCATGGCCCTCAGCGCCCTGATGCCGCTGGCGGCCTACGCCCTCCTGCGCCGGGGCACGAGACTTGACCGGCCCACGCTCTGCGCCATGGCCGCGACCTACGGCTCGGTGTCCGTGGTCACCTTCGCGGCGGGTCAGCAGCACCTGGCGACCACGGGCGTCGATTTCGGCGGCTACATGGCCGCGGTGCTGGCGCTCATGGAGACGCCGGCGATCCTGACGGCCCTGATCCTTCTGAACCGTGCCGGCCGCGGCATCCCCGGCGAGCGGTCCAAGGTCATCAAGGAGGTCTTCGTCAACGCGGCCGCCGTCATGCTGATCGGCAGCTTCGTCGTCGGCGCGGTCTCGGGCGAGCGCGGCATGGAGCGGCTGGAGATCTTCGTCGGTCCTCTGTTCCAAGGCGCCCTTTGCTTCTTTCTGCTGGACGTCGGCCTGATCGCGGCGCGCCGTCTGATGGCCGATGGCCGGAAGATGACGCCCGGCGTGATCGCTTTCGCCGTCGTGTTCCCGGTGATCGCCGCGCTGGTGACCCTGGCCTCGTCCCGCGCGCTCGGCCTCGAGCAGGGCGATGCAGCCTTGATGGCCATGCTCGCCGGTTCCGCCTCCTACATCGCCGTCCCCGCCGCCATGCGCCTCGCCGCGCCCCAGGCCGACGCCGGCGTGTTCGTTTCTTCCTCCCTCGCCGTGACCTTCCCCTTCAACCTGGTCCTCGGAATCCCCGCCTATGCGGCGCTCGCCGCCTGGTTCTGGGCCTGAGGCCGTCCCCGGAGACCCTGATGCTCATGTCGCGCAGACGCCTGATCGAAACCGCCGCCGCCCTTCCGTTCGCCGCCGGCCTCGCCATGATGCCGTCGAGTGCTGTCAACTTAACTCCCGCCCATCGCCAAGTTGAACGGCCTCACTCACGATGCCACAGCCGCATTCCAGGCCGCGTGCGCCTGCGCCCGGAGCGTCCGAAGTGTGCCTCGGCTGACGAGATGCCGCTGGGTGTAGAAGGTGTTGTAGACGGCCGCGTGGACGGTAAGGAACCGCTGCGCGGACGCGGCGCTCTTGAAGCCGATCATCTGCCGCTCGCGCTTCCGGATCGGCAAATGCGAGTTCTCCGCGCGATTGTTCTCGCGGAGCCGACCGGGGCGATGGCGGTCGCCCAGACCCAACCGATCCAACGCGGTTTTGTATGAACCGAGACCGTCGGTGACGATCGTCTCCGGCACAACCGGCTGATCCCGCAGCAGCTTTCTCAGGAAGCTTTCGGCGGTCGCCGCATCCCGCCGGCGCTCGACGGCGGAGCCGAGCACCTCC
>VYKZ01000263.1_pt1 | contig 21491 bp, 21 predicted proteins | sample 5114421 | NCBI WGS metagenome assembly VYKZ01 (sample SAMN12291788, study PRJNA351875) | freshwater metagenome | isolation source: freshwater lake | place: USA: Michigan, Gull Lake | collected 2013-08-08 | reverse complement strand
GGGTTGGGGGTTGGGGGTTGGGGTTTTGGCGTTTTGGCGTTTTAGGGTGTTGGGGGTTGGGGTTTTAGTTGAATTTCCCCATTTCCTCTGATAACCGACTCAGTTTTTCATAGTTGCCGCGCCATTGCCAATACCAGAATAAATTAAACCCCGTTGAGCATCGAGACTAATGATCACCCCTTCGCGGATAATTTTCGTGGCATCTTTAACCCCGACAATCACAGGAATACCCAATTTTAAACCGATAGTAGCGGCGTGATTATTCATCGCGGTATCTTCGGTGATAATTCCGCCAGCTTTCCGCATCATATCCACATATTCGGCGCTGGTGGTGGGGACGACTAAAATCTCCCCACTACTAAAACTACCCACTTCTCGGGCATTATGGGCTACTCGCGCCCGGCCACTAGCCACACCCTGGCCGATACCTGTACCCTTGCCCAAAAGGGATTTTACCACTTCCACCTTAATTAAATCCGTGGAACCGGCCACCCCTTGCAGAGTTCCCGCCGTCATCACCACTAAGTCACCATCCGCTAGGAGGTTATTTTCCTGGGCAAGATTCATCGCCACTTGAAAAGTTTGGCTGGTGGAGGGTAAATCGAGCAATAACATCGGTTTTACGCCCCAAACTAGCTGTAACTGCTGTGCCACTTCCCGATGGGGAGTAACGGCTAAAATCGGGGTTTTGGGGCGAAATCTGGAGACGTTACGGGCAGTAGAGCCGGTTTTTGTCAGGGTAATAATTGCCGCTGCCCCCAATTGTTCGGCAATTTGACTGACTGCCGAGGAAATAGCGTTAGGAATCGATTGTTTATTGTTAGAGCGAGCGGCACTATTGATCTGTTCCCGTTCGATCCTTTCGGCAATGCGGGCCATGGTTGCCACCGCTTCGATGGGATAATGACCCACAGCCGTTTCATTGGAAAGCATGACCGCATCAGTGCCATCTAAAATCGCATTAGCCACGTCCGAAACCTCGGCGCGGGTGGGACGAGGATTACTGGCCATACTGTCAAGCATTTGAGTGGCGGTGATAATCGGGATGCCTAGCTGATTAGCGGTATTAATCAGGCGTTTTTGCAGGATTGGCACGTCTTCGGCTGGTAATTCTACTCCTAAATCCCCCCTAGCCACCATAACACCATCACAGAGGGATAAAATTTCCTCCATTTCCTCGATCGCTTCGTGTTTTTCAATTTTAGCGATCACGGGGATAGATTTACCCGCACTGGCGATTAATTCTTTAATTTCGAGGATATCTTGGGGATTACGCACAAAACTAAGGGCAATCCAATCCACATCCCACAGCAGTCCGAACATTAAATCTTTTTTGTCCTTATCGGTTAAAGCTTTCACCGACAGATAGACGTTGGGAAAATTTACCCCTTTATTACTGGATAAGACACCCCCAACCACTACGCGACAGGACAGGTCTCCTTTCAGGCGATCCACTGATTCCACCCGCATTTCGACCTTACCATCATCGAGGAGAATTCTCGAACCTTCTGGGACTTCTTGGGCCAGCGAGGGATAGCTAATGGAACTTATTTCCTGATTACATTCCACATCCCTAGAAGTAAGGATAAAGGGTTCCCCCGGTTTCAGGGTAATCGACCCACAGGCAAATTTACCTAAGCGAATTTTTGGCCCCTGTAGATCCTGAAGGATGCCAATGGGTTGATTGAGTTCAAAGGCTAACTGACGGATCAGGTTAATGCTGTGACGATGGTAATCGTGATCGCCATGGGAAAAGTTTAATCTAAATGTCGTCGCCCCCGCCTTGATCATCTGACGTAATGTTTCCTTATTTTGCGAGGCTGGGCCAATCGTGGCCACAATTTTAGTGCGACGGGGGAAAGACAGAGAGTGCATAGATAAGCAACTAAATAGGCGAAGTAAGTATAGCGGCGTTTGGTACGCTTCGCCCATCTTCTCATAAATGGTTATATCCAGTGAAAAGTTAAAAGTAAAAAAACGGTGAGATCTACAAATCCCACCGTTTTTTCGAGTCCGTCAACTTAGCTTAGAAACGGAAAGTTGTCCGGATGACACCAACAAAAATGGTGTCGTTATTACGGTTGTTAGCATTGAAGATCGCATAAGCACCGGGGGTAATCAGGATGTTTTTGGTGACTGGGAACCGATACTGAGCTTCTACCATGTAGGAAGTGGAATCTTCTTTGTCGGAACGGGGTACTTGACCACCACCTAAAGAAAGGGCCGCACCTTCGGCAAAGAGGTCGAGGACGGAAAGATTAAGGTTCCAAGACCAGATACCAGTGTTATTGTCTCCGATCGCATCATTAACTCCCGTGGCCGAAGCATCGGCGTAACCAGCCCAGCCCGCTAGATTTAAGACTCCTGGGATAACTTGGGCGCTCGCCTGAAGACCGAAACGGTTAGCAGTAGTACCAACGTTACCGAAGGGACGCTCGGTGAGAGGGCTGCTGACGTTACCGAATAAACCAGAACTCATACTGGCTGCAGTTTGATAACTGTAAACGTAAACGAAGTTAATATCGGCAAATTTGATGAAGGAGAAACCAACCTGAGCACCCGCACTGTAGGAACCGTTAAATAAACCGCTACCAGGGTTAGGATTGCTGGCACCATTAGTGCCACCACTAGCTAGGTAGGTTCCTGTGACTTGGAAAACATCCCCGATATTGAATCTGACCGCCGCACCCACACCATCGGGACCACGGAAGACGATGTTATTGTAGCGTTGACCGCGAGATAAAGCACCTGTACCGCTATCAGCTAGGAAGGGGTTAGCAGTGATGAAAACGTCATCTAGGTTTAACTCGTTAGCACCAACCCAGATTGTGATGTTACCGAAGGGAGTGCCGATGGGAGCGCGGTAGAACAAGTCATCGATGGTGACATCGTTGTCCCGGCCGTTATCGTATGCCAGACGGGTCATGTTGGTTACCGTCGGTCCGTTTTGGTTGAAGGTATTGTTAAAGTTACCCGCTTGTAAACGGGTTCTCAACAAATCTTTACCGGTGAAGCTGGTTTCAAAGTTGAGTCGTACCCGATTATTAAATACTGTTTGAGTTTCATCTTGATTGCTGCCATCAGTAACTGTACCGTTGGTATTGGTAATGGAAGCTTGACCACCCCAGCTATCGGCGATACTGAAGATTACCTCACCTCTGAGCTTGGTGGTGGTAGAAAATTGATTATTTTCCAAGAAAGCAACGCGCTGTTCCAGGTTATCTACTCTAGCACCTAAAGCCGCTAGTTCGGTTTCAAATTCAGCGACAAGACGTTTTAATTTATCGATATCTTCTCTGAGTACAGCGACACCATCTTGAATTAAACGTTCCATGACGTTTAAACAAGCGTTTAAACCTGCGGCAAATTCCCAACGAGTGGTGGCGCGATCACCGCGGAAGGTACGGTCGGGAAAACCAACGATACAACCATAACGCTCTACAAGGCTTCTTAATGCTTCGTAGGCCCAAGCGGTGGGAGATACGTCCCGTAGTTGGTTAACGCTAGTCACCTGGGACATGGAACCCTGATAAACACCCGTATTAATCTGCTGACTATTTTGGGCGCGCTGAATGCGATCGAGTTGTTGTTGCGCAGCCGGATCAATTTTAAGTTGAGGTGTCCCCGGCATAGTCTGAGCCACTGCGCTGCCAGCAGCCGCCACGGAAGCACCTAATACTAAAGGAGTTACCTTTACTAAATTCTTGAATAGTTTTGACATGGGTCAATCCTCACACCTTATTCTATGGATTGAATGGACTATGAATACAAACAGACTATATGTTGAGCCTGAATTATACTCACATTCTATGCTAATTCCCTCTTGGCTAGGTTAAGTTAATTTTATGATATGACAGAAAAATTTCTGTCTGATCTTATTAAGATTAGGACTTACGCACTTGACAAATTAACCATGATGTGCATCAATGAAAATCCCTCCTTTCAGACTTGCGGCGATTAACTTCCCAACGATAGCGATCGCTCAAAAGTCATCAAGAAATCACGTTAAAATGCCCGAAACCCGCACACCACATTTAATCAATCCTGTCAATGGGCAAAACCTAAAGATTTTGTTAAAATCTCAGCCATCAGCCTTTTCAGTAATCAGTGATCAGTTATCAGTTATCAGATGTGAGTTTTCAGTTCACTGATTGGGAGCATCTCACCTTTGTAACCCCTAAATCAGGTTTTATGTCAAGCGATCCTGTTTGAAAGCCTTGCTAGAAACCAGTTTTAGGGACAAGTAAGTAGTCGGACATAAATAAAGTTAACTATGTTAAGTTTTGTAAATTGCTGTATCTATGACTTCTGGGCAAGGGGTTCGGGTGTTTAACATTTCGTTACATAGCACTGTTTATTTTTGTCCAGGTACTTATAATTACTCACTTGCATAAATGAGATGCTCCCTCACTGATTACTGTTTACTGTTCACTGATCACTGATAAAATCTCCGTACTCCCCTAACAATAGTTGTTTAAACTAGGCTCGATCGAGTAAGTTAGAATCGAGGATGATAGATATAGTGCTAGACTTGGGGGTTAAGATATAGATCGACTCCTTGAGTTAAAAACAGCAAGATTGCTGCTGAAAACTGACGGCTATAGATAAAGACTCGATTCTTGAATTTAAGCACCGAGAAGGGAGATAAAGATGGTCAATTTTGGGCTGAATTCGGCCAGTATCTTAGGAATTTTTCTGGCAGTGGCTGGAGCGGGATTATACTTCCTGCGCTCGGTGCGGCCAGAACTTTCCAGGGATCATGATATATTTTTTGCCGCCGTTGGTTTACTGTGCGGTTTAATTCTACTTTTTCAAGGGTGGCGACTGGATCCGATTTTGCAATTCGGACAATTTTTGCTGACCGGGGCAGCGGTGTTTTTTGCCTTCGAGACGGTAAAATTGCGGGGTTTAACCACGGAACAGGCCCGCCGCGGCACGTCTTTTGTGGATGAACGTCCTGTGAGTCGGGAATATCAGGCCGAATTAGAACCCCTCGACACCTACGAACCGGAGGAACGTTACGAAGATAATCCCCGTTTACGCGGTTACGATGATCCCCGCTCTTCCCGTACTTCTAGTTATCAGGACGAGGAACCCCGCAGCACCCGCACCCGTCGGCCGGCCGATACTAGCAGTCGCAAAACGGCTAATCGTCGTCCCCGCAATAGTTCCCCCACTAGCGATCGAGATGTTTATGATCAGCGCCGTAGCGGTGATGATTGGGAAGAAACCAGTCCCCGTCCCCGTCGTCGTCCCGCTAGTGAAGAGACGAGCAGTAAACCGCCCCGCACTAGCCAAAAACGTCGTCCTCGCCCAATAATTGAGGATGATCCGCCATTTAAAGGGGAATACGTCGATTATCAACCGATCGATCCTAGCGATACGAGCGATCGAGAAGATTGGGAGAGACCGGATAATAGTGAACGGGAGTCGAGTAATGATAATCCGACTAGGTTTGATTATTAAGGAGTAGGTCCGATGACCAAAGCTCCCTTTTTACTGTTTATCTGCTTGTTTTTAGGGGTTATAGGCGGTTGTAATCTCAATAACCCCGGTTTCTCTACAGGAACCCTAAATAGTCGCTACAATGACGAAAAACCTGCCCTGAGCGGTGATGGTCGTTGGCTTGCTTTGCTGTCTAACCGTCGCGGTAGTAATCAGATGCTGCTTTATGATTTGCAGACAAAACAATACCAGGCCCTAGGGGGATTATATACGGGTCAAGAAATTACCGATAGCCCCAGTTTAAGCCAAACGGGGCGTTATCTGGCTTATGTGGTGATTATTGAGGGTCGTCCCGTCATCGCTTTATATGACCGCATTACCGATCGTTCTGAGTTATTGAGTCAAAATTATCGCGGTTGGTTGCGAAATCCCCGTCTTAGTCCCGATGGTCGTTATCTTGTCTTTGAGTCCGCTCGTCGGGGACAATGGGATGTGGAGGTTCTTGATCGCGGTCCGAATATCGAGTTAGATATTGCCGATGGCAGTCCCGTTGAAAGTCCCAAACCGTGAAACGTCATTAGACCTCTTGTAAAAATCAAAAATTGTTGTTAGGGTCAGGAGTCAGGAGTCAGGAGAATTAAGAATGAATAATAATCAATTAAATGGTCTATTTAAGGATTTTATGCAATTTAATCCTTATTTTTACCGTTTTTGAACCATCAAAAATTAATTATGCAAGAGGTTTATTTTTTTATTAGTCTTGTTGCTGTAATTAGTTTGTTAACTGGATGTGCGGGTTATCCCAGTTTATTGTCTTTTCCTTTCGATCGAGGGGGGAGAACTTTAAACAGTGCTGCTAGTGAATTAACTCCCTATCTTGCCTCTCGCTATCTCGTTTTTGCGTCCGATCGCAATGGTTCCCAAGCTATCTATCTTTTTGATGCCATCGATCGCCGTTTATTGCCTTTACCCGGACTAAATTCTCTCGATCAGATCGCTTCTAGTCCTTCCATTAGTGAAGATGGTCGTTATATCGTTTTTACTGCTAGTCGTCAGGGAAAAACGGCTATTTATCTGTATGATCGACAAACTCAACAGAGAAGGGAAATTGCTGCCGATCTCCTCGCAGAAGTACGCAATCCGATCATCAGTGCCGATGGTTCTAAAGTGGCTTTTGAAGCGGCAAAAAATGGGCAATGGGATATTATGATTTACGATCTATCCGGACGGGTATTAGTCAATGAAAATCAGTGATCATTAGACCTCTTATAAAAATCAAAAATTGTTGTTAGGGTTAGGAGTCAGTAGCCAGTAGCCAGTAGTCAGTAGTCAGGAGAATTAAGAATGAATAATAATCAATTATAGCGGTTTTCAGTCTAATGAGGTATAGTAAATCCCTTGATAGATAGGCGTTTCAGCGTTGCAATCGGGACTCACTTCTGTGAAAACCGCTATAAATGGTATATTTACAGATTTTATGCCATTTAATCCTTATTTTTGCCGTTTTTGAACCCTCAAAAATTATCTTAAACCCATAGCTTTTAGTCGATGTTCTAGAAATTGTTTTCCCTGTTTTTCCCCGTCAGCAATCAGACGCTGGATATTGGCAGGAGAGCGATCGAGTTTACTTTCATAGTTGAGACTATTGGCTAATTCCGCCGACATTTCGATCATAGGAATATGGTAATCTTGATCGGGATCTTCCGGGAAAGATTTAGGAATTTTAAATGGTTCTGTTAAGGCGATCTCGCGCAAGAATTCTTCTTTAAAGGCTCCTTTGAGAAATAATTGATTGAGAAAGTCAATCTGATCGAGACCTTGAAATAGGGAAACATTGCCTTCTAATTCATTGCGGCGATCAGCAATATCATCGGATTGCACGGGGATCTTATCTCTAGAGGTGGGATTAATTTTAATTACCCAAATTTCATCGGGAATATTTTCGACTCCGACAAATTCACGGCGAATTAAAGAACGGATGGGGGGATTATCGGAGAATAGTCCATCCCAGTAGGCCATAGTTTCAATGGTGACGGCAGGAAAAATGTTAGGAACACAGGCAGAAGCTAGGATATGTTCAATTTTAACTGCTTCCTCGCGCGAGTTAAATTTACTTAATTTTCCTGTCAGGACATTACAGGCCCCCATTAATAAAATTGGTGGTTCTGGTTTAGCTCCCCAAGTGGCTAATTCCGAGAAATCAATATGCGCTCTTAGTAACTGATCAAAGTTGGTAAAGCGACCGCGTAAACCGTAGGTAGCTAGGGAAAATAAGGTTTTAGTAATCGGAGAGGAAGGACTGAGATTATACTGGGGAATTAATCCTTTGCTGGCTAATTCTAGGGTTTTAATGGCTGAGTCATTAAATAGCTTTTCTTGGGGAGTTTGAGTGCTATTATCTTCCCAAAAATCAATCATTCTTTTCCAAACGACGCTATCACCTTTTTCGAGAGCATACCAGATGAAAAATGCACAGATAGCACCGCCAGAAGTACCACTGAGACTGACAATATTAAAGTAATCTTGCACTTTATTGTCAAATAATGCTTTCAAGGCACCAGCAGTAAAAGCAGTTTGACTGCCGCCTCCCTGACAAGCGATCGCAATTTTGGCTTTCATAAATATCCTTTGAATGGCTTCTATCTAAGCCCTAGGCTTTTAATTTAAGGTTAATTGAAAACCTAGAATCGGATGCAAAAATATAGAAATATTTCTTATTTTCCAGAAGAGCGGCTCGGGAGATTTTGCCATCACTTCTAGAAAAGGATAGGGTTTCAAGGGAATTGTCTAGGTAAGCTAAACGGCTTTTACTTCGGATCACCGATATAGACTCCAAAAGGGTTATAGCTATTGGATCATGCAGGTTAAGCGCCGTTTAGCTTAATTAGCCGGCGAATCGGGAAGCAATTAGCGGCAAGCCATCAGACTTGGGTGCATCTCATTGACAAGGCGGACAATAAAGCACCCGTATCATTGTCCTTGGCATATTCCTCAAAGGTAATATTTAAAAAACTGTCAATTTCTTCTGGATGTTCGCAGTAGTATTCTTCTTCAACTTGTTCAAATGTTCTGTATTTACCCATGACTTAGATGCTCCTTCCCATAAGCTTGCGCCGCTTCAATATCCTGTGTTTGGCTGCTTTTGTCGCCGCCACACAACAAAAGCACAATGTTGTCACCCTCTTCCCCGAAATACACACGGTAGCGAGGTCTGAAGAACATTCGTGATTCTGAAAGTTCTTATAGATAATCATAAAAAGGTGCGTTAACAAAGTGTAACGCACCCTACAAGAGCTAACATTAATGTAGATGTAAACTTTGAGGAAGGCTTGGGCAAAGGGTAAAATCTTGGCTACAATAAACCTATTAAGCGTGATTCCTATTAAGTAAAAGCAATGACACAATCATCTTCTTCTAAAACGGTACGGCGAGGACGGGTTTTCCCAGAGAAACAACTTTCTCCTGAAGAGAAAGCCAGAATTAAAGCTGAAGACGCAGTGTTTTATAAGCGTTGTCGAGAAGTATTTGATCGAGTCCAACCAGAATTAATTGAAGATCATTATGATTGGTTTATTATTATTGAGCCTGACAGTGAGGAATATTTTATCGATGAAGATAAAAAGGTAGCGATGGCAAAATCCCGTTCTCAACATCCAGGGAAAAAGTGTATTATCATGCGAATTAATGAAACAGGAACCTGTGGAACAATATGATTCAAGGGGAATTTAATAGTCGAGGAGAGTTGTTTTTTGAAGTTGGCTTGCTGTCTGCTGATGGGGAAATTATTCTCGTCATGGCACTATTAGATACAGGGTTTACGGGATGGTTAGCGATTGATAGTCAAGATGCGGATAGTTTAGGATGGGTGTGTGATAGTGAGCCACAGGATATGCAAACTGCACAGGGAGAAGCGCGGTTTAATTTATATGAGGGAACAGTGGTTATTGAAGGGGAAGAGTTTACGGTTGAGGTGTTAGGAGGAAATGAATTAGTGAATGTTCTTTTAGGGGTTTTGTGGTTACGAACAAAGCGTTTGGTTGTTGATTTTACAAGGGGAGTGTTAACTTTAGGATAAATTTTTGTGGAGAAATGCTATAATAGCATTATATCCAGGAGCATCGAGAGTATTTCAGGTAAAATAAGCTAGGAAAAACCATGAATATTGACACAGAAATCTGGCAAACAATTGCGGCAATGCCAGAATCTCTCAAACAAGAACTTCTCCATTATGCTAAGTATTTGATGGTCAACTACTCGCAAGATATTCCCCTAAAGCAGCATCCTGTCAAAAAACGTCGTTCAGGCCTCTTAAAAGGAACATTTGTTCTAATGGTAAAACCCTTTTAAAATAAAGCTTTTGACCTGTTAAAGTCCGATGTTAGTGCAAGAAAATAGGATTGGGACTTTCAAAAACCTTGCATTATCCTTCTTGTAGTACATCAATTGGTACAAAAAACAAGGGCAACAAAGCCTGAAACGACCGGCTACTGACTCCTGACTCCTGACTCCTACCCCCAGGAAAAACTTTTTCAGCAGACCCTATTTAGGCTTCTTTTAAGGTTCTTCAGGAGATATTATGCAAAACTAATAGGGGAAAATAGGCAAAAGGCAAGAGCAAGTAGCCTGTAGGTTGGGTTGAGCGAAACAATACTTGGAAAAAATGTCTCAATTCTCTTGAACAAGCGAAACCCAACAACTTTTTGTTGGGTTTCCTTACGTCAACCCAACCTACAAGACTTGCCTGAATACTTATCCTAAAATTCAGCGCCAATAGCCTACAGTTTTATTTGCATACTCCTCAGCACTGTGAATCATCGGGTGTTCTTCATATAATCTACATTTCTCCTCATAAGTTAATTCACTAAATCGGCGATAAGCTTTCCACCATGATTTTCTAAATTCTTTTAAATCGTTAGTTTCATTTAATTCTCTCTGTATTCTTTTTCCCAGAGCTTTTTGTCCTCTTTCTTGTCCTCTTTGTAGTCTTTTGTCAGTAGTTATTGATGGAGTTTCTTGTGTGTCATCTATTTGAGGAGTGAAGAAAGATGGACAAATCGAATTGAACAGATGATAACAAAGTGCTATAAATATAAAGACGACCGGTCCCACAGCAACTGGAAGTATAAAAACACTACGGATAACAAGCCCTATAGGTGAAGGTGGAGTTTGATCATTAAGGGCTAGGACTATGCCTAGTTTTTTTTCAAGATTAAAATAACTTACAAGCAAAACTAGACAGAGGCTGGCTAAAAAATACAATGCAAAAACACCCCAAAAATTTCGTATCCAAATTATGTTTAAACTCGTCAAAATACCAGTCGAAATTGATGCCGTAAATAACATAAACCAAAAGCTAATAGAATCAGGATCAAAAGGCTTATTTAAAGTCCAGTTAATATTGATTAATACTAGCTCATTGTAATATCGATAAACGAGATGAGGTAACAAAAATAAAGTCGCTAAAAACAGAAAAGATAAAACAATATTTACAAGGAAGAAAGGAATGATTTTTTTACGTCTGTTATTCATGGCGTGTCTCCTGTGGTACTAAACGGACAGCGGGACGATCGGGGCGCTGGCGGAGCCAGTTCGCCCTACTCGAGATCATAAACCTTTAAAACCTCATCCCCGTAGTCGTCAATTCAGATTTGAATTGGCGGCTCAATCGATCGCCCCTGCGATCTCGTCGAGCGCCTGGATCACCTCCATCGACTTACAGAACCTGTACTCCCAAGTCCCGAAACGACCATCGGCGTTAACCGCCCTGCACCAGCGTTCCGCACCCGCTTTTTTTTCTTCCGTACCCTCGTACCGATAACCCTTGGTTTCAAAAATAAGGTAACCTGAGTTCGGGTTAAGCAGATTGAGGTAAAACCCAGTCCATCTGCAGGGAAGGCTTCTTGGGTTGGTGACAGTAAGCAAACTTGAGTTCGGGTTAAGCAGATTAGCGTTTTCGTTGAAGCTGTCTATCGACCGATGGCTGAAGTTCTTGGCATTCCTAACAGGTATCTATCCACGTTTCTTATCCCACTTTCCGCACAGGGTAAGCGCATCTTAACAATCCTTGACAAAATGAACTTTGTCTGGGTTGCCTACCCACGATTCAGACATATTTGAGGGTCGAGTTCGTAACTATTCTGATTGACTGGTATCACTGAACTTTTTTGACATTTGTATTTAAAAAACTAAAAACCTTGCAAAGCAAGGTTTTTAGGTATCAGTTTATTTGTTCTGTGTCCATGGCAGGTCTTGACTGGAGCCAGCGATCGCTGGATAATGAAAGCATAGGTGGGATCACTCAAAACACTCTCCAGTTAAGCTTCAGAGTCGATTGTAGCCAGTAATGGCTAGTCGATCAATCGCCAAGACGACTTTGGGGTAAGGGTTTCATTACTTTTCTTGGGGGGAAGTCCAAGTATCACTTGAAAGGCCCAGGCGGATCACAAAATTGGCCCATTGTCAATAGCGTTTGAGAGGCGCTCACCCTGATTGTTAGTATTTCTGCAAATGTGAGATGCACCTATCAGTCTGGGGCTAGATCCAGGCGATAATAACTAGAAAAATGGAAAAACTGATAACTGATAACTGATAGATTAAATCACCGTCCCGTCGGGAATAGTGGCATTTTTGAAAATAACCACGATACCGCTGCGAACATAGAAACCTAAATCTTCGCGATTAGCTTCTTCCACACGATCTTTGTTAACAATTAAAACATTGGCACCAATGCGAGCATTTTTGTCCACAATTGCCCGACGAATAGTCGAATCAGGGCCGATACCCATGGGAACTTTGCCATTTCGGGCGAGACTTTCCCGTTCGGGGAAAGACTCATAAAAGTCCGATCCCATCAGCATTGTATCCTCGATCGTGCAGTCTTTGCCGACTCGACTACGAATACCTAAAATCGAGTGATGGATGCGACATTCTTTGAGAATACAACCTTCAGAAATCATCGATTCTGTCACCGTACAATTGAGCATTTTTGTCGGTGGCAGATAGCGAGAACGGGTATAGATGGGGGCTTTTTCGTCGTAGAAACTAAAGGCGGGATTTGGTTGTTGGGTCAAGGCGAGATTAGACTCATAAAAGGCTTCAATCGTGCCGATATCTTCCCAGTAACCTTTAAATAAATAAGCCTGAAGATTGTAGTCTTTAGCCGCCGAGGGAATAATTTCCTTACCGAAATCGGTCTGTTCTTTATTGGCATCGAGCAGATCGATTAAAACATTCTTTTTAAAGACATAAATTCCCATGGAGGCGATGTAGGGATTTTGACGGGCTTGGTCAGGATTTAAGCCTAAAATCGTCGTATCTACCCGCATTCTTGCCAATTCTGCCCCTTTGGGTTTCTCATAAAAATCGACAATTCGCCCCGAATCATTAATTTTCATCACCCCAAAAGCGGAGGCGCGACGTTCATCGATGGGAACCACCGATAAAGTGATATCGGCGTTGGTTTCCCGATGGCGTTCGATGAACTTGCTGTAGTCCATGCGATAGAGATGATCTCCCGAGAGAATTAGATATTCATCGATATCCCAATCCTTCATCGTCCAGATATATTGTCGTACCGCGTCGGCCGTGCCTTGGAACCATTGAGGATTTTCCATGGTTTGTTGAGCGGCCAAAACTTCCACGAAACCATCACTAAAACCCGTAAAATTATAGGTACGATTGAGGTGACGATTGAGGGAAGCGGAATTAAATTGCGTCAACACATAGATTTTGTCAATCTGGGAGTTAATACAATTGCTGACGGGAATATCGATTAAGCGATATTTTCCCGCTAGGGGGACGGCAGGTTTTGCCCGCAGTTTCGTTAACGGATAAAGGCGAGTTCCAGCCCCACCACCCAAGATAATAGCTAATACTTTTTTCACGCGCGTAACCCTCGCGATTGGCTGTTTCCTTCTCAAAGTAAGTGTAGGATGATAGCGCACCTTATTGATAGAGGGGAAACAAAAATCTAAATCTAAAAGTCATCAAGAGGGAATTGATCGGAGTCTTTGCGGATAAATTCGCTAAAATCATGAATTTTTGGGCTAAATCATTAATATTCACCTTTTTTATCCCTTTACCGTACCTAATGCCCGCCACGGTGACGGGCGATCGCTGTTTTTGGTTAGCCCAAGGTTCCGATGTACAGACTTTCGGTAAACAGGGCCAAAGCGGGAAAGTTGGCAAGGTCGGCGGCCAAGGCAAAAATAGTGATAGTTTAACCCTTTTTCTCGATGGTTCTCCCCTAAAACTCGATATTTCAGGACAAAAAGGGGTCGATGGTGAAAATGGCAGCAATGGCAGCGATGGCAACTGTAGCGGTCAACCGGGCAACGTAACACGAAATCTCCAGGCGGCCGGTGGTGGTAACGGTGGCAATGGGGGTGATGGGGGTGATGGGGGCAATGGCGGCGCTTTAACCCTCTATGCCACTAATTTAGATTTTTTAAGACAAGTAACGGTCAATGCGGCCGGAGGCGCTGGGGGTTTTGGGGGTCAGGGAGGCCAGGGGGGCAAGGGTTGTCGCTGTTCCCAACCCTTCTGGACAATTCAAACCTGCAGCGGTAGGCCGGGTGATGCCAATTATAGCTGTACCACGAGAGAATTTAGCTGTCAGGATGGTCTCGATGGGGCGACGGGTAATAGTGGTCGTAACGGTCGCGAGGGTCGTTTAGGACAGTTAACTTTAATTCAAATCGATCGCCCTTTAACTGCCGATCAACCGAGCGCAACTGTTCCCCTTTCGGAGTTAAAAGAACGGGGTTATATTCTATCTAAAAATAGTTGGGAAACTCGCACCGGGGCAGTGTCTTTATTTGCCCCCGGTTCCCTGATCGATGATCAATATCGGATTTTAGTAGATCGATCGGAACGTTCTTTTATTTTAATTTGGAATGCGCCCCAAGAGTTTAACCGGTTTACTAATCAGCGTTTTACTTTAACCCTCGATGATCAAAAGGAAATGAAGGTAACTGTCCCCAGTGACCTCTGGATCGAGGGAACCACTCAAAAACGCAATAATGTTACGGAATTTGTCGTTTATAATGCTGTTTTTGAACGAGATGTCACCCAATTAGAAGCAAAAGGTATTACAGGAAATGGTACTGATTTAAGGCTTTTTCTCGAAGATAAAGCTTCCCAATCGAATTTAATCGGCACTAAATTTAAAGTGCGTTATCGCGTCACTCGTTGGCAAGCAGAAGACCTACAAACCAGTCCCAGAACCGATTTTGTCACTCGCTATGAAGGAGATATGCCTGCTAATTTGATCCGACAGGAGGGCAATCAATTTATTCTCGATATCGGTCAATTACCCTTACCTGTGGAATCTTTGCGATCGGGTACGGGGGTAGAAATCGAGTTACTGGCTACTCGTTCTTTTGCCGGTTATTCCAAAGAACAAAAAATCGTCATTCGCGACACGATTAAAGGGGCAAATATCCCACGGAGGTAAGTCAAAAAAGCTCCCTTCTCTTTTCTCCAGTGCAGTCTTAACGAGTAATTTAGATAGTCAACTTACTAAAAGGCTTTAAAATATCTTGGGAGGAAGACTGGTTCTTCTGTCGGTTTACCTAGGGAATGTCCCGATAGTTTAGAACCAATGTTAAAGGGAAAGATGGGCAATATTTTAAGTGTGGCGCCGATGATGGATTATACCGATCGCCATTTTCGCTATTTTTGGCGACAAATTAGCCGTCGTCCCCTTCTCTACACGGAAATGATCACGACGATGGCGATTAAACACGGCGATCGCTATAAGTTGCTGGGGTTCTCCCTAGCAGAAAAACCTCTAGCTTTGCAGTTAGGGGGTGATAATCCCTATCTCTTGGCAGAATGCGCTAAAATAGCCGAAGATATGGGTTATGACGAGGTAAATCTCAATGTGGGTTGTCCTAGTTCCAGGGTAAAAGAGGGCAATTTCGGCGCTTGTTTGATGGCTAACCCGGAATTAGTCGCGAGGGGAATATCGGCAATGAATCAAGCTGTATCGATTCCCGTGACTGTAAAACAGAGAATTGGCATTGATCATCAAGATAGTTACGAAAATATGGCGAATTTTGTCCGTATTGTTGCGGATGCGGGTTGTCAACGTTTTACCATCCATGCGCGTAAAGCTTGGTTACAGGGATTAAGTCCCAAGGAAAATCGCACCGTCCCCCCTTTACGTTACGATGATGTTTATCGCCTAAAAAATCAGTTTCCCCATTTGTTTATTGAAATTAACGGCGGTATCATTAATTTAGAACAGGCTAGACAACATTTACAATTAGTAGATGCGGTCATGATCGGTCGGGCAGCCTACGATAATCCCTATTTATTTGCCACAGTCGATCGAGATTTTTATGGGGAATCGGTTACTCCTCCTACCCGGGAAGAAGTAATCAAAAAAATGCTTCCCTACATCGATGAATGGGTGAGTAAAGGTTATAAACTACACCAGATCAGCAAACATCTTTTACAGCTTTTTGCCGGTCAGCCCGGAACTAAGGCATGGAAGCGTTATATTAGTGAAAATAGCCATTTTCCTGGGGCCGATTCTGGGGTAATCTGGCAAGCTTTACAGCAGGTAAACTCCCTCAATGATCTGGCTAATCTTTCAAATTACCCTTGATTTATTTTCTTTTCTATGATTACCCAATCCTCAATTACTGCCGGGGTAAAAAATTCAGCTATGGCGGATTTTGTTTATCAACCTCCCCCGGCAGCTATCACAGCTAAACGTATTTTAATTAAACCTAATTTAGGTTATCCTATGCCACCACCGGTAACGGTTAGTCTGCCGGTATTAAGTCAAGTTTTGCGGGGATTGAGAGGGGTAAATCCCGGGGCAGAAATTATCTTGGTAGAGGGAGTATGTTCGGCTATTTCTTTGAGAGAAATTATCGATATTTTGGGAGTAAAATCTATTCTCGATCCGGTCATAACTATTCTTGATGCTGATAGTTTACCACAGCAAGAATATCCGAATATTTCCCCTTTTCCTGTCCGTTTTTCCTCGATGTTTGCCCCTAAAATTATCGAAGAAGTGGATTGTCGGATCACGATTGGAACCTTAAAACGCACCCATTTAAAGGATGAACCCCTGATTTCTGCTTCTTTAAAAAATCTCTATGGACTCTTTCCCCGTAGTCATTATAAGGCCCGTAGTCCTAACTCGCGGGGGCAATTACATCGCCCCTCCGTACCGCTAATTTTACAGGATGTTTATTTTTGTATCGGTCATCTTTTTGATGGGGCAGTGGTGGACGCTAATATCAAATATTTTAGTAGTAATTGGCGACCGGATCGAGGAAAATCTATTCCTCTCGGTCAAGTGTTTTGGGGTGATGATATGATTAGCGTGGATCGCAGTGCTTGTCTGTTAGGTGATGAACCGATGCCGAGTTATTTAGAGGCGATCGATTTGCTTCGTTCTCAACTTTTGAACGGAACCAATTAAAGTTAATAATTCTTGGCTAAAATAGGCAAACACTTGTATTAAATAAGCTCTGGCTTATTATTTCTACTGCAAAGCCTTCCGCTCCTAGGCTGACATGACGGGATTTTATACTAAATCCTGTTTAAAAAGTATAGGAGAGTGGGGATCACCGGAGCGGGGGGAAATAATCTATAACTGGGTTTTTACCGAAAAATTGGGTTGAAAGCCTCGCCCTTTTAGGGCGACTTTATAGGATGTATGATATTAAGAATAGGGGGCAGGGTAAGCAACCGCTTAAAAAACCCAGTCATCAACCGTAGAGATGAACGCACCTTGAACGAAAGTCGGAGGAGAGAACCACCTCTGGGTGGGATTTCGCCAGGAATCTAATTCAAGTCCACATCGTTGAGCCAGAAATTCTCAGCAGTGATGCTAGAAGAATCCACGTCCGTAAACGGACGTGGGGTATGTCAAGGAAGCGAGCGAGGTGCGTTTGGCATTCTCAAAGATTAACCCATTGTCGGTTAAAGCAACTGCTCTTTAGGTTGCCCAAAACCCCCCTCGGTGAGGATGTCAAGCGTCTATCCAGATGCTGCCGTCTTCGATGCGAAGGGGATAAACGGGTAAAGCTTGGGGTTGAGAAACTGCCGCCATCGCTTTGTTAACCACAGGGGGCCAGGTAATCCAGTCTTTGACAGCACCACTACAGAGCTCAAAAGAACTACGATGCCAGGGACAAACGATCGCGCCATCCTCGGTAATTTGGCCCTTCGTCATCGATAATTTTAAATGAGGACAAAGATTGCCAACGGCGTGGAATTGACCGTTATTGTTAATCAAGAGAATGGAACTGTCCCCCACTTTTACCACTTGACGGGCGCCGGGGGCAAGGGAATCTACAGATAATACTTTTGTCCAACTCATATTTTTATTTAACCAAGGGAGAGATCGAGAATGGTTTCGGGGTAATTTTGGGCAATAATGTCCTGTTTAGCCCATTGTTGGTAATCTTGCAACAATTGACTCATTAAACGCTGTTTAATCCGCAATAAAACCCCTTTTAAGAGGCTATTGCCGGCGATTTCTAACAGCGGACGCGGGGTTAACCATAATGGCGGTGGTAGGGCAACTTTCACCTCAAGATTGGCTTTCCCCGCTAGATAGGTTTGATTATTTTTTTCCACAGGAGCGAGTTTGCCTTTAACATTGAGGCTAAAGCGATCGTTGATATAATCAATACCTTTGATCTGACAGTCTTCTGATTGCAAAAATATTGTCCCCTCAGAGGTGGCCCAGACATTAAGAATAACCGTGGGCTGAAAATAGTACATATTCAAGAAGTTTAGGGGACGCACTTTTAGGCAAAACCGATTCTCAGACAAGTTTTCTGTTAAGCTAGTCTCAACGATAGCCTGTACTAATCTTTGCGGTTGGCGCAGATAGTGCTGAATCGGGATGGTTTGTTCGGCAACAACAATTTCTAGGGATTCGGCAGCGGTAAAAGTTACTTCCATAAGTTGGCTATCTTAAATTTGTCTCCCTTCTTAATTTTACTTGACAAAACTTACACTTTTCGACAGTCCAGATGTAGAAATTTTACCGCTAAGAGGGGACATAAACCAGATTTTTGCCCAAAGTTAGGCTTTTTTCAGTGATCAGCGATCAGTTATCAGTTATCAGTGGGGGGTTTTAATTGACGCTCCCATCGCACTAAGCGCTTCGGGATTCCCTGTTCATCCAGTTACCTTATCTACTAAGCTTTCACCTAATAGACAGTGGGTCGGCCTGTCCGAGGGCTTGAATTTCTGTCCGCCCGACAGTATTTGCCCGTGCGAGAATGTTTATAGCGGCGTTTTCATCTCTATCCAAGACACACCCACAAGAACAAACATGAGTTCTTACAGATAATGTTTTCTTGACAATATTACCACAACTAGAACATTGTTGGCTAGTATATTGTGGGTTCACCGCTACCACAAACTTCCCGTGTATTTTCCCAAAGTAGTCTAACCAATCGGTGAACATTGACCAACTCGCATCTGAAATAGATTTAGCAAGCTTAGGATTTTTCACCATATTAGATACCTTCAATTCCTCATAGACTACCAAATCGTTAGATTGGATTAACGCTTTTGCTATCTTTACGGCAAAATCTTGGCTCTTCGGTTTATGTTATGCAATGAACGGGGGTTATAGGATTTTTGTCAATTATTTTTGTCTAGAGCGAACTAATCAATTAAGTCTCTTGCCAGATAAGGATTTAGTCGATTTATGCTCCCCTATCGAACCATACCAAGTAACGAAGAGCCAAAATCTTTACGTTGTCTAGAAACTTTTAGATGAAGGCGAGCTACTTTAGATTTCTGTTTTAACCTTTTCTGACTTCCCTTTTTCTTTTTTGAGAGCTTACGTTGAGCCTTTTTTAGTCTTTTTTCCGACTTACGAAGAAGAGAATCTCACGGTTAAAAGTACCGATTAGCTTTAATTTCCCTATCCCTGTTTTATCCGTGATGTGGATAAACTTTTTGTCTTCTGTTAGTTTCCAACCAGAAGTTTTGTACTCTACAGATCTTGAAAATTTTTTGAATTTAGGATAGCCTTTTTTTGCCAAACCCTTCTTGCTCCGTCCGCTCGCCGAATTCGATTCGGCGCGGGCGGTGCGCTTCTTACAGTTATCGAAAAAAAATGCTTGTCACTACTCTCTAATAATTCGGGGATTCTTTGATTAGAAGCCAATCCTCTATCCATTACGCCAACTCCATTTACAGGAATTGCTTCTATCATTTTTCCTCCTTCTTTTGAGTCATGACCTTGACCAAAATGGATGAGTATTCCGACCACCTCTGTTGTGATACTATTAAGACCAGAGAATAGTTTTACTTGATGCCATCCCTGGGACCATAGTAATTTACTGGTTAAGCTAATTATTGTTGAGTCAATAGGAAATAAAGCTCGCGCATTCTCTATTCCTTTTTTGGCAACTAAACGCTTATTTAATTCGACAATGACTTTCTCAAACGGACTTGTTGCTCTAATTTTGCTTGCCTTAGAAAATGGGGATAAATTTACATTAATTCCTTGAAGTACCATTCTACTGCATAAGTCCCTCAGTAAGGATTCAGGTCTGGGGACTTGACAAAGCGGGCGAAATCGGTATCCTAGAAGGATGAGAGCCCTTAGCCTCCCCGCCAAAGTAGAAAGAGAAAAACTACGGCAAACGCCGCTCGAGACGTTGGTAGAGATAATACTGCGTCAACAAGAAATCCTCGAAAAACAGGCCCAAGAGATAGAACGACTCAAAAACAAGGCCGAAAGCGATAGTAGCAATTCATCAAAACCCCCATCGAGCGACCTTCTAAAACGTTCCGAGAAACCCCTAGCCGCAACCGAAGAAGGGACGGGAAAGCGGAAACCGGGAGGGCAGACCGGTCACGAAGGGAAAACCCGAAAAGGATTCGGACGAGTAGACCGCGTAGTAGTCGTACGACCGAGCAACTGCCCAAAGTGCAGGGGAACGACCTTCGAGGAAACCCCCGTCAAAGTGCGACGTTATCAAGTAGCCGAATTAGCTGAGCGAGCGCTCGAAGTAGTCGAGTACGAAAGACAGTGTTGTCTGTGTGGAACCTGTGGCGAGTCCGTATGGGGAACGCTACCAGTCGGGGTAATCGGAGAGCAAAGCTTGGGAGCTAAACTGCAAAGCTTGCTAGTTTGGTTAGGCAACTATGGACATTTATCCTACGAGAAACAACAGGAACTTCTGCGGGAGTTGGGGGGAATCGAGATAGGGACGGGAACCCTAACAGCAACGAACGCCCGAAGTGCGGCAGTGGTGAAAATCGCCGTGGAGAAACTGGGGGAATGGGTTCAAAACTGTCCCCACGTGCAGGTGGACCAGACCCCGTGGTTAGTCCTAGGAGTCAAAGAATGGATGTGGGTAGTCTGCGGCATCGGTTTCTGTCTGTTTCACGCAAAGGGATACTCGTTCCCGAGCGGAGCTAGAAATCTTATTGGGCAAGAGTTTTCAAGGAGTCTTAAGTTCCGATGATTATAGTGTCTATAACGGCTACCCGGCCCGGAAACAGCAAAAATGTCTCGCTCACTTGAGGCGACACTTTAAAAAGGTAAGCCAACTCAAACACGACAACAACGCGCAACTCGGACAGGTTTTCCTTGACCTACTCGATACTGCTTTTGCCGCCCACCGGCAATGGCGCTCGAGCGGTGATACGGCGACTTATCACGAATGGGCGGTCGGTTTCAAGGAGGAAGTTCACGCCGCCCTCGACCTGTGGCTACCAGAGGCCGGTTATGCGGCGGGTTTATTGCTACGCTCTTTGCGGGATAAGGCGGCGCAATGGTGGTATTTTCTGGACTACCCCGAGATTCCCCCCGATAACAATCTTTCCGAACGTTCTCTGCGTCTGGCCGTGACCAAACGTAAGGTTTGTGGGGGTTCTCGCTCTCTCGGTGGTTTTGCGGACACGGCGATTTTACTGACCGTGATTCAAACCTGTCGCGCTCAAGGTCGTTCGGCTTGGGAATTTTTTCAACAGGCTTTGATGTCCACCACTAGCTCTGACCTGTCTATGCCTTCCCTTATCCCTAATTCCAGCACCTGAATCCTTAC
>VYKZ01000083.1_pt1 | contig 21632 bp, 24 predicted proteins | sample 5114421 | NCBI WGS metagenome assembly VYKZ01 (sample SAMN12291788, study PRJNA351875) | freshwater metagenome | isolation source: freshwater lake | place: USA: Michigan, Gull Lake | collected 2013-08-08 | reverse complement strand
GACGCGCGCCCAGCCGCCGGTCGGCGGGGCGGCCGGCGGGATCTCGTCCGCGAACCGGCCGAACCGCTCGTCCCAGCCTTCGACCCGGCGGGCGAAGTCGGGGTCGGCGGCCGCGCGGGCGCGGGCGCTCGCCTCTTCCGCGTCGGACAGGACGCGCAGGGACAACTCCGCCGCGAGGGCGTCGTCGGTCTCTTCGGGGGCGGGACGGGGGTCGCTCATCGTTCCAGACAGGTTCTCAGTTTCAGCAGCCCCCTGCGGATCCAGCTCTTCATCGTGCCGAGCGGCGCGCCCTCGGCGGCGGCCAGCTGCTCATAGGTTGCGCCGTCGAAGAAGGCCGTGCGGATGGCGCGCGAGGTGCGCTCGTCCAGCTCCTGCAGGCAGCCGTTCAGGCGCACCGCGTCCTGCCGGACCGCGACCAGGTCGTCGGCCGGCCGGGCGTCGTCAGCCAGGTCCAGCGCGGCCTCGATCGGCGTCGACCGGCGCGAGACGGCGCCCGACCGGAGCCGATCAATCGACCGGTTGCGCGCGATCGTCACCAGCCAGGTGATGGGGCTGGCGCGGGTCGCGTCGAAGGTCTCGGCCTTTCTCCACACGGTGACGTAGGTTTCCTGCAGCACGTCCTCGGCCAGTTGCCGGTCAGCCAAGATACGCAGGCAGACGCCCATCAGCTTCGCGGAGGTGGCCTCATAGACGCGACGAAACGCAGCACGGTCGCCGCGGCCCGCGCCGGCCAGCGCCTCGCTGAGTTCATCCCGGGTCAGACTCACGCCCATTCGCCCCCGCACAGGTTCCGACCCGACTTGGCCGCGCGGGCCCCGCCGCGTCAAGGCGGGTCAGTCGTGCAGATAGACGACGCGCTTCAGCTTCCTGTCCGCCTTGACCTTGGCCAGATGCCGGTCGTGGTCGCCGGTTGCGCGGGCGTTGGCCTCGGAATCCTCGACCCAGTGGGTGCTCTCGATGTGCCCCTGCAGCGCCTTGGCCGCCAGCAGGTGGCCGGGGAACAGCACGTCGACCACGCTGGGCACGAAGTCGAGGAAGGGCACCTCGCCGATCGCGGTGGTGGCGCTGTCGAGGCCGAGGTAGCCCAGCATGCGCGCGATCGTGGCGGGCGGCGCCTTGACCCGCACCGCCTGCATCAGCAGCCAGCCGGCCGCGCCGACGGTGTAGGCCGTGCCGACCACGGGCACCCAGGTCAGCAGGCCGTCCAGACCGATGCCGAACGGGCCGATGCCGACGACGCGGTCAGAGGTCTTCTTCAGACGGTCGACATTCAGCCAGATCTTCTCGATATCGGCGATGCTGCGGCGCGCCATGCGTCGTCCCTCCCCTGCCCGCCGATCCCAACGCCCAAGTCCGAGCGCCGTTCACCATGACACGATTTCGACCGCGCGCGCAGACGGTGCTGGAGGTCTTGGCGGCCTTGATCCTGCTGGGGCCGCCGACGGCCGTGGCCGTGGCCGATTTGAGTGGCGTCGGGCACCGGTGGTTCGACCTGGCGGCTCAGTTTTCGGCGCCGGCCGCGGTCGGCGCTTTCGCGGTCACGCTGGGGTTTGCGGTTCTGAGGCTCAGGATCGGCCTGACGGCGGGTGCGCTGGCCACCACGCTCTGCGCAGTCGCGGCGGCGCCGCAGGCATTCCCCGAAAAGCGGCCGGCGGAGGCGGGCGCTCCCACGGTACGGCTGTACTCAGCCAATCTCTACGTCGGCAACGACGACGTCGCGGCGATCGAAGCCAGCGTGAAGGAGGCGCGACCGGACGTGGTGATCCTGATCGAGGCCAGCGACTCGGTCGGGGACGCGCTGGATCGCATCCTGTCCGGCCATCCGCACCGGGCGGTCACGCCGCGCAGCGACTGGAACGGGCAGGGATCGCGGACCGTGATCGCCTCGCGCTGGCCCATCGCGTCCTCCCGCGACGCAGACGGCGTGCAGGCGCGGACGGCGGTGGTGCGGACACCTATGGGCCCGATCGAAGTGACGTCGGCGCACCTGACACGACCCTGGCCCTATCAGGTGCAATGGGAGCAGATCCGTCAGACGGAGGCTCTGGCAGAGGCGACCGCGGGTCAGGGTCGCCCCCGGATCGTCGCCGGCGACTTCAACAGCGTGACGGACGCGCGCATCGGGCGGCTGTTCAGGGAGCGCAGCGGCCTGACGCCGGCGCCGGCCTTCCCCGGCACCTGGCCGGCCGATCTGCCGGGCGTGCTGGGCCTGGGCATCGACAACGTCTGGGTCAGCCCCGATCTGACGGTGGTCGAGCGGCGGCTCGGACGCCGCAACGGCTCCGATCACCGGCCGGTGGTCACGGTTCTGACGCGCGCACGCGACTGACGGCGGCGGCCAGGCGTTCGGCGACGCGCTCTGCCGGGAAGTCTTCGGCGATCCACTCGGCCTCGAACGCCTTCAGCACCGCGCCGGTCTGAGGCCCCGGCGGCACGCCCAGCCGGGCCACGTCGCGGCCGCCGACGGGCAGGCGCGGCGGGGTCCAGCGATCGGCGACGGCCATCAAGGCCTCGGACGCCGCAGCGTCGGGGGATTTCAGCGCGCGGTCGCGGGCCGTCTCGGTGCCGACCTCGTAGATCAGTCGCCGCGCGGCGCGGTCTGCCTCGACGTCCAGAGCCATAGGGACGGCGGCCGCCTCCAGCCGGGCCCAGGCGGCGCGCGGCAGGCGCAGACGGCGGGCGGCGTCGGCGACGAAGGCGGGATCGTCGGGCCACAGGGCCGACAGCCGCAGGAGCGCATCGTCGCTGCGCGCCACGACCCGCGCCAAGCGGTCCAGATCGCCGGGTCGGCCCAGAACCCGCTCCAGTACGCCCGCCCCGGCCATGGCCCGCAGCGCGGGGGTCGGGTCGGGCGCGGAGAGCAGTTTGAGCAGTTCGGAAGACACCCGCTCGGCCGACAGCCGGTCCACGCCCTCGGCCGAGGCCGCGCAGGCAGCGAGACCGTCGGCGTCGGGGTCGCCGCGTCCGAACCAGGCGAAGAAGCGGAAGAAGCGCAGGATGCGCAGGTGATCCTCGGCAATGCGGCGGTCCGGATCGCCGACGAAGACGATCTGCCCAGCCAGGGCGTCGTCCAGCCCCCGGCCGGTGGGGTCGAACACCCGTCCCGACGCGTCGGCGTAGAGGGCGTTCAGGTGGAAGTCGCGCCGGGCCGCGTCTTCGGCCCAGTCGTCGGTGAAGGCCACGACGGCGCGCCGCCCGTCGGTCGCCACGTCGCGGCGCAGGGTCGTGATCTCGAACGGCCGCCCCCGGCTGACCGCCGTCACCGTGCCGTGGTCGATGCCGGTGGGCACGGCCTTGAGACCCGCCGTCTCCAGCGCCTCGACGACCTGCTCAGGATGCAGGCGGGTGGCCAAGTCGACGTCCAGCGCCTCGCGGCCCAAGAGGGCATCGCGCACGCAGCCGCCGACGAAGCGGGCGCAGTCGTCGCCTCCCTGTGCCGTGAGCGCGGCCATGACCGCCCGCGCGGCGGGGTCTGTCAGCCAGCCGGGTGCGATCCGGGTCACGCCGCGCGCTCCGCCCGGCCGGCCAGCCGGTCCGCCAGCGCCACGATCATGCCCGCCGTCGCGCCCCAGATGAGGCGATCGTGCCAGTCGATGGACCAGAAGTGCCGCCGCACGCCGTCCAGATCGTAGTGGTCCCGCCGCCGGTTGGCGGGATCGGACACGTGGGCCCACGGCACGGCGAAGATCTCGGCCACCTCGGCCGGCGACGGCGTAAGCGGGGGCGGCCCCTCGGCCCAGGCCACGACGGGGGTCACCAGATAGCCGGTCCCGGTGCGATAGCGGTCGCCGAGGCCCAGAAGGCGGACGTCGTCGGGGGACAGGCCGACCTCCTCCCAAGCCTCGCGCAGGGCCGCTTCGGCGGCGGTCTCTCCCGGATCCAGCCGTCCTCCGGGAAAGGCGATCTGGCCGGTGTGGCGCGCCAGGGTGTCGGCGCGCCGGGTCAGCACGACCTCCGGCCCCCGAGCCGTCTGCGCCAGCACCACCAGCACCGCGGCCTCCGTCGGTTCGCCCGCCGCCGGGGTCATGCCGGGATTGAGGTCGAAGTCGGAGCGCACGGCGGGCTCGGCGGCGCACCACGACGCGATCGGCGCCAAGGAGGCCGCCACGAGGTCGGGAGTCACGCCCCCTCCTCCGCCGCGCCCAGATCGACGGGCCCGTGCGCCGTGTCGAGCAGCAGCCGGCCCTCATGCAGGCGCGCCGCCTCGACCAGTTCATAGAAGACCGGCCGCGCGACCCGGGCCCACAGGTCGGCGCGCACCCGAACGCGCGGGGCGGGCGCGCCGTCCGGATCCTGGTCCACGACCAGCGGATGATCCGCGTCCAGCGGCGCCTCGTCGCCCACGTCCGTCGAGAAGACGGGCCGGCCCTCGGCTACGCCATCGACAGACACTGCGCGGAAAGGGAGGTCCTCGACCTCGATGGTCAGCTTCTCGACGGGGGTCACGAGGCAATAGCCGTCCGGATCCTTGCGCAGGACGGTGGAGAACAGGCGGACAAGTTCCGGTCGGCGGATCGGCGACCCCTCGTGCCGCCAGGTCCCGTCGGCGCCGATGACGATGTCGATGCGCCCGCAGTGCGGCGGGTTCCACAGATGCACGGGCGGCAGACCGCGCGGCGAAGCCGCCTCGGCGATGCGGCTGAGAGCGTCGGAAGGTCGGCCGTCCGTCATGCGGGAAAGCTAGGCGCTGTCGCCGCCCATGCAAACCGTCAGTCGCGCACGCCCACGACGTCGCCGGTCGGCGCCATCCCCGTCGAGGACCGCCAGAGCAGGCGCCGCGGATCGACCGGCCCGGGCATCCGCGCGTCCTGAAGCACGTCGAAGCCGAACCGGCTGAAGTATGGCAGGTCGCCGACCAGCAGGACGCCGGCCACGCCCTCGGTCCCGGCGCAGCGCAGCGCCGCCTCGACCAGAGCGGCGCCGAGCCCGCCCCCGCGAGCCGCCGCGTCCACGGCGATGGGCCCCAGGAACAGGGCGGGCTCGCCGCCGACGGCGATGCGGCACAGCCGGACCGAACCGACCACCCGACCGCCCTCGCGCACCACCAGACCGCAGACGGGAGACGAGGCCTCGCGCACCCGTTCGGCCGTCTTGGCCAGTCGGCCCGGACCGAAGGCGGCGTCGATCAGCGCCGCCACCTCTTCGGCGTCGGCGGCGGCTTCGGGCTGGACCGAAATCGGGGCTGCGATGAGGGGTTCGGCGGACATGGGCGCGGCGCTTTACGCCCCCGCCCGCGCCGCTTCAACCGACTTTCGAGAAATCCGGGGCGCGCTTCTGGCTGAAGGCCATGAAGGCCTCCATCGCCTCGGGGCTGGACATCTGGCTGCCGAAGGCCTCGCCCTCACGCAGCATCAGCGCCCACAGACGTTCGGCGTCGCGCATCAGGGCCTTCGTCTTGCGCAGGGAGTTGGGCGCTCGCGCCGCCAACTTGCCGGCCAACTCGGCGGCGACGGCGTCGACCTGACCGGCGGGGACTGCGCGGTTGGCCAGCCCCCAGGCCGCAGCCGTGCGGCCGTCGATCGGCTCGCCCAGGGCGAAGATCTCGAAGGCGCGCTGGTGGCCCAGCACCTGAGGCAGCAGCAGCGACGATGCGGCTTCGGGGGCGAGCGCCAGATTGACGAAGGGCGCGGACAACAGCGCGTCTTCGGCGACGACCACCATGTCGCAGTGGAGCAGCAGCGTCAGGCCGATGCCGACCGCGCGGCCCCGCACGGCGGCTACGGCCGGCTTGTCCAGTTCGGCCAGCGACTTCAGGAAGTGAAACACCGGGGCGTCCGTCATCTGGCCGCCGCCCTGGGAGCCGATGGCGATGAAGTCGGCGATGTCGTTGCCGGCCGAAAAGGCGTCGCCCTCGCCCCGGAACAGCAGGACGCGCACGGCCGCGTCGTCCTTCGCACGCCGCGTGGCTTCGGCCATAGCCGCGTACATGGCCTGGGTGATGGCGTTCTTCTTGTCGGGCCTGGCCAAGGTGACGGTCAGCACGCCGTCGGCCAGGTCGGTGCGGATGTGGTCGGTCATGCGGCGTCTCCCGTGAAGGTCCAGATGTCGGCCCCGTCGTCGCCCGGGCGACGGTCGACGCGCCCAAGACGATGCAGGTGGTTGAGGTGGGCCAGCGCCTCGCCCGTCGCCATGCCGAGCAGGCCCTCGCCTACGGGGCGGGCGAAAAGAGTCGGGAAGACGTCGATCACGCGTGCTCCGCTCTTCAGCCGCCGCTCCAGCCGTCTGAAGGAGATTTCATGCCCCCTAGCCAAGGCGTCCAGCCGGTCATGGACCCCGCGGAAGGGCTCGCCGTGAGAGGGAAGCATCAGAAGGTCGGTCGGCAAGAGGGCGCGCAACCGCGCGATCGAGGCCAACCAGTCCGCCATCGGGTCCGCTTCGGGCTCGGTCGGCCAGACCGAGATGTTGGACGAGATGCGCGGCAGGATCTGATCGCCCGCGATGAAGACGCCGTCCGCCTCGCGCCAGAGGCAGACGTGTTCCGGGCTGTGGCCGGATCCCACGACCACACGCCATGGCTGGCCGTCGATCTCGACGGAGTCTCCGTCGGAGAGGCGGAAGAACGACGGCGGAAGCGGCGCGACGGCTGATCCAAAGCGGCCAAACCCGCGACGCCAGTGATCGATCTGGTCGTGGGTCCAACCCGCGCGGCGATAGAACTCGGCCCCCAATTCAGGCGCCGGCCCGACGTCAGCGATCAGCATGCGCCCCGTCACGTACTCCAGGCGCGACATGAGGAGCGGGGCCTCGAAGCGCTCGCACAGCCACCCCGCAAGTCCGATGTGGTCGGGGTGCATATGGGTGCAGATCACCCGTCGGACGGGCCGGCCGCCCAGCGGCCCGGCCAAGGCCGCCTCCCAGGCCTCGATCGTGGGCAGCGTTCGCAGGCCCGCGTCCACGATGGTCCAGCCGTCTCGGTCGGCCAGCGCCCATACGTTGACGTGGTCGAGCGCCATGGGCAGCGGCATGCGCAGCCAAAGCACGCCCGGAGCGACCGCGATCGCCTCGCCCGCGGCAGGCTGCGCGGAGAAGGGGTAGGTGGGTCCGGGCGCCCGCACCGGTCCAGTGATCTCGACGGCCGCCACGCGTGCGTCTCCAAAAGCAACTGTCCTTCATAGGCCCGCGGACCCGGTCTCGTCCACCCGGCGCCGCAGGATCGCCTTGACCCGGTGCGACAGGGCGGTCATCGCTTCTTCGGTCAACGCACAGGATCTCAGTGATGCTCAAGCTTTTCGCCACCACCGCACTGGTCAGCCTGGCCGTATCCGGCGTCGCCCATGCGCAGACGCAGCCGCGGCAGTCCCGTGGCGAGGATCGGCAGACGACCCAGGTTCTGCCGGGCCGCATCTCCGACGGCAACCAGACGGACTCGCGCGATCGCCGCAACAGCCGTAATGCCCGCAACCAGCAGCCGGCCGCGCCTACGGCCGAACAGGTCGCCGCAGAGGTGGCGCCCCTCGTCGCGAGCGCCGCGCCTGACTGTCAGGTCACGCAAAGCGCCCTCCTGGGGGCACGCGAGGACGGCACGAAGTTGTACGAGGTCGCTTGCGCCAGCGGTCCCGGCTACATCATCGAGGCCCTGCAGACCGGACCCAAGGCGAACGACTGTGTTCTCCAGTGGAGCTTCGGCCAGATCACGCGGGAACAGGACCCGGCGGCCGACATCGGCCTGCAGTGCGGCTTGCCCGGAAATCAGAACGCGGTGCAGGTGATCACGGCCTATGGCGCGGAGGCAGGTCTGACTTGTGAAGTGGATCAAGCCGTCGCGACCGCCGTCGACGCCTACGAGATCGGGTGCGCCGGTCGCGACGGGTGGCGACTGGCGCGGGTTGCCGGGGCCTGGGACGCGACCCCTTGCTGGGAATTGGCGCTCACGACGAACGTGACGTGCCGATACTCCACCGAACAGGACGCCAAGGCCGAGTGGCCGAGGCTGGTCGCGGGCACCGACGCCGCCGCCTGTCAGATCCAGGACGTGGCGTGGATGGGAGACAATCCGGAGCGCGGCGCCTTCTATGAGCTCAAGTGCGCTACGGGCGAGGGCGTCATCGTCCGGTTTAAGGACGGCGCGGGTCAGCAGACCTACTCGTGCATCGACGCCGAGCAGATCTTCCGCAAGCCTTGCTCGCTGACCCCGGCGGCTCCGGCCGCCGCGCCGGCGCCGTCGGGCGGTCGCGCCTGATCCCAAGCCACGATTGACGCTTCCGGTGGGGCCCGACGCGCATTAGCGTCGGGCCCCATGCGCATCGCCACCTGGAACGTGAATTCGGTCAACGCCCGCCTGCCCACCGTGCTGGCGTGGCTGGAGGCCGCGCAGCCCGACGTGGTGGGCTTCCAGGAGATCAAATGCCTGGACGAGAAGTTCCCGCGCGAGGCCTTCGAGGCGCTGGGCTACAACGTCGAGACGCACGGCCAAAAGACCTACAACGGCGTCGCCCTGCTTTCCAAGTTCCCGATGTCGGACGTTCGGCGCGGCCTGCCGGGCGAGGATGGGTCGGGCGTGGAGGTCGACGGGCCGCAGTCGCGCTATGTCGAGGCCCTGATCGAGTGTCCGCGCCCGGTGCGGGTGGGCTGCCTGTATCTGCCCAACGGCAATCCCATCGACACCCCCAAGTTCGCCTACAAGCTGGACTGGTTCGGGCGTCTGCACGCCCACGCCGCCGACCTGCTGAAGCAGGAGGAGGCCTTCACCCTGATGGGCGACTACAACGTCATCCCGACGCCGGACGACGCCAAGAACCCCGCCGCCTGGGTGACCGACGCCCTGTTCCAGCCCGAGAGCCGGGCGGCGTTCCGGGCGCTGAAGGGGCTGGGCCTGTACGACGCCGGCGAGCTGGGCCGACAGCCGCCTGGCACCTACACCTTCTGGGACTATCAGGCGGGGGCCTGGCAGCGCGACCACGGCATCCGCATCGACTTCCACCTGCTGTCCCCCCAAGCCGCCGACCGGTTCAGGGGCGTGGAGACGCATCGCGACGCCCGCGACATGGACAAGCCGTCGGACCACGTGCCGGTGGTCGTCGAGTTGGAGGACTGAGCCGTGGGCGAGGCGATCCGGCTGTTCCTGCTGGTCGCCCTGGTCGCGGCGGCGGGCACGACCGGCGTGCTGGCCCTGGCCTGGTGGATGGAGCCGGAGCGGCGGATGCGCCGCGCCATGGTGAAGTCTCTGGGAGCCCCGGCGGAGACAGAGGCCTATTCCGCCGCCGAGGGGCGCGCCGCAGGACTGGACTTCGAGGGGGGGCAGATCGCCGTGCTGTGGGACCGCGGCGGATCGGGGCTGGTCTACGCCTTCGAGGAGATCGAGGGCGGCGAGGTGATCGTGGACGGGCACGTGCTGGCGCGCGTGCGGCGCGGCGAGGCGCGGAAATCGCTCGACGTTCTGGCGCCGGACGCAGAGCAGGTGGTCCTGCGCCTGATGTTCGCCGACGCCCGGCACCCGGAGTTCGAACTGGACCTGTGGAACGTGACCTCGCCGACGCAGACGGGGTCGCCGGCCGAGGCGCTGCGGCTGGGACGGCGCTGGCTGTCGCATCTGGAGGCGCTGCTGCGCGGTTGAGCGGCGGAACGGCGGGGGCTAGAAGCGCGCTTCCCTTCCGCCTCCCCTGCCGAGATTTCCCGTGGCCCGTCTGTTCGACGCCTACATCATCGCCGACTGGACCGCCGCCGAGGGCAAGAAGCTGGGCGACAACTCCGTCTGGATCGGCGTGGCCAAGCGCGACGTGCGCTTCCGGCTGTACACCGAGACGCACAACGTCGCGACGCGCGCCGAGGGCGAGAAGCTGATCGCCGACCTGCTGGCCGACCATCGCAAACGCGGCGACCGCGTGCTGCTGGGGTTCGACTTCAACCTGGGTTATCCGGCGGGCACGGCCAGGCGGCTCGGCCTGGACGGCATCCCGTGGTCGGCGATGTGGAAGTTCATCGCGTCGAACGTCGTGGACAAGGCCGACAACACCAACAACCGCTATCAGGTCGCGGCCAAGATGAACCGGCTGATGACCGACGCCGCGTGGCCGTTCTGGGGCGCGCCGGCGAAGCAGACGCAGAGATGGCTGACCGCCACCAAGCCGCCGGAGGGGTCGGGCGACATGCCAGAGTTCCGGGCGACCGAGCTGGCCGTGAAGAAGGGCAGGCTGCAGCCCAAGAGCGTCTGGCAGATGCACGGCGCGGGGGCGGTCGGCGGCCAGACCCTGGTCGGGATCGCGGCGGTGCGGCGGCTGATGGAGAAGCTGGGCGAAAGCGCCGCCGTCTGGCCGTTCGGCACGGGCTGGCGGAAGCTGGACGTCGCGGACGTGGAGCCGATGTCGACGCTGGTGGTCGAAGTCTGGCCATCGATGTGGGACGCAAAACCCGAGCCCGGCGAGTTCAAGGACCAGGCCCAGGTTCGGGTCACCGCCGAGGCGCTGGCCCGGATGGACGAGGCCGGCACGCTGTCCTCCGCCTTCGCCCCACCGAAGGCCGCGACGGAAGAGCTGATCGCCAAGGTGGAAGGCGAAGAGGGCTGGATCCTCGGCGTGTGACGACTTTCCCTCCCCTTCAGGGGAGGGAGGATCGCGCCGCGATCCGGGTGGGGCATGTTCGAACGGACCCCACCCCGGCGGCTGCGCCGCCACCCCTCCCCTGAAGGGGAGGGAGAGTCGCACCCTAATCCTCCCGCACGAAGTCCTGTGCGAACTCCGGGGAGGCGTCGTCGAGGTCCAGAAGGTCCTCGCCGTCCTCGCTGGCGCCCGGCTGGGGCACTTCGAAGCCGGCCGGGATGGCGAAGTCCAGAAGGCCGGCCGCCTTCATGTCCTGCAGGCCCGGCAGGTCGGCGAGGCTGGCCAGTCCGAAATGCTCCAGGAAACGGTCGGCGGTGCCGTAGGTGACCGGGCGTCCGGGCGTGCGGCGACGGCCTCTCAGGCGGACGAAGCCCATCTCCAGCAGCAGGTCCAGCGTGCCCTTCGACAGGGAGACGCCGCGGACGCTCTCGATCTCGGCGCGGGTGCAGGGCTGGTGGTAGGCGATGATGGCAAGCGTCTCCAGCGCGGCGCGGGACAGTTTGCGCGGCTCGTCGCGCTCCTCCGTCATCAGGAAGGCGAGGTCCGGCGCGGTGGCGAAGCGCCAACGGTCGGCGACGCATTCCAGCCGGACGCCCCGGTCGCCATAGCGGTCCTTCAGCGCCATCAGCGCGGCGGTGACGTCCGCCCCCTCCGGCAGGCGGCGCGCCAGATCGGCGGCCGACAGGGGCGCTGCTGCGGCGAACAGCAGGGCCTCGACCCGGCGTTCGATCTCCAGGTCGTCGGGTTGAAACCTCAGATCCGTCACGGCGTCAGCTCCAGCGGCTGACCGCGCCCGCGCCGCTTGACGTAGAGGTCAGCGAAGATCGCCTCCTGCCGCACGTCCATCGCCCCCTCCTTCACCAGCTCCAGCCCGGCGGACAGGGTGGAGGCCAGATAGCTGGCGCGGCTGGGGCCGTCAGGGTCGTCCGGATCGGCGTCGGGGGCGACGGCGGTCAGAGGCGTCCACTGCTGGACGGTCGGCAGGCGGGCGCGCAGCCAGTCGCGGGCGGCCTCCAGCGGGAAGGCCTCGATGCGCTGACCGGGCGTGTATTGCCGCCGCGCCTCGCGCCGGCGCTGGGAGACGTAGGCGCTCATCAGGCCGTACAGGTCGGCGTCGATCCGGTCGGACGGAATGATCACCGTCGCCTCGGGATCGCCGCGGGTGAAGATCTCGCGGCCCAGCACGGGCCGCTGGGTCAGGGTCTCGCCCGCCTTGCGCATGGCCTCCAGCTTGCGCAGCCGGAAGGCCAGGGCGGCGGCCAGCTCCTCGGCCGGCACCTCGCCGTCGCGCTCCTTCTCGGCGCGCGGGATCAGCAGCTTGGATTTCAGGAAGGCCAGCCAGCTGGCCATGACCAGATAGTCGGCCGCGAGGGCGAAGTTGCGCCGCCGGGCCTCCTGGACGAAGGCCAGATACTGCTCGGCAAGGGTCGTGATCGACAGCTTCAGCAAGTCCACCTTCTGCGCGCGGGCCAGCGCCAGCAGGACGTGCAGCGGGCCCTCGTAGCCCTCCAGATCGACCACGAAGGCGTCGGCGGCGTCGGCCTGCTCGACGGCGGAGAAGTCCAGATTGGGCTGGAAGGCCTCGGTCACGCCTGCGCCTCGCCCACGTCCGGCCCCTTGGCCGCATCCAGACGGCCCGCCAGCAGGGCGGCGAAGCGCTCGCGCGCCTCGCGCTCGTCCAGCGGCTCGGGCGTATGGACGATGCGGGCCAGCGCGGCGGACGCGCGCCTCGCCGCCTTGCCCTTCAGCTTGCCGACGCCGGCGGCGACCTGCTTCATCTCGGCCAGGTCGCCGTTCCAGTGGATCACGGCGTCGCAGCCCGCCTTCAGCGCCGCCTCGGCCCGCTCGGTCAGCGTTCCGGACAGGGCGTTCATGACCAGGTCGTCCGACAGAAGCAGGCCCTGGAAGCCGAGATGCTCGCGCATCAGCTTCACCGCCTTCTTCGACGTGGTGGCCGGGCGCTTCCGGTCGATGGCGGTGAAGACGACGTGGGCCGACATGGCGATCGGCATGTCCGACAGCGCCTTGAAGGGGGCGAAGTCCCAGGCGTCCAGCGTGTCGAAGTCGGCGTGGACGGTCGGCAGCTCCTTGTGGCTGTCGGCGAAGGCCCGGCCGTGTCCCGGCATGTGCTTGATGACCGGCAGCACGCCGCCGGCCAGCAGGCCCTCGGCCGCCGCGCGGCCCAGCTGGGCCACGGTCGCGGGATCGCGGGCATAGGCGCGGTCGCCGATGATGTCGTGTGCGCCGGGCACCGGCACGTCCAGCACCGGCACGCAGTCGACGTTGACGCCCACGGCCTTCAGGTCGTGCGCCATAAGCCGCGCGCCGAGACGGGCCAATTCGCGGGCGGCCAGAGGGTCGTTGGTCGCCTTCAGATAGGCCTCGCCCGGCGGATACTTCTGCCAGTGCGGCGGGCCCATGCGCTGGACCCGCCCCCCCTCCTGATCGATCAGGATCGGCGCCTCCCAGCCCACGGCCGAGCGGAGGGCGTCGGTCAGGCGGCGCACCTGTTCCGGCGACTCCACGTTGCGCCGGAACAGGATGAAGCCCCACGGATCGGCGTCGGCGAAGAAGGCCGCCTCGTCGCGCCCCAGCTCCGTCCCGGCGCAGCCGAGGATCATGGCGGTGCTCATGCCCCTCTCCCCGAAATGGCGCGCGGGCTCAGCTGGAACCTCAGCGGACGATGCAGTCGCCGCCGGCGGCGCGGATGCCGCCGCACAGGGCGCGGGCGTTCTCGGTCGTCAGGCCCGTGATCGAAGTACGGTACAGGGTCGATCCGCCCGACGACGTCACCTCCTGCACCCGCTTGCCCGCGCCGCCGGTCAGCTGGGGATAGCGGGCGACGGTGGCGGCCCACTGCTGATCGGCCTGACCGGGCGTGGAGAAGGCGCCGATCTGGACGCTGGCCGAGCCGCCGGCGGCGGGCGGCGGGGTCTCGGTCTTGGCGGGCGGCGTCTCCTTGGCCGGCGGCGGCGTCTCCGTCTTGGGCTCCGGACGCGGGCGCACCGTTTCCGGCGGCGGGGCATAGGTCGGGGCGGTCTCGGGCGCGACCGCTTCATCATAGACGTCGATGCCCTCGGCCGGGTCGATCGGCTGGGCGTCGGCGGGAGCCTCGACCTTCAGGTCGCCGACGGGGGTGCCGACGGTCGGCGGCGCGTCCTCCGACCCGCGCGGGCCGGCGCGGTAGTACAGGATCACCGCCACGATCAGGACCAGCAGGACGCCGGCGCTGACCAGCAGGGTCACGGGCGGGGCCTTGCCCCCTCCCCCACCGGCGCGGCCGCGCGGGTCGTAGCCGCCGCGACGGAAGGCAAGGTCGTCGTCGGTGGGCGGGGTGTAGGCCCCCCGGTCCTGGCGGTGCGGATCTTCGTGCGACATGGCGGCCTCGCTGGCGGTCCGGGCGAATCGAATGCGCGGGCCCTTATCCTAGCGCCGCACGGTCGGCTTTCGCATCACAGATCGAGGGCCAGATCGAGGCTGAACAGCCGTTTGTGCTCCTCGATCGCATAACGGTCGGTCATGCCGGCGATGTAGTCGCAGACGGCGCGGGCCTTCTTCGCCTCGTCGCCGCCGAGCGCCTTGCCCGACCATTCCGGCGGCATGACGTCGGGCTCGGCCATGAACAGGGCGAACATCTCCGACAGGATGCGCCGCGCCTGACTGCGCGTGCGGTTGACGCGATAGTGGCGGTACATCCGGTCGAACAGGTGTTTGCGCAGCACGGCGAGATCGGCCGTCATCGCCGGCGAGAAGGCGACGAGCATGCGTGTGGCCGCACGGACGTCGTCCACCGTCTCGATGCCGTCGGCCGCAAGGCGGGCCTCGGTTTCGGCCAACACGTCCTCGACCATGACGCCGATCATGCGGCGCACGGCCTCCAGCCGGACCATGCGGTCGTCCAGATCGGGCCAGTCGCGGCGTGTGGCCAGCAGTTGGGGGCCGATCAGCGGCACGGTCTCCAGTTCGGCCAGGCTGAGCAGGCCGGCCTGAACGCCGTCGTCGACGTCGTGGTTGTTGTAGGCGATGTCGTCGGCAATGGCGGCGGCCTGGGCCTCCAGCGAGGCGAAGCCGCCGGGCTGAACGTCCCACGCCTGATGATAGTCGCGGATCGGCGCCCACGCCGGCTCGTCCAGCCGATGGGCGATGGGGCCGTTGTGCTTGATGACGCCCTCGACGGTCTCCCACGACAGGTTCAGGCCCTTGAAGGCGGGGTAGCGCTCTTCCAGCTTGGTCACGACGCGGAAGGTCTGGACGTTGTGATCGAAGCCGCCGAACCCGGCCATGCAGGCCTGCAGCTCGTCCTCGCCCGCATGGCCGAAGGGCGGGTGCCCCAGGTCGTGCGCAAGGGCGACGGTCTCGGCCAGGTCCACGTCCAGCTTCAGCGCATGGGCCAGCGACCGCGCGATCTGGGCGACCTCCAGCGAGTGGGTCAGGCGGGTGCGGTAGTGGTCGCCCTCGTGCGCCACGAAGACCTGGGTCTTTTCCTTCAGGCGGCGGAAGGCCGTGCAGTGGATGATGCGGTCGCGGTCGCGGGCGAAGGCGGTACGGGTGCGGCTGATGGGCTCCGGGACCAGACGGCCGCGCGAGGCGGCCACGGTCTCGGCATAGGGGGCCAGGCGACGGTCTGAGGTGCTCAAGGGGTCTGCGCCGATGACGGCGGGCCTTTCCGAACGCCCGCCCGCGCCTCATATAGACAGCCGTGAGCAGCGTCCAATCCATGGAATTCCGCGTCGACGCGGGCCGAGCCGCCGGGTCGGAGGTCAGCCTGACCGCCGCCGCCGCCGCGCGGCTGGGCAAGCTGTCGGCGGATCAGGGGCGCGAACTGATGCTGCGCGTCGCCGTGGACGGCGGCGGTTGCTCGGGCTTTCAGTACCGGTTCGAACTGGTCGAGACGGCCGAGGCCGACGACCTGCGGATCGAGGCGGACGGCCGGGCGGCGCTGGTCGATCCGGTGTCCCTGCCCTTCCTGGTCGGATCGGTGGTCGACTTCGTCGACGACATCGGCGGGGCGCAGTTCGTGGTGCGCAATCCGAACGCGGCCAGCAGCTGCGGCTGCGGCGTCAGTTTCTCGATCTGAGCGCATGGCCGGGCGCCGCGTGCATTCCGCCGATCTGGCGACGGGCTGGGTGGTGCTGGGAATGCTCGGTGCGGGCGCTCTGACGGCCACCGTCGGCCCGACGCGGTCGCTGCCCATCGGCTGGGGCCTGGATGGACTCGCCAGCGGCTTCGCCCCGCGCGAAACCGTCGGGCTGATGCTGATCGGCGCGGCGGTGCTGATCGGCCTCATCGGGGTCGGTCTGAGCCTCGCGGCGCGCACCTCCGACGACGCGGCGGCGAGGCTGGGCCTGCGGGCCGGGCAGACCTGCCTGGTGGTCGCGTGCACCCTGGTCGTCGGTTTCTGGGCGGTCGCTGGGGTGAACGGCGTCGTCGATCTGTCCCGGCCTCTGCCGCTGACGGCGCTGACGGTCGTGGCGCTTCTGGTCGCCGCCCTGGCCGTCCGGTTGGCGGTGGGGGTCAGGGCGTGGCACAGACGACGCGGTCCATCGCGCGACTGAACTTCGGGAGCCCGCCATGCTGTCGCTCGCCCTTGCCGCCGCCCTGACCCTCACCGACCCGATCTCCACCCCGGTGCAGGTCGCCAGCCCGTTCGCGCCGCTGCACGGGACGCTGCTGACGCCGGAGGGCGGGACACGGGCGGCGGCGGTGATCATCGCCGGCTCCGGGCCGACGGACCGCGACGGCAACAGCCCGCTGAGAGTGTCGGCTGCATCCTATCGCCTTCTGGCCGAGGGGCTGGCTGCGCATGGCGTGGCGACCGTGCGATACGACAAGCGCGGGGCGGGAGAGAGCGTCCCGGCGCTGGGGAACGAGGCCGACCTACGGTTCGAGCACATGGTGGACGACGCCCTGGCTTTCGCGGCGGAGACTCGGGCTCGGACAGGGCAGGACTGCGTCTGGCTGATCGGGCACAGCGAGGGGACCGGCGTGGCCCTGCTGGCGGCGGCGCGCAGCCCTGACGGCATCTGCGGCCTGGTGCTGCTGTCCGGCATGGGACGGCGGCCGCGGGTGATCCTGGAGGAGCAGTTGGGCACGCAGTTGCCGGAGCCGATGCGGACGCAGACGTTCGACGCCCTGGCGAGACTGGAGGCGGGCGAGCTGGTGGCCGACACGCCGCCGGCGCTGGCGGCCCTGCTGCGGCCGTCTGTGCAGCCCTTCCTGATCGGGCTGCTGGGGCTGGACCCCGCCGCGCTGATCGCGGCTTATGACGGGCCGGTCTTCATCGGTCAGGGCGAAACGGACATTCAGACGACGGTAGTGGACGCCCAGGCGCTGAAGGCCGCGCAGCCAAACGCGACCCTCGTGATCTGGCCCGGCGTGAACCACCTGTTGAAGGTCGCGCCGGCCGAGCGGGCGGCCAACGTCGCCACCTATTCGAACCCCGACCTGCCGCTGGCGGACGGCGTGGTCGAGGACGTGGCGGCCTTCATCCTCAGCCCGCGCTGAGGGTCTCCATGAAGCGCACCGGCCGGCCGTGGGCGGCGCCGAGCAGTTCGCCGTCGCGCATGACCTGACGCCCGCGGACGATCGTGGCCATGGGCCAGCCCTTCGCTTCGAAGCCGTCGAAAGGGGTCCAGCCGCAGCGGCTGGCCTGCTGGTCGTGGGTGATCACGCGGCGGGCGTTCAGGTCGACCAGGGTCAGGTCGGCGTCGTAGCCCTCGGCCATGCGGCCCTTGCCGGCCGTGCCGAAGACGCGCTGGGCGCCGGCGCTGGTCAGGTCGATGAACCGCTCCAGCGTCATCCGCCCCTCGGCGACGTGGGTCAGCATGACGGGGACCAGCGTCTGCACGCCCGGCATGCCCGACGGAGAGGCCGGGTAGGGCCGCGCCTTTTCCTCCAGCGTGTGGGGGGCGTGGTCGGAGCCGAGGACGTCGACGACGCCCTGCCGGATGCCGCGCCACAGGCCGTCGATGTGCGGCCGGTTGCGGATCGGCGGGTTCATCTGGGCCAGGGCCTTCAGCCGCTCATAGGCCTCGTCGCCGTCGATCGTCAGGTGCTGGGGCGTGACCTCGACGGTGGCGACGTCGCGGTGATGGGCCAGGAACTCGATCTCCTGGGCCGTCGAGACGTGCAGAACGTGGATGCGGGCGCCGGTTTCTCGGGCCAGACGGACCAGACGCTCGGTCGACTGGATCGCCGACTGGGCGTCGCGAACCTCCGGATGGCTGGTCCAGTCGCCCGTCCGGGCCAGCTCGCGGCGTTCGGCCAGGCGGTACTCGTCCTCGGAATGGAAGGTGGCGCGGCGGCGGACGTTCGACAGGACCTGCCGCACGCCGTCGTCGTCGGCGATCAGCAGGTCGCCGGTCGAGGCGCCCATGAACACCTTGACCCCGCAGCAGCCGGGCAGTCGTTCCAGCTCGTTCAGGTGATCGGCGTTGGCGTGGGTGCCGCCGACGTAGAAGGCGTGGTCGGTCCACATCCGGTCCCGCGCCCGGGCCAGCTTGTCGGCCAGGGTGTCCGGGTCGGTGGTGTTGGGATTGGTGTTCGGCATTTCGAACACCGCCACGACGCCGCCGAGCGCCGCGGCGCGGCTGCCGGTCTCCAGATCTTCCTTCCACTCCAGCCCCGGCTCGCGGAAGTGGACCTGGGTGTCGATGACGCCGGGCAGGACGGTCAGGCCCGTGGCGTCCACCATCTCGCCCGCCGAGGCCTGGGACAGGTCGCCGATGAAGGCGATCCGGCCGTCGCGCACGCCAACGTCGGCCGGGCCGCGGCCCGCGTGGTTCGCGACCTCTCCGCCGCGGACGATCAGGTCGTAGGTTTGGGTCATCCGGTCCGCTCCAACCGCTTCACGGCGGCCTTGAACACCCTGTCGGCGGGCAGGTCCAGCAGATGCTGGATGGCCTGGTCCAAGCGCGGGTCGATGGCGCGGTATTCGTCCATGGTGCGGGGCCCACGGCAGACGACCTCGCCGTAGGGGCCGCGCACGGCGTCGTCGGAGGGGCCGAAGACGGCGACGACGGGGGCGCCGGCGGCGACGCCCAGCTGGGTCCAAAGGCTGTCGCCGCCCAGCACCAGCGCGGCGCGGGACAGGGCGGCGCAGGTCTGGAGCCGGGTCAGGTGGCGCGTTTCCATGGTGCGCTTCAGCGGCGCGGCCATACGCAGGGCCGTGCGCGTCTCACCGTCCAGATCGTCGCCGACGATCAGCAGGCGGCCTCCGGCCAGCGGACCGTCGTCGGCCAGCAGACGGGTGGCGACCTTCACGTAGCGGTCGGTGGGCCAGACCTTGCCGATCCAGTCGGCGGTCGGAGCGACGGCGAGGATCGGCCCCTCCCCCTTGGCCAGCAGGGCGTCGGCGGCGGCGCGGGTCTCGTCGCCGAGGAAGAGGCGGGGCCGGGGCGTCTCGTCCAGCTGGAGGGTGCGGGCGGCGGTCGCGGCGGCATGTTCGCCGGGTTCCGGCTTCACGCGGACGGCGCGTTTCTGGCGCTTCAGGCGCGCCGACAGCTCGGTGCCGCGCATGTCGATCACCAGGCCCCAGCGACGGTCGCGCAGTTGGGTCCACAGCTTCAGCCAGTCCAGCCGCCCCTCGCGCTCCAGCACGATCAGGCGCTCCAGACCCGGCAGGTCTGCGAACAGGGGCGCGGACTGGGGCGAGCCGACGACGGTGACGCGGGCCCCCGGCATGGCTTCGACCACGTGCGCGAGGGCGCCCGACGACAGCACGGCCTCGGTGGGGTCGGCCTCGGCGACGTAGAGGATGGGAAAGCCCGCCATTTGCCGACCGTATACGGATTCTCGCGGTTTAACGGGAGCGGGGGAGCGACTATCTGGGGACGCATGAGCCCGAAGATCGCCCGTCTTGAGGACCGCGCCGTCGTCGCCGTGACGGGTCCGGACGCGCGGTCGCTCCTGCACGGACTGCTGACGCAGGACGTTTTGACTTTGGCGGCCGGAGAGGTGCGCTTCGGGGCCTTTCTGTCGCCGCCCGGTCGCCTGATGTGGGATTTGTTTCTGTGGGGCGGCGAGGACGGCGTGCGGCTGGACGTGGCCGCAGACAGGCGCGACGCGCTGATCGCCAAGCTGACGATGCACCGGTTGAGGGCGCAGGTCGCGATCGCGGCTGAGGCCGCGCCGGTCTTCGTCTGCTGGGGCGGCATGGCCGCCGGGTTCGCGCCCGATCCCCGGCTGGCGGCGCTGGGCGGGCGGCGGCTGAGCGAGGCGGAGGCGAACGCCACCGCCGACGACTGGCAGGCGCACCGGCTGGCGCTGGGCGTTCCGGATCCGGACCGCGACTGCGGCATGGACCGAACCTATCCCATTGAGGCGAACTTCGACCTGCTGAACGGCATCGACTTCCAGAAGGGCTGTTTCGTCGGTCAGGAGACGACCTCGCGGATGAAGCGGCGCGGCGCGATCAAGACGCGGATGATGCCGATCGCCTTCGACGGCCCTGCGCCGGCGGAGGGGGCGGAGGTGCTGACCGCCGCCGACCTGCGCGCCGGTCAGGTTCTGTCTCACCTCGACGGCCGGGCGATGGCGCTGCTGCGGCTGGACCGGATCGACGGCCCGCTGACGGTCGAGGGACGACCGGTCCGGGTCGAGCGGCCGGGCTGGATGTCGGACGACGTATTTGCCGTCGCCTGAGGCGCTCGTCTATTTCATCCGCCAGGTCGCGCCGTCGGGGCCGTCCATGACGACGACGTTCAAGGCGTTCAGGCGGTCGCGGATGCGGTCGGCGGCGGGCCAGTCCTTGGCGGCGCGGGCGGCGGCGCGTTCCTGAAGCAGTTGGTCGACCTCGGCGCGCAGGGCGTCGTCGACGTCGCCTTCCAGCCAAGCGGCGGGGTCGGACTGGAGCACGCCCAGCAAGTCGGCGGCGGCCATCAGTTGGCCCTTGGCGACGGCGACGGCGGCATGATCGCCGGAGGTCATGCCGCGCTCGATCTCGCTCGACAGGGCGAACAGGGTCGCCATGGCCCCCGGCGTGTTCAGGTCGTCCTGGATCGACTTGAGGAAGTCGGCGGGCGGCTCGTCGCCGGTCGCCTCGATCCCGGCAGCGCGGTGAAGAGCCCCGTAGAGGCGGTCGAGGTTCTTCTTCGACTGGTCCAGCAGCGACTGGTTCCAGTCCAGCGGCTGGCGGTAATGAGCGCTCAGCAGGGCCCAGCGCACGACTTCGCCCGGCATGGACTTGACCAGGTCGTGCAGCAGCAGGACGTTGCCGATCGACTTGGACATCTTCTCGGCGTCCACGGTCAGGAAGCCGTTGTGCATCCAGTATCTGGCGTATTCGCCGTGCGCCTGATCCGCGTGTGCGTGGCCGTGGGCGCAGACGCCCTGGGCGATCTCGTTCTCGTGGTGCGGAAAGACCAGGTCGATGCCGCCGCCGTGGATGTCGATGGGCAGGCCGAGGTTCTCCTCGATCATGGCCGAGCATTCGATGTGCCAGCCGGGGCGACCGTCGCCCCAGGGGCTGGGCCAGGACGGCTCGCCGTCCTTCGACGGCTTCCAAAGCACGAAGTCGTGAGCGTTCTTCTTGTAGGGCGCGACCTCGACGCGGGCGCCGGCGATCATGTCGTCCAGGTTCCGGCCGGACAGACGCCCATAGTTCGGATAGCTGGAGACGTCGAACAGGACGTGGCCCTCGGCCGCATAGGCGCAGCCGGCGTCGACGATGGCCGCGATCTGACGGATGATCGCGTCCATGTGGTCGGTGACGTGTGGGGCCAGGTCTGGCGGGGCGACGTTCAGGCGCGCCATGTCTTCCAGATAGTGGGCCTCGTACTTCGCGGTGATCTCGCCGATCGGCACGCCGAGGGCGGCGGCGCGCTGATTGATCTTGTCGTCCACATCCGTGACGTTGCGGGCATAGATCACCTTGTCCGCGCCATAGGTCCGGCGCAGCAGGCGGACGAGGACGTCGAACACCACCGGCGGGCGGGCGTTGCCGATGTGGGCATGGTCGTAGACCGTCGGGCCGCAGACGTAGAGCGTCACCCGGTTCGGGTCGCGCGGCTCGAAGACGCGCTTTTCGCGATGCAGGGTGTCGTAGAGGACCAGCGACATATTGTTGCGACGATCGTGGGTTTTCTTGCGGGACGGAGG
>VYKZ01000082.1_pt1 | contig 21689 bp, 15 predicted proteins | sample 5114421 | NCBI WGS metagenome assembly VYKZ01 (sample SAMN12291788, study PRJNA351875) | freshwater metagenome | isolation source: freshwater lake | place: USA: Michigan, Gull Lake | collected 2013-08-08 | reverse complement strand
CCCTCGGGCCAGAAAAGATCGCCGCCAAGCTGCAGGTTGTAGGGCGGGTCGGCGAAGATCATGTCGATCGAACCGGTGGGAAGCTTGCGCATTTCCTCGATGCAGTCGCCGCGCAGGATCTGGCCCAGAGGCAGCTCGGGCTTGGCCACGGGCCGCACGCGCACCGGCGCCTTCGCCTTGCGCACCACAGGCGCCATCATCTCGCCAGTCAAAACCATCTTTACCCCCACATACCCTTGGAACAGGGCCCTGCATGAGTCCTCGGCGACCATCGGTCAAGGCCAAAACCCTAGGGATTCCGGGTGTTCAAATGGTTAACGAGGCCGCGCTTATGCGGAACACAATGAGTCCAAATCCAGATGTTGAGTCTTGTTAACCGGTCGGGACTCAACGCCTAGTGGTGTGACATCGAGGACTCGGCACGCAAAAAAATTGCGTCAGAGCAGCATCGCCTGCGCCACGGGGGCAAAGCTCTTCCTGTGGAGCGGGCAAGGCCCATGCTCGCGCAATGCGGCAAGGTGCTGCGCGGTGCCGTAACCCATGTTGTGCTCCCAGCCGTAATGCGGGTGCTCTGCCGCAGCAGCGAGCATCATCCGGTCGCGGTGCTGCTTGGCCAGGATCGAAGCTGCAGAGATGCACGGATGCAGCGCGTCGCCCTTGACGATGGCCTCGGCGCGGTAGCTCCAGCGCGGCAGCCGGTTGCCATCGACCAGCACGTGCCCCGGCGCATCGCCCAGCGCCTCGACCGCGCGGGTCATGGCCAGCATGGTTGCCTGCAGGATGTTGATCGCGTCGATCTCGTCGACACTGGCGATACCGATCCCGAAGCTGCAGCGCTCGCGGATCTCGGCTTCCAGCCGCGCGCGTTTTGCAGCGCTCAGCACCTTGCTGTCGGCCAGCCCTTCGATCCCATCCGGGCAGAGGATCACGGCTGCGGCAACCACCGGACCCGCCAGCGGACCCCTGCCCGCCTCGTCCACACCCGCGATGGTTGCAGACAGGCAAAAGGGCAGATCGGGGGAACCGGACCGGGTCATCGTGCGTCTCTGCCGCAAGGCCCTTGCGACCGCAAGCACCGCCCCGCCAAACGACCGCAAATATCCCGAATCATTTGCAATCTGTTCCCGGATGGCGATGATCGTTTCCATGAAAAACGGAGTGACCCTGATGCACCGACTGACCCTGAGCGCCGCGCTGCCGCTCGCCCTGATTGCGTGCAGCAGCGGCGGAGAAGCCGTGGCCAGCGGCGAGGCCGCCACCGAAGTCGCTGCGATTTCCCCGGTCGATCGCTTGCCTTTCGAAACCGCCGAGGTCGCCGCGTTCGACGAGCCTTGGGCGATGACCTTCCTCCCCGATGGCCGCGCGCTGGTCACCGAGAAGAAGGGCGTGCTCAAGCTGGTCAGCTTCGGCGCGGACGGCAAGCCTGCAATGGTCGATGTCTCGGGCACCCCCAAGGTGGCCTATGGCGGCCAGGGCGGTCTGGGCGATGTCGTGCTGTCGCCCGACTTCACCAATGATGGCTATGTCTATCTCAGTTTTGCCGAGGCCGGCGAAGGCGATACCAGCGGCGCTGCTGTCGCCCGCGCCAAGATGGTGACCGCAGCGGATGGCAGCGCCAGCCTGAAGGACATGCAGGTCATCTGGCGGCAGGAGCCCAAGGTCAGCGGCAAGGGCCATTACGGCCACCGCATCGCCTTTGGCCCCGATGGCATGGTGTACATCTCCTCGGGCGAGCGGCAGAAATTCGATCCGGCGCAAGACCTCGAGCAGAACCTCGGCAAGATCGTGCGCCTGACCCCCACCGGGGGCATTCCGTCCGACAATCCGATGTACGATCAGGGCCGCATCAAGGCTCAGATCTGGTCCTATGGCCACCGCAATCCGCTGGGCCTCGCGTTCGACAGCGCGGGCAACCTGTGGAATTCCGAAATGGGCCCCAAGGGCGGCGACGAGCTCAACCTCGTCAAGCGCAGCGCCAATTACGGCTATCCCAAGGTCTCCAACGGCGATCATTATGACGGTCGCGACATCCCCGACCATTCGCCCGAAGACGGCTTCGTGCCGCCCAAGGTGTTCTGGACGCCGGTCATCTCGCCCAGCAGCCTGATGATCTACACCGGTGACCTGTTCCCGGCATGGAAGAACAGCGCGTTCATCGGCGCGCTGAGCGGCCAGGCGCTGGTGCGCGTCAAGCTTGACGGCGAGAATGCCGAAAAGGCCGACAACTGGGCGATGGAAGGCCGCATCCGCGAAGTCGAACAGGGCCCGGACGGTGCGATCTGGGTGCTGGAAGACGGTGCGCGCGGATCCAAGGGTCGCCTGCTCAAGCTGACTCCGGCGAAGTAAGGCCCGGAGCGAAGTAAAGCCCAGGATAAAGCGAAGGCTGTGCGTCTGCGCTGCGGGCGCAAAGCCATTTCATTTCGCAACCTATCGCGCTATTCCACCGCGAAACACACAATCGGGAGACGATGAATGGCGACCATGACCGACGCTGCGCTCAAGGCTGATCAGCTGACCGAAGTTCTCGACCGGCAGAAGGCGGCGTTCCTTGCCGAGCTGCCCGTTCCCATGGCTGTCCGCAAGGACCGCATCAAGCGGCTGATGAAGCTCGTCCACGACAACGCCGACGCACTGGTCGCGGCGATGAGCGAGGATTTCGGCCACCGCAGCGCCGAGCAGTCGAAGATGACCGACATCGTCAGCGTGCTCAACTGCGCGCGCCACACGCTCAAGCACATGGACAGCTGGGCCAAGCCGGAAAAGCGTTCGGTGCAGTTTCCCTTGGGGCTGCTGGGCGCACGCGCACGGGTGGAATATCAGCCGCTTGGCGTTGTCGGCATCATTGCGCCGTGGAATTTCCCGATCCAGCTTTGCCTGACCCCCGCCATCGGCGCGCTTGCTGCGGGCAACCGGGTGATGATCAAGAACAGCGAGTACACCGAAAAGACCTCGAACCTGCTCGCCGAACTCGGCCCGCAGTTCTTCGATGCGAGCGAAGTCGCCTTCTTTACCGGTGGACCGGACGTCGGCCAGGCGTTTTCCGAACTCCCGTTCAACCATCTGCTGTTCACCGGCGCGACCAGCGTCGGCCACCACATCATGCGGGCTGCCGCCAAGAACCTGGTGCCGATCACGCTAGAGCTGGGCGGCAAGTCGCCTGCGATCATCGGTCGCGGGGCAGACAAGGCGAAGGCGGCGCAGCGGGTCACCATGGGCAAGATGCTCAATGCCGGTCAGATCTGCATCGCACCCGATTACCTCTATGTCCCGCGCGAGGACGAGAGCGAGATCATCGAGAACATCAAGCAGTCCGCGGGCACCTTGTACCCAACCCTGCTGACCAACGACGACTACACCGCTGTGGTCAACGAACGCCATCACGAGCGGCTGACCGGCTATCTCGACGACGCGCGCGAAAAGGGCGCAGAGGTGATCGACGTCAACCCGGCGGGCGAGGATTTCAAGTCCGCCAACAGCCGCAAGATGCCGCTGCATATCCTGCGCAACGTCACCGATGACATGAAGGTGATGCAGGACGAGATCTTCGGCCCCATCCTTCCGGTCAAGACCTACACCACGGTCGATGAGGCGATCGACTACGTCAACGGACGCGACCGTCCGCTCGCGCTGTATTATTTCGGTGAGGACGGCGATGAGGCCAGGAAGGTAACCGATCGCACCGTGTCGGGCGGGGTCACGCTCAACGACACGATCTTCCATGTCGCGATGGAAGACCTGCCGTTCGGCGGCGTCGGCCCCTCGGGGATGGGCGCGTATCACGGGCTCGATGGCTTCCGAACCTTCAGCCACGCCAAGTCGATCTACAGCCAGCCGCGGATCGATGTCGCCAAGCTGGGAGGTTTCCTGCCGCCCTATGGCAGCGCGACGCAAAAGGCGATCGACCGCGATCTCAAGCTCTGATCGAGGCCAGGATCAGCGGTGGCTTTTGCGGGTTGCAGGAATTTCCCGACCCGTTATAGGCTGCCGCTTCTTGGCGGGCGTGGTGGAATGGTAGACGCGCCGGACTCAAAATCCGGTTCCGCAAGGAGTGTGGGTTCGAGTCCCACCGCCCGCACCAAGAGCCCCTGCCAGACCGATCCGGACCACGACCCGGGCGCTTCCAGGCAAAAGGCTTGCATGGGGCAAAATCCGGCTTAGTGCCAGGCGCAGTGTTCGCTTTTGCTGGATCGCATCATGTCCCATTCCGTCTCGCCGCTCGCGCTCTCCTTTCCCGACCTTCCGGCAATCGCCGGCGTCACCCCGCATGTGGCGCGCGCGCGCTACAAGGACTGGGACCGCTGCGACCTGAGCCTTGTCGTGCTCGCTCCCGGAACGGCAGTCGCCGGCGTCACCACCACCAGCAAATGCCCCTCGCCCGAAGTCGAATGGTGCCGCAGCGCTTTGCCCCAGGGCAGCGCCCGTGCGTTGGTGGTGAGCGCAGGCAACGCCAACGCCTTTACCGGGGGCAAGGGCCGCGATGCGGTGCAGATGGTCGTCGACACGGTGTCGGCGCAGCTCGGCTGCGCGGCGCAGGAGGTGTTCGTCTCGGCCACCGGGGTGATCGGCGTGCCGCTGCCACAGGACAAGGCACGCGCGGGTCTCGAGGGGGCGTTCGCCGCAGCGCCGTGCGGCTGGCGCGATCTGACCGACGCCATCGGCACCACCGACACCTTCGCCAAGGCCGCAACCACCAGCGCGATGATCGGCGACCGCCGGATCGAACTGGTCGGTGTGATCAAGGGATCGGGAATGATCGCGCCCGACATGGCAACGATGCTGGGCTACATCTTCACCGACGCCGCCATTGCGCCGGCGCTGCTCCAGCAGATGCTGGGTGCCGCCAACCGCAGCACCTTCAACTGCATCACCGTCGACAGCGACACGTCGACCAGCGATACCGTGCTCGCCTTTGCCACCGGCCAGGCGGATCATCCCCGGCTCGAGACCATGGACAGTAGGGGCGCAGATGCGTTCGCCGCCGCGCTTGCCGATCTGTGCCGGCAGCTGGCGCATCTGGTGGTGCGCGATGGCGAAGGGGCGACCAAGTTCATCGAGGTGCGGGTGACCGGCGCAGTGTCCGACGAGAGCGCGCACCGCATCGCGCTCTCGATCGCCAACTCGCCCCTGGTCAAGACCGCGATCGCGGGCGAGGACGCCAATTGGGGCCGCGTCGTCATGGCGGTGGGCAAGGCCGGCGAACCTGCCGAGCGCGACCTGCTCTCGATCCGCTTCGGCGGGGTCGAGGTTGCATCTCAGGGCGTCGTCGTCGAAGGCTATGACGAAGCCCCGGTTGCGGCGCACCTCAAGGGCCAGGAAATTCTGGTCGAGGCCGATATCGGGCTGGGTCAGGGCCGCGCCACGGTGTGGACCTGCGACCTTACCCACGGCTATATCGCGATCAACGCCGACTACCGGAGCTAAGCTGCATGCTCACCATCTGGGGCCGCCTGAACTCGCATAACGTCAAGAAGGTCGTGTGGCTCGCAGAGGAAATCGGGCTGGACTATGTGCGCCATGATGTCGGCGGCAGGTTTGCGATGCCGCGACCGGAACTGCCGTACGTTAAGGCGTGGTTTGACCGGCTCAGGACGCGCCCCGGCTTTGCCACCAATGTCATGATTCCGCTCACCTGATGCACACGCTGTACACCCCCGTCTCGGACCTGATCCGCACCGTGTCGCGCGAGGTCGTGCTGCACCACTATCAGCAGCTGTCTTCGACGCAGATCAGCGAGAAGACCCCGGGCGACCTGGTGACCATCGCCGACAAGGAAAGCGAACGGCGGCTGAGCGCGGGGCTCGCGGATATCCTTCCGCAGGCCAGCATCGTCGGCGAGGAAGCGGTCGAGGCCGACCCGGCGCTGATCGAACGGGTCAACGACAGCACCGCCTGGATCATCGACCCTATCGACGGCACACACAATTATGCCCATGGCCACCCGCCGTTCGGCATCATCATCGCGCTGGTCGAGCGCGGCGAGACGGTGGCGGGCTGGCTCTACGATCCGCTGGCCGACCGCATGTGCCACGCAGTGCGCGGCGGCGGCGCGTTCATCAACGGTGCTCAGGTCACCGCCCGCGAGAGCGGCGAGCAGCTACCCGTCGCGGCGATCTCGACGCTGTTTATCGAGGAGCCGCGCCGCAGCGCGATGAACCGGGCGTCCGAAGGCAGGTTCCGCCTCGTCGACATCCCTCGCTGCGCCGCCGAGCAGTATCCCCGGCTGGTGCTGGGAGAGAACGATGTCACATTGTTCGAGCGCACGCTTCCCTGGGACCATGCTGCGGGCGTGCTGTTCGTCGAGGAAGCAGGCGGCAAGGCCGCGCGGCTCGACGGATCGCGCTATCTGCCAGGCGATGGACGCAAGGGTATGATCGCAGCTGCCTCACCACGGCTGTGGGATGAGGCGGTAGCGATACTAAGCTAACTATTCGATTGCAGCCCCAAGATCGTAGTTTTCTTCGATCCGCAGCATCCGGATGTCGCGCACAGACGGCTTGAACCAGTCATATTCGCGCCGCAACTCCTGCACTGCGAGAACGCATTCGACCGGGGTAACCGTGTCGTTGCCGAAATAGGTGGAGCCCTGTTGCCATTCGAACCCTCGCGCTTCCAACACCCTGCGGATGTCGGAATACGCGTTGTTCCAAGATGCGTTGTGGTACGCAGTCTGCAGGACAGTCGTATCCAGGTCAAAGAAGACAGCGTACATGCTCGCGCCCCTTGAAGGCTTGAAACCCAAAGCGCGATTATGACCTATCTGACCCGACATGGCCTCAGGGACTACTCCATTTTCGAGCATGTTTCCATCAGGCAGGCAAAGCGCCTTCGAGCCAGCTCTTGAGCGCGCTCTTTGGGGCGGCGCCGACTTTGGTTTCGACGATCTGGCCCTTGTCGAACAGGATCATGGTGGGAATGCCGCGCACGCCGTATTTGGCGGGGGCATCGGGGTTGTCGTCGATGTTGATCTTGGCGATCGTGACCTTGCCGGCGAGTTCATCGCTGATCTCTTCGAGAGCGGGGCCGATCATCTTGCACGGGCCACACCACTCCGCCCAGAAATCGACGAGCACAGGCTTGTCGGACTTGAGGACATCGGCATCGAAGCTTGCATCGCTGATTGCAGTGGTGGCCATTGGGGGTAACTCCTTGTTGGTGACTTGGTGTGGAATGTAAGCGCGGCAGCCGGGCCGCTCAAGGCGTGCGCCCCAACTATTCCTGTGCCGTGGCTTAGTCCAGCTTCGTCGCGGCGAGCAGGGCATCGGGCAGCACGAAAAGCTGCGGGGTTGCGGTGTACAGCAACCCGGCCTCGACAGCCCGACCCGGAAAGATCAGCCGCAGCGCCGCGACATAGGCCGCCATCTGGCGGACATGCGCGACCGGCAGTTGCTCCAGACTGCGCGGCGGGCGACGGCTGGTTTTGAAATCTACCACCAGCACCCGGTCGGGTTCGATCAGCAAGCGGTCGACGGTGCCGGTGACGACGTTCAGCCCCACCACCGCTGCGATCGGCGCCTCGGCGAGAGCGCCGGGACCAAAGATGTCGGCCCAGTCGGGATGATCGATCACCGCGCTCACGGAATCGATGATCGCATCGGCCTCGGCACTGTCGGCCATGCCGTGCTGGCTGGCCAGCCAGCGGCGCGCCGCCTCGCGCCGGTCTTCGCTCACCACCGCGGGCAGCCGCTCGAACAGGCTGTGCATGATCAGCCCGCGCTGCGCTGCCTTGGCGAGGTCGGGTCCAAGGATCGGGGGGCTTGCGGTGTCGTCCTTGCCGAGCGACGACGGCGCCAGCGGTGTCGGCGGGCGCTGCTCGGGCGCGGCGGCGGTCAGCGCCCAATCCGGCAGCGCGGGTGATTCAGCAGGCCGGACCTCGGCGCGCGCCTGTGCCTGGTCCGATGGCAGCGCGCCGCTGCCGAAGCGGCGGAAGGCGCCATCGCCTTCGTCGCACCACTCGCAGCCCAGCCCCATGAAGCTGCGTTCGATTGCGGCATACCAGCTTTGCTCGGGCGGTTCCTTGGCGCGCCGTCCCAGCGTGCCGCCAATGTAAAGCCGCTCGGCCGCGCGGGTCATCGCGACATAGAGCAGCCGCCAATGCTCCTGCATGTCGGCCTCGCGCGCGGCATCGTGCGCCTCGGTAAGTGGTCCGACCCGCTCGGCCTTGGGCAGGCTGTAGACCGGAAGATCGATCGTGGCGTCGGCGCCTGGGATCTCCACCGGCCAGTCGAAGCTGCTGTCCACCTTGCGCGCCGGGTCGACACAGGCATCGGCGAGGATGACGATCGGCGCCTGCAGGCCCTTGGAGCCGTGCACGGTCATCACCCGCACCATGTCCGATTGCCCCGCAAGCTCGCGCTTGATCTCCTCGTCGCCGGCATCGAACCAGTGCAGGAACGCCTGCAGACCGCCATCATGGCTGGAGGCGAACTTCTGCGCGAGCGACAGCAGCTCGGCAATCGGGTCCAGCGCCTCGCCGCCCAGCCGCGCGACCAGACGGGCGCGACCCTGAATCGGACCGGTGAGCACCTGCTCTAGGAAATCATAGGCCGTGCCGTAGTCTGCCATGCCGAGCAGCGCGTACAGCGTCTCCAGCCGCGCCTGCAGCCCAGCGTCATCGCGCGCCTGATCGCGCAGATGCGGCCACAAAGCGCGCTTATCCGGGCGATGGCCGTAATGGAGAAGCTCGTCCTGCGTCCACCCGCACAAGGGTGATACCAGCAGCGCGGCACAGGTCAGGTCATCGAGCGGCTGCAACGCAAACCGAATGGCCGCGACCAGGTCCTGCACCGCAAGCGGCTGGCCCAGCCGCAGCCGGTCGATCCCGGCAACCGGGACTCCGGCCGCATACAGCCGCGCCACGATCAGCGACGCCAGCTCGCCGCGCCGCCGCAGCAGCACCATGATATCGCCGGCCCCGGCCCAGCCCGAACTGCCATCCGAGCGCCGCGCCAGCCACAGCCGCTGCGGCGATGCGGGGTTCAGCCAGCCTGCGATACGGTCTGCCAGCTGATGGGCGAACCGCAGGTCTGCGCCCGACAGCCATTCCTCCGCAGCTTCGCCTTCAGCTCCGGCCTCACTCTCGCCGTCCTCGGTCTCGACACTGTCGCCCACCGGGCGCCACAGCTCGACCACGCCGGGCCCTGCACGGCCTTCGTGCAGCGGCAGCGTGTCATCGGTAATCCCCAGGGCTGCTGGCCCCAGTTCGCCCAGCACCGCATCGACCATGTCGAGCACCGGCTGGGTCGAGCGGAAGCTGCGATCGAGACTGAGCGCCAAGAAGGGCTGGCCTGCATCCTGCGCAAACGCACCGATGCGATGGCGCGCTGCGGCATAATATTGCGGACTGGTGCCCTGGAACCCGAAGATCGCCTGCTTGAAATCGCCCACCGTGAATAGCGTGCGGAACCGGTCCGCCTTGCTGCCCTGCCCGGCGAAATAGTCCGCGATCAGCCCACCGACGATCGCCCACTGGCTGGGGTTGGTGTCCTGCGCCTCATCGACCAGCACATGGTCGAAACGCTGATCGAGCTTGAACGCGATCCACTGCGCCATCGTGGCGCCGGACAGGAGCTCTGCCGCGGCCCGGATCAGATCGTCGAAATCGAGCAGCCCCGCCTGGCGCTTGGCTTCGGCAAAGCTCCACGCAAAGCTGCGGCCAACCTCGAGCGCGCGGGCATAATCGCGCGAAAAGCCGATCAGCGCGACATGCTCGAGCAACGAGAGCAGATCCGAGTACAGGCTCTCGGCCTTGTAGGGGTAATCGGGGTCGACCTTCTTGGGCGAGGTCGTGAATGATCGCATGTTGCCGTTGGCGATCGCGACCACCGACCAGATCAGGTCGAGATGCTCGAGACGCTCGTCGTCGCCCATGTCCAGCCAGCTCTGGATGGCATCGGCGAACTTCTGCCCTGTCGCGGTGCCCCAGCGGACATGGCTCTCCTGCAGCGCTTCGAGGTTGGCGATATCGAACAGGCCATCGCTGCACAGCCGCGCCAGATCGCCGCCATCCTCATCGCGCTTCAGCCCGAGGGCCGCGTTGACATAGGGCCGGATATCGCCCTTGAGCATGTCCATGGAATCAGGCTTGGCCGCACAGCGCATCAGGAACTTTTCGGTCGCCTCTGCCCCAAGCTTCAGGCTCAGCGCTTCCAGATTGTCCGACAGCCGCGCATCGCCATTGCGTGCGGCCTCGACCAGCATCGCGCCCAGCGTGTCACGCGCCAGCTGCACCCGGTCGCGGTCCTCGATCGGGCGGAAGCCCGGCGCCAGCCCGGCCTCTTCGGGGAAGCTCGCCAGCAGCGACTGGCAGAAGCTGTGGATCGTCTGGATACGCAGCCCGCCCTGCGGCGCATCGAGCACGCGCGCAAACAGCCGGCGCGCGCGGATCAGCGTGTCGGGATCGACCGCCGCACCGATGCAGCGCAGGTCCGCGCCCAATGCGGTATCGCTCATCCGCACCCAGGCGGCGAGCTGCGCATTGATGCGGTTGGCCATCTCGCTGGCCCCGGCCTTGGTGAAGGTCAGGCACAGGATCGCATCGGGATTGACCCCGGGTTCCAGCAGCAGGCGGAATACCCGGGCGGTGAGCACCTGCGTCTTGCCGGTCCCGGCAGATGCGCTAAGCCAGACCTGATCGCAGGGCGACACCGCCAGCGCCTGATCGCCGTGAAGCGGGTGAAGACTTGCCGCAGCGCCGCTCATGCCGTGTTGCCCCCTGTGCGACCATCCTGTCGGCCGTACCATTCCGCAAGCCGCATCAGCTGGTCATATTCGGTGTAGAGCGCATGGTCGGGCACCAGCTTGGCTTCGAACGGCGCATCGCCCAGGATCCAGTTGGCCAGCGCCTCGCGGAGGAACTTTTCGCTGGTCGGGACGATGGCATCGGCGGGCAGACCGCTCTTCCTGCGGCCCTGCAGCACCGGGCTGTCGATATAGCCGAAGCCGGTTTCACTGTCCTTGTGGCGGGTGAGCGACCAATATTCGAAAACCCCGGCGCTGCCGGTGATCGGCGCACGCTCAATATCGCTGTTGAACCCGCCGCGCTCGGCCATCAGCCCCAGCAGCCCCAGTTGCAGCGCAAAGCCTGTTTCCACCTGCGCGGCAGAGGGCGGCTTGCCGGTCTTGTAATCGACGATCGCTAGGGTTCCGTCTGGCATCCGGTCGATGCGGTCGGCCTTGCCCGAAATCCTCACCCCGTCGATCACCATCTGCCCGCTGCGCTCGGCATCGATCATGCGGCGACCGTCCTCGGCAAAATCGAGCGTCTGCTGCACCACCCATTCGAGCCCTGCGACCAGCCTGGGGCGCCATAGCGCCTTGATCAGCGGATGGACGTTGGCCTTGGCAAGGAACAGATTGGCGCGCGGCACCAGCGCCACAGGATCGAGCCCATCCTCCTTGTGCCAAAGCTCCAGAATCTCGTGGACCAGCGTGCCGCGCCACGCCGCACTGGGTTCGGCATCGACCGGGTCAAGCGATCGCAACGCAAGGATCCGCTTGGCATAGAAGGCGAACGGATCGGCACGAAGGCGATCGAGCTCGGTCACCGAGAGCTGGACCGCGCGCTGCGACCGCGTTGGGCGCGGCGCGGGCTTGTCGATCCGCACCTGTGGCATGCGCCGGTCGAGCGCACGCGCCAGAGCCAGCGTGCCGGTATCCTCCATGTCCTTGTCGGGCGCGACCGCCTGCAGACGCAGCAGGAAGCGCGAGGCGACCGTGGGTGCGCTGCCATCGCGCCGCGCACGGGTGAGCACCACCTCGGGAGAGGCGAGCGCGCCTGCCAGATCCTGCGCCGCAAGCCCGACGCGCATCTCCAGCGGCGGCAACCCCAGCGCGTTGCGCACCATCGGTGCCAACCAGGGATCGGGCGACGGGATCTGCGGCCAGACGCCCTCGTTCAAGCCGGCACAGATGACGAGATCGGCGCTCTGCAGGCGCGCCTCGAGCAGACCGTAGATGGCAACGCGCGGGTGCTTGCCGAAGGGCGGGCGCACAGCCTTCTCGGCCATCAGCCGCGACAGGATGGTTGCGGCCTGGGTGCTGGTCACCAACGGATCATGGCTGCCGGTGCGTGCGAGCAGTTGCTGCACAAGATCGGAAGCGCAGCGCCCGGCGATGCCATTCCACACGGCTTGGCCGCTAAGCGCCTCGGCCGTGGAGACAATCGCGGCAATGACGCTGGACAGCGGCTGCGGATCGCGCGGGAATTGCGCGATCGGCGACAGCAACCCCTTGGCGCCGTCCCACCATTCGCGAAGCTCGGGTTGGCCGATGCTGGCATCGATCCCGCGCAGCCCCTGGGCGGGACGGGGCCCGCGCAGCCTTATGTCGAGCGCGCGCACCTTATCGAGCCAGGCAAGCCTGCCCTCGCCCGGCTGGGCAAGCGGGTGCTTGAGCAGATCGAGCAGTTCGACCGGCGCGAAGTCTTCGGCCAGGCAGTGCGCCACCGCCAGCAGGAAACGCCCCGGCGGCGTCACCGGCAAAGCCTCGCCCGCGCTGTCATCCGCCTCGATGTTCCAGCGCCTGAGATGCGCAATGATCCGTGCGGCAAGCGTGCGGTCCGGCGTCACGATCGCGATGCGGCGCGCGGGTATGTCGAGCGCCTGGCGCACCAGCAAGGCAATCGTCTGCGCCTCTTCATCGGGGGTTTCCGCTTCGATGATCCGGATACCCTTGGTGCGGCGCTCGGTTGCGGCCAGCGTCACCCAGCGGTCGCTGAGCCTTGCGGGCAGGAAAATGCTGCGCAGCAAATTGGCGCGATCGGCGACCAGCCCGGAGCGCGGTTCGGGCAGCCACGGCAGGACCTCATCGCGGCTGATGTCCATTGCGTTCAACAGCTGCTTGAGATGACATTGCGGATGGGTGATCGCCGGACGTTCGGCAGGCGGCGCTTCGCCCGGAATGGTCACCGGGACCGGCGAACCGATCGCGTCCCACAGGGCATCATCCATCTCCAGATCGAGCCCGGGCAGCACCACCATGCCCTGCGGCAGATGCGCAATGCTGCGCAGCAATCGCGCAATAGCCGGCGCTGCCGTCGTGATCCCCGCGGCAATTACCGGGCTGTCGGGCGGGCTCACTCGCCAGCGCTCGGAGGTCTTGGCGAGCAACCGGTTGCGACGCTCGACAGGATCGATCCGTCCTTCGGCGGCAAGCTCCTGCTGCCAGGCGCGGCCCACACGGACGAACAGGTCGCGGGCCTGCGCCCAATGGTCGGCGAGGTCGGCCTCGACATCGACCGCATCGAGCTGGTCGAGCGTCTTCTCCTCGATCTGCAACTGGTCGAGCACGCGCGCATATTCGGCCGCGAGGCGCAGAGCCTCTGCCGGGTCCTGCGCGCCGGGCCGCCCCGCGCCCTCGCGCGCGATGATCGCCGCCAGCCGGAAGCGTCGCTCGAGCGGATCGACCGCGGGCGGGACCATCTCGCCCTCGCCCAGCGGATCGAGCAAAGCGCCCAGGCTCTCGTCGAGATCGATATCGCCGATCAGCGCCATGCGCGGCAGCAGCAGGCCGTTGGCCGCATGCCGCACCAGCGCCTCGGTGATAGCCCGCCCTGCGCGGTGGTTGGGGATCAGCAGCGTGACGCGGGCAAGGCCAAGCGGGTCCTTCCCGAAGCGGCCGAGCAGCCCGCTCGCCAGAACATCCGCAAACCCGCGCTGCGCCCCGATGGCATAGACGCTGGTCTGGACAGGATCAGGCATTCAACAGCGCCTCGGCCGTGGGCTCGATCGCGCCGGGCGTGCCGACATCGAACCACTGGCCCAGATGCGCGATGCCGTACAACCGGTCCTCGGCGATCGCGCGGTTCCACAGGATGTTGGTCGAGAATGCCCCCTCGGGAGCACCCGCCAGCAGCCGCCGCGAAAGCAGCTGGATGCCGGTATAGATATAGGGCGCGACCCGCCCCGAACGGCGACGGATGATCCGGCCCATCTGGTCGAGGTGGAAATCGCCCACCCCCTGATAATTGGCCGCGCGGCTGTGCGGCACCAGCAGCAGCAGCGCATCCATGCGGCTGTCGTCCCATGCCGCGCGCAATTCGTCAAAGCACGAGCGCGCGCTCTCCAGCCAGACATTGTCGCTGTTGAGGCAGAAGAACGGATCCTCTTGAATCATCGGCAACGCCTTGACCAGCCCGCCACCGGTTTCGAGCAACAGCTCGCGTTCATCGGAGATCATCACCTCGAACGGATAATCGCGCGCTTTGAGGTGCGCCTCGAGCGCGTCGGCAAGATAATGCACGTTGACGATGACGCGCTGCATCCCGGCTTCGGCAAGGTGCGTCATGACATGGTCGATCAGCGGCTTGCCGCCCACGCGGACCAGCGGCTTGGGGGTGGTGATGGTGAGCGGCCGCATGCGCTTGCCGAGCCCGGCAGCCATCACCATCGCGGTACGCGCAAAAGGCGCGCGCGCGCTCACAGCGCGAACTCGCCGCCGAGAGTGGCGCAAGGATCGCGCAATTCTGCCGGGATATTGGCTTCGAACCAGGCTGCGACAGGCGCCAGCGCGGGGTGCTTGAGATCGCGCTCCATTGCCTCCCATACACGCGGGATCATCAGCGGATAGCGCGGCTTGCCGTCGCGCTTCCACAACCGCACGAAAATGCCGACGATCTTGGCATTCCGCTGCGCGCCAAGCACATGATAGGCGGTGTCGAAATCATGGGCCGGATTTGCGAGGGCGCGATAATGCGCGATCATCTCCGCCTCCAGCGCGGGTGCAACATCGCGGCGCGCATCCTGCAGCAGCGAGACCAGATCATAGGCCGGATCGCCCACCAGCGCGTCCTGGAAATCGAGCAGCCCCTGATTGCCATCGTCCAGCAGCATGATGTTCTCGGCGTGATAATCGCGCAGCACCGTGACCTGCGGCGCAGACGCATCCATCGCATCGAGCACCTGATCCCAGGCGCGAACATAGCCCGCAACATCGACATCCAGCCGGCGCGCGGCACAATACCATTCGGTCAGCAGCCCGGCCTCGCGCTGGTAGACCGCGCGGTCGTATAGCGGCACGCTGGCAGCGGGGCGCTGGTGCAGATGCGCCAGCGTTTCGATCGCCTTGGCATAGATCGCGCGCTCGGTTTCGGAGTCTGAAGCATCGACCGTCTCGCGCATGCGGACATCGCCAAAGTCCTCGAGCAGCACCAGCCCGGCTGCGGCATCGGCCGCGATGATCTCTGGCGCGCGCAGGCCCTGTGCGGTCAGATAGCGTGCGACATCGATGAACGGGCGCGGGTCTTCCTCCGGCGGCGGCGCATCCATCAGGATCGCGCGGCGATCCGCCTCGATCACCCGGAAATAACGGCGAAACGAGGCATCGCCGGGGATTGGTGCGATCTCTGCACCGCCCCAACCTGCCGCCTTGGCAAACCCCCGGATAACCGAATCACGCTCGTTCAAGACCTGTCACCTGCAATCTGTTGCCAGCGCGCGGACCAGTTCGCGCCGGGCTTCGCCACGATGCTGCGCTCGCTAGCATCGGTGCCCTCGATCCGCAATTCCAGCGTGTCCGGCCCCGCAAGGCCACCCACCCGCTCGGGCCACTCGGCGATCAACACCGCTGGATCGCCCGCATCGAGCCCCAGTTCGTCAAGCTCCATCGCACCATCGAGCCGGTAGAAATCGGCATGGATGACTGGAATGCGCACTTCAGGCGGGTCATAAGGCAGGATCAGCGCGAAGGTCGGACTGGGCACCTCGCCAGCAAAGCCGAGCGCCGACAAGATCGCGCGTGCCAGCGTGGACTTGCCCGCGCCCAGATCACCCGACAGCGCGATGACATCCCCGGGCTGTGCGACCTCGGCCAGCGCCCTTCCCAGCGCCTGCATGGCCTCCAGCGATGCGATCTGCAGCGTCATGGCATCAGGATCGTGACGATCGTTCCCGCGCCGGGCTCGCTCATCAGCTCCATCCTGCCGCCATGCGCCTCGATCAGGTTCTTCGCCAGCGGCAGGCCAAGCCCAGAGCGCTTCTGCAGCGGCTTGCCGCCCGCCTCATCCGCCTGCAACACGCCATCGAGCGCGCGCGCCTGCGCGCGGGCGTCAAGCCCGGGGCCGTTGTCGGACACCACGATGCGCAACTTGCCTCGGAACCGGTCTCCCAGTAGCAGCACGCGTCCGCCCTCCTGCGTGTAGCGCAGGGCATTGTCGACCACCGCGGCAATCGCCTGGCCGAAGCGCGCACGATCAACCTCGGCGCTGCCCGGCTGGCCCTTGACGTCGAGTTCGAGCGCGATGTTGCGACCGCCCGCAAGCCCCGCCGCACCCTTTGCGACATCGACCAGCAGCGCGCCGATATCGGTCGGCTCGAGCTTGAGCGGCAGTGTTCCCGCCTGGCTCTGGCTGAGATCGAGCACCATGTTGATCTGCGCCGACAAGCGCTCGACCGAATCGATGATCGCCCTGGCATAATCCTGGCCCTGTTCGGACAGCGGGCCCGCTACGCCGCTCGCGAGCAGCTCGGCAAAGCCGCCGATCGAGGTCAGCGGGGTGCGGAATTCATAGCTCATGTTGGCGAGGAACCGCGTCTTGATCGCATCCGCCTCGACCAAAGCCTCGTTGCGCTCACGCAGCGCGTCTTCCATCTTCTTGGCGTCGGACACGTCGATCATCGTGAACAATGCGCTCGCATCGGGCAGCGGGATGCCGACGAAATCGAACACCCGGCCATCCTTCATCACCAATTGGCCCGCGCGCTGCACCCGGTCGAGAGTCGCCGCGCGGATGACCTCGCGCAGCGCGGAGATCTGCGCGGGCCGCTTGAGCCGCGGCGCGATCGCCTTCAACAGTTCATCGGCGCGCGGATGCTGGGCGAGAACGCCCTCCTCGACATCCCACACCGCGCCGAAGCGCGTGTTCCACAGGTGCAGACGGCCATCCGAGGTGAACACCGCCAGCGCCTCGAACAGGTTGTTGAAGGTCGCGGTGCGCACGCGCAGCAATGTGTCGCGTGCACTCGCCAGCTGCACCTGCTCGGTGCGGTCCTCGAACACCAGCAGCAGGCCGTTGTCGGGGGTGGGCTGGGCAATGGCGCGCAGGTGCGTGCCGTCGGGGATCAGCCAGACCTCTTCCTTGGGCTCGGCCGAATGGAACCATTCGCGCTTCTCGTCGCGCCAGACGGGGAAATCGCGGACCTCGGGCACCCGTCCCGCCTCGCGCATCCGGTCGATCAGGCGTTCGAACTCCAGCCCGTCCTGCAGCCATTGCGGCTTGAGAGCGAACATCCGCACGAACGGCTGGTTGACAAAGATCAGGCGGCGCTGCGCATCGAACTGCGCCACGCCCGCCGAAAGGTTGTCAAGCATGTCGCGCTGCGCATCGCGGAACCGGTCGGTTGCCTGTCGCGCGAGGATGAGATCATGGACATCGATTGCATAACCCGCAACGCCCCTGCCCTTGATCGGCAGATCGACGATCTCCATCGCGCGCCGGGTTCCGGCGATCGTGGTGGTGACGGTGCGGCTCGAGGGCGCGTTGTTCTCGATCGCGCGCGCGGCCACCGCCATCGGGGTGAGCCCGTCGATGGTCTCGACCAGCTCCTGCCCCGCCTGCACCACGTCCGCCGCATCCTGCCCGCCAACCGCGCGGACATAGGCGGTGTTGACCAGCAGCAGCGACAGATCCTCGCGGCGAAACCACATCGGGATGGGCGCGGCCTCGATCAACCCGGACAGCGCATCGAACGCGCGCTTGGCTTCTGCCTCGGCATCGGCGAGCGCGGCCATCCGGGTTTCGCTTTCGGTCGCGTCATACAGCCACAGCAGCACCGCCCCCGGCGCGATCGTCTGCGGGTCGGCGAGCTTGCCTTCGATCCGCAGCCTTCGGTTCGATCCCAGAGCGGTGACCGCGGTCTCGAACGGCGCGCCACTTTTCTGCGCGGTGGTGATCTGCTTGCCCAGGGCGTCGAGCGCATCGCGCGGCAGGCCCTTGTCCTCCTGCGCCAGCTCGGAGAGATACGGCGGCAGCTTGGCAAGGCCCAGCCAGCGCGCAACCTTTTCAGGTCCCTCGATCCGCGAATCCGATCGCACGATCAGCGGGACTGCGGGCCCTGAATCGACCAGCCGGGTGAGCCTGCGCAACTGCCGCCGCGCGGTGCTCGCCGACCTTCGCATCTGCAGCCCGGTGACCAGCGCCCAGATTGCCGCGCCGGTCCAGCCAGCGAAGACTAGCGCGATCACCAGCATGCTGCCGTTGCCGATCAGCATGGCCGAATCGCCGCATATTGGTTGTTTGAAATCGCCCGCGTCATTGCTGTTGGCCGTAGCTCAATTTGGTGGCTGCGCAAAATGGGCAAACCTAAAATCCTCCCCTGCAAGGGGATGGGGACCACGAAGGGGTGGAGGGGTGTCAAGTTCACGAGCCGGTCGCACCCCTCCGTCATCGCTCCGCGATGCCACCTCCCCTTGCAGGGGAGGATTTAGGGAACCCTACTTTTCCCAATACCACTTCTTCAGCGTCGCGCTCCCCGTCACGGTCTCGTTCATCGTCGGCACATCGTAGAGCCGCCCGTTGAGCATGACATGGGTGATCTTGTCGGACTGGCGGATATCGGCAACCGGATCGCCATCGATGATCACCATGTCCGCGAGCTTGCCCGGCTCGATCGACCCGATGTCCTTGTCGAAGCCCAGCGAGCGTGCCCCGCTGATGGTTGCGGTGCGCAGCGCCTCGAGCGGGGTCATGCCGCCCTTGACGAAGCTCCACAGCTCCCAGTGCGATGCGAGGCCTTCTTCCTGGCCATGCGCGCCGATGCCCACGGGGACCCCGCGCCGCGCCAGCGCCAGCGCTTCGCGCGCCGATGCGGTATCGGAATAATCCTCCTCGGGCGCGATCTCGCGGCGCACGGACGTCGCCTCGAGGCGGCGGCGCGGAACGTGCCTGCTCAGGATCGGGTGGCTCCAGACATCCATGTGGCTGCGCCAATAGGGGTCAGCCGCCGGACCGCCATAGGTCACCACCAAAGTCGGCGTGTAACCGACCTTGCTCTGCGCGAAGAAGCTGCGGACATCCTCGTACAGCGTCTCCATCGGGATGTTGTGTTCCAGCGTGGTGTTGCCGTCGGCGATCAGCGAGATATCCATCCCGAACAGCGATCCGCCCTCGGCGACGCTGGCAAGATTGTCGGCCTGCGCCGCAGCGACCACCTGCTGGCGCTGGTCGCGCCGGGGCTGGTTGTAGTTCTTGACGCTGTGCGCACCCTGCAGCTTCAGCCGCGTGGTGTGCGCGCGGGCATCGGCGAGGCTGTCGATCTCTGCAAAGACCCCCGCGGCCTTGGCGCCATAGACGATCTCGCCGGTCGAGAAGATCCGCGGGGCAAAATATTTGCCTGCGCGCTGATAGCTGGCCGCGGGGAAGATTTCCGCAGCCGAGTTGCTCGGATCGTGGATCGTCGTGACCCCCAGCGCGAGATGCGCGACCGCGTTCCAGTTCTGCTGCGGGATGATGTCGTCCTGCCCCTGCGGGCCGTGCGCATGCGCATCGATCAACCCGGGGATGATGGTCTTGCCAGCGACATCCACGGTCTGCGCGCCTGCCGGGACAGCGACGTTCGCTCCCACCGCAAGGATACGGTTATCGCGCACCACCACCGTGCCGCGCTCGATGATGCCGCCTGCGTCATTTGCCATGGTCACGATGCGCGCGTTGGTAAACGCGACCGTGCCCGAAGGCTTGTCCGCCGGCGCGGTGACATTGATCGCGACGCCGGTCTTGGGCGCTGCGAACTTTGCATCCGCCTTTCCAACCGGGCCCGGTGCGATCGCGCGCGCCGTATCGGCCGAATAGACCACGGGGCCCAGCGACCAGTTCAGCTGGCGGCCACCATGGCTCCATTGCAGGAAGGTCGCCCCGCCCTCGCTCACCTGCACTGCAGGCAGCGCCCCGCCACCCCGGCCTGCGCCCAGATCGACTGCGCCTGCCATGAACGGCATCACGAACGCGGCATAGTTCTGCCGGAAGGCGAGCGTGCGGCCGTCGGGGGCCAGCGCATAGCCACTGACCATCTCGCCGGTGGCATGCGTGCGCTCGGCCTCGCCGTTGAGATCGGTGCTGACCAGCGCCAGCTTGCCGCCCGCCCCGCGGCTGAAATACACCCGGTCCGATGTCGCGCCGAAATGTGGTTCGCCGCCATCGGGTGTGATCCGGCGGGTTGCGCCGCTGGCGATATCGAGCAGATAGATGCCAGGCGCTGCGCCCCAGGCATCCGAGGTCAGGCCGCCTCCGCCGCCAGCTTCATAGACCACAGAGCGGCCATCTGGCGAGAATTGCGGACGCCGATAGTGCCCAGGTGTCTTGCTGATCGTCCGAGCCTCGCCGCCCCCTGCACCCACGACGCGGAGCTCGCCCAGCCGCGCATCGTCCCAGCTGACATAGACGATCTGGCTGCCATCGCGCAAATAGGACGGGAACAGCTCGAAATCGCTGCCGCCATTGCTGACCAGCGGCTGGACCGCGCCGCCGCTGGCGGGCTGCTGGTGCAGCTTGCCCAGCGCCTCGAACACCATGCGGCTGCCATCGGGCGAGACGCTGGCAAAGCGCGGCATCGTCACCGCCACGGTATCGGGGGCGACGGGCTTTTGCGGACGAATGGGGTCGATGATCGTGCGGGTGTCGTTGATGCTGAACGGGATCACGCTCTCCGCGCCGCTCGCCACATCGACGGAGTGGATCTTGCCGCCCGCCCAGAAGATCACCTTGCCGCTGTCCGGGGTCCAGCCCATGTTCGGATAGACGCCGTGCACCGCCCAGGTTTCCTGGACGTCGCGGTCCATTGCGTCATAGATCTTGCGCTCTTCGCCGGTCTGCATGTCGCGGACGTAGAGCTTGGTCTTGGCGCGTTCGCGACGGACGAAGGCGAGGTAGCGGCCATCGGGCGAAGGCTGGGGCCGCGCCGCGCCGCCGGGACCGCCGGTCACCCGCTCGACCTTGCCGGTGGCCATGTCATAGCGTTCGATCACGAACAATTGGCCGTTGGAATCCTGCGCGTATTCGAAGATCGGACCTCCGGTGGCATCCTTGCTGTAGAAGATGCCCTTGCCATCGGGCGCGAACATCGGCTCGCCAAGCTCCTTCTGGTGGACTTCACTGGGGCGCTTGACCAGCGGAACGCCGTTGCCGCCGCTGATGTGGTACAGCCAAAGCTCGCCGGTGCCCAGCGAGCGCCCGGTGGTGAAGTGCTTGCGCGCGACGATGTACTGGCCGTCGGGGCTCCAGCTGGGGTTGTTGAGGAGCCGGAACGTCTCCTTGGTCAGCTGGCGCTTGTCGGAGCCATCGGCGTTCATGACCCAGATATTGTCGCCGCCGCCACGATCCGAGGTGAAGGCGATGCGGCTGCCATCGGGCGAGAAGCGCGGGTGCTGCTCATAGGCGAGCCCCTCGGCAATGCGAGTCGCAGCCCCGCCGCTCATCGGCATGGTGTAGATGTCGCCCAGCAGATCGAACACGATCCGGCTGCCATCGGGGCTGACATCCAGGTTCATCCAGGTGCCTTCATCGACCTTGATCGGGATCGTGCGCGTCTTCATCGGCGGCGCATTGACGTCCCAACTGGCGGTCTTGTCCGCAGGCTTGCCCTGGGCCAGCGCGGGCATGGACAGGGCCAGCGCCGCAATGGCGGCGGACAGATGCAGTGCTTTCCTAGTGATGTTCCCCGGAGTGCCTTTTGGTATCCGCTCAGGCTAGCCGAGCCAAC
>VYKZ01000080.1_pt1 | contig 21962 bp, 35 predicted proteins | sample 5114421 | NCBI WGS metagenome assembly VYKZ01 (sample SAMN12291788, study PRJNA351875) | freshwater metagenome | isolation source: freshwater lake | place: USA: Michigan, Gull Lake | collected 2013-08-08 | reverse complement strand
GCCGCCAGCACCGCGCCCGCCAGCACCCCCGGCTGCGCCCGCGCCGGATGACGTGTTGCGCCCGCCGCCGCCGCCAGATCCACCGGGGCCGCGCGTGGGAGACGACCCAGCACCGCCCGCTGTGGGAGCTGAGGCGTCGTCAACGCCCGCCGCGCCCGCCGCGCCGTAGCCTAGCACGCCACCGGAGTCCCGACCGGCCTTGCCGATTGTGAACGAACCAGTCGTTCCGCCACCGCCGCCAGCGGGGGCCGCGCGATGAGGGAGGGGAAGGCCCTGCCCGGACAAGACGATGTTGTCGCCACCGGGGAACGTGCCGAAGCCGCCGGGATTGCGGAGAGAGCCCGAACCGTTGCTGGTAATTCCGCCACTGCCGCCGCCCGCCGCCGCAATGGCACCCAGCCGCGACACGCCACCGTCACCGCCCACGCCAAGGTTAGCCGCGCCAGCAGTGCCGCCCGCCCCGACCACAACGGTTTCAGTTGCGCCAAGGTCGGCAACGGCCACAGTGACCACAGACAGGCCGCCACCCGAGCCGCCAGAGCCACCGCTCGCCGCGCTTGACGCACCGCCCTGACCGCCACCCCCGCCACCGAGGACGAAGATGCGCGCATAGCGACCCACGCCCACAGCAATGTTGCCAGCGAAGTCAGCAGGCTTCGTCCACGTTCCCGACGAGTTGAAAACCTGACGGTCAAGAAGCTGACCGCCGCCACCGCCGCCAAGAGGAACGAATGCCGTCAGATCAACCGCCAAGGGATACTCTCCAAGTTGAGCCGGTGTAGACGAGCGAGAACGCCGCACCCTTAGTGCGAACGATGATGTCGTCAGACACGCCGTTGATGGTGGAACCGTTTCTGGCAACGGTCAGGTTGTCGCTCTGAAACCCGAAGGCCGTGTTTGAGCTGTTGCCGTCGCAGATGTAGATCCGGTCGCCTGTCACCGGGCTCGCCGGCAGGGTGATCGTGAAGGCTCCAGAGACCGTATTGGCCGCGATCCGGTCGCCGTTGACCGCCGTGTAGTTAGCGGACTTCTCGACCAGCGGGTTTAGATACGGATACCCCCACTCGACGTTGTTTTCGGCGTCGTTGACGATCAGGGCCTTGCGCTTGTTGCCAGACAGGCCGGGGAAAGCACCCGCTTGGGTCGCGAACGCCGTGGCGTCCACATAAGCCTTCGTCGCCCCGTCCTGAGGGCTCGACGGGTCGGCGAGGTTCTTGATGCGCTGCGACGCGAAGTCGTTCGACTGGACCTTGCGCGTGATGGCCCCGTCGCAGAACACCAAGGCGATGTCGCCAGCCTTGATCGTGGCCGTCGTGCCGCCCGAGGTGCCGATGATCACATCAGGCACGGCGCGGACGATATACCACTTGCTGACCGCCGGAATGGTGATCGTGGCCGTTGTGGACGCCGTGACGTTCAGGATACGGGTGCGCGCCTGATCCGACGTGCCGTTGTTGCTCGAAAGCGTCGTTGCGCCGCCAGTCGAGATGGTCGTGACGCCATCCATAGCGGAGTCGATCAGGTCGAAGGCCCCGCTATTGAGGATCGAGCCCCAGATATTGGTTCCTTCGCCGGTCGCCTGTTTGGTCAGCCGGTTTGAGGTCGTGTATGTGGACGGCATTAGGTCAACGCCCCCGTTTTCCAGACACCATTCCTGGCCACCGCAATCGAGACGGAGCCGCCGATGTCATCGACTATGAAGATACGGCCCTCGTTGGCGCTCGCCGGGGGCAAATCACCCACGGTGGCAACCGAACGGCACGGAACCGAGCGCATGGTGTCCAGAGCCCGCTCAACCGCGATGTAGAACCGAAGAACGTTGCCGGTGAGACCCGTTACGCCGAGCTTCAAGGCGCAACCGATGTGGTTTGAAGCATCCCGCGCGTCGCATCACCGACTTCCGTCTGGTTGATGCGATCAATCTCTGCGCGGAACATGATCTCGAGCCGATCAGCCCGCTCGTCGTCCATCGTATGCCGGAACAGCTCTGCCAGTGAGCCGTAGAGATAGACGAAGGGATACTTGGTCAGGATCGCATTGGTATCGGCGTCAGCCGAGAAGAACGTGCGAGCGATGCGATAGAGGAGCTTGGAGAGATAGCTGCTCCGGGGCGTCGGATAGACCTTCAGCGTCGTGTCAATGCGATACCGAACCGGAACGCCCGTTCCGGAGATGTATTGCGTTTCTTCGGCGCTCGCCTCGGTCAACTGGACCATTGGGCGATTGATCAGAAACAGGCTCAGGGCCTCACGGAACCCTGTCGGCAGGGTGGTGCTTTGGGTCGAAATCGTCAGGTCGGCCGCAAGCGCCACCTCAGACACGATGATGTCGTGCGCCCGGCGGATGAAGTCTGGAATAAGGCTTGTCAGGTCCGTGCGATGCGAGCGGGTCGCCACCGCCGCCCGCAACTCGCCGTAGTTAGAGATCATCGCAGGCCCTCATCGGTTCCGGAGACCCGTCCAGGGGCCGTGCGAAGGTGCAAGAAGTCCGACGAGTTCAGCTTTTGGGCCAGCTTGTCGGCATGGTTGGGATCAAAGGCATCCCAGCCCTCTTCGTGCTTCCATTTCAGGATCAAGGAGAACGGGATTGAGGCGACCCGACGAACGTCGCGGCCTTGGCTATACCCGTCGTTGTGGGTCGCCATCGCCTTGTTCTGTTCGATGATCCCCGCCGTATCCTGAGATGCAGCGAAGGTGTGCGATCCGTCCTCGTTCGTCCGCATGTAGTGGCGAATGCCAGCATGGGACGTGAAGAGCGGGACGAAATCAGACACCGGCGGGGACGATCTCGACGAAGCCGCGCTCTTCCAGCTCTTCGGCAATCGGCAGGGCGACGACAAAGGTCTCGCCGTGGTCGTAATGGGCCTCGCCAATGCCAGCGATGTGGATACCCATTGAAATCTTCTCATGCCCCTTCCTCAGAACGCGAACCGTCACGTCCTGCGGGGCGACCTGAACCACCTCGGCCACGGCGGCCTGCTTGGCGGCGCGCTTGCGGAGCGATTCAGCGGCTTCGGCTTCCTTGCGAGCCTCTTCCTGGGTCTTCAACTTGGTCATGGTCACCTCAAAAGGTGAGGGGAGGCCGAAACCTCCCCCCGTTGGTTAGGTCAAATCGGCCACGACAGCCGAGCTTCTTTCGTTTTTACACACGAGCGTCTTCTCAGCGGTCAGGAGGAACCGTTCGTTGTCGCCCGACTTGGCGAGCGACTTCGACTGGACGCCACGCAGGGTGCCAACCGCCCACATCTTCGGGTCGATCAGCAGACAGTCGCGGGTCAGGCCATACGGAACGGGGATAAGCGTGATGGCCCCGAAATCGGAGACATACACATCCGCCGCGCCGTAGATGGTCGCCTGCGAGGTGCCAGAGACGTTGGTCCGGATGTCAGCAATGCCGGTGAAGGCCGAAAACTGCTGCTTATGGGTTCCGGACATATACGCTTGCGACGGCTTGCCACCGTTCGAGAACGCCGTGGCCAGAACGGTCTTGATCTGGCTTTCGGCAAACGAGCGCTGGGTGCCGTTGGTGGCGGCGGACACAAGGCCGTTAGAGTAGCCACCGTCCGAACCACCAGCACCGCGCGAGTCGTTGGTGGTGATCCAGGCGAGAGCGCCGGCCGCCTTGCGGGTCGTGGCGCCTTGCTCTTCGACCGAGGCGTGGTTACCGATGAAGCGGGCTTCCATGTCCCGGCGCAGTTCGATGCCCTTCAGCACCTTCTGGCGGTCCATTTCAGACGAGCGACCCGCCAGATTGACCACTTCCTGAGTGTCGGAGACACCGCCGGTCTTGCGGAAAATCTGGCAGATGTTCTTCAGGCGGCTGGTCAGGTTCGGGGCGTCCAGCGTTCCGACATCATCGCCTTCGAGTTGCGCGTTAGTGGCGTCGGGGTTCGCCAGGGTCTCGGTCTGCCATTCGTGGACGATGGCCGTAGCCTTCGCCTTGCCGATGTTGGAGGTGAACAGGGTGTCTTCCGGGGCGACGCGATAGATCACGTCTTCCAGGTCTTCCCGAGCGCCAACGTTAGGCGTCTCGGCGGTAACCGTATTGGTAGGGGCGGCCATTAGCTTTTCCTTCTAAGCTGTAGCAGCGCCACCGCGTCATCCACGCTCCCGGTCTGTCCGAGGCGCTTCCTGGCGGTTTCGACTGCGGTCTGTGTCTGGGTTCTGGGTGCCGCCGAGGCCGGGCGAACCGGCTTGGACGGCGCGGGCGCAGGCTTGGCGGTTACCGAACGGGCCGCTTCCTGCGAGCGACGCCAGCGCATGGCGTCGTAAGCGATCTCCAGCTCTGCGGCTGAGACCCACTTGATGTTCTCTTCCGGAATGCCCTTGGAGATGAGGTATCTGCCGACTTCGTTTGCCCGCTCGGCTCCCTTTTCAGGGTCCACAAGATCGGGGACGCGCGTCGGCAACTCTTCCGCCAGTCGGGCAAGGTGCGCCTGATACTCGGCCTTCTGGGCGGATTGGACATCCGCTTGCAACTTGGCCAGATCAGACTTCGCCTTTTCCTTTTCGATCATGACCTGTTGGGCCATCGCCGGATCGCGCCGGTTCAGGTCCACAAGATCGAAAGCCTCCAGTTCAGCGACGCGACGAAGGGCCTCGGGCATGACCTGTTCCGCCTTTTGCCGAAACTCGGCAGCGGCTTGAGCGGCCTGCTCACTGGCTTGCTTGATCGCTTGCGCTTTCTCTGTCAGCGCCTTTTGCACCGTCCGGTCGCGGTCTGCTTCCCGTGCGGCGATGGCTTCCTGCGCCTCCCTTGGAAGGGTGGCGAAGAACTCTTTTTGCTCGTCAGGCCACGACTTCGGAGCCGCTACGGGCTCGGGCTCGGGTTGTTCGGGCTCGCCGTCATCGTCGGGCTCTTGGGGCTCTTCGCCTTCAGCTTCGACAACTTCGGGCGTCTCTTCTTGCGGGGCTTCCACCTCGGCAGCTTGGTTGGGCTGTAGAGCCTCAACGGCTGCCTCTACGGTCAGCGTTTCCGACATCGGTCACCTTGTGATTAAAGGCTCAGGGCCTCGATGTGCTTCTGGATTTGTCCGTCCTGAAGCGTCCCCATGATCACCGCACGGACGCGGTCCATGGCCTGGATCGACAGAACCAGCTTGTCCCGCAGGAGGGATTCCTCCGGCTCGGTCTCAAGCAGCCTGTCGATCAGTTCCTTGCGAACGGCGTCGAACGCTCGTTCTGTCTCCGGCCACTCCCGCGCGGCCTGTAGAGAGTCAGCCAACGGCCCCGCCCGGCTGCACCGCCCTCATGTTGGTTTGCTGAGACCCGCGAATGATCGCGTTGACCCGGTTGGACTCGGCCTTCAGCTCAAACTCTGCCCGCATCTCCTGTTCGCGAAGATAGAACTCCCGTTCCATCCGATCCCTTTCGAGGCGATCCTTCATCTCCAGCTCCTGAACCTTCAGGGCCATTTCAGTCTGGGCCTTAATGGCCGCCGGATCGGGCTGGGGCTGCTGTTCCTGCGGCTCTGCGATGTAGCGTTCGGGGTCCTTGTAGCCGAGGGCGCGGATCGCATCCGACGCCGCGTTGTAGACCTTGTCAGGCGTGACGACCGGCGCTGCGCTGGACGCTCTTTCAAGAATGTTCGCCAGTCGTTCCGAGCGTTGAAGCTCGTAATCCTGACCGCCCGAGCCGACGCCAATCTCAATCGTCATATCGTTGCGCGAGCCCCAGCGCGTGGGATCAATCGCAACCCATTTGTTCCTTAGCCGGGCTTTTTCGGCATGCTGACCATGCTCTCGGATCATGGCATGAAGCCCCAGGAACAGATCCTTGACGCCCGTCTCGGCAAAGATGCGAGCAATGAGGCGGATGCGCTTCTGCGCCATGGACGCCATCTGCATCATCCCGCCCTTGGTTTCGTGCAGGCTGTCAGGATTGAGGCCCTGGGCATTCCGGAGAACGCCCGTTCGCACCTCGGCCATGGTCGAGACGTATTCTAGCGCATCCTGAACACTGAAGTTCAGTTGCGCCGCCGCGACGGGCTGGATCGCCGCCGCTGTCTTCGCCCGGATCGGAACACCCGGCTCGTTCCGCAGAAGGTCGGGGACCGTGTATTCGTTGGCCTGGTCTTGCCCGACGATCACACGCTGGTTCAGGGCAAAGTAACCACAGTCCAGCATCATGCGAAGCAGGGCGGTCTTGATCTTCTGGACTTCAATCAGCAGATCAGCCAGCGAACGGCCATAGAAGCGGTGCGTCTGCGGGTAGGGCGTGATCGCCGCAATGCGGATACGCTCGACCTCCTCAGCCTCCAAGAGAACCGTCTCGTCACCGCCCGTGACCACGCGCATGATCTTCAGCCGGTCACCATCCCGAACCCGGATGAAGTGCTGGATGATCTCGACTTGTCGCAGCGTCCGATCCGCCGACGATTCCTGCTCGCTCTCGGCCGCCGTGTCGCGGGCAAGCTCGATCTCGTCATCCGCCAGGGTATATGCGGGCAGCTTGGCGACCAGCTCTTCGTCGTATCCGTCAGCAATAAGCTGCTGCGCTCTCGGACGCGACCGCATAGCGCAATAGGTGGTCTCTGACAGATCCACCGTATCGCGTGCGACGGTGAAATCTTCCGGCGGAACAGCCTTGGCTTTGGCGCACCCACCACCCACACGACGGCGCAGGCTGACCTTGATGCTGGCCTCATCCATCTGAGGCTCAGCGGACAGGATTTCAAACGAGGGGTCGCCCTGAAGTGCAGAGAAGGTCACCGGATCAACGTCCAGTTCCTCTTCCTCGTATTTGTAGTCCTCCCACCACCACGTGACGACACCCGTTTTGGACTGAAGGGCGTCCTTGAACATGGTGTAAAGCACCATGAAGCCGGGGTTTTCCTCGAAGAAGACGTGACGAATGAAGTCCGTCTCCTGCGCCGCCGCGTCTTCGTCTTCCTCTCCCACGGGTCGGAACGTGACAACGTCCTCGCCACCCGTGAAAATCTCGATCAGATCAGGCAAGACGGTTTCGATAGCGTCGTTGACATCCGTCGATACCGACCGGGAGCGGTTCGGCAGAGCCGGAACATCGTCCATCTGCCCTTTGGAGTATTTGAGGGCCTGCTCACGGTCAGCGACGAGCGTATCGTCGTATTCCATGCCAATGGACGCCTGGCGCTCCTCGCGCACAAGCTTCAGGAGCTGTTGGTCTTCCAATCAAGCCCTCCTAGACGGCTCCGAAACTCGGGATTTCCAGCTTTTGGGGCCGGGGCTTCTTGATCGCGTGACGCAGCATCATCAGGCCGTAGCGAGAGGCCGAGATGGCGTCGTCGCGCTCCTTGACGATCAGCCCGTCCTTGCGGTGATAGAGCCGGAACTCGTCAAACCACTCGCCACAAGTCGAGAAGACCTTCCACCGCCCGGTCAGCATCCGGTCGAGCATGTCGGTAACGCCAGCCTCGACCGAAGCCGACCCATCCTCAAACGTCGCCCTTTCGGGCAGCATCTTCAGTCCCTGCTTCTCATACAGGGCCGCCAGCGGTTCGCCCGCCGACTTCTCGTGGTTCAGGCCGTCATGCGGCCACGCTATCGGAAGCCAATCCCCCCAGGGCTTTATTGCCGCCGCGTGGATGATTGGCGTCGCCTCGCGCTGGCGATAGACCTTGGTAACGTAAACAACGTCCGCGTCCCGATCCCACGCCAGATTGCACGCTGCAAACGGGTGGTCCCATCCGAAGTCCACACCCACGATCTGGGGCCAGTGTTCCGGAATGCGGATCGGCTCACAGGTGATCTGTTCCTCTGCCACCGGGAAAACCCGGCCGGATCCCATGATCGGAATGCCCTTCGCCCGCGCCTCGCGTTCATGCGCCGGATAGGCCGCGACGATCTTCTCTCGCTGTTCGGGCGTGTAGTGTTCCGCGTCGTCAATCGTCATCTGGATGACGGCGCGGTCCCTGGCCCCGATGTCATCCGGCTCGGGCTTCAGGAAGCGCATCACCACGTCTGACATGCCCTTCAGCGGCGTGAAGGTGACGATGACAGGACCGAAGGTCGAGTTGGTCCGCGTCAGGGCTTCCGAGTAAAGGTCGAGCGGCGGCTCTTCATCGCACCAGACGCCATCAACCGTGTTCGCCTGCCACTTGGTGCGGCCTTGGTCATAGCTCTTCAGCAGGACCGTGGAGTTGCCGCCCGTCTTGTGTTTGACGAGGATCGTCGCCACCGCATCCGGAACACCGGGCCGGGACGCAGTATCAACGATGCAGTCGCCGGGGATGAAACCGGTTCCCCACTCACTCTGATCGCTTGGCGGACCAAGCAAGAGGCGCTGCACACCATCTCGCGTCAGCTCGCCCGACTCCGACCCGCAAATCCAAACTGTCGGCTTGTCAAACCGCCGCCCCGCCCACCACTCCGGATATTGGCCGGTCAGGTGCATCGAAACTTCCGCAGCGCCAGCCAGTGTCTTGCCGAGCTGGTTGCCCGCCATGAACAGGCGCTCACGTTCTGGAGCGGCGTGGAACTCCCGCTGCTTCGTGTAGGGCCGGTAAAACCGGAGCCGATTAGTGCGCTGTCGCCGCGCGATCTCCTTCGCCAGCGCCATCCTCTCCCGCAGCAGCAAGGAAAGGTCGGATGATGCTGTCGAGGTCTCTGAGGCGGACGATAAGCTCGTCGTCACTCAGCGCGTCCATCTCGTTGACGTTGACATTCAGCTCCTTCGGCAGGATCGACGCGATGACCTTCAGGTATTGGTCAGGCTTCTCGATCCGCACCTTCTGGATCACCTCGACTCCGTGCTCTTGGAAGTCGTTGTGCATCGCCTCTAGGAAGGCTTCACCGAGCTTGTTGCGAGAGCCCTTCGGCCTACCCGGATTTCCGGGTTTGAACTGATGCTCGACCGGGGGAGTCGGTTTGCGTTTCTCCCCCCTATTTTCGGGCAGGCTCATCAGGCCAGGTAGCGCCAGTGAATGACCACGCGACCGCGCACGTCGGCAGACGCATCACCGCCAGCAGCCCAGCCATCCGCCACGTTCAAAAAGATGGCGTGGCTGTCGGCGTCGGCGATCACAAGCTGCGTCCCAACCGTCGCCGTGCTCGCCGTGCCGTTGCAGTTGGTCATGGTTTGACCGGTCAGGACGTTCTCGAAGGCCGCCGTTCCACTCAGGAGCGCGACAGCACCCGAGGCGATGGTCGTGCCCAGCCCAATGTCGGGCGTGTCGGCCTGAATGGCAGCGGCACCGTCAATGGCAACCGAAATGCGCGAGGCCTCGATCACTGCGCCGCCAGCGGGCAGGGTGTAGAGCAGCTTGCCGACCGCGAGGTTGGCCCCGCCAGCGATTGCCGGGAACGTGGTCTGGATGTCCAGCACAGTGACGTGCTGATACTTGTCGCCGAACTCGGTCGCGATGACGCCAGAGGCGGCCGTCCCGACATTGCCCTGAAGGAAGTCGTTGTTACGAGCCATCTGGCCCTCCGTTGTGAAAGGTTGCGGGACTACTTGGCCCCGGCGAGACGGTAGAGACCGTCAGCGATGTGGATGATGGCTTTCCAGACGTGGGTCATGATTGCCTCGGCTTGTGGAACCCGATCACCGGACCGGGCGAATGACGCAGGGCGCGGAATGCGGCCTTGCTGACCGAGCGGGGCTTGTGGACTTCGTCCTGGCCTAGATCCCAGTGGGAACCGACATCAAACCATGGGAGCCATTCGTCGTCCCAGTCGTCGCAGGATCGCTTGACCGTGGACCGACGCAGCTTCATCGCGCCTCGCTTGGATTGTCGGATTGTGCCGCTTCCCGGCTCTAGCCCCTTGCCGCAGCTCTGGGACGTAGGGGGATGCGGATACGACAAAGGCCCCGGCGCGGATGCTGGGGCCTTTGTCAGCGGACGCGCGAAGCGCCGTATCCGTTTTGTGCCATTCCCGGTGCGTCGGGTCAAGCCGTCAACTTCCGCTCAATCGCATCGTTCGCGGCAAGGGCCGTGGCCCGGCGTTCCCGCATCTCGGCGGCGGCCTTGATGGCGACGGTTCGGGCGTTGAGCAGGTTGGCCCCCAGATACCGGATGGCGGCCGCTTGGCATTCGTCCCGGGTCTCTCCGGTGTGGTTCTGGACGGTGATCCGCCAGCGGGTGACCGAGGCCGCGCCCTCTTGCATCAAGGCGTTCAGCAGGGCCTTGTCGCGGCTTCCGAGGCGTCGAAGAGTCAGATCCACCACTTCAGACGCATCAACCATGCGCTGGGTGACGTTCTGGCCCGGAGCTCCCTCGGTGCTGGCGCGGATGTAGTCCGGCCGCCGCTCGGGTGTCTCAGCCCCAAGGGCGACGTGAACGTCCTGCTGATACCCACGAAAGGCGTCGTGTTCGGCCTCGCCAAGCGCCCCACGGGACAAAAGCAGGGAGAACACATCCACCCGGACAGCTCGGGCGATCTTGCCGGTCTGGGCGTCCATGGTGACCGATACGCCCTGGGCCTCCAGACGTTGGGCCTCGGCCTTGGCTTCCCGGCGTTCTGCGGCGCGGCGGGCGATGTCTTCCGGTGACGACGGCTTGGACTTCTTGCGGCGGGTCATGCGGCGGTGTCCTGCAAAGCTGCTTCGTTGTTGTTTGCATGAGGCGGAAAGTTAAGGGTGGCAAACTCGCCAAAGGCTTCCTTTGCCGCCGCGTCATACGCTCTTGCCGCATCAGCCGGGTCCTCAAACATCCCAAGACTGCGACGCCTCCCGTTTATGCTAATGCGCGCAGCCCAAAGCCGCTTGTCGCTGTAAACACCACGAAACCCTGATTTGGGAGGGTCTCTTCGCGTGTTCGCGCTGTTTTGCGACCGATTGCAAAAGCGAAGATTGGCGCGTCGGTTGTCTAATCCATTTCCATTGATGTGATCGACTTCTTGGCCCTTTTCCGCGCCGAGTATAAGCCGATGCATGAACACTGTTCGGCGATCAAATTGAGCCTGGGCATACCAAGCTGTCTTTCCCTCAACTTGTCGAACAGCGGGCTTGGCCTGCCAACGACGATGGGCGACAAGATCATAGTCCTCGTCATCCACGATTGCGCTTAGGCCGCGCGTGATCTCGATAACCTTCATTATGCGGCTTCTCCGGTCTGGCGGGGGAGGTCGTTGGCGGGGCGGTCTCCCCACTCGGGACGCCATTCGCCGGTTTTCGAGAAGTGGGCGAGGCGGCCGGCGAGAACTTGGGGGGCGACGGGCTGGGCGGGGCGCTGCCGCTGAGTGTCCGGCTGGCAGCTCTCCCATCGGCGGTCCTTCAGCCAAAGGTGAAGTCCTGGACCGCCCGTTCTGCCGACGTCAGGATCCGTGCGGACGTAGAGCCTGACGGCGCTGGCGATCACGTCGGGCTGCTCGATCGTGATGGCTCGCCGCCACTCTCGCCACGCCACGGCCTTGCTTTTGGCCCGCTTCCGCATTTCGGGAGTGCTGGCGTCCCACGCGTCGTTGAAGTGCGCGTCAGCCTTCCATGGCTCGGCGGGCCTTCGGTCCGCAGGAAGCGTAGCTTCCCTATCTTTCCTCTGGCTTCTGGCTTCTGGCTCTTGGGTCTTAAGGCGGGGGTTATCCGGGGGGTTATCCGGCCCCGCTTTTCCCTCGCCTTTTCCTAGGCTTGGGTTTCCACCCATCTTGCCGTTTTTCCGCGCTATTGCGGCGCGCTTGGCATCGTTCACCATGCGGCGCGAGAAGATGCGGCCGGTGCGGTCGCGTGAGAACACGCCGTTTCGTTCTAGCTCGCCAAGCAGGTCGGCGGCCTCAGATCCCGAACACCCGGTCATGCGAGCGAGTGCGGTTTCATCGAGGCCCCGACCAGCTACCGCGACGTAGCCGATTGGGTCGTGCGCTGACGCGATGCAGAGCATACGCATCCAGAGCCCCTGCGCCGCGAGGGAGCAGAGGCGAAGGGCCGGATCAGATTCCCAATCCGACCAATAGAACTTGGTCCAAGTCGTTCCGCTCATAGCAGGTTGACCCAGCCAACGCGGGCACCCTTGCGAGTGTTACACTGAGGGCAGAGAAGCTGAAGGTTCTCTTCAACATCAGCCCCGCCGCGAGCGCGCGGGATAATGTGGTCAACATGAAACTCGCCCTGGAAGTAATGGCGAGGGTCCGTCTCTTCCTCGTGGGTGCTCTGCTGTCTGAGACAGCCTGGGCAACGCACTACGTCGATGGCCTTCATCTGATCCGAGGTCAGTTTCGGCCGCTTTCGATCGTGGTGACTGTCTTCGGACAATGGCAGCTTGACGATGACGCAGTCCCAGTCGTCCGCGTGGCGAAACTGCTCTTCGGGCCACCAAATCAGTCCCAGAGAGCGAAGGGTGGCCAAGGCGTCGAGCACGTCCCTCTTGGGGGCGTGGCAGAACGCGACCAGTTCGTCGATGTTGACCTCGGCGTAGCCGTCAATGTGGCTCTCGGCGACGAGGTGCAACCAGACCAGCTTGGACACCGGGCTCCCGGTGCGAATCCGGCGCGCATAGGCCAGAGCTTGAAATGGCATTAGGCGGCCCTCCTGTCGGCTTCCGGCGCGTCCCAGATCGCGTTGCAGGCCGTGTCAATCTTGGCCTTCAGGGTGCATGTCGGGCCGCTGCGGTTCTTGGGCACAATGAGCTCAAGCTCATACTTCTCGAGAAAGGCCCGGTCCTGATCCTCTTGGGAGGGCGACCGCTCGAGGTAGTAGGCGTCCCGGTAGAGGAGGCAGACAAGGTCCGCGATCTGCTCAATCGAGCCGGACCAGTTCAGGTCACCCATGGTCGGGCGCTTGTCGTTCCGGGCCTCCGGCCCCCGGTTGATCTGGGCAGCGGCAATGATCGGCGCGCCGATCAGCTTGGCGGCGGATTTCAGTCGATCAACAGTGTCGGCCACTTCGGCGGCCTTGCTGTCGCGGCTGATCCGAGAGGACACCAGCCCCAGGTGATCAATGACAATGGCCCCGGGTTCTACCCCGGCCCGTTCCCATGCCCGGACTTGCCGGCGCGACTGGTTGATGATGTCGTCCAGAGACAGGCCGCCCTTGTCCACGACGGACATCGGCAGACTGGCCAGCTTGCGGGCGGCGGCGTTGGCGCGCTCCCGCTGCTCCCGGGTGCCCGTGCCCCGCAGGAGCTGGGCAAACTCCACGTTGCCCCCGTCGTTGCGATAGGGGACCAGATCGGGGTCATAGGCGATGCTGGCGATCAGGCGGGCTTGAACCTCCCGGCGCGGCATCTCGAGCGAGAACATCAGGACGCCCCGGCCCTGCTCTGCGATGGCCTGGGGGATGACGGTCTGGAAGATCGACTTCCCCATCGAAGTCCGGCCCCCGACAATCCAGACCGCGTCGCGCTGGATGCCTCCGGTGATCCGGTCCAGACAGTCCAGCCCAACCGACACGCCATTGAACCGGCCCTCTCGAGCGGCCTCGAGGTATTCGATGGCGTCCAGACCAACAGGGGTGGCGGGGGCCGCGTCATGGCGGGCAATGTCGGCCGCGCCGCGCTCGAGGTCCGACAACAGGTCGGCGGCCGGAACGTCGATCATCCCCGCTTTGGCCGATGCCTGGTCCGTCAGGGCCTTTAACGCCCGCCGCATGGCCCGATCCGCCACGGTCTCGATATGGGCGTCCAGCGACCAAAGGACCGCCTTGTCGGCCATGTCCAGCAGATAGCGGATGCCGCCCATGGCGTCGAAGGTCGGCCCGGCGATGCGCTGGGCAACGAGGGCCGGGTCAAACAGCAGGCCTTGTGACCGGGCGCGCTCCAGTTCTTCCCAGATCAGGGCGTGCAAGGGCTCACTGAAGGCCTCCGGGCGCAGGCGCTCAAATGCCGCATCGTTCTCGGGGAAGGAAAAGGCGCATCCGATGACGGCCTGTTCTGACTCGAGCGCCTTCATGCCGCCTCGCTGTCGTTGGCGGGGTTGGCCAGTTTGGAGAACGCCTGTTCCGCCCGCGCCCTTGCGCCCTTGGCGATGATGGGCTGGACGGCCTTGGACGCGATGATGGAAGACGCCAGAGCGGCGTCGGTTTGTTCTGTCAGCGCGGCGCGGATGGCGTCCAGAGCTCCTTCGCAATGACGGACGCGGTCGGTCTCTGCCACGGCCTTGATGGCGGCCCGGGTGGAGAGATAGCCCCTCAGGGTCACCTTTGCGTCACGGGCCTTTTCAGCACCGGAGCGGCGGTCCTTGTCGATCCTGGAGATGATAGGATCAGCGGGGTCGCGTCTCATGCGGCCACGTCCCAGAGGTGATCGTCATTCGACGGTGTGCGGCGCGGCGCGGCGGCGACACTGCGGTCCTGATGGACGATGGGGGCGCGGACGAAGGTCCGGCTCACCGCCCGCATCCCATGGCCGGCGCAATAGGACTGACGGACGCCCGAGGCCCCATCGGGGATGGGCTTGCCGCAGCAGAGCTGATCCGCCCCGGTCGCCTCGCCAACGGGCCAAGCGCACTGGCCAAACGTGCGACGATCCAGCATCCGCACGGCTTCCGGTCCCGGTTCGTCGGTCGCGGCGGCGAGGATGGCGAGGCCCGCTTCCGTGGCGGCTTGGCGTTCGACGTCCGAGACCTTGGCCTTCTTCTGCCACGCGCTGTCAGCGGCCGACTTGGGGTTGGTCCACACCAGAGCGAGGGCCTTGATGCGGTCCCTGACGCGGCTGTCCGACATACCCAGGCGACGGGCGGCGTTCGTCCGGCTGATGCCTTCCCCCGCCATCTGGCGCAGTTGTGCGTCCTGTTCCGGCGTGAAAGGCGGCGGCAGGGTTCTCAGCCCGTGGACCGTGCGGATGGATCGGGTCGCGCTCGTCCGGCTCTGGTCGGTCAGACCGGCCCGGTAAACGACGCCCATAACCGCGCCGCGCGACTTGCGAATGATCTTGGCGATCTCGCCGGACGACAGGCCCCGCTTCCACAGTTCGCAGATTCGGTCCCGTTCGGGGTGCGAGGCTTGAACGAGCCGGGCCGGAAGCCCGAGACGGACGCGCCAGTCATAGACCGTCGCCTTTGAAATCCCGAACCGGTCGGCGAGGTCTTCGATGGTCATCTGGCCCTCGTGCCAGAAGGCGGAAAACTGAGCGTCGCTCTCCGGTGTGAATGCGGCCTTGCTCATTTCGCCCTCGCCAGAGCGGCATGGACGACGGCCCGGCGATTGGCCCGGATGCGTCCGATGGATTGTGTGGAAACGGCGTTGCGCTCGGCACGCTTGGACGCGGCCATGAAGCGGCTGTAACGCCATGAAGAGAGGAGGCGGGCGATCACCCCACCACCTCCAGCTTGGGCCGGGCGGCCATGACGGCGTCGTAGTGAGCTTGGGCCGCGTCCAGAGCCTCACGGGCCTTGGTGGCGACGGACTTGTGTTCGGTCAGGTCGATCAGGCCATCGGATTGAGCGTCATGAAGCGCGGACAGGGAGACCGAGGCCGCTGCGCACGCCCTGACGCCGGTCGAGAGCGCATCGGCCCGTTGCTCGCCTTCCACACGCCGGGCCAGCGCCCCGGTCACGACCGCCTGACCGCAGACGGCCTCCAGCTTCACCACCTGCAGGATGGTCGGAAGGTCCGGCCATGAGGTGCCGATCAGTTGCCCGACACGCTGGCGGGATATGCCGAGGAAGGCCGCCGCCGCGTCCTGTGTGCCGATGGCGTCCACAAGCTGGGCGAACAGGGCTTTGAGTTCCGAGGGGTCAAGGGGTTGCATGATGGTCCCGTGGGGCAAGGTGACGCGCTCCCCGTCTCAGGCGAGAGAGGGCGCAGTGGGAGTGACGGAATGGGTATCGTTGGCGGGGTAAGGGTATGGAGCGGGCTGACCGCCACCGGGGCTCTGCGCGAGGTAGAGCTTCTCTACGGCCTCAAGCTGGGCAATGATCCCCTTGATGACCGGGATTTCAGGCTCGATGCGTCGGCACAGTTCCGCCAGGGTCTCCCGAACGTCGTCAACGTCATCGGGCCGCCCCGTCTCCAGCTTGTCGTTCAAAATCGACAGGAGGCGACAGACGGCGATGTAGTCGGTCAGCTTATCAACGGTCAGCATCGGAACCTCCGGTGAAAGGGTTCGTCCCGGCTCGACGGCTCAGGGGGGCTCGCAACATCGAGCCGGGACCAGCAGCGCGGGGAGGGGTGTCGCGCTGCATCGGTTACGCGGCCTCTTGGGAGGCTGCGGTGTCGTTGGCGGGGAGGGTCGCGATGCGCCGGTCCAACTCGTGACGCACCTTGCGGAACGTCGGCATTCGCGGCTCGACGCCAACATTGCGCCAGCGCCACCACGTCGTCGGATTGACGTCGGCAGCGGCCAGCACCTCCGCCATCTTGACCCCGTGGGCCTCGGCGTCGGCTTCGAGTTCGATCACTTCGGGGGCGACGTGTTTCATGACGCGGATATTGTGCAGGAATGCACGATACGTCAATGCCGAAATGCAACAAGCGGCCTGCGTTCGCTTGTGCACAATCGCGCCATGGCCGAGATCGCCGACGAAGCCCGCGCTTTTCTCACCCGCGCCCTGAAGGCGTCAGGGTTAAAACCCCATGCCCTGGCTAAGAAAGCGGGCGTGGCACCTACTACGATCACGCGCCCGTTGAACGACCCGTCGTTCAAGTTCACGTCAAAGCCTGCGACGCTCCGGAAAATCGCTGAGGCGGCCGGACTGGATCTTCCAGAGGGCTTGGCGGTCGGGCCGGTGTTTGCGCCGCTGCCGACCCAGCTACCGTTGCTCGGTCCTATTCAGGCGGGAGCTTTCCTGCAGGTGGACGACAGCCCGCAAGACGACCCGCCGATGATGCCGGTTCTGTTGGACCCGCGCTATCCCCACGCGCCGCAGTGGGTCCGCGAGGTCCGAGGCGACTCGATGAATGCACGCGGCGTTTATCCGGGCGACTTGGCCCACATCGTCGATTTCATGGCGGCCGGCATCAACCTCAACACCGGCATGGTGGTCGAGGTCACGCGCACGCGGGACGGCGGCGGCCTGCGCGAAATCACCCTGAAAGAGGTCGAGTTGACGCCGAGCGGCGTCGTACTGTGGCCCCGCTCTACGAACCCCAGATGGAAAGACCCCGTCCGCCTCGACGACGAAACGGGGTCTGACATTGAGGTTCAAATCACTGGCCTGTTGCTGGCCAAAATCACGCGGTTTTAGGAAGCCGCAGAAGCCCTCATTTCGGCGGCAAACGAGCACTGCTTCTCATTGGCCACAACCTCTAGGGCGTCATACTCGCCCTTCAGCCGGGCGAGTTCGTCCCGCCGATCGTTGCCGCCAGCCAAGAAGAACAAGGCTGGCCAGAAGATGACTAGACCCACCCCCATCGCCACGGCGTCGTTGTTGGCCTGGCGCCGTTGCTGCCCGGTCACCTCCGCCACACGCCCGCTGATCCGAGTGATCTCAACTCTGATCTGATCGCAGCTCAGGTGCTGATACTGGAGCGGCGAGACGTATGCCGCTTGGATGCGATCCGGCGACGACGCGCACGCTGACAGCGTCACCGCCGCACACGCCACAACTGTAATCAACTTTTTCATTCAACCCTCTCCGATTGCGCAGCTGACGGTAACCTAAAGCCCGAACACAGAAACCGTGCATTTGTGCATTGACATGCGCCGTGCAGGAATGCACAGTCTCCCCATCAAGAACGGGGACACCCCATGCTTTCCACCACACGCATCGCTCCGCTGAACGCGCTCCAGCCTTGGGACGTTCGCACGGACGCCCAACGCCTCCAGGACGCGCAGGACGCCTATCTGGAGGCTGCTCCGCACGAGGCCCCCTACGCCTCGATGCTGGACTTCACGAACAAGGGCTGGGCCCTTGGCGAAGAAGCCTTCCTGACCGTCGATCCTGACGAATGGGATGGGTTCATTGAGGCCGCTGGCGACGAGTGCCGCGATGGCCCGGAAGCCGCGTCCGTCATCATGGCCGCTGCCTATGACGAACTGGCCCGCCGCGTTGCCGCTCGGGACGCCTATCCGTTCATTGCCGACATGCCGGAGGCCGCGTGATGCCCGGCCTGATCCCCATTGCCGACGTCATGCCCCGCGTCATGGCGCAGATCGCCCCCAACGACCCCGACGTGAAGGCGCTGGCCGATCTGACCGGAGACACGCTGGCCTTCGACATCCTCCGCGACGCCATTGATCGGCTGGAGGACAGCTTCGACGCCCATCCCCGTGACCGGATGGAACCGGAAGCGGCCGATCTGGACCGGCAAGCCCTGTCAGGTCTGCGGATCGAGCTGGAGGCCCTTCGCTGCCGTCTGCCTCTCGCCGCCAAGCGCATGGCCGCACGGCTGGCGAAGGAAGCCGCCGAGAACGACGACGACGACACCGATCCCACACCGCCCGCCGCAGCACTGGAGGCCGCAGCATGACGCGCTCTTACTGGACAAGCTACAGCCGCACCAACCCCGAGCTGGAGGCCACGCGCGCCCGCTGGAACGACCGCTATTGTCGGGCCATCGCACCGCAGCCGGTCGAGACCTCACGCGGCTGGCCCTGGTGGCTGCTGACCTCGGTCCAGCTTGCCGTGTGCGCCGCCCCGGTGGCGTTCCTGATCGCCCTGATCCGCATTGCGGAGGCGATGCAGTGAGCCCGACCGACGCTCTCCTCGCCATCCCCTTCTTCGCCGGTGCGGGCGTCCTGATCGCCCCCGCCCTCTACCGACTGGCCGTCTACTTCCTGACGCCGGTGGACAGGGAAAATCCGTATGACCTGTGAGCAAACGGTCACGATCCCGCTTGGCGGTCGGCTGGCTCCTGTCCCTGCCATGACCGCCTGGAGCGAGTGGGTCGCCCTCCGCAACTCCCCCATCCCTGCATCCCGTGAGCGCGCCGCTGCGATCCGGGCCGAACTGAAGAAGATCGGATACGTCCAATGAGCTTTTCTGAAGATCAGGTCGCCGAGCTGAAGGCCCCTCTTGACCGCGCTCGCGTGAAGACGCGGGAGCAAGGCAAGGGGACGGTCTCCTACATCGAGGCCTATCACGCCGAGAACGAGGCCAACCGCATCTTTGGCTTTGACGCCTGGGATCGGGAAACCACCCTTGACCTGATCGGCGAGCCCCGTCTCGGCAAGGACAAGTATGGCAACGATCAATGGCGCGTTGCTTATCGCGCCAAGGTCCGCATCACCGTTCGCACGCCGACCGGGGGCGTCGTGGTGCGCGAGGGCTGCGGGTTCGGCTCAGGTATCGACCGCGATGTGGATCAGGCCCACGAAAGCGCCCTGAAGGAAGCAGAGAGCGACGCCGAAAAGCGCGCCCTGAAGACCTTCGGCAATCCGTTCGGTCAGGCGCTTTACGACAAGACCCAGGCCAACGTCGCCGACGCGCCAGCCGAAGAAAATGGGGCGGTCGCCGCCGCCAAGGTCGCCATCGGCCTGTGCAAGACCACGGCCGATCTGGACGCTTGGTATGCGTCCAACAAGGCCATGATCGACGGCCTTGACCGTGCCGACATCAAGGCCATTCAGGCCGCGTTTCAGGCGCGTGTCGCGGCGGTGAAGCCCAAGCTCGCCAACCCGTTTGGCGAGGCCGCATGATGTCGGCCGCACACCATATCCCCAACGCCACGCCCTTTGACCTGATCTCGGAGGACGCAGACAGCTTCCTGACCGAGGCCCGCAATTGGGCGGACGGCACGGCTATCGAGACCCAGGCACAGGCCGATGACGTATCTCGCCTGATCGAGCATGGCCGCAAGCTGGCCAAGGCCGCTGACGAGGCCCGCAAGGAAGAGAACCGGCCCCACGACGAGGCCAAGGCCAAGGTGCAGGAGAAATACGCGCCCCTCTTCGCCGATCCGAAAACGAGGACACCCGGTCGCGTGTTCAAGGCGATTGATGCTTTGAAGGCCACGCTGCAACCCTACCTCGCCCGTCTGGACGCGGAAAAGCGCGAGGCCGAACGCAAGGCGCGCGAGGACGCCGAGGCCGCTGCCCGCGAAGCCGCCGAGGCCATGCGTCAGGCTGCGGCGAACGATCTGGACGCCCGTGAGGAAGCCGAGGCCAAGGTCAAGGCAGCGGAAGCCGCAGAGCGCGCCGCCAAACAGGCCGCAGCCGACAAGGCCCATGCCACGGGCGGCGACCGCGCAATGGGTCTCCGCACGGTGTGGAAGGCCACGGTGACCGATCCTCGCGCCGCCGCTGCGCACTACTGGCAGACCAACCCCGACGCCTTTTCCGCCCTGCTGCAAAAGCTGGCGGACGACGACGTGCGCGCCGGAAAGCGGTCGGGCGTCCCCGGTGTCGAGTTTATCGAAACGAGGGTGCTGTGAGCGACCGCCACACCATCCGCCTGACGCCCGGCGTACGCGCCCAGGCACACCAATGGCTCGACCGCGCCCTGTCGTTCTGGCAACCCGGCTCGCCGTGGGTGATGGAGTTGCGCCCCGCCAAGCGGACGGACGCCCAGAACGCCGCCCTGTGGTCTTTGCTAGGCCAGATCGTGAAGGCCCGCCCGGTCCACAACGGCGTCCATATGGATGCGGAGACCTACAAGGCGCTGTTCATGCACGCCCTTGGCCGGGAGGTCCGGTTCGTCCCCACGCTGGACGGGTCGTCCATGCTCCCCCTTGGCCTCCGGTCGTCCAAGCTGACCAAGGCCGAGTTCTCGGATCTGATCGAGCTGATCCTTGCATGGTGCGCGGCTAACGACGTTGCCGTCCAGCACTTCGACGCCGCCAACGATGACGAGCGGAAGGCTGCAGCATGATCGCGCGCAACGCCGAAGACCGTCTGATCCTCGCCCGGGCCGCACTGATCAAGGCCGAGGAAAGCCGCGCCCGGAAGGCCAAGCTGCGGGCAGAGCGCAAGGCCCGTGGAACCGTGGACCGCGGCCGGGAGCGTGACACCGGGTTCCTCGCCTATCTGCGCCGCCAGCCCTGCGAGGCCGCGGCCCTTGGCGGATGCTCTGGCCCCATCCAGGCGGCCCATATCCGCTACAGCGACGCGGCGGCTGGATCGGTCAACCCCGGCATGGGGCGCAAGAACCACGATAAACACGCCAACCCGTTGTGCGAGGCCCATCACCTCCACGACCAGCACCGTATGGCCGAACGGGCCTTCTGGAACCGGCTCGGCAAGGATGCCTACGAGACGGCGGCCCGGCACTACGCGGCCTATCAGGCAGGCTTCTCCCCTTCCCGCGATGTGATGGGGGACAGGTCGTGAGCGACTTCGAGCCCATGGACCCGGACGAAGTTCTGGCCATGCCGAAGACAAAGCGCGCGTCGGCCATGATCCGTCTGGCACGGGTTGAGGGCGGCTGGACATGGGCCGTGGACTGCCACCGGCACCACGGGGACATGCTGGGCCTTGGCGAGCCGTTGGGACGTTGGCCGGCACCGTCCCGCATCACCCCGACCCGTCAGGAAGCGATCGACGCCGGTATCGCCCGCATCCGCCGCGCCATCGACGAGCCCGACATCAACGCATGGCTGGAGAGCCTGTCGAGCGCCCAGCCGGATCTGTTTGGAGAAGCCGCATGACCCAGGAAACCGAAATGACTTCTAAAATAATCCCTGAACGCTTTGAGCGTTTGCCTGAAATCGTCCTGAAGGCTGGAGGCAGCAAAGAAAACGACCGCGCGATGTGCGTCATGGAGGCGGTCTCCTACGTCGCTGGCGAGCCGTGGTCGGATCATCCGGCCTGCACATGCCCTGTCATCACCGCCTTCATGGTGTCATGGAACGACGCGCTACCGAACGACGCGGAGCGAGTCCGGCTGCTAACGCCGTTGATCCCGCACCTGATAGGAACACGCGGGTCCAAGGCCCTTGAATCCCGCCGGGCGACGATGGCCGCCGATTGGTATGTCCGCACTCAAACGCCCGCGTGGCTTCGGCTTGCTGGCCTGACAAAACAAGCCGACGCGCTGGCCGACTTTCCAGAAATCACGTCGTTTGAGAACACGCCTTCGTTGATGCCGGTGCTTAACGGCGTCCGCAGAAACGCAAGCGCGGCGGAGAGCGCGGCGTGGAGCGCGGCGAGGAGCGCGGCGAGGAGCGCGGCGTGGAGCGCGGCGTGGAGCGCGGCGTTGAGCGCGGCGTGGAGCGCGGCGTGGAGCGCGGCGAGGAGCG
>VYKZ01000084.1_pt1 | contig 21980 bp, 21 predicted proteins | sample 5114421 | NCBI WGS metagenome assembly VYKZ01 (sample SAMN12291788, study PRJNA351875) | freshwater metagenome | isolation source: freshwater lake | place: USA: Michigan, Gull Lake | collected 2013-08-08 | reverse complement strand
GCGATATGCTGCAACAGGCCCGCCGTCTGGACCTCTGCCCAGACAGATTCCGGCTTGAGCGCGATACGTGTCGAACGGGAAACCTTCATGCCGCAACGCTCCCCAACTCACGCCGTGCCTGCCGGACAATCTGGATGCCGCCGCTGATCCCGAGCAGCGCCAGGATCGCTGCAACAATAAGGTCGGGCCGGGCCGTCCCGGTGCCGAACACGCCAAGTGCTGCCGCCATCACGGCGATATTGCCGATCGCGTCATTGCGCGAGCAGATCCAGACCGAGCGCATATTCGCGTCTCCGGTGCGGAAGCGATAGAGCATGATGGCGACACCGGCGTTGGCCGCGAGCGCGAGCGCACCGATGATCCCCATCAATTCAGGCTCGGGTGCAGCGCCGCCGAGCGCCGCCAGAACCGCCGTGATCATCACCCAGCCACCCAGACCGATGAGGGTAAGACCCTTGGCAAGGGCAGCCCGCGCGCGCCATGCCAGCGCCATCCCGGCAACCAGCAGGCTGATCGCGTAATTGGCAGCATCACCGAGAAAATCGAGTGCGTCCGCCTGCAGCGCGCGGCTGTCAGCAGCGGCACCTGCCGCCATCTCGACAGCGAACATGCCGGCGTTGACGCCGAGCGCGATCCACAAAGCCCTGCGCCAGGAGTCGGCACTCTATCTACACCCTGTAGCAACTACAGGGTCAAGCCCGGAGGAGTGGCAATGAAAATTGGCGAGCTCGCGAGCGCCACGGCGACCAAGGTCGAGACCGTGCGCTATTATGAAAAGATCGGGCTGCTGCCGCCACCGGCACGGACAAGTGCCAATTACCGTGCCTATGGCAATGACCATCTGGCACGCCTGTCGTTCATCCGCCGCGCCCGCGATCTCGGTTTCACGCTCGAAGCAGTGCGCGAACTGCTCACGCTGTCCGATGACAAGGACCAATCCTGCGATGCTGTTGACGGGATTGCGCGCGTCCACCTCACCGAAATCGACCGCAAGATCGCCGATCTGAGAGCGCTGCGCGGCGAGCTTGACCGGGTCATTGGGTCCTGCCGTCACGGGACGGTGGCCGATTGCAAGATCATAGAAACCCTGGCCCCGCGCGGAAAGGACACAGCTTGATGTATTATCTGCTCATCAAAGCCGTCGCATCTGCCATCATCATCGTGATCGTTTCAGAAACCGCGCGGCGCAATCCCGGTACCGGTGCGCTGATCGCTTCGTTGCCGCTGATTTCAGTGCTGGGTATGATCTGGATTTGGCGCGACACACAAGACGTGGCGGGCCTGGCCGAGCATTCCGCCGCGACATTCTGGTATGTGCTCCCGAGCCTACCGATGTTTCTTGTCATCTCTGCCTTGCTCAAGCGTGGTGTCGGATTCTGGCCCGCGCTAATTGCGGGGTGCATTGTGACAATGGCGCTTTACGCGTCAATGGTCTGGGCAGGCCCAAGATTTGGATTGAAGCTATGACGATGTCTAACCTGCCAACGGCAATCATTTATGCCCTTGCCGCGCTTGCGGAGATCGCGGGCTGCTTCGCCTTTTGGGCATGGCTGCGCCTCGACAAGCCCGTGTGGTGGGTGTTTCCGGGCATGGTTTCCTTAGCCTTATTCGCGTGGCTACTTACGTTCGTTGATACGCCCGTCGCGGGGCGCGCTTACGCAGCCTATGGCGGTGTCTACATCGCCGCTTCGCTGACATGGCTCTGGACGGTGGAAGGTGCACGGCCCGACCGCTGGGATGTCATCGGAGCCACAATTTGCCTCGCCGGGGCCGGGTTGATCCTTTTGGGGCCGGGACGATCAGCGTGATGGGAGCCAATTTCCAGCAATGAGACGCGCCGCAGCCCGATTTAACAGGCACCTAGTAATAACATGCGGTGAACCTTTTTGATAACAAAGCTTCCGTTCCCATAATTGACAAGTCTTGACAGGATCTTTGCCGCGCACACGCTCGAGCGGAAGCGATCCATAAAAAAGGCGGGCGCCCGGTCAGAGACCGGACGCCCGCCCTCATGCTCTGGTCATTCCCTTACGGGCAGCAGCTCATGGCCACATCACAGCAAGCGAGCACGAGATCGCAGCAGGACATGGCCAGCGATGCAACCTGATCCGGCGCAGCGGCAAATGCCGCCGAGCTGGAACCAAGCAGCACCGCTGCGGTTAAAATAGACCTTTTCATGATGGTATCTTCGTTGATATTGAACTGGCTGGATCAGCGGAGCCTTTGAGGAGGAGGCGGGGCCGGCCTTCCATCTGACAAGGGCGGGAACTTGGTTGGAAAAGGCAGATAGGGGAGCGATAAAAGATCGCGGATGTCCATAGACAAAACGCGGCTTTCCGGAAGCCTCTGGAACAAGGCTAGGAAATAGCTGTGACACCATTGGCTTTCGTTATCTGTGCAATTGCTGCAGCCGCTGCTGCGGTCGACCACGAAAGCTATTGGGGCGCCGCCATTCACCACGTAAGTTGCCTCAAGCGGGAGCATGGCAACCAAAAAGACCGTCCGTCTCGCTCCTGAAGGCGCTTTCACAATAAATGCCAGTCATCCAACATGCCTCTCGACATATCGCGAGCTGAGCAGCCGCCTAAACTTGGTAGCAACTACAGAGTCCATAGGCTGCTATCCGCAAGTGTCGCACCCGCTCCCCTCCTGGATTGGCGGGCATTTTACCGTTCCATATGAGCAAAAGACGCAGCAATCGCCTGCCAGTGGACGCAGCAGCTTTTGGCAACCGGTGCAGTCGTAGAAGAACCAGCAAGCGTCCGTCGGCATGGTTTCGACCTTCTGTGTGCCGCATTCGGGGCAGGTCAGCATGGATTGGAGGACTATGGCTGGATCAGACATAGACGATGCCTGCAACTAGCAAAACCGTCCCCGCCACTAAACCTGCGGCGAGAGCAATTCTCAACCAACGCGGCGAGCTTGCTGCGACACCGCCGCACCGGACGGCATTTTGGTGGGTGCGCCAGAGCATGAAGGCCGAAATCAGCAAGGAAAGGGCGCTGACCGCGATCCAAATATCACGCTGAGGCGCGGTGACGGAAGCGATCCCGGCTAGCCAGGCGGTTCCGATGCCGGCCGCCGCGAGCATTATTGGCAGAGCGCAACAGGCCGCTACGCCGAACGCTGCGCCGATGCCGCTCAACGTGAGCAGCGTTGCACCGCTGAGTTTGGCGGTGTCGAATTGGGGGCTAGGTTGGTCGGGCATGTCAATATCCTTGTCGAATCATAACCTACCATATACCGTCTGTAGCCACTACAGACTCAAGCGTTTTTTGAAGGCAGACATTGACCCGGCAAGTATTTGCAATTGGCCCGCTTTCGCAGCAGTGCGGATGCAACATTGAAACGATACGGTATTATGAGCGGATCGGACTCATCCCGCTTGCCGAGCGGCGCGGGCGTTATCGCTATTACACCTACGAGGATGCCGAGCGCCTGCGCTTCATCAAGCGCGCTCGCGCGCTGGGATTTGCGATTGAGGAAATTCGCGATCTGCTCAGGCTGACGAAATCCGGATCGGATGATGGCGTTGATGCCTGTGCTGACGCCAAGGCAATTGCGCTGTCGAATCTTAACAATGTGAAAGCACGGCTCGACGACCTCAAGCGAATGGAGGCAGTTCTCACCGACACAATCAGTGCTTGCGACCGGGATATATTCCAGGGGTGCCCGATCCTTGCGACGCTCAGCGGAACATACAAAACCGGCGAACATGGCCAATTAACACCTAAGTCCATGTAAGGACAAGTAATTGCGAGGGTTGGATTCTGAGCTGTAACCTTCGGGAACGGTAATGCGAATTGACAATTGTCATCCACCCGGCCATTTTAGGTATCAAATGAAAATGCTGTTACGCCATCTCTTGCTGCTTGGGGCCATTCTTGGCCTCTTGTGGCAGGGCGTGGCCTATGCGTCGCCGCCTTGCGCTGAAATGCAGCAGGAGCAGAGCGTCGCCGCCTCGGCGATGGCCGGTATGGCGGACTGCATGGAAGCCGGAAAGCAATCGCGCGACAATGCGCCGCCCTGCAAGGATATGAAGGCTGGCTGCTTTGCGATGGTCGGCTGCACGTCACTGGTGGGGCTTGGCACATTGCCAATTGCCGTTGATGCGCCGGTCAGTGCCACGTCTTCCTTTGACTTGGCTGCAAGCCCGGTCCTGATCGGGCGCAACGAAGCTCCCATACCCGATCCCCCCTCTATCCTTGGCTGAACCAACAGGCGTCCGGCAGCTTTGATGCTGCTGCGGGCGCAAAATTGATTCAACCAAGGATATTCAACATGAAAATTTTACTGACAATCGCTGCAACACTCGCGGCATTCACCTCCGTATCGGCTCAAGCGGCAAATGATCGCGGCGCCGGCCACTATGAATGGCAATCACGCCCGACTCCGGGTCCGAACAAGTCGAACCTGCCATCGCGCGTTCGGGTCTGGGTCAAGGATGACCAGACCAAGATGGCCAATTGCGATTGCGACATGATGAAGGTCGCTGCAGCCGATTGCATGATGATGCCCGGCAAGGGTTCTTCTCCCTCCAAAGGCTGACGGATTACGTCCCGGTCTGCGCTTCGAGCGTGGGTCGGGGCGGTCCCGTTCGGCTCTCACGGTAAAAGGGGGATATTTCATGCGCAAGTTTATTGGCGCGGCGTTGCTTTTGTTGCCTGCAACGCTTCATGCCGAACCACTGACGTTCGACGCTGCGCTTCAGCGCGCGCAAAGCGAGGCTCCGAGTCTGAAAGGGCGTGAGGCAAGCGTTACCGCCGCGCAGTCTGCCGCGATTGCGGCTGACCGGCTGCCCGATCCGACGCTGGACATCGGTATTCGTGACTTTCCAGTAACGGGACCAGATGCCGGACGCTTCAATCGCGACGATTTCACAATGACGACGATTGGCGTGAGCCAGCAATTTATCAATCCTGCCAAACGCCATGCACGCGCCGCGCGGGCGGGTGCTGATATTGGCATCGCCGAAGCCGGGGTTAAGGTGGAGGCGCGGAACATCCGTTTGGAAACTGCGCTCGCTTGGGTCGATCTCTATTACGGAGAGCGGCAACTGAACGAACTCAAATTGCTCGACGAAAGTCTCAGTGATCTCCAATCGACGGTGACCGCGCGGCTTACCTCGGGCAGTGCGCGGCCTTCTCAATCCCTCGAACCCGACCAATTGCGCGCTCAAGTGAATGATCGCCGCAGTGCATTGATGGCAGAGATTGCAAAGGCACGGGCAAGGCTGTCACGCTATACCGGTGATCCCGACCCATCGGTCGCTGGAGCGCCGCCCGAACTGACAATCAACCGCAGCGCGTTGTTCTCAAGCATAAGCGATCTGCCAAGTCTGCGCGCGCTTGACGCCCAATCTGCCGCGATGGATGCCGAAACGCGGCTCGCCCGCGCCGACAAGACGCCTGATTGGAAGGTCAGCGCAACTTACGGTCGCCGTGAACCCAACTACGGTGATCTGTTCTCGGTCGGTGTCTCGATTGACCTGCCGCTGTTCGGGCGCAAGCGCCAAGACCCCAAAATTGCGGCTCGGGCAAGCGAAGCCGAACGCGCGCGGTTCGACCGGTTGGCTGGCGAACGCGAAGCGATTGCGGCGCTGGAAGGCGATCTGGCCGAACACGCGATGCACCATGCGCGTATGGAAAATGCGCGTGACAATCTGGTGCCGCTTGCCCGGAAGCGGGCAAAGCTCGATTTTGACAGCTACGGTGCTGGCACCGTCGATCTGGGAACGGCGTTGCTGGCAACACTCACGGTTGCCGAGGCCGAAGTCGATTTACTCGTCCGCGAGGCCGAAGTTGCCCGCGACGCTATTCGTATCAACTTAACTTATGCGGGAGATCGGCCATGACCGACACGACACACGCAGCGCGGTGGCGTGCTGGAATACTGGCTGCGACTTTGATTGCAGGTAGTGGAGGATATTATTTGGGCCAGCGCGGGGAGGCTCCCGCTGCGCCTGCTAAAAGCGCAGATGGCTGCGAGGCTCTTTATTACTACGATCCGATGTTTCCGCAGCAAAAATTCGACAAGCCCGGAAAATCGCCGTTCATGGATATGGAGCTTGAACCCAAATGTGCAGATGGCGGCGGCGCAGCTTCGGGGGCGGCGCAGGGCGTTAGCATTGACCCGTCTGCCATGCAGAATCTGGGTATCCGTATTGTTCCCGCACAAATGGGAAGTCTTGCCGCTACCCTCAACGTCTCCGGCAACGTTGATTTCAACCAACGCGATGTAGCGATCATTCAGGCGCGCTCGGGCGGTTTCGTGTCTCGCGTCTATGCTCGCGCGCCCGGAGACGTGGTGCGTGCAGGCGCGCCGATTGCCGATGTGCAATTGCCCGAATGGGGCGGCGCGCAGACTGAGTTTTTGAGCGTCAAGCGTCTGGGAAGATCTGATCTGACCGCCGCTGCGCGCCAAAGGTTGCGGCTGATGGGCATGTCCGACGGCCTCATTTCCAGCGTCGAGCGTAGCGGGCGAACAAATGGCACTATCACCATCACTTCGCCGATTTCAGGCGTAATCCAGACCCTTGATGCGCGCGCTGGCGTGACGCTCGCGATGGGGCAAACGCTCGCGCAGGTAACAGGGCTTGGCACGGTCTGGCTTAATGCTGCTGTTCCCGAAGCACAGGCAGGAGCAGTGCGGATTGGGCAAAGTGCTGCGGCTACACTTACCGCGTTTCCCGGCGAAACATTTGGCGGGCGGATCATAGCCATCCTACCCACCGCACAAGCCGACAGCCGCACGCTCACCATCCGTATCGAGCTTGCCAATCGCGGCGGTCGTCTTCGCCCAGGCATGTTTGCAGGCGTGGCGCTTGGCGGTGATGCAAGGCCAGCGCTGCTCGTTCCAAGCGAAGCCGTCATCCGCACCGGCACACGCACGATCGTGATGCTGGCAATGGGAGATGGCCGTTATCATCCGGCAGAAATCAGAACGGGCCGTGAAGGCGGTGGACAGACGGAAATTATCGAAGGCTTGGCCGTTGGCGAGAAAGTTGTCGCGTCGGGTCAGTTCCTGCTCGATTCCGAAGCGAGCCTGACCGGCATCGAAGTTCGCCCGCTCGGAGGTGCCAAGTGATTGAAGCTATCATCCGCTGGTCGGTCAAGACGCGCGGGCTGGTCGTGGTTGCGGCACTCGTCCTGACAATCATCGGCATCGGCGCGGTGCGAACAACGCCTGTCGATGCACTGCCAGATCTCTCCGATGTGCAGGTCATCATCCGCACGACCTATCCGGGCCAAGCGCCGCAGATTGTCGAGAATCAGGTCACCTATCCGCTGACAACGACGATGCTGTCGGTTCCCGGAGCGCGTGTCGTGCGCGGTTATTCATTCGTCGGCGACAGCTTTGTCTATGTGCTGTTCGAGGATGGCACGGATTTATATTGGGCGCGCAGTCGCGTTCTTGAATATCTCAGCCAAGTGCAGGGTCGCTTGCCAACGGGTGCGACCGCCTCACTCGGCCCCGACGCGACTGGCGTAGGCTGGATTTACGAATATGCGTTGGTCGATAAGACCGGGCGGCATGATCTAGCACAGCTCCGCAGCATTCAGGACTGGTTCCTGCGCTATGAGTTAAAGGCCGTTCCCGGTGTGGCTGAAGTTGCCAGCATAGGCGGGATGGTCAAACAATATCAGGTCGTGGTCGATCCGCAAAAACTTGCCTCCTACGGTGTCACAGCAAGCGAAGTCTCCGACGCACTGAAACGCGCCAATCAGGAAACAGGCGGTGCGGTCGTTGAAATGGCCGAGGCCGAATATGTCGTCCGCGCCACAGGCTATCTCAAAACATTGGATGATTTCCGCGCTGTGCCGGTGCGCAGTGCATCGGGTGGCATTCCAGTCACGGTCGGTGATGTCGCGACGGTGCAAATCGGTCCCGACATGCGACGCGGGATCGCCGAACTAAATGGTGAAGGCGAAGTCGCGGGCGGAGTTATTGTCATGCGACAGGGCAAGAACGCCCGCGAAGTCATCGAGGGCGTGCGAGCCAAGCTGGCAGAATTGAAGGCTGGTCTTCCCAAGGGGGTCGAGATTGTCACCACTTATGACCGTTCGGGCCTCATCGACCGTGCGGTCGAGAATCTCACAACCAAGCTCTTTGAGGAATTTGCGATTGTCGCGCTCGTCTGCGGGCTGTTCCTATGGCACGCAAGATCGGCGCTGGTGGCGATCCTCACGCTCCCGCTTGGCATCCTGATCGCCTTCATCGTAATGCGGGTGCAAGGGTTGAACGCCAATATCCTCTCACTCGGAGGCATCGCGATAGCTATCGGCGCGATGGTTGATGCAGCGGTTGTGATGATCGAGAACGCCCATAAGCATCTCGAACGCTGGGCGCATGAAAACCCTGACAGCGAACTGAAAGGCGAGGAACGCTGGCGCGTAATTACCGATGCCGCTGCCGAAGTTGGGCCAGCACTTTTCCTCAGCCTGCTCATCATCACCTTCTCGTTCATCCCCATTTTCTCGTTACAGGGACAGGAAGGGCGGCTGTTCGCGCCTCTTGCATTCACCAAAACCTATGCGATGGCGGCAGCGGCAATCCTCTCGATCACGCTCGTTCCTGTGCTGATGGGCTGGCTCATTCGGGGCAAGATTCCCGCTGAAGACAGTAATCCTATTAACCGCTGGCTGACCCGCATTTACCGGCCCGCGCTCGATTGGGCATTGGAGAAGCCCAAGCAAGCCTTGCTGATTGCGGGCCTCGTCTTCGCATCCAGCCTGTGGCCGATATGGCAGACCGGCGGCGAGTTCATGCCGCAAATGAACGAAGGCGATTTGCTGTATATGCCCTCAGCGCTTCCAGGGATTTCGACGGCCAAAGCGTCGATGCTACTCCAGCAAACCGACCGCCTCATCAAGACCGTGCCAGAAGTAAAAAGCGTGTTTGGCAAAGCAGGCCGCGCCGATACCGCAACCGACCCCGCACCGCTCGAAATGTTTGAAACCACGATCCGGTTCAAGCCCAAGAGCGAATGGCGCGCAGGCATGACGCAGGACAAGCTGATTGATGCGCTCGATGATGTCGTCAAAGTGCCGGGCCTCGCCAATTTCTGGATTCCACCGATCCGCAACCGGATTGATATGCTGGCGACGGGTATCAAAAGCCCGATCGGTATCAAGGTTTCCGGCTCGAACCTCGATGAGATTGACCGCACCGCGCGTGAGATCGAGGCGGTGGCTAAAACCGTGCCGGGGATAAGCTCGGCACTGGCCGAACGGCTGTCGGGAGGCCGCTATATCGACGTTGCCATCAACCGTGCGAGCGCCGCACGCTATGGCATGAATGTCGCCGATGTGCAGGCCATCGTATCGGGCGTAATTGGAGGAGAGGTGATCGGTCAAACCGTCGAAGGGCTGGCTCGCTATCCCATTAACGTCCGCTACCCCCGCGAAATCCGCGACAGTCTGGACGACATCATCAACCTTCCAGTGCTGACGCCTTCACGCCAGCAAATCACGCTCGGAACGGTGGCCGATGTCCGCATCACCAACGGCCCGCCAATGCTGCGCAGTGAAAATGGCCGCCCCGCAACATGGGTCTATATCGACGGTCGGGGCCGCGCGCTGACCGAGATTGTCGGTGATTTGCAACGGGCTGTGGCAGAAAAGGTGAAGCTGCCGCCCGGAATCAGTGTCGCCTATACCGGACAGTTTGAATTTCTTGAGCGCGCAACACAGCGGTTGAAGATCGTTGTCCCGGCAACATTGCTCATCATCTTCGCACTGCTTTACGCGACGTTCCGGCGCTGGGATGAAGCTGCGCTCATCATGGCGACATTGCCGTTCGCACTCACAGGTGGTGTGTGGCTGCTCTATCTGCTCGGCTATAACCAGTCGGTTGCAACCGGCGTCGGGTTTATTGCGCTGGCAGGCGTGTCGGCGGAGTTCGGGGTGGTGATGCTGATCTACCTCAAACACGCGCTGGCCGAACATAAGCCCGAAGATGTCGAGCTTGCCGTCCGCGAAGGTGCGCTCCTCCGCGTTCGCCCAAAGGCGATGACGGTCGCCGTCATTCTTGCTGGCCTGTTCCCCATCGTCATCGGCAGCGGCACCGGGTCCGAAGTGATGAGCCGCATCGCCGCGCCGATGATCGGCGGGATGCTTACCGCACCGCTGCTTTCGATGCTGATTATCCCTGCCGCATACCTGCTGATGCGCAGGCAGAAAACTGAAGTTCAACACCAAGGAGAAACGACATGAAGAATATACTGATGACCGCGACATTGCTCGCATTGCCACTCGGTGTGACCGCCTGCGGCAAGCCCGCCGAAGCGCCCAAGGCTGAAACCTCTACTGACGCGATGGCTGATATGGCCATGCCCGCTGAGGCGAAAATGGCCAAAGGCACCGGAACTGTCACAGCGATCGACCCGGCATCCGGCAAAATCACTCTCGAACATGACGCGATACCTGCCGTTGAATGGCCTGCGATGACGATGGGCTTCTCCGCTAAGCCAGAACTGCTCAAAGGCATTGCCGTGGGCGACAAGGTTGGTTTCAACCTGACCGTCATTGGCAATGCCGGGGAAGTGACGTCGATCCAGAAGCGATAAAGCGTTTTAGCATCAGAGTCCGCCGCGCGATCCGCTAGAGTTTGGGAAGGCATCGGACGACTGGAAAGGATTGGATGATGGCCGTATCGGTCGATGCGAACGGCACGAAGCGATCAACCACGCTTTGGAGTTCGTGCTCATCATTGACCACGACTTTCGCAATGAAACAGTCTTGGCCAATCACTCGATCTGCTCTGACAAATTCGGGTAAATCCGCGCCAGCAGGCGCGAAAGCGTCGCCGCCATCTCGGGCGACAGGGGCTGCTTGCTGCCCGCAATCGTGCCGTTGAGATCGAAGACGATCAGCCATTTCACGACGCCGTGTCCTCCTCGTCGCGGTTGCGCAGATCGTTGTGGAGGGCGGTCGCGGCGATCGCCGCGTGGCCCATCGCGACGCTGATCTGATCGAGCGACGTAACAATATCGCCTGCCGCATAGACGCCGGGGACGCTCGCGCGCTGCTTGATATCGACGACGATACAGCGGTCGTCGCTCAGCTGGAGGCCGAGCTGGCGCGCGAGCGCGTTGTTGCTGTCCGACCCGAGCGCCGGATAAACCGTGTCGAAGTGCAGCTCGCTGCCGTCGGTCAAGTGGAGCGCGACCCGATCGCCTGAAAAGTCCATCAGGGCCATCGGCTCGGGCGCGACCTTTATCCCGGCCCGCGCAAGCGCCGCGCGATCGTCGGCATCAAGGTCGATCGTCCCATGCGCAACAAGCGTGATTCGATCAGAGAAGGTGCGCAGAAACAGTGCCTCCGCGACGCCGTGCGTATTAGCGCCGATGACTCCGATAGCTAGCCCGGTCGCCTCATAGCCGTCGCAGACCGGGCAATAGCGCAGCATCCCCCGCTGCAAGGCATCGCGGTGCGTGTCTTCATCGAGCGCAGGGCGGCGATTCTCGACCCCGGTCGCGATCAGGACGGTACGCGCGGCGAGCGTCAGGGTAGACCCTCGCGCTTCGAATCCACCGGCTTTGCCGTCGATGGTCTCGATGCGGTCCGTGACGATCGTAGCGCCGTAGCGTTCCGCCTGTTCTCGCATCCGCTGCAGCAACTCCTGGCCCGCGATCCCGTCCGGAAAACCTGCGTGATTGTGGGACAGCGGTATCCATTTTGCGCGGCTGTGGCCGTCGTCGACCACGACGACGCGGCGGTGATAACGGGCAAGGTAGATCGCCGCCGTGAGCCCTGCCGGTCCGCCCCCCACGATCAATGTATCGTAGCGATCCGCCGTCATGCCGCTTGCTTTTCCAGTTCGCGGTAGGCCAGCAGCCGCAGCGCGTTGAACACGACCAGCAGCGTCGAGCCTTCGTGCATCGCGACTGCCGGGCCAATGCCCAAGCCCAGGATCGTGGCGGGAACGAGGAACGCGACGACGCCGAGGCTGACGAACACATTCTGCCGGATGATGCCACGGGTGTGGCGGCTCAGCCCTACCGCAAATGGCAGATGCGCGAGATCGTCGGCCATCAGCGCGACGTCGGCCGTTTCCAGCGCTACGTCCGAGCCTGCAGCACCCATCGCGATGCCGACGGTCGCGCTTGCCATCGCCGGCGCATCGTTGACCCCATCGCCGACCATCGCAACCTTGTCTTCGCCGGCAAGCCTCTTGATCGCGGCAACCTTGTCCTCCGGCATCAGGTCGCCCCATGCCTCGTCGATCCCCACATCCCTGGCGATGGCGTCGGCCACCTTCTGGTGATCGCCGGAAATCATGATCATCCGGGTGATGCCCATCTCGCGCAGACGCCGGAGCGCGACCTTGGCTGCCTCGCGAGGGGTGTCCATCAGCCCGATCGCACCGATGTCCTTATCGCCCTTGCGGACCACCATCGTCGTCCGCCCATTCTCACGCAAGGTCGCGATGGCGTCGGTCGCGGCCGCGTTCAGGGTGGGGATGCCCTCCACGCCGAACATCTCGGCCTTGCCAATCCATACCGTCTCGCCATCGACGGTCGCGATAACGCCGCGTCCGGTCAGGCTCTTGAGATCGGTCGCTTCGGGCAGCTCGCGTCCACCCAGGCGGTCGAGGCCGTCCTTGACGATCGCCTGTGCTAGCGGGTGATCGCTCAAGCCCTCGACCGCGACGGCAAGCGTCAACAGATCCTCATCGCTCGCCCCCTCGACGGGCACGACATCGGTGATGCGGGGCCGGCCTTCCGTCAGCGTCCCCGTTTTGTCGAACGCTATAGCTTTCAGCGAGCCGAGGTTTTCGAGCGGGGCGCCGCCCTTCACCAGCACGCCGCCGCGTGCGGCGCGCGCGACGCCGGACAGCACCGCGCTCGGGGTAGCGATCGCCAGCGCGCAAGGACTGGCGGCAACGAGCACCGCCATCGCACGATAGAAGCTGTCGCGGAACGGCTCGTCGACCACCACCCACGCGAACAACAGAATGAACGACAGAGCCAGGACCGCCGGCACGAAGACGCGCTCGAACCGATCGGTGAACCGCTGCGTCGGCGACTTCTGCGTCTCCGCTTCGCTCACCATCTTCACGACCTTGGCGAGCGCGCTTTCGTTGGAGCGCCGTGTCACCTCGATCTCGATCGCGGCAACGCCGTTGATTGTGCCGGCGAACACCCGTGATGTCGCATCGACCGCATCTGGCTTCGCGCGCGCTGCCTCGACATCGGCGACTGGTTCCTTGTCGACCGGGATGCTCTCTCCGGTCACGGGGGCCTGGTTGATCGCGCTCGACCCCTTGATGACGAAGCCATCGGCGGGTAAGCGTTCGTTCGGGCGCACGATCACAACGTCGCCGACCACCAGCTCTTCGACAGGTATTTCCGTCGTCTGTCCTTCACGGCGCACCGTTGCCTTGGCGGGCGCGAGCTCGGCCAGCGCCTCGATAGCGCGCTTGGCGCGACCCATCGCATAATGCTCGAGCGCATGGCCGAGGCTGAACAGGAACAGCAGCAGCGCGCCTTCCGCCCAGGCACCGAGTGCCGCTGCGCCAGCGGCCGCGACGAGCATCAGCGTATCGATCTCGAATTTCTTGAGCTTCAGATTGTCGATTGCCTCGCGCAGCGTGAAGAAGCCGCCGAAAACATAGGCACCGACATAGAAGGCTGTTGGCAGCCAATCGGGCGCACCTGCAACCAACTTTTCAAGTCCGAAGCCGACCGCCAGCACTGTACCGCAGGCCAGCGCGAAGATCAGCTCGGTATTGGCCCCGAGGAAATTGGCGTGCGCATGATCGTGACCATCTCCCGGTCCGTGCTTTTCACCGCCTCCGGCATCGCCGCCTGGCCCGTGATCGTGTCCCGCGTGATCGCCGGCATAATTGGAGCTGGTCCGCTTGCCTGGCTTGACCTTGAGCTTGAGCTTGACCAGTGCCACGAGGATTGCCGCTTCGTCGATGCGCTCCTTGTCATATTCGACTCGGACGCTCCCCAAGGCGCTGGCGTCGGCCTGCAGCACGCCGGGCAACTGGCACAGGGTCTCTCCGACGGTGCGGGCGCGGCGTTCGTGCCCGATCCCTTCGATCTGCCATGTCGCATGGCCGTATCGCCCGCTGATATCGGCGCCCGCCACTCGCACGATCTCTCGCACACGTGACAGCGGCAGCGCCCCCCCATCGAAATGGATGCAGAGCTTCGCCGGACTGTTACCATCGGCAGGCAGGACGTGCGCGCGCTCGACGCCGGGTTTGGCGCTGAGGATCGAGATGAGACGCCCGACACAGGCATCGGCCGCGTCAGGAACCTCCGGCAGCAGGACAGGAATATCGAGTTCGAGCTTATCGGTCATCACGCCGTCTCCGCATTGGTATTGGTTTCTGCCCGCGCATCGCGCAGAATTTCGATCCCGCCCTTGAGCGCGATAAGAGCGGTAGCCAGGCCCACCAGCAGATCGGGCCAATTCGTCCCCAGCCAAAGTACCAGCGCGCCAGCGATCAGGATTCCGCCATTGGAGATGAAATCGTTGAAGCTGAAAGTGGCCGCAGCGCGCAGATTAACATCAGGCTGTGTGAGCCGTTGCAGCAATCGCAAACAGATATAGTTCACAACCCCGGCGATCGCTGACATCACCATCATTGTCGGCCCGATCGGATCGCTGCCCTGGACATAGCGACGGCCGACGTCGAGCAGGATGCCTCCCGCGAAGAGCAGCAGCATAACACCCGAGACGCTCGCCGCGCGCGTCTTCCATTGGCGCCCGCGATTTAGCGCAACGAGGCTCAGCCCATATACTGCAGTGTCGGACAGGTTATCGACACCGTTTGCGATCAGGGCGCTCGAATCGCCAGCAAGTCCGGTCCCAAAGAAACCAAACGCGATCATCGCGTTGAGCAGCAACACGATCCAGAGGGTGCGGCGCTCGTCAGGGACCTGCCGGTTGGATGAATTTGCCGTGCCATCAACATCGCTATTTATCGGACCGGTAGTCACTGGCGCGTCGCCTTTCTGCAGAGGATCGGACGCTTGCTCGCTTCCTCGATCCTTATGGAGTTGCTGAAAAAGGTCGCGCTTATGGTGTCGCCGACATATTGGAGCCCCTGCGCAGGTGCATTCAGTACGATCGGTGCCGCGCTGTCATCGCGGCGCAGCTCGATCGTCAGTCCGTCGTTCTTGAAATCGACGAGAAGCGTACGATTGTCGTTGCACCGATATGGATGGTGACCAGGCGTCCAGCTCGCATCGCCGCTGTTTCTCGCGTGGATTTCCTGTTCGGTGGGCGACCCATTGTCTTGCCGCGGTGAGCAGGCGGACAAGATCAGCGCCGCGCCAACGGTGAGGCTCACAACATTTTCCGTTACTGGCATCTTACGCCGCCTTTTTTGACGTGATGGGGAAGGACGGATGCCACCCTCCCCCTATCGATCATGCGTGTTGAGGCGCGGGTTCGGTCCCTTCCGCCTCATCATCTTTTTCGACCGTCATGGCTTGTTGCCCGAACCGGGCGTAAAGGGTCGGCAGTACGAACAACGTCAGCAGTGTCGCCGAGATCAGACCGCCGATCACGACGGTTGCGAGCGGCTTCTGCACCTCCGCGCCAGCACCGCTCGCGAATGCCATCGGTACAAATCCTAGGCTTGCGACGAGCGCCGTCATCACGACCGGGCGCAATCGCTGGATAGCTCCGGTGCGGGCTGCCTCTGCCCGGTCCATCCCCGACCGGATCAGATCCTGGACCGAACTGACCATCACCAATCCGTTGAGGACCGCGATGCCCGATAGTGCAATGAACCCCACTGCGGCAGAGATCGAGAAATCCATGCCCCGCGCGAACAGCAGCAACACACCGCCGACCAGCGCAAATGGCACGCCTGTGAACACGATCGCGGCATCGCGCGCCGAACCCAGCGCTCCATAGAGCAACAGGAGGATCAAGATAAAGCAGGCCGGAATAACGAGCTGCAGCCGCTCGCTGGCCGACTTCAAATTCTCGAACTGGCCTCCCCATTCGAGATAGCTGCCCGCCGGCAGGCGCACGCCCTGCCTGACGGCAGCCTGTGCATCCGTCACCACGCTGCCGACATCACGGCCACGGACATTGGCCTGGACGACGACGCGGCGCTTGCCATTCTCGCGGCTAATCTGGTTCGGCCCGTCAACGACGCCAATGCTGGCGACGCTGGACAACGGGACATAGCCACCTCCCGACACTGGCACCTGAACCTGTTCCAGAAGCCCGAGATCGGCACGCTCAGCATCGGACAGCCGGATGACGACCGGAAATCGTCTGTCACCTTCGAAGATCACGCCGGATTCCCGCCCGCCAAGCGTAGCAGTGATGGTATCCTGCACGTCCTGCGCGGTGACGCCGACTCGCGCCATCGCGTCGCGATTGACGCGAATGTCCAGCATCGGGAGACCCGTCGTTTGTTCGACCTTTACGTCCACCGCCCCTTCCGTCTTGCGCAGGACTCCGGCGATCTGTTCGGCAGTGCGGTTCATGGAAGCGAAGTCGTCGCCGAACACCTTGACCGCGATATCCCCGCGCACGCCGGCGATCAGTTCGTTAAAACGCATTTGGATCGGCTGCGTGATCTCATAAGCGTTACCAGGAATCTGTCCGAGCTTGGTCTCAAGTCGCTCGACCAGATCAGCCTTCGCCAACTTGGGATCAGGCCACTCGTCGCGGGGTTTCAAGATCACGAACATGTCCGTCGCGTTGGGCGGCATCGGGTCTGATGCCAGTTCTGCAGTGCCGGTTTTGGAGAAGACAAACCGCACTTCCGGTTGCTTCGCCACCATTTGCTCGATTGGTACCTGCATCGCCTGGCTTTGCTGGACTGAGGTCGCGGGGATCCGCAGCGACTGAATGAGCAAATCTCCCTCATCGAGTTGCGGCAGGAACACCGATCCCAACGTTGTAAAGGCTAATGCTGCGACAACGAGGCTGCCGATACCCGCCCCAATGGTGAGCGAGGGTTGCTTCATCGCCTTTTCTAGGCCCGGCTCATAGCGAGCCTTGAGCCAGCTAATGATCCTTCCGTCGTTTTCCTCGACCCGCTTCGACAGCCAGATAGCGATCGCAGCGGGCACAAAGGTGAGTGACAGAACAAATGCGAATAGCAAGGCGATGATGACAGTGAGCGCCATCGGTACGAACGTCTTGCCCTCGACCCCGGTCAGGGTAAGCAGCGGAACATAAACGAGGATGATGATCGCTTGCCCGTAGACCGAGGGCCGGATCATCTCACGCGCGGCGGTCGCGACGACCTCGAGGCGCTCCTTGATCGTCAACAGCCGACCTTGATGGTGCTGTTGTTCAGCGAGCCGCCTAAGCGCGTTTTCGACGATGATCACGGCACCATCGACGATCAGACCGAAGTCGAGCGCGCCGAGGCTCATGAGGTTAGCCGAGACCCCCAAGCGCAGCATCCCGAACCCGGTCAGCATCATGGTAACTGGGATCACTGCGGCTGCGATGAGCGCCGCCCGAAAATTGCCGAGCAGCAGAAACAGCACGACTATGACGAGCAGCGCGCCTTCCGACAGGTTTTTTGCGACCGTCTGGATAGTCGAATTGACCAGTGCTGTACGATCAAGAACCGGCTGCACCACAACGTCGGGTGGCAACGAGGCATTGATCTCCTTCAGCCGATCGGCGACTGCGGTGGCGACGTTGCGGCTGTTCTCACCGATCCGCATGATCGCAGTGCCGACAACGACCTCGGTTCCGTTCTCGGATGCCGATCCCATGCGAATCGCTTGACCATTGCGAACATTGGCGACCTGATCGAGCGTGATCGGCACACCTTCACGGGTCGCAACGACGGTGCGCGCCAGTTCGGCCGCGTTGCGCACCAACGCGTCCGAACGAACCGCAAGGCCTTCGCCGTTGCGATTGACGAAACCGCCGCCAACACTTGTGTTGTTGCGTTCGAGCGCTGTCCCAAGTTCGGTTAGCGTTATTTTGAGCGACGCTAACTTCTGCACGTCGGGAACGACGAGATATTGCTTAGAATAGCCACCAATCGAATCGATTCCGGCTACCCCGGGCACGTTCTTCAAAAGCGGCGTGACGATCCAGTCCTGGGCCGTGCGAAGATATGTCGCCTTGTCCTCCGCGCTGGTCAGCCGCTCTCCTTCGGGCGTAATATAGCTGCCATCCGGTTGCTGGCCTGGCTCGCCTGGCCGATGCTCGTCATCCTTTCGGTGTTCGAGCCGGACGGTCCACATATAGACTTCGCCAAGACCCGTAGCGATCGGCCCCATTTCGGGGTTTACGCCATTGGGAAGCGTTTCTGCGACGCCCTGCAACCGCTCACCGACTTGTTGGCGGGCGAAATAGATGTCCGTTGAATCATCGAACACTGCGGTGATTTGCGCGAAACCGTTTCGGCTAAGCGAGCGAGTGTTATCGAGCCCGGGAATACCAGCGAGGGCGGTTTCAATTGGAAAAGACACCTGCTTCTCCACCAGTTCGGGCGAGAGGGCGGGTGCGCGGACGTTGATTTGCACTTGGTTGTTGGTGATGTCCGGCACCGCGTCGATCGGCAGCCGGTAAAGCGAATAGCCACCGATGACGGTGACAATGGCAGTGAGAAGCAGGACAAGCCAGCGTTTCTCTACCGCCCATGTGACAATGCGCGCAATCATTGCATCAATCCTCGTGCGCCGCTTCGCCCTTGCCGATTTCGGCTTTGAGCGTGAAGCTGCCGGTAGTGGCGATTTGCTCGCGGCCCGTGAGGCCGGAGCGAACGATAACGGTTGCACCGGCAGCGTCGCCGAGCGTGACCGGCGTTGCCTGGAATCCTGTCGCAGTTCGGACGAACACTACCGACTTGCCCTCGACCGTCTGGATCGCAGTGGTCGGCACGAGGATTGCCGCATTCGCAGCACCGCCGGTGCCGCTAAGTTGCACAGAGGCCGTCACCGGCTCGCCGACCCTCCACTGTCCGCCCCCATTGTCGAGGGTCGCGATAACCGGCACCTGCCGGGTTTGCGGATCGAGTGCCGGCGACACGAAGCTGATCCGCGCGCTCGACTGTCGGCCTGGCGCGCTCACCATAACCGTGTTGCCCGGCTTCACCCGGCCAGCGTCTTCCGGTTTGAGGTTCAGCGCCAATGACACGCGGCCAAGGTTTGCAATGCGGTAGAGTTCGGCATCGGCCGCGACCGTCTGTCCGAGCACGACCGGGCGGGCGATGATCTGGCCGCCGATTGGTGCGACGATGCCTAACCGGTTGAGACCGCCCCCCCCGCCACCAGCTGCCGATACCTGGCTTTGGGCCTGCCGATAGGCGATGCTCGCTTCGATAGATGCTGTGCGCGCTGCGATCAGATCCTGTTCAGGCGACACCCGCTGCTCGAATAGTCGCTGTTCACGCGCAAGATTTGAATTGGCGAGGGCGAGCCGGGCACGCGACGCCTCGACTTCACCCTTGAGCTGCGCCACCTCGCGACTTTCGATGACCGCGATCGTCTGCCCGCGCCGCACCGACTGGCCAAGATTGAGGGTCAGAGAAACGACCCTGCCACCGATTGCTGCCGAGACGACCTGCGTTCCTTGTGGATCGCCTTCGATTGTAGCCGGCAGTTCGATCGTGCCTGATCCACCAAGCGTCGGGCGACCAACCTGAATGCCTGCTGCTGCTATCTGATCGACGCTGAGCGTGACCTTGCCTTCATCAGCATGGCTCCCTGCGGCCGCCTTTTCGTCGCCGCCGTTTTTCGGCGCGGTCTCGTTTTCAGCTTCAATATCGGGCTCGCTCGCTCCCCCGCAGGCGGCGAGGCTGAGGGTGAGGGCGAGGGCCAGCGGTGCCACTGAGCGCGACATAAACATAGACATGGATCAATTCCCCTGTTGGTCTGGCACCGGAGCGGTAAGCCGCTCAAGACGGGCGCGGGCATTCTGATAGTTGGCGAGCGCATCGATCGCAGCAACGCGCGTTTCGGCCAGCGTGCGTTCGGCATCGAGAAGATCGAGCTGACCGAATTTGCCCTCGCGATATCCGATCCGCGCGATCCTTGCGGCTTCCTGGGCTGCCGCCAAGGCGGGACCGGCTGCTGCGCGTGCTGAGGTTGCCGCATTTGCTGCTTCCGCTTCCGCGTCGGTAATTGCCTGTTCGACATCAAGCGCGGTCACGCGTCGCACTGCCTCGGCTCGGGTCTGCTCCGCGGTTGCCTGGGCAATAGCAGCGCGACCATTGTTGAACACAGGGATCGGAATCGAGATCGAGAAGACTGCCGCTATGTCGTTAGTCGCCTCCAATCTCCGTAGCGCTGGTCCGACGTTGATGTCCGGCACACGGTTTGCCCGGGCCAGCTCGATGCCAGCGTCTGCAATTGCCAAGTCGGCATCCGCTGCCGCTAGCGCGAGTGTACCTTTCGCTGTGGACGGATCTACAGGTCCGAAGGTCGCGACAGGGAGGCGATCAAGCAGTTGTGAATCCAGCGCCCCATCGATCGGCCGACCCACCCGGCGCGCGAGATTTGTCCGCGCCGCTTCCGCGAGGCGGGTCAGTCGCTCGACATTAGCATCTGCGTTTATACGCGCCACATCTGCGCGCTGCTGTTCGAGTGGCGATGCCCGGCCAGCCTGGACCCGCACTCCCGCACCACGCAGCACCTCTGCCGCAATCCGAGCCTGATCTCGCGCCGTCATCAACCGACGTTCAGCCGCGAGCGCTTCGACGTAGAGCTGCGTGACCTGCACACGAATATCGGCTGCCGCGATCGCGGCCTGCAACTCGGCCCGTGACACCTGCGCAGTCGCGACTGCAATACGTGCAGTTCGCTTACCTCCCAGCTCGAGCGGGATCGCAACCCCGACGGTCGTCTCTGCGCTCCGCAGACCCGTATAAGGCCCGGAACCGGCAACATTTTCGATTTGGCCCTGGAAGGTCGGGTTTGGCCGCAATCCGGCAACAGCACGCCCGGCCTGCGCGGCTTCGATGCCTGCGGCGGCTGCTACGTTGGACGGCGCGGCCCCGCCCGCCGCCAGAACAGCATCGTCTAACGTGAATAACCGCAAGGGCTGTTCGGATGTTTGCGTCACAGTTGGCGGTTTCGCGTTCTGCTCACCCGTCTGTTGCGACTGAGCCTGCGCCTGCGCGAGCGATGCGCAGGACGCCGCGGCCAGCACGGCCGCGATCATCTTTTTCATTTTCTGGGAATCCTGACAAATTGCGACGAGCCAGCACATGCCGGCTGACGGAAAAGATCAGGCGGAAGGAGGCCTCAGTGCGGGATCGACTAGGCGCGACGCAGTTGCGCTGTCGGACCCATATGAAGGGCGCATGTCAGAAAGATACACTGCCGACAAACCGTCGCTCGCCGGGACGTTAAGGGAAGCGCCGTGGCAGGAGCTGTGGTGATGCGGAACTGCTTGGTCTGAATCACCCTGCGATTGGTCGGCATCACCTTCGGTGTGCACAGCACCACTACACTCCATCGTAAGTGTCCCTGGCAGTTCTTGCGCATGCACCGTCGCCGTCACCATCAAGGATGACGCGATCACTATGAGCAAAAGGGACCATACTTTGAGCAGCATTGGATGAGCGTTACCCGAGATGGTGCACATTGTCATGACAAAATTTACGCGGGATGAGCCAAGTTTGGTAAATGCATTGACCGGATATACCCGTGCCCCGTCCCCTCAATTTATGGCGGAGCGGACAAAATGCAGCATGCCATTTCGGGTTTGTCTCTTACCGGTCTTAAATAGACACACCCTATCGATTCACCAATCTCTCCAAATGATTAGCGAATAATCCCCCATCAGCGATCACTCAGCCATAGGCCGAAGCATTGATACAAATACTGCGGCCGCGTTTTTCATTGGGATAGGTCCGGTAATTGTTGCTTGTCCGTGCGGGTGGAGGCAGCAGCCCAGTCTTTTCATAAAAGCGCACGGTCTCGACCTTGGTCGCCGTGGCGCTCGCGAGCTCGCCAATTTTCATTGCCACTCCTCCGGGCTTGACCCTGTAGTTGCTACAGGGTGTAGATAGAGTGCCGACTC
>VYKZ01000305.1_pt1 | contig 23008 bp, 24 predicted proteins | sample 5114421 | NCBI WGS metagenome assembly VYKZ01 (sample SAMN12291788, study PRJNA351875) | freshwater metagenome | isolation source: freshwater lake | place: USA: Michigan, Gull Lake | collected 2013-08-08 | reverse complement strand
AATTTTTGCGTTAATCTTCTCTGTGGTTTGATTGCTTACTGTCACCAGCCGAAAAAACCCTCCTTGAAGATGGAATGGGCTTTACCCCCCGCTGCTTAACCCGAACTGGGGTTAAATTAGATGAATTAAAAACCCACTTTCCGCACTTCTTAACATTCAATTGATAATTTTTACTAATATATTGCTTGAAACTCATTGCCAGTAAGGACTATAGCTACAATGATTGATTTTTATCAAGGTGAAGAATTGTAATTTTTTTTCTCAGAAAAAATCAATTGTTGAAAATGCTCTCAATAGTAGTTTCTACAATCAAGGTTTTTCCTCAAAACATCTTGGGGAATGTAAAAATATACATAGGTATATGAAGATGTGCGGAATGTCGGATTAAAATGATCTCGCCCCTCTCGCAGCCAGGTCAAGCAACAACCCAACCCAACCCCAAAAGGAGATAGCAAAACAATACACATTCCCCCCCCAGAACTGTATTCTAAGCTACATTTTTATAAATATTTACATTCCGCTCCGTCAGGCTTCTTTAGCAACGTTAATAGCGATCGCATTCTATCTCCAGTAGTCAACAATGCCGATGACAAGAGCTAAGTTAAGATTGAAGGGCATTCAGTTGTTAACTCATGTAATTCTTGAGTAGGGGGAAAATATGACGACACTACTTGTACAAGCGACCTCGGCTCCTCTGATGATTGATCTTCCTTGGATTATGCCGATGACGGAGGAGCAGTTTTATGAATTTTGTTTAGCCAATCGAGATTTACGCATTGAACGCAGTGCCAGTGGAGAAGTGATCGTTATGCCCCCTGCTTTTTCGGATACGGGTAATCGCAATCTTAATATAGCTGTGCAACTGGGGAGTTGGTCAGAACTAGATGGAACGGGACTGGGGTTTGATTCTAGTGCGGGTTTTACGCTGCCCAATGGTGCAATTCGTTCACCCGATGCTGCTTGGATTAAATTAGAACGCTGGAATGCTTTAACAGAAAAACAAAAAGCCTCTTTTGCCCCCATCTGTCCCGATTTTGTCATTGAATTACGTTCTGCTAGTGATAGAGTATCCAGTTTGCAGAAAAAGATGGAGGAATATATTGCCAATGGTACTTTATTGGGTTGGTTAATCGAGCGCCAAAATCGCCAAGTCTATATTTATCGCCCCCATCGAGAACCAGAAATTTTAAATGATCCTGAAACCGTTAGTGGTGATCCAGAATTGCCGGGGTTTGAGTTAGTAATGGCTAAGATTTGGTGAATGCGATCGCTTCGGACTCCCGTTATGAATTAGGAAGTAAGGAAGTGGGGAAGTGGGAAGTGGGGAGTGGGTTTTTAAAGTTGGATTGGGAGTTAATCATACTGTTAAAAAAGGATTTAGGATCAGAGGCGACCGGGATTTTCCCACAACTCGATCGAATGTGCTATCATTCTGAGCAAATAGAGTAAGTCAGCCTAATTCAACGACGGTGTGTTGAAGCGGAGGAACCGAATTTGGGGCGCATTTCAGTCAATGAAAAGGACATCTCTCAGTCCTAGCCCGTCAGCTAACTTCGTCGGCATTGGGGGAAGACTGAAGGGAAACAGAATAGGAGATATTCCTGCAAATATTCTGACTCTTTCAGGATTCTTGGTTGGTACTGCTCATTATCTGTACCTCGATCCTCATATAAGGGTAAATAACATGAATATTGCGGCTATTTTAGTCGCTGCGCGTGCCACAGGCAGGCAAGCGAAAGCTTGGCTGTTCAAGGATGTGGTACTGTATCCGGCGATGGGTTTTATCGGTCTGATTACCCTCTGGTGGATAATTGCGACTTTCCGAAGTGAATTGATGCCCAATCCTTGGCAGGCCTTGACTAGCAATCTCGATTATATTCTCCATCCCTTCTATCGTCGCGGTCCGGGCAATCTCGGCATTGGTTGGCTATTACTAGCCAGTTTGCGACGCGTCTTAATTGGTTTTCTGTTGGGAGCATTAGTGGCTATTCCGGTCGGGTTTCTCATCGGGCTATCCCGGCCGGCTATGCTCATCCTCAATCCGATCATTCAAATTCTACGCCCCGTTTCCCCCCTAGCTTGGCTACCCATCTCTCTAGCCATGTTTGGAGTCGCGGAACCCTCGGCCATTTTTGTTATTTTTATCACCTCCCTCTGGTCAACCATGATTAATACAGCCCTAGGAGTCGGTAGTGTACCCAAAGACTATATCGATGTGGCCAGAGTCCTAGAAATGCCCAAATATCGCCAGATTTTTAAAATTATCCTCCCCGCTAGTTTGCCTTACATTTTTACGGGATTGCGCTTAAGTTTAGGAATTGCTTGGTTAGTCATCGTAGCCGTGGAAATGTTAACCGGAGGTGTGGGAATCGGGTTTTTTCTTTGGGATGAGTGGAATCGCTTAAACCTTAGTTCCGTCTTTCTGGCGGTGATTGTCATTGGCGTTACCGGTTTAATCCTCGATTACCTAATTAGCCGTTTACAAGTCCTTGTCACCCATCGTCCCGCTAAACCGGGCAGTTAATACCATGATTCCCCCCATATCTAGACGTACCTTCCTTCAAGGATTGGGGACGACCCTGGTTACTGGTAGCCTGACTGCCTGTACTATCAATGCCAGTCGCAACCCGACGGGATTAACCGAGGCAGCCCTGGCCGTAACCCCGATTATCGATCCGAAAACCCTAGAAAAACCTAACCTCACCGTGGGATATGTCCCCGTCAATGATTGCGCCCCCTTCGCGGTTGCCTGGGAAAAAGGCTTTTTTCGCAAGTATGGACTGAATGTCACCCTCAGTCGGGAAGCAAGTTGGGCGAATTCCCGTGATGGGATTATCTTCGGACGCTTGGACGCTTCTCCCGTGGTCTCCGGGGCGATTACCAATGCGAGGACGGGGGCAGAAGGGGCGCGGGTTGCCCCTCTGTGTGGGGCGATGACTATTCATCGACACGGCAACGCTATGACCATGAACCGGCCGATGTGGGATTTTGGCCTTCGACCTTGGCGAGAGTATAATGGCGATCTTCAGCAAGCGGGCAAGCAACTGCACGCCTATTTCCAGAGTATCCCCCCAGAAGAGCGCATCTGGGCAGCAGTCTTGAGTTCCTCCATCTATGAATACTTCCTGCGTTATCTGACGGCATCGATGGGCATTAATCCCATTGAGGAATTTCGTCTTTTGATTATTCCGCCACCGCAGATGGTCAACAATATGCGTATTGGCACAATGCAAGCTTATATGGTGGCCGAACCCTGGAACACTAGGGCGATTAGGGGTAACGAAGGAGTCGGTTTTACCTTTGCCCAGGGACGGGAAATCTGGCAAGGACACCCCGATCGCATTCTAGCGGTGATGGAGTCTTTTATCGAAGAAAACCCGAAAACCTATCGCTCTTTAGTCAAAGCGATGATTGAAGCTTGTCAGTATTGCGATCGACCTGAAAATCGAGAGGAAGTAGCGACGATCATTTCCGGGCGCTCGTTTACAGGGGCAAAACCACAATTGACCCGCCCCGGCATTGTTGGCGATTACAACTATGGCGGTTTCGATGATCGAAAACGTCTGGTTAAGGACATAGCCACGACAATTTTTTTCGCCATGCCCGAGGATATTGCCAAAGCCGATCACGATCATTCTACCTTTCTCTGGCAATCCGAAAGTCTTTGGTTAATCACCCAAGCCGCTCGCTGGGGACAGATTGCTGAAATACCCAAAAATGCCGAAGAAATAGCCAAAAAAGCCTGGAGAACTGATTTATACCGTCAAATCGCCGACGATATGGGTATTATTTGTCCCAGCGAGGATTATTACGTCGTACCAGCAAGGTCTTTTATTGATCAAAAAGCTTTTGATCCTAGCGATCTCGTTGGTTATCTCAATAGTTTTGAAATTCGCGCCAATTTACCTCAATTCTTTTATTTGCAGGGATAATTATTATGGCTCAATTCTCCTCTGTTCCTAACTCGATCTCAGGTTCCTTTTCTGGGGAGGAATTTTTAGAAATTAAAAATATCGTTAAAGCTTACCCTAAAGCTGATGGCAGTAATTTTGTCGTTCTCGATGGGGTCAATCTGACTATTGGTTCCCAAGAATACATTTCGGTGATCGGTCATTCTGGTTGTGGCAAATCGACGCTTTTAAAAATTATCGCTGGTTTAGAACAAGCCTCCTCGGGACAAGTCACTTTAGAAGGAAAGTTAATTCGTCAACCGGGGGCCGACCGCATGATGGTTTTTCAACATTATTCTCTTTTGCCCTGGTTGACAGTGCGAGAAAATATTCGTTTGGCGGTGGATGAAGTTCTTAAAAGTGCTAGTAAAGTTGAAAAAAATAGCCTTGTTAATGAACATTTAGCTATGGTGCATTTAACGGCCGCTGCTGATAAATATCCCGAAGAAATCTCCGGCGGAATGAAGCAGCGGGTGGGCATCGCTCGCGCTTTGGTAACTCGACCGAAAATGCTATTGATGGATGAACCTTTTGGGGCTTTAGATGCTTTAACTAAGCGAAAATTACAACAGGAAGTTCTCAAAATTTGGGAGAGTCACCGGCAAGCGGTGATCATGATTACCCATGATGTAGATGAGGCAATTTTTATGTCTGATCGCATTGTTTTAATGACCAATGGGCCTCATGCTAATATCGGTGAGATTTTAACAGTCCCTTTTCCCCATCCCCGGGATCGTCACGCCATGCGAGAAACTCAAGAATATTATGATTTGAGAAATCATGCTCTCGATTTTCTAGAGCGTTATTTTACAGCGGATGAATAGGTGGTAAAAAAGTGAGATTAACCTAGAGTCGCAACTCTGAAATCAGGAGAAACTAGGTTAATTTTTTATCTCCTCAACTAGATTGAATATAACGCTGTTCTATATTGTTGCCCACGGGAAATCCACTCAACACCGATAGAACAGCGATAACTAATCATCCTATTAAGATTGGCTCAAGGTAGCCAATTCTGAGGCTAAAGGATCAACCCGGCGTAAATTTGCCCCTAATGCTCTTAATTTACCCTCTAAATTATCGTAACCTCGATCGAGGTGATGGAGTCCCTGCACAATAGTAGTCCCCCGGGCTGCCAATCCCGCTACCACCAAAGCTGCCGAAGCGCGTAGATCCGTGGCCATCACCGGCGCCCCAGATAGGAAAGGCACACCGCGCACTAAAGCCACATTTCCTTTGACCTTGATATCTGCTCCCAGACGCTTTAATTCGGCCACATGACGCAGACGGTTTTCAAAAACCGTTTCATTAACCACACTACTGCCCTCGGCTAAAGTTAATAGAGCCATAAATTGGGCCTGCATATCCGTGGGAAAACCGGGATAGGGCAGGGTTTCGATATCGGTGGCTTTTAAGTCTCTAGGGATAATCCGCAGACGATTGGGACCATCTTCCACCACTTGCGGACCGATTTCGTGCAGTTTGGCAATTACCGAAGCTAAATGGCACGGAATCACGGGATAAAGACTTATTTCTGAGCGGGTAATCGCCCCGGCTATCAGTAAAGTTCCGGCTTCAATGCGATCGGGAATGATACTGTAATCGGTACTGTGCAGACGGGAAACTCCCTCAATGACAATTGTATTGGTCCCGGCACCGCGAATTTTTGCCCCCATGGAAACACAAAAATCGGCTAAATCAATCACCTCCGGCTCTTGGGCCGCATTACCGAGAATGGTTTCCCCTTCCGCTAAAGTCGCCGCCATCATTAGGGTTTCCGTCGCTCCCACACTGGGATAATCCAGATAAATATTCGCCCCTTTCAGACGACCATTACCTTTAACGCGGGCGTGTACCATGCCGCTATCGATTAATACATCTGCACCCATTGACTGGAGACCCCTAACGTGCAGATCCACCGGTCTGGCCCCAATGGCGCAGCCGCCGGGGAGGGGAACTTTTGCTTCTCCTAAACGGGCTAAAATCGGTCCGATGGCGAAAAAACTGGCCCGCAACTGGGAGACGAGATCGTAGGGTGCTTGAGCTTGTTTGAGGTCTCTGCCATCAATCTCTAGTCTATCTCTGGTGCGACGGACTTGCACGCCCAAGGCCGAGAGAATTTGACTCATCCGCTCGATATCGGCCAGGGCAGGTACATTACTAATCTGGCACTGGTCGGAGCAGAGTAAAGCCCCCGCCATAATGACTAGAGCGGCATTTTTGGCACCACTGATCTTGACTTCACCCTTGAGAGAGTGACGACCTTGAATTTCTAAATAGGGATGCTCGGTATCGATGGTCATAGGATCATTCATTTATCTTGGTTGGCAGTCTTGGCTAAGGATAGCTTCGGCAAAATGACACTGCATTTTATCAGATTTTTGAGGAAATTATTGGTGATTCTACCCCGAAAAGCGATTTTTGTCTTAATTATCTGAACTATCTTGACTTATGGATTGTCCGATAGTATAATAAAAGATTGTGAAAGAAAAATGCGGAACTGGCGGAATTGGTAGACGCGCTAGATTCAGGTTCTAGTGTCTGCAAAGACTTTCGGGTTCAAGTCCCGAGTTCCGCATTATCTCCCTCAAGACGTGGTTGTTTAGGGTAGGCCTAGCGGGGTGAAAAATCCTATTGGCTATAGTCTTGATCGCTCTCCTGTAACGGCTATGATTAGCAGTGTTCAAAACCCTTTAATCAAGCAAATTCGCAAGCTACACCGCACTAGAGAGCGACAGGAGCAGAATTTGTCCTTAATTGAGGGAACGCACTTACTAGAGACAGCTTTAGCGGTGAATTGTTCCCTAGAGACAGTTTTTTATACTGAAAAGTGGCGGCAAAGACAGGGAGAATTAGCGCAGAAGCTTCAAAATCAAGCCAAACGAGTCGAGATAGTTTCCCCGGAAGTCCTCGCTTCCCTAGCAACAACGGTTAATCCCGATGGTGTGATTGCCACTATTTCCCGTCATCACCTTCATCCAACCCCCCAAAATCCGCTACAATTGGGCTTAGTTTTGGAAAGATTGCAGGATCCGGGTAATCTCGGCACGATTATTCGCACTGCCGTGGCTACGGAAGTACAGGGTATCTGGTTAAGTCTCGATAGCGTCGAAATCGATAACCCCAAAGTGATCCGCAGTTCCGCCGGGGAATGGTTTCGATCGCCCCTGGTGGTAGAATCGGATTTATCGGCTTTAGTGAAAAAATATCAAGCACAGGGGGTAAAAGCGATCGCAACTTTACCCACAGCCACTAAAAACCACTGGGAGATTGATTTTACCCGTCCGACTTTAATATTATTAGGCAATGAAGGAGCCGGTTTATCACCCCAATTAGCGACTTTAGCTGATGAAACGGTGAAAATTCCCCTCTTTGGTGGTGTGGAATCTTTAAATGTTGCGATCGCTACTGCTGTCATCCTCTACGAAGCTAGAAGACAATTATCCTACAGTAGGGTGGATTAGCTTCAGCGTAATCCACCGTTAAACCAGACAAGAATTAGAGATTTATGTATTCTCGTTTTCTGTCTCCCAATCTAAATTATCTAGCATCTTCAACAATAAATTAATGAATACGATAATTTCTCCACCCTCCTCTGGTTTAGGATCGATGAATCGATGAGCGTAACGGTTACGAAAAAGCTTCATTGTACCCGAATATAAATCACGGTATGCCTCTAATTCTTCTGATGGAAGCTTATCTTTTTGTAGAGATTTATTGCTTCCAAAAATTAGGTTAACAATACCATTACCCGTGGCTTTTTGATTAATATTATCTATATTTCCCAGTTTCCTCATGCGGTCTTCTAAAACCACTGTCGCATTGCGAATCGCAGTATCCCACGCTTTTGGATTATCTCCACCCGCACTCACAGAAAAACGGACTCTCTCCCATAGTTCGCAGTCTAAATGTTCAACTTCAGTCAAGGGAATTAGATGACGAATAGCCGAGCGATTGGGTTCAGCAAAGTTAGAATCAACCGCTTCATAAGCTTTTCCTGTTAGAGCGCACTTGTATTCATCCGAGGCTATTGTTTGCAAATTAATATAACCAGATTTTTCTAATCCACCGAGCGTTGGGAATTCGACCTCAGGACAGCTATCAGAACCCGTGTAATTTGGCCAACTAGGACCTCCGAAAACCTGACAACCCCACAAAATATTGTCCTCGGCGGGAAAATAACCAGCCCGTACTCCTTCAACTATCCATCGCAAAAGGTTTTTTTGTTTTTCTGTTAAGGTCATATTTATACCTCGAAAGGTAAATAACAGTACTATTATACTATGTACTTTTGATTTTCGTAACGGGAATTTGCTAAAATTGACATCTATATAGGGTCTGCTGAAAAAGTACGGGCGAAGCATTCGGGCAATAACCTATCGGTGAAACCGTAGATTTTCTATCCGAATGCTTCGCCCCTACAGGACACGGGCCGATGAAGACGCAAGGTTTTAAACGAAGATTCTCTCAAAATCTTGCACCCGTGAGAGCAAAACAGAACCCTAAAACCCTTACCTCGTCTATATTTCACATTTATTCAGCAAGCCCTATATAAATCCCTCGGATAGGTGAAACTGTTTCTATGAATAGTGAAATTTGAGACAGTCAACCAATTTTTTACACTTCCGTTTTTTTGGCAAGTTTTGGCGGAATTTGCTCGGCTGTTAAGGTGACAATTTGGCCATCTTTGAAAATGCTGATAGACTCTCCTAAGAGGCGGTGTCTCTCAATTGCTTCTGCGATTGCGACTCTAACACCTGTATCGATTCGTTCCGATAATTTATCAGGAATTGGCTCAGTCATGGGCTGCCTCGGTTATTTGTTGCCAGATAGAGGAGTCATAGATAATGACTTGTTGATTGAAGGGACGTTCAGCAACTAAGTGCGGCTCATCCCCAGAATTATCATAGATCACCCAAGTATCGCACAAAGGTAAATACAACTGCTTGACATCCTCGCCGCCCTAAAAGTGCGGCGATTCCTAAACCTCACGATTTAAGTTTCTGCTTCCACCACCGTCGCATACCACAGTTAAAAAACCATGTACTGTCTTACACATAAGCCGAGTTTTCAAGGTGCTGCGCCGTCCACTTGGTTTTCGAGACTGGCCTTTTAATTCTAACGTAAAGCCAACCTAGAACGGCGGGGTTTCAGACCCAAAATTTCCGATGAGGTTAATGCGTCCCCGCTCATAACGACGACGAACCACATCTTCAGGAATATTATGACCGCCACTGGCTACCCTTCTGTGAACTCTCTCTAAAGCTAATTCTGGACTTTGTAGCCAAAAATAAATAAGATTGAGCCTATAGCCAGAACTTTGACAGTCTCTCAAAAAACGGTCAAAATATCGGGCTGCCAGGGTGCTTTCAAAAGCAAAATCTATTCCTTGGCACTTCAGTGTTATCAGCCTTTCTAACATCAAGCGTCCTGCTTGGATAGCAACCGACTCAGGATTAAAAGGTGAGAGTCCGGCAGCAATTTCATCGGCGTTAACGTACTCGATAACGCCTAAAAAGTTGGGTAAAAGTTTTTTAGCGACGGTGGTTTTCCCGGAACCATTGGGGCCACCAATTAGATAAACATCAGACATGAGGGAAAAGCTCGTCCTCCAGATTATTTTGACGCCAATTCAAAAATGAAACGCATCAACCTCAAGAGTTGACAGAAAAAGGCTCATCAGGTACTGTCTGATCATTAACAACAACAAATCAGACCCAAAAATATTTATCTCAACGGCAAATGGCCGTCTGGCTCGGATGTCATCAAAGCACAATATCACGGGAATTAAAAAGGAATCAAAGTTCCCTGGGGTGCTATCTACCTGACACAGCACAAGCTCAAAACAACCCTTTTAAAATGTCAGCGAGTCGGCCTTAGAGTTGGTGAAAAAAGGATTGAAAGATTATCATAGTCCCGAACAAATAGCGGGTCGTCTGAAAAAAGCTGGTCAAGAATCTCTCAGTCACGAAACCATCTATCAAATGATCTATCAGAACTATCAAGACTGTGGAAAGTATCAAGAATACCTACGCGGCCAGACGAGGAAAAAGAAAGAGTCGAGGTGGAGGAAAAAGTAAGCATGGAGGGATGACTGGGCGTGTAGATATCTGCGAGCGACCAGCAATTGCTGACCAGAAAACCGAAATCGGTCATTGGGAAAGTGACACAATGATTGGAGGAAATCATCTAGGAGTTCTCGTTACTCATGTGGACAAAGCCTCGAAATTTTTAGTAGCAGGATTGGCCAAAAACAAAACCGCCAAGGAAATCAATCGAGTCACCGAAAAACTTTTCCAAGAGATTCCGCCTGACAAAAGAAAAACTTTCACTTGTGACAAGATCAAAGAATTTTGTGGACATCAAGAGTCTCGTGAAGAAACTAGGAGCATATTTTTATGAGTGCTACTCCTGATCATTCTTGGGAGAGGGGATTAAACGAGCATACCAAGGGACTGTTAAGACAATTCTTTCCCAAGGGAACGAATTTGAAAATTGTTAAGCCAGAGGAGGTAGAAAGAGCCGTAAACTTAATTAACAATCGTCCTCGAAAATGCCTTGACTATCGTACCCCGAATGAGGTATTCTATGAAGGTAGATCAGACAGTGATGTAATTCAGACTTGAATTGCCCCCCTGAAAAATCCTGTATTTTTTAACAAGTCAGACTAAATCTTTCCAGGAGGAGTTTAAAAAGTTCCTTGGCATAAGTTGATATTTGAGAGACGAAAATATAGAAGCAGCTGATTATTTACTAACCTACTTTTTTTAATTTTTAACGGGTTAGGGCTGGGATATACTGAAATTGTTGCTTATAGATCACTACTATGGGACGTTTAGCGCTGATCAGCGTCACTGACAAAACCGGAATAGTTGACTTTGCCCGTCAGCTAACAGAAGAATTTGATTTTGAAATTATTAGCAGTGGAGGAACCGCTAAAACGCTCCAATCGGCGGGAATTCCCGTGATTAAAGTGGGAGAATATACAGGATCTCCTGAAATCTTGGGCGGAAGGGTGAAAACTCTCCATCCTCGCATCCATGGCGGTATTTTGGCTAGACGGGATTGGGAGTCAGATTTAGCGGAAATGGAGGCTAATCAAATTCGTCCTTTTGATTTGGTGGTGGTTAATCTCTATCCCTTTGAACAGACGATCGCCAATCCTGATGTTACCACCGCTCAGGCGATCGAACAAATCGATATCGGTGGTCCGGCGATGTTACGCGCCTCAGCTAAAAATTTCGCCCATTTGACTGTCATCAGTAACCCGAAGTATTACGAGCAGTATTTAAGCCAATTACGGCAAAATAACGGCGAAATCTCCCTGGAATTCCGTCAAAAAATGGCGGGGGAAACCTTCGCTTTAACCAATGCCTACGATGGTGCGATCGCATCCTATTTCGCCAGCTTAAACGGGGAAACGACTCGCTTTAATTTGGCAGGAAATGCCCTGCAAACCCTCCGTTACGGCGAAAATCCCCACCAAAGTGCCAGTTGGTACGGCAGCGGTACAACGGCTCAAGGTTGGGCAAAAGCGACCTTATTACAGGGAAAAGAACTAAGTTATAACAATTTAGTCGATTTAGAAGCAGCCCGCCGTTTAATCGCCGAATTCGGACCAGAAGAACCAGCCGCCGCTATCTTGAAACACACTAATCCCTGTGGAGTGGCGATCGGTGATAGTTTGGTAGAAGCTTATACTAAAGCTTTTAATGCCGATGCTACCTCCGCTTTTGGGGGTATTGTTGCCCTAAATCAAGCCATAGATGAAGCAACCGCTAAAGAATTAACGAAAACCTTCCTAGAATGCGTGGTTGCCCCCGATTGTAGCCCGGTCGCCCGGGATATACTCGCTAAAAAGTCAAAAGTGCGGATTTTATTGCTGCCGGATTTAAGCACGGGAGAAAAACAAACAGTAAAAGTTATCGCTGGCGGTTTTCTAGTACAAGCGGCCGATGACGTGGTAGAAACCCCGGACGAGTGGCGCGTGGTGACGGAAAAACAACCCACCCCCGCACAATTAGCGGAATTACTGTTTGCTTGGAAGGTATCTAAGCACGTTAAATCTAACGCTATTGTGGTGACAAAAAATCAAACTACTTTAGGTGTTGGTGCGGGGCAAATGAATCGCGTTGGTTCGGTAAAAATTGCCCTCGAACAAGCGGGAGAAGCAGCCAAAGGGGGCTATTTAGCTAGTGATGGTTTTTTCCCTTTTGATGATTCTGTTTGCACGGCGGCCCAGTTTGGTATCGAGGCAATTGTTCAACCGGGAGGTTCTTTAAAAGATCAGGATTCAATTAAAGCCGCTAATGAGTTAGGTTTAATTATGGTCTTAACAGGCATTCGTCATTTCTTGCATTAATACACAGTTAGGGTGTGTTATTGCTTAAATTAACGCACCCTAACTTTGTATTAATTATCAGTTAATTTCCCCTATTCAATAGTCTTAAATTTGCCAAAAGCGCGAGGATGTCCAGCTTTTTGGGAACAAAGAAAATAGCGTGCGGGTTCGTAATGATTTTCAGCACTAAAAGGGGAACAGAAATGATCTGCGAGTAAATCTTCTCGCACAAAGAAAGCATTCACTCCCGAAAAACTACAAGCCACCAATTTATAACCCTTTTGATGACCAAGTTTTTCTAGAGCTTTCAAACTTGATCCCATATGACTATTATATTTCCATTGGTGACTGGGATTATACTGCATCACCCAACTCGATTCGGGGGGATAAATAGCATTATATTCGAGAATTACCACCCGGGGACGATAATTAGTAATTGCTTGCCAGACCCAATAATCATTACCATCAATATCAATGGATAATAAATCTAATTCGGTCGGTACATTGCCCTTTCGGAACAAGTCTTCAATATTTTCGCCAGTGATGAAAGTATTTTTTAAAGTTAATTGTTGGTTAGCAATTAAATCTTCAAAAGATTGGCGAATACTTTGACAAAATCGATCACTGCCTTCAATCCAATAACCTTGCCATCCTTTTACTAACAAATAGGCACTATTATTTTCTAAACCGTTGCCAACTCCAAATTCCACAAAGAATTTATTTGTGGTTCCAATGCGATTAAAAATTTCGCTAATAATGCCATCTTCTCCCGCTTGTGAAAAAACCTTAAATTCGTAGCGGTTTAGTTTTTTAGGGTTATCATATTTGGGGTTTTAATGCAAGTTTTCTAGCAGATAATTATCGATTTGTAACTCTGTTAGTATATCTTGATATTTTGAGTAAGAACTATTCAGACCTCTGGGGGTTCCACTTTTATGTGGAAAGGGATTCCTTTGTCTTTAGAAGTTACTGGCAAAACAACAACTAAGCCAGATGCACCCTGATTAAACAGGTCTGCTGAAATCACTAAACATGGACGCTTACCAGCCTGTTCATGCCCCCTTACTGGATTAAGATCTGCTAGCCATATTTCTCCTCTGGTAATTTCTGCCACTACCCTTCTACTCCATCAGCGAGAGTTTGCTCCCATGTCTGCCTTTCAGAAATTTCCTCTTGCCATAAAGTCTCATTCTTCCTTAAGGCGGCGAAGGCTTCATTCGCTTGAACTAGAAAAACATATCTGCGATAATTTTCGATGGCTTTGTCTAATACTGTTGGGAGCGTATCCCCAGAGGAGTCAACGAGTGCTAACAGCGTTTTGTGAGCAGCCTCACTAATGCTAATTTTTAATTCAGGCATACTTTTCTCTCGTAGCTTGTGTAGGGCTATTGTAGCCAATTGTGTAAGGACTAACAACCTGGTTGGAACTGATTATTTATTCTCCCTTTTGCCTTTTTCCTCTCCTGATATGTAGCCTATACTCAACGGATTTAGTATTAGATAACACCTGTGAATAACGGAGTCGGAGAAGAATTTTTTTTGCCCAATGTTGAAACACTTTCAATTGATGGCGTTTGCTGGGTAAACGCAGTATATAGACAAAACGACGCATTATATCGGCTAATTTACCACTAATATTAATGCCAAAACTGGAGACAAGGGCTGATTGTTTACCCAGGGTTAACATATCACCTAAATGCAGATAATAATAGGGTTGGGGCGATTTTTTTCTGATCACTGCCGAGATATTTTTGGCTACTACACTGGCTGCTTGATAGGCTGCTTGTGCTGTGGCAGGAATTACCTGTTTACTAGGATAAATTTCGGCTATATCCCCAACGGCAAAAACTTCGGGATAGTCGATTAATTGTAAACTGGAACGGGTTAATAATTTGCCTTGTGCTGTTTTCTGACAATCTAAATTATTGATCCAATCCTGTGCTTGGGTTCCTGCTGTCCACAATAATAAATCAATGGAGATGACTTCATTTGTATTATCTTTAAATACGGTTATGGAATTAGCTGCAACTTCCTTTAATCCTGTGTTTAAATAGAGACTAACATTCTTGGCTAAAAGGGAACGATAGGAAGCAACACGCACCGATTTAGGGAAGTTTTGCAGTATTTCCTCGTTCTTTTCCACTAGGTGAACTTTGCCTTTTTTTCCTAAACGATCAGCCACCTTACAGGCTAATTCTACCCCATTGGGACCGCCGCCAATAATTGCTAAATTAATTGAGGATTTTCCTTGAGTTTCTAGGTTATAAATTGTCGTTTGTAATCTTTCCACATCCTCTAAACTACGGAAAGTTAGACCATAATCGGCTAATCCGGGTATAGCGGGCCAACGATTGCGAACTCCCACCGCTAAAACGAGGTAATCGTAATCTAAAATTTCCTCATTTTCTAAATATACTCGATGATTGTTTAAGTCAATATTACTGGCTTTTTGAGTTTTTAAATTAACCTGAGTTCCTGTTAATAATTGACGGTAGGAGGGGGCAATTTCCCAGCGTTGTAATTCTCCTGTAATTAGTTCATAGAGAAGGGGAGTAAAGAGAAAATGGTCTTTCGGCTCGACTAAAGTTATTTGCCATTGACCCGATTTTACTGCTGTTAATCGACTCAGATCGAGTGCCGTGTATAACCCTCCAAAACCACCCCCCAGAATGCAAATCTTAGTTATAGGTTTATTCATTGATTTTTAGGCTCAGAGGCTTGTAAAATAGGTTTCAGTTCCGAAACTAATTGTTCTGAACGAATAATTCTCACCGGGGGCAAAAGATGATAGTGAGTGTCAGCAAAAATAGTAGAATCTGTCTTAATATTCAAGTCTTTTGGGTCATAAATTGTTGGCACAACCCGACTTAATTCTTCAGCCGACTTGCGAATATTAGCAACGGTTTTACCATCATTTTTAGCATAAACCCAGGGCAAAGAAACCACTAAAGTCGCCCCTTTTGCTTCTAAATCTTTCTTGAGTTTTTCAATCAATTTAATTGAATGAGGAGAAGCAGCAGTATCAAAGGTCATTTGCCACCATTTCCCCGTTCTTTCCTTAACTATAGTCGGATCACCTGTATTAGTCATTGGATCGGAAAGATAACCCGTCATTCTGCCTTTAGTGAATAAATCAACCATCGATTTAGTAACTGGACGCATCCCCGGAATACCTAATAACCAAGTATCCTCGATCATGGTTTTTAACGGTATCCCACCTAACCCGGGTTTGCCAATAGCGACGCTAAAAGGTGCAGACCCCCAAAGTCCTTCGCCGCGATTAAAACCGTCCTCATCCATGAGCATGAGATATTCGGGAATCAGCAGAATTACGTCCCCTTGGCGCGCTTTTTCGAGAATCATAGCGGCAATGACATTTAACCCGATGTCCCCCTGTAAACCGAAGTTAACCACGGGCATTCCCAATTCTTTGGCCATTAATTCCGAATTTATGCTATAATGCGCCCCCGATCCCGCCGTGACGATTAAACGCCGCGGTCCTTCGACCCTAGCTGCGATCGCTGATTTTTCTTCGTACATCATCCGCAACCAGCTTAATTCGCCGCCGTAGATGACATTGTAAACAAAGCCGAGGGACCAAGCGACTCCCACAGAGGCTAACCAGGGGAAAATGTTGAAGGATTTAGTATTCATCAGAATTCAAAGTAAATAAAGTCACCGGTATTAGTGGAAGCTAGGAGAATAGTTAAACCTAGCAATATTTTAGACAGCCAAGGTGATAACAATAGTTCATATTCAAATTTTTTCTGGGCAATAGCCAGATGTTCGAGGATTAAAACAATGATACCAAGAACTAAAGCAACGCTTAAAACTGCTCCTTGATTGAGACTATAGGAACTAAAAATTTCTCCGATATTAGCTAAGGAATAATTGAAAGGATTGGCGATTACCAACATTTTCCCGATTAATCTTCTGGTGTTAATCTCCATGAAAAAGAGACAACCAAAAATGACAGCCAATTGCGTTAAAGCCCAGGAGACAATTTGTGGCTGAGAAACGTATTTTCCGACGAAAGCATAGAAAGGTCGGCCTAGATAACGCAGTAATAATAATAATGCCCCGTGGTAAGCACCCCAAAAGATGAAATTCCAGGCCGCACCGTGCCAGAAACCAGAGAGAGTAAAGGTAATGAATAGATAAAAAGGCGCCCAATTTTTATTGGAACCCATGAGGGGTAAAAACACATAATCCCGAAACCAAGTGCTAAGGGTAATATGCCAACGTCGCCAAAATTCGTTAATACTTTGGGATGTGTAGGGTGCTAAAAAGTTTAATTCCAATCTAACCCCGACAAAATAGGCTAAACCAACAGCAATAAAGCTATAACCGCCGAAGTCAAAATAGATTCTCAGGGTGAATAAAAAGGCCTCAAACCAGATATACCAAGCATTGTCAATCATCTTATCTAATTCGATGTAGGGAGCAATGTTATCGGCGAGGACAAATTTCATAAATAAACCGAGGGAAAGCCAACGCAAACCCTTCTCGAAGTTTTCTCCTGTAAATTTGAGGCGAAATCCCTCCATTTGTGGTAATAAATCCCGGCGACGCTCGATCGGACCTGCGACAATTTGCGGGAAAAAGGAGATAAAATTGACATAATCGAGGACGGCTAGGGGTTTCTTTTTCTTTTCCCGTAGGGAGTCCACCACGAAAGCCACCATCTGGAAGGTATAGAAGGATACCCCCGGCGGGATTTGGCTAGGCACGGGAATTGGGGAAAGTTCCTTCCAGTTAGGGGGGAGGGAAACGAATAATCCGATGATTTCCTGCACAAAAAAGCCGAAATACTTGAAGTAGGCAAGGACAAGAATATCGATGACGATAACGATAGTAGCTAGGAGATTCGCTTTCCAGCCGCTCATTTTCAGCACTAGCCAGACCATAATGTAGTTAAAGGCTAGAGAAACGATGAAAACGAGGAAACTGGTGCGACTGGCGTAATAAAACAAGATTAGGGACAGCACCGCTAATCCCACCCCATCAAAAACACCTCGCCAGAGATTGAAGGACTTCGCTATATAGCGTGCCGTTAAGAAAGGAACGCTAAAAAGGATTAATATCCACCAAAATATAAAATCAGAGTAATTCAAGGCGTGTTAACTCCTGATGGTCTGTGTTACCTTGTTTGAGATGGGTTTCCTGACTTCTGATGCTCAGAGACGAGGGATTTTCTTGACAAGTCTATCAAACTTTGTCAAACTTGTCCATAAAATTACCTCCAGCAATCCTAAAAAATCGAGGCTAGACAAGCAATGCTTTACCAAAAACTGTTAGATGCTCATAAACGCTATCGGCAATTTAAGACTTACCCCCATATCACCGATGAATATTGGTCTAGTCAGTTGGCAGAGCATAATATTAATCCCAATTATGTAGAATATGATACTAAGTCTGGTCAACTTTTTTACAAACCCCTAGGGATCAGTTTAAGCAAAAATAAGCAGGATTTCCTCTTGGGTAGCAAAGTTTTTAACAAAGCTAACGCACTAAAATCTCTAGCTGATTGTAAATTTTATATCGATGAGCAACAGGAATTAATTATCGAGATCGATGGAGTTAAGTTAATTATCGAGACGGGACAGGATTTAGATATCGCCCATGAAATTTTCCTTTTAGGTGTATATAATTTCCTCTATGACAAGCCCTGTGTAGCGATCGATATTGGTATGAATACGGGTTTTGTCTATAGTTACGAACCTTTTAAGGCTACCTACGACCAAGCTTTAAGAAATTTTGCCCTCAATCCTAATCTAGCGGAGAAGATTAAAGCTTTTGATTATGGAGTCGGCGCTCGGGATGAAATTATTCAAGTAGAATACGATTATGCTGTCAAAGGGAGTGTCGGAATTACGGGAATTGACGAGCAATTAAAACCTTTTGCCTCGAAACAAACCGCTACAGCCAATTTAATTCTTAAACCTTTCACCGATGTGTTTAAAGGTATTACCTCTGATTATCCCGACATCGATATAGTTGCCAAGATTGATTGTGAAGGTTCCGAATACGAAATCCTCGATTCTTTAGCGGCAACTGGTCAATTGGGACAGATGAAAATTATCATGATGGAATGGCATAAAAAGGGTCCCGATGCTTTAGTTAAGCATCTGCAAGAATTCGGTTTTATCATCTTTTCCAGGATGCCTCGCAGTAAAAATGTCGGCACTTTGTATGCGATTAAACTCTAAAGTATAGGAGTGAGGTGATGGGGAGATAGGGCAATGGGGAAATGGGTAAATTTTAACTAATACCCCAAAACCCCAATACCTTCTAACTGATAACTCATAACTGCTTTACTGTGCTTGACAATAGGTATTAAAAGCTTCGCCAGTTTCTTTTTCTAATTGTCCGGCCTTTCTTACCTTTTCCTGTGCTAATTTTGCCCCGTTTTTATCGCGAGTTTCGATAACTTGAATTATTTCACGAGTGGCCGTGGCATAATCTTCGTAAACTTGAGCGAAAGCAGTCTTATATTTATCTAGTTCGGTATCCTTCAGGGCTAATTTTTTCATATTTTCCGCGGCCTGTTCGATTTTATCGGCGGCTAATAGCCAACTTTTTTGGTCAATTTCTGTCCCTTGACCGTTGGTTAAGGATTTGGTTTCTTGGGCTACTTCGTTGGCAATCCGATAGATTTTTTGACATTGAAACTGTTTACTATCAGCACAACTTGCTAAAAAAGTCAAGCCTATAAATGTTAAGATTATTTTGTTATTCATAGCAAGGTATTCGAGAGGATTCTAGAGAAGCTTATAGCAGTAAACTATCAGCCTCTAAGTAGGGAGGCACAATTATTTGTAGGATGGGTTAGCGCACTTCGTAAACTATGCGGGCGTTGGGTTTCATGCTTCAACCCAACCTACGTTGATCTTATATTTAATTCCACCCACCTACTTAGTAGTTTTTTACTGTTATCGACTGATAGAACTGTTCAATCTTATAAGATTAAAGTTTAGCACTCGATCGCTGTTAAGCGTGTCTTTTTTGATGCCAATTCCAGGCGTGTTCAACTATTACCTTGAGATCGGCATATTGGGGATGCCAACCGAGAACCTGTTTGGCTTTATCGCTACTGCCGATTAAAATAGGGGCATCGCCTGCCCTTCTGGGACTTTCGATTACGGGAATACCTAAACCAGTTACCGCTCGCGCTGTTTCAATCACTTCGCGCACAGAAAAACCGTTACCATTCCCCAAATTAAACACATTACTTTCGCCCCCATTTAAGAGATATTCTAAGCCTAAAACGTGAGCTTGGGCTAAATCATTAACATGGATATAATCGCGAACAGCAGTGCCATCGGGAGTATCATAATCCGTGCCGAAAATTGACAGGGAATCACGTTTTTTCAGGGCAGTTAATAAAGCCAGGGGAATTAAATGGGTTTCCGGTTGGTGATCTTCCCCTAATAAACCACTGGGGTCGGCTCCTGAAGCATTAAAATAACGGAAAGCCACCGATTTTAAACCGTAGGCCGGATCAAAATCCCGAAGAATTTGTTCCACCATTTCCTTACTGGCAGCGTAGGGACTGAGGGGATGATGGGGATGATTTTCCGTCATGGGAATTTCCTTGGGCATTCCATAAATAGCACAGGTGGAAGAAAAAACAAATTTCTTCACATCGGCGGCGATCATCGCTTGCAAAAGAGTCAGACTACCACTAACATTATTTTGATAGTAAATAGCCGGTTGCTGCACCGATTCTCCCACCGCAATAAAAGCGGCAAAGTGCATGACGGCGGCAATATTGCGACTAGCGAATAAATTATCGAGCAGCGATCGATCCCTAGTATCACCGACAATTAACTCAACTTTTAATATATCCTTAATGATTTCGGCGTGACCGTAGGATAAATTATCGAGTACGATGACGGAATAACCGGCATTTTTGAGCGCTAGAACCGCATGGGAACCAATATAACCCGCACCGCCAGTAACGAGAATGGTAGGTTTAACTTGAGACACGCGATCATACCTATTTGAAATTGACTTGTCTATAACTTTATACCCTAATTTTCCTTTTAGTTGACCATCATGTTAAGTCCCCTCGATCTATCTCTTTCCCTTGACAAAGAAACTTATCAATCACAAATTAAAGATTTAATGGAACAACTGCGATCGCTACAGCAGTCCTGTTGGGAGTGTAAATTACCCGTGGTGGTGGTTTTGGAAGGTTGGGCAGCGGCAGGGAAGGGAACTTTAGTCAAAAAAATGGTTAACTATATGGATCCTCGCGGTTTTACCGTCCATCCCATTTTAACCCCTTCCTCCCAAGAGGAAAGTTACCCGTTTTTGTGGAGATTTTGGCAAAAACTGCCAGCAAAAGGCAGTATCGGCATTTTTTATCACAGTTGGTACACTCATCTACTAGAGGATCGACTCTTGAACAAATTGCCCTCCTCCCAGATTCCCCTGGTCATGCGCGATATCAACACCTTTGAGCGACAATTATTTGATGATGGGGTCGCAATCGCTAAATTCTGGATTCACCTCAGTCAAAAGGAATTAAAGTCACGCATCAAAGAATACGCCGAAAATGAGCTAGAATCTTGGCGCGTGCGTCCGGAAGATTGGCAACAGGCCAAACGTTATGATGAGTATGCCAGTTTAGCCGAGGAAATGATTACCTACACTAGCACGGGGGCCGCCCCTTGGACATTGGTGGAGGGCAACTGTCAACGTTGGGCCCGGGTAAAAGTTCTCTCCCAATTAGTTGGTACGATCGCTCAAGCTTTGGATCAGCGCCAATTACCGATCGAACCTCCTGCCAATCTACCACCCCAAGCCCGATTACTGCCCACGGAACCCGATTATCTGGCGAGAGTAGATTTAAGTGCCAAACTAGAGAAAGAAGACTATAAAATCCGTTTGCGTGAGGCACAGGTAGAATTAAGAAAACTGCAATTAAAGATTTTTCAGGCAAATATCCCCGTTTTAGTCCTGTTTGAGGGTTGGGATGCCGCTGGCAAAGGTGGGGCAATCAAACGCTTAACCGATACCCTCGATCCTCGCAGTTACCAAGTTATTCCCTTTGCTGCCCCGACGGAGGAAGAACACCGCTATCATTATCTCTGGCGCTTCTGGCGGAAATTGCCCGCGGCCAAAACTATCGGTATATTCGATCGCAGTTGGTATGGACGGGTTTTAGTGGAGAGAGTGGAAGGATTCGCTAAAGATATGGAGTGGCGACGATCCTATCAAGAAATTAACGAGTTTGAGGCGCAATTAACCCATTCTGGCTGTGTTTTAGTCAAATTCTGGTTACATATTAGCCCGGAAGAACAGTTAAATCGTTTCGAGGAACGCCAAAATAACCCCTATCGCCAACATAAACTCACCGATGAAGATTGGCGTAATCGGGAAAAACAGCCCCTCTACCATGTGGCAGTTAATCACATGGTAGCCCGCACTAGCACCCCCGTCGCCCCCTGGACGATTGTGGCGGCAAATGATAAGTATTTCGCCCGTGTTAAAGTCCTCGATACAGTAATTGCCGCTATTGAAACCGGATTGAAACAACGGGAATAGGATCAGTAATCAGTGTAAACAGTAAACAGTAAACAGTAAACAGTAAACAGTAAACAGTAAACAGTAAACAGTAAACAGTAAACAGTAAACAGTAAACAGTAAACAGTAAACAGTAAACAGTAAACAGTGATCGGTGATCAGTAAATGGGGATCAAGATGAAAATAACTAACTAATTAACTTAAAACTTAAATCTGATAACTTAAATCTGATAACTTAAATCTGATAACTGATAACTGATAACTGATAACTGATAACTGATAACTGATAACTGATAACTGATAACTGATAACTGATAACTGAATTTATGAGTTTTTCCCCAAGTTTAATTTCTCCCGATCTCAGTTTGGCCGATATTCCCCTAGAGGAAACCCTCTGTTTAGGAGTGATGGCTTCTGGTAGTGGTTCCAATTTTGCTGTTTTGGCAGCAGCGATCGCCAAAAAACAGCTAAATGCCGAGATTTCTGTCCTCATCTACAATAATCCCGATGCCAAGGTGAAAGAAAGAGCCGATGACTACAATATCCCCGCAGTTTTCCTCGATCATCGTCAATTTAAACCCAGAGAAGAACTCGATCGAGCTATAGTCAAAACTTTCCAAGAATACGGCGTAAAATGGGTAATTATGGCGGGCTGGATGCGAATTGTCGCCCCGGTTTTACTAGATGCTTTTCCCGATCGCGTGATCAATATCCATCCTAGTTTACTACCCAGTTTTAAAGGTGTGCGTGCCGTGGAACAAGCTTTAGCTGCGGGGGTAAAAGTGACCGGATGTACTGTGCATATCGCTCGCGCAGAGGTAGATAGTGGCCCAATTTTAATGCAAGCAGTGGTTCCCATTCTCCCCGATGATACCGCCGCCAGTCTCCACGAACGCATTCAAGTGCAAGAACATCGCATTTTCCCAGTAGCGATCGCTTTAGCTGCGAAATTGGGTCTGTAGAGATAGATTTCCCGATTCCTTGGCAATAATACCGGCAAAAAAACGAAAATTCAAAGCAAATCGTTAAATATCACTCCTTGATAAATTTCCTGAAAACTGAGATCAAAATTGACAGAAGTTAAAGATAAACTAGCATTTTCTCCCTCGTATTCCGTTAATAACCATTTATTTTCTTCAGTTTTGTTATACTGCATGACATAGGGACGACTTTGACTGATCAGAATATA
>VYKZ01000076.1_pt1 | contig 24383 bp, 28 predicted proteins | sample 5114421 | NCBI WGS metagenome assembly VYKZ01 (sample SAMN12291788, study PRJNA351875) | freshwater metagenome | isolation source: freshwater lake | place: USA: Michigan, Gull Lake | collected 2013-08-08 | reverse complement strand
GCGGCTTCAACGACGGCGGTTCGTCGAGCGGCTGGGGCGGCGGCGGCTTCGACGACGATCTCAACGACGACGTTCCGTTCTGATCCTGCGGAAACAGGCGATGCAGTTCACCGTCTATCACAACCCGAAATGCGGCACCTCGCGCAACGTTCTGGCGGCCATCCGCGAGGCGGGGCACGAGCCCGAGGTTATCGAGTATCTCAAGACCCCGCCTTCGCGCGACACGCTGGAAAGCCTGATCGCGCGGGCGGGTGAGGGCGCACGCGGCCTGCTGCGTGCCAAGGAGCCGCTGGCCAAGGAGCTGGGGCTCGATGATGCGGGCGTGACCGACGCGCAGATTGTCGATGCGATGATGGCGCACCCGATCCTGATCAACCGCCCGATCGTGGTGACGCCGGACGCGGTCAAGCTCTGCCGTCCCAGCGAGACGGTGGCCGAGCTGCTCTGAGCGCGAAAACCCCGGCGGGCTCAAGCCGCGCCGGGGTCAGGAGTGTTCGTTTGGGCGCCCGTCAGGTCAAATAATCGTGCAGCACGCGGCCATAAGGCAGCGTCATGTCGGTCACCAGGTGCAGCCCGCCGGTGTGTTCGAGCACCGGCAGGTCGGCGAGCGGGCAGTTGACCGAATCGATCAGCTCGACCCGCGCCCGCCCGGTCCACGCGCCTTTCACCACCACATCGGCAAAGGTAATGCCGACAAGCTGCGCGATCGCGGGCGATCCGTCGATGTCGGGGATCAGCTTGAGCGTCACCTGGGTGCGCTTGAGCAGCTCCTCGATCGCTGCCGGATCGGTCGGGCTGCCGTGCTTGTAGACCATGGTGCCGCTGGCGACGGTCTGCCCGGCATAGGTCAGCACCCCGGTCAGTGTGTCGCCCACGGTATCCAGCTTGGCGATGCCGTACTTCATCGGATAGCCCCAGATCTCGCGACCGCCCGCAAGCGGCGGGCAGTTGTCGACGTACATCTGGGTGAGGAAGGTGCACCTCTCGCCGCCCAGCGTGCACGGGATCGCCTGCGCCACCGCCGAGTACGCCCCGAAGCCCTCGCCATCGGGCAGATCGAGCCATTGCACCGAGACGACATCGCCATCGGGTTCGAGCGGCTCGGGCAGCATATGGCGGATCATCGCCGGGTTCGACCGGTAGTTGATGATCATGTACTGGCGTTCGAAGAATTTGTACGGGCCCACCGGATAGGTCGGGCTCTGCAGCGGCATCGAGCTGAGCTTCAGCACATCCTGCTTGTTCATGTCCTGTCCCCCCTCAGCCTGCGGCGTCTTTGATGTAATCGAACAGCACCCGGCCATGCGGCAGGGTGAGGTCGCTGATGAAGTGCTTTCCGCCGACGATGCGCAGGATCGGCAGGTCAGCCACCGGCGCGTTGACATGCGGGATCAGCTGCAGCCGCGCCGGGCTGACCCAGCTGCCCTTCACCGTGACGTCCTCCAGATTATAGGCGACCAGCTGGCAGATCTTGGGGCTGCCATCGACATCGGGGATGATCTTGAGGTTGCACGATGTCTTGGTCATCGATTTGGCCTGCGCCTCGCAGCCGCCGGGGCTTTCCTGCCACTTGTACGCCATCGTTCCCATCGCCACCGTTTGCCCCGCATAAGAGAGCGTGCCGGTCAGCGTATCGGAGGCGACGACCAGCTTGGGCAGCGCGTATTTCTTGGGAAAGCCCCAGATTTCGCGACCCGCGCTGATCGGCGGCTCGTCGTCGAGATACATCTGCGCGGTGTAGTTGATCGGCTCGCCCTGATAGGTGCAGGGGATGACGATCCCGCTTTCGGTATAGTCGCCGAACCCCGAGCTGTCGGGCATGCGGATCCACTCGTAGAGCACCAGATTGTCGGTATTGGGCTCGAGCGGCTCGGGCACCGCGGCGCGCAGTGCGACCGGGTCGGTCTCGTAGGTCACGATCATGAATTCGCGGTTGATGAAGCGGTACGGGCCGAGCGGATAGCTGGGCGCTGCGGCGGGCATGGATGGCAGTTTCAGGATGTCTTCAGGCGTCATGGTCAGGAACCCCCGTTTTTGACCAAAGGATCAGAGAAAAAAGGATTTGATGTCCGTCGACGAATTGACCCCGACATCGTCGAAATGAGTGTCCAGCCACTGGGTGGCGCAGTCGCGGCCGACATCGCGCAGCTTTTTCATGAAACCCCAGTCGGGGTTGAGCTTGCTGGTGACGCCCAGGCTTTCCATGAACACCTCGTCCTGGATCGAGTGGATCAGCATCCGCCGATGCTTGTCGTCGTTGAGCTGGCCGTCGTCGATCAGATGGGTGACGAAGGCGATCGCGCGCATCTCGCGCATCAGGCTGGAATTGAAGCTGATCTCGTTGATCCGGTTGAGGATGTCCTTGGCGGTCTTGGGGATTTCCTCGCGGTTGAGCGGGTTGATGTGGACGATCACGACATCGTTGGTCTGGCTGCCATAGATCAGCGGGAAGATTGCCGGATTGCCCATGTATCCGCCGTCCCAATAGGCCTCGCCGTCGATCTCGATGGTCTGGAACATGAACGGCAAGCAGCCCGATGCCAGCACCTGATCGGGGCCGATCTCGTGGTTCTCGAACATGCGGACCTTGCCGGTGCGCACATTGGTGGCCGACAGGAACAGCTTGATCGGACAGCCCTCGCGCAGCACGCCGAAGTCCACGCTGGACTCCAGCACCTGGCGCAGCGGATTGAAGTTGAACGGGTTGAGCTCGTACGGCGACATCACCCGCGAGAGGATGTCCATCATCAGGAAGGCGGGGCTGAAATCGAGGCTGTGGTTCCCCATCGCCTTGTCGATCCACGAAGGCTGCAGCGGCCCCTTGGCGCCTTCGTCGCTGATTTTCTTCCAGAATTTCTCGAGCTCTTCGCGCGCGCCGTCGGCGCCGCCGATGGTCAGGCCATAGCCCAGCACGGTGGCGTTCATCGCGCCCGCGCTGGTCGCGCTCACCGCATCGAACTTGAGCCGCCCATCCTCGAGCAGCCGGTCGAGCACGCCCCAGGCAAAGGCGCCATGCGCACCGCCGCCCTGCAACGCCAGATTGACCGGCTTGCTGTTTGCAGCCGCAACATATTTGACATTTTCGGATTTCGCATCCGCAGCATCGGCCGCAGACGACGGGCTAGCCTTGGCCATCGCATTTCCCCCAGAAACTGATGCGAAACCCGTCTTTTTCCGTTGGAACGTAGGGGTAACTCACGTTAGACGAGTCGGCAAGAGTGATTCGCTGCACCTGCGAACAAAGCTCCGGGCCGCGTTGTGCAACTGCTCTGAAGGGGATCTGAAATGCTTAAGGGACTGAATGCCATCGTCACCGGCTCGACCAGCGGAATCGGGCTGGGCATCGCCAATGTTCTGGCGTCCAAGGGCGCCAATCTGGTCATCACCGGCTTTGGCGATGCAGATGCGATCGAAAAGGAACGCGCAGGCCTGGCCGCCAAATACGGCGTCGAGGTCGTCTACAGCAATGCCGACATGTCCAAACCCGACGACGTCAAGGCGATGGTCGAACTGTGCGCCAGCAAGCTCGGCTCGGTCGACATCCTCGTCAACAACGCCGGCATCCAGCACACCGACGCGGTCGAGGACTTCCCGGCGGACAAATGGCACCAGGTGATCGCGATCAACCTGTCGGGTATCTTCTTCGCCATCCAGGCAGCATTGCCGCACATGAAAGCCAAGGGCTTCGGCCGCATCATCAACATCGGATCGGTCCACGGCCTGATCGCCAGCAAGCATAAGGCGGCCTATGTCGCCGCCAAGCACGGCGTGGTCGGCCTGAGCAAGGTCGTCGCGCTGGAGAACGCGGGCACCGGTATCACCTCGAACACCATCTGCCCGGGCTGGGTCCACACGCCTTTGGTGCAGAAGCAGATCGAGGCGATGGCCGCCGACCAGGGCATCAGCGTGGAAGCCGCGACCGAAAAGCTGTTGATCGAAAAGCAGCCGAGCAAGCAGTTCGCCACCCCCGAACAGATGGGCGAACTCGCCGCGTTCCTTTCGAGCGAGGCCGCCGCGCAAATCACCGGCACCGCAATCCCCGTGGATGGCGGCTGGACCGCGCAGTAACATGCAACGCAGCGGGGCGGGGGGCTCCGCTCAGTAAGGTTTGGAAATAGCGTAACGGCGGGGCACATGCTCCGCCGTTTTTGCGTGCAAGCTGGGATGCTGATGGGTGTTCCAACTGCATGCATTGCGTTTTGATGTACAAAGCGATATCTTATGGGATATGCTTAAGGTTGTTCTGGATACGGGCGTTGTTGTAACAGCGTTGCGTAGCAGACAAGGCGGCAGCAATGCTGTTTTGCGATACGCAGCGTCGGGGCGTCTGACGCCGCTGGTGACCCCGGCGCTATTTCTGGAATATGAAGCGGTTCTGAAACGTCCAGAACAATGCGCTGTGCACGGATTTGGGCTGTATGACATCGACCAGTTCCTGGCAGCCTTTGCGAGTGCGTGTGTCGCGGTTGATGTCAGCTTCCGCTGGCGACCTTTGTTGAGCGATGCGAATGACGAGATGGTGCTTGAGGCAGCTATCAATGGAAGCGCGGACCGATTGGTCACACATAATGTCCGAGATTTCGCCAAAGGCGCGGCGCTGTTTGGACTGCCGGTGGTGCGCCCCGGCGAATTGCTGAAGGAGTTACGGCAATGAACAAGGCATCCTATCCGCTCAAGCTGCCGATCTCGATCAAGGCTGCAGCCGCGCGGCTTGCCAAGGAAGACGGTGTTTCGCTTAACCAGTGGATTTCGGTCGCAATCGCGCAGAAAATCGGCGCCGTCGAAACCGCTGCGGATTTTCTGAAGCAGCGTGCCGGGTCGGCGAGGCCAGCTGATATGCTATCCTTCTTGGATCGGGCGGCGGATGAAACTCCGCCTGCAGGCGATGAAATAGTATCAGATCGGCGGTGATGCGGACGGCTGGATCCAGATCGTTCCGTTTGCAGAGACCTCTAGAACTGCGACCGCACTGAGCCGTCTCCAAGGTGTTGCGGCGATGTCGTATTCAACGACGTGATACTCGCGACCACACGTCTGCCAGCTACGGCAAGGACAGACATTTGGAGCCCGATCCCACGGAATTTTTGCCAATCGTTCAAGCTCGGTCATCGCCTCGGTCTTGCTGGCGAATTCACCCAAGTGTTCCGCATGCCAACCGTCTTCAATCACGAACATAAGACATCCCTCACCCCACCGTTGCCCGCCTGCGATAGCTCAGCGCCTCTGCCACATGCACCCTCCCCACCGTCTCTGCGCCGCTTAAATCCGCAATCGTGCGCGCGACCCTCAACACCCTTGTATAGCCACGCGCCGAGAGCCGCATCGCTTCCGCTGCTCTCGCCAATAACTGCCTTGCCGGTTCATCGGGCGTGGCGAAGCGTTCCAGTGCTTCGCCGTCGATCTCGGCGTTGGTGCGGGCCTTGATGTCGGCATAGCGCGTGGTCTGGAGCGCGCGGGCGGCGGCGACGCGGGCGGCGACCTCGGCCGAGCCTTCGGCGGGCGGGGGCAGGGTCAGGTCGGCGGCGGTGACGGCTTCGACCTCGACATGCAGGTCGATGCGGTCGAGCAGCGGGCCGGAGACCTTCGCCTGATAGTCTGCGGCGCACCGGGGCGCGCGCGAGCAGCCGAGCGCGGGGTCGCCCAGATGCCCGCAGCGGCACGGGTTCATCGCCGCGATCATCTGGACGCGGGCCGGGAAGGTGACATGCGCGTTGGCACGCGCGACGCTGACCTCGCCGGTCTCGAGCGGCTGGCGCAGGGAATCGAGCACAGTGCGCTGGAATTCGGGCAGCTCGTCGAGGAACAGCACGCCCAGATGCGCCATGCTGACCTCGCCCGGGCGCACCTTCAGCCCGCCGCCGACCAGTGCCGCCATCGACGCGCTGTGATGCGGCGCGCGGAACGGGCGCGCGCGGCTGATCCGGCCATCGGTGAGCGTGCCCGCGACGCTTGCCACCATCGAAACCTCGAGCGCCTCTTCGGGCGTCAGCGGCGGCAATATGCCGGGCAGGCACGAGGCCATCAGCGACTTGCCCGCGCCGGGTGGCCCGACCATCACCATGTTGTGACCCCCGGCCGCCGCGATCTCGAGCGCACGCTTGGCGGTCTCCTGGCCCTTGACCTGCTTGAGATCGGCGCCGCGCACCGGCTCCTCGGCGATGCCGGGCTTTGGCGGGCTGAGCCGCCCGTTGCCCTTGAGGTGGTTGAGCAGCGTGAGCAGGTCGGGCGCGGCGATCACGTCGATACCACCCGCCCAGGCGGCCTCCGCCCCCTGCGCCGCAGGACAGATCAGCCCTCTTCCGGTCCCCGACGCATGCAAGGCTGCGAGCAGAACGCCGGGCGAGGCGGCGATCCGCCCGTCGAGCGCGAGTTCTCCCACCGCGACATATTCGCTCGCCAGTTCGGCATCGATGATCCCCATCGCCGCGAGCAAGGCCAGCGCGATCGGCAGGTCGTAATGCGACCCTTCCTTGGGAAGATCAGCCGGCGAGAGGTTGACGGTGATGCGCTTGGGCGGAAGCGACAGACCCAGCGAGGCGATCGCTGCGCGCACCCGTTCGCGGCTTTCGCCCACCGCCTTGTCGGGCAGGCCGACCACAGCGATGCCCTTCTGCATGCCGGGCGAAATCTGCACCTGAGCCTCGACGCTGCGCGCCTCGAGCCCCAGATACGCCACGGTCTGGACGATGGCGACCATCTCTGCCCCCTGTTTGTTCCGCGCAAAGACTGACGCGTCCGGCATGATGAGTCGAGGGCAATTCGCGAGTTTGCGTCATTCTGGAGGCAATTGCACCCGCGCGGGCAGCGGAAACAGCGTGCAGAAGCGTGCGATCAGCGAGGGGTCGCCCTGCGCGGTCAGCAGCCCCTGCTCAGCCAGCGCCTCCAGCGGCACCCCGCCATACACCGCGCCGGCCAGCGCATGCGGGGTTCCGGCAAACACGATGTCGCACCCCTCGGGATCGCCGCGCGCAATCGCGATGCCGCGCGCGGTCAGGTGCCCGACATACGCCATGTCGCCGAAGACGAAGCCGACGCGAAGGTCCAGATCGCCGACGCGGGCACTGTCCAGCATCGTGCGGAACGAGAGCATGATCGACACCCCGCTGATCGGCAGCGTCGGATCGTGCCAGGGTGATCGCGCCGCCCAGCGGCCCAGCATCTGGATCAGCGGCTCGGCCTCATAGCCCCAGGCGGTCAGCTCATAGACCTGTGCGGAGGCGGGCGGCGGCAGGCGACGCCGTGACACCAGCCGTTTCGCCTCAAGCCCCTCGAGCCGCTGGGTCAGCACATTGGCGCTGATCCCGGGCAGGTCTGCGCGCAGCTCGCTGAACCGGCGCGGGCCGAGCATCAGTTCGCGCATCACCAGCAGAGCCCAGCGTTCTCCAATCAATTCAAGCCCATGCGCCGTTCCACAGGCATCGTCGTAAAGCCTTTTGGCCAAAAAATGCTCCCTTGAGGTTATAAATAATAACTAAGCGGTTGCTTTTGATAACATGGTTGGCGACACTCGGCAACAACAGGCCCGAGTCGCACGACATGCGGCGGGCTGCTGGAGGATGAGCCGATGAGCAAGATTGCACCGTGTCTGTGGTTCGATGGCGTGGCCGAGCTTGCGGCGCGGCATTATGTCGCGGTGGTGCCGGACAGCCGCATCGACCGGATCGTGCACGCACCGGCGGACAATCCCTCGACCGCCGAAGGAGCGGTGCTGCTGGTCGAGTTCACCTTGGCGGGGCAGAGCTTCGTCGCGCTCAACGCTGGCCCCGGCAATCCGCACACCGACGCAATTTCGTTCCAGATCTACACCGACGATCAGGCTGAAACAGACCGCATCTGGGGAGCCATGATCGCAGACGGCGGGGCGGAGATCGCGTGCAGTTGGTGCCGCGACCGCTGGGGCGTGCGCTGGCAGATCGTGCCCAGGCGGATGATGCAGCTGCTGGCCGATCCTGACCCCGGCCGGGCCGCGCGCGCGTTCGCGGCGATGTCGGCGATGGTCAAGATCGACATTGCCGCAATCGAGGCGGCGGCCAACGGCAGGGAGGCCTGATCATGGCTGTCGATCCGCAAGCCAGCCTGGTGATCACCGCATTCGACTGGGTGCCCGATTTCGCGCGCGGTTTCGTCCGCGATCTGCGTCCGCGCTGGGCGTGCGAGGAAATCGGTCTGCCTTATGCGCAGCGGCTGATCAGCGCGGTCAAGCGGCCTGCCGAGCATTATCGTGACCAGCCATGGGGGCAGGTGCCGGTGATCGACGACGGCGGAATCCGGCTGTTCGAATCGGGCGCGATCCTGCTGCATCTGGGAGAGAAGCACCCCGATCTGCTGCCGGTCGATCCGCAGTTGCGCGCCGATACGCTGTCCTGGCTGTTCGCGGCCTTCAACAGCGTGGAGCCGATGATGTTCGAGCTCGGCACCGTCACGCTGTTCGCCGCAGGCGAGCCCTGGGCCGAGCTCAGGCGACCATCGCTGATGGCGTTCATCGGCGGTCGGCTCGACAGGCTGGCCGAGGCGCTGGGGGACCGAGAATGGCTGACGGGCCGGTTCAGCATTGCCGATATCGCGATGGCCACCGTGCTGCGTGAGGCACAGGATACCGATCTGCTGACCGAACGTCCGGCGCTCGCCGCCTATCTGGCGCGCGCCACAGCGCGCCCCGCCTTCGGCTGCGCGCTCGCGGCGCAACTGGCCGCGTTCAGCCCCGAGGCTCCGCCACAGGCCGCCCAACCAGGAGAGACCCCATGACCTATATCGACGGTTTCGTCATTCCATGTCCCACCGCCAACCGGGAGAAGTTCATCGAACATGCGCGCATGGGCGATGCGGTGTTCATCGAGCTGGGTGCACTGCGCGTGGTCGAATGCTGGGGCGACGATGTCCCTGACGGCCACACCACCGATTTCCGCCGTGCGGTAAAGGCAGAGAGCGACGAGAGCGTGCTGTTCAGCTGGATCGAGTGGCCCGACAAGGCGACGCGCGATGCCGCCATGGCGCGGATGACCGAGATGATGACCGATCCCGCCAAGGCCGACCCGCGCATGGACCCCGCGAAGAACCCGATGCCGTTCGATGGCAAGCGCCTGATCTTCGGCGGCTTCATCCCCGTCGTCGACATGACCGCCTGAAGGAGCACAGCCATGACCAACCCGCACGGAGATTTCGTCTGGTACGAGCTGATGACCCCCGACATCGAGGGGGCGAGCGCCTTTTACGGCGCGCTGCTGGGGTGGACCTTCGCCGCGTCGAGCCAGCCCGATATCGACTACCGCGTCTTTGCCGCCGGGAGCGAGCAGATCGGCGGTTTTCTGGCGCTGACGCCCGCGATGCAGCAGGGCGGAGCGCAGCCCGGGTGGCTGTGTTATATCGCGGTCGACGACATAGATGCCGCGATCGGCGCGATCACGGCAGCGGGCGGCGCGTTGCACATGGGCCCGCAGGACATTCCCGGCACCGGGCGCTTCGCGCTGGTCGCCGATCCGCAGGGCGTCGTCTTCTACATCATGCAGGACACATCGGGCGAAACCAGCCACGCCTTCGCCGCAGACATGCCGCGCATCGGCCATTGCGCGTGGAACGAGCTCGCCACCACCGATCAGGCGGGCGCAATGGCGTTCTACACGCAGACCTTTGGCTGGGTGAAGGACGGCGAGATGGATATGGGCCCGATGGGGTCGTATGAATTCATCCGCCACGGCAGCGCCATCGGCGCGATGATGACCAGGCCGCCCAAAATGCCTGTCGCCTGCTGGTCCTGCTATTTCCGCGTCGCCGATATCGACGCTGCGGCGGCGACCGCCAGCGCGAAAGGAGGGCAAGTGCTGTTCGGCCCCTCCGAAGTGCCCGGCGGCGATTTCATCATCACCGGGGTCGATCCGCAAGGGGCGACCTTCTCGCTGGTGGGGCAGCGCAAACAGGCACCCGAAGCGTGACCATCGAGCTTTTTGCGCACCCGTTCTCCTCCTACTGCCAGAAGGTGCTGGTGGCCCTTTACGAGAACGCGACGCCGTTCACCTTGCGGATGCTCGGCCCGGACCATCCCGACAATGGTGCTGCGCTGGCTGCGCTCTGGCCGCTGGGCAAGTTCCCGCTGCTGCGCGAGGGTGATCGCGTCGTGATGGAAGCGAGCACGATCATCGAATATCTCGGCATCGCCCACCCCGGCGCCACGCCGCTGATCCCCGCCGATCCGGCTGCGGCGCTGGAGGTGCGGATGATGGACCGCATCTTCGACAATTATGTCATGACCCCGCAGCAGAAGGTCGTCTCCGATGCGATGCGCGCTGCCGATGCCCGCGATCCTGCCGGGCTGGCGGATGCCAGGGCGATGCTCGATGAAATATATCGCTGGCTCGACGCCAGAATGCAGGACCGGGTCTGGGCTGCCGGTGATGCCTTTACCCTTGCCGATTGCGGCGCGGCGCCGGCGCTGTTCTATGCCGACTGGTCGCACCCTATCCCCACCGGGCTGCAGGCGCTGCATGCCTATCGGGCGCGGCTGCTGGCGCGGCCCTCGTTTGCCCGCGCGGTGGACGAAGCGCGGCCGTTTCGACCGCTGTTTCCGCTCGGTGCGCCCGATCGCGACTGAGCCTTTTTGCTGGAGAGACCCGTTCATGACCGATGCCCACGCCCTCAGCGTTACCCGTTTCATTGCCGCGCCGCCCGCAACAGTGTGGGAGGTCATCACGCAGAGGCTGGAAGAGTGGTGGTGCCCGGTTCCCTGGCGGACCGAGGTCGTCGAGTATGACTGGCGATCGGGCGGCCGCATGGCGACGATCATGCACGGCCCGGATGGCGAGCGGCATGAAAGCGAAGGGGTGTTTCTTGAGGTCGTTCCGCAGGTGCGATTCGTCTTCACCGATGCCTTCCGCGCAGGATGGGTGCCGCAGGAGGCCTTCATGGTCGGCTCAATCGCGCTGGCCCCCGAAGGCGAGGGCACCCGCTATACCGCCAGCGCGCAGCACTGGACCAAGGGAGCGATGGAGCGTCATCGCGACATGGGGTTCGAGCCAGGCTGGTCGGCGGTCGCGGACCAGCTTGCGGCGCTTGCCGAAGCGTCGGTGTAGACCTTGCGGTGGGATGAGGCCATGATGCCCGCCAACCGGGTCGCTTCCGGTCCACTTGCGCGATACGGGTGATTCGCGCTGTGCGAATCGCACGTGGCGCTTGCCTTGTGGCGAATGATGCCGTGATATGGGCGCCGCCATACGGTTACAAATGCCGTTAGTTGCGGAATTCCGCGCCCCGGGCTTGCGGGGAAGCGCCTGAAAAGAGCGATGAAATTGGTCCAAATTGCGCTCAACGCATGTTGCATTTGCTAACATCCTGTGGAATACGGCGACTGCTAGCAGCACGTCTGAAGGGACTATTTATGAAACTTGCAAAGACCGCACTGGCTGCGCTTGCTCTGACCACGATGGTCGGCGCTCCGGTTCTGGCACAGGCTGCGACTTCCGCAGCCCGCGTCAGCGCTTCGAGCGAAGAGAGCAACGCAGAGGGCAGCACCGGCATCATCATTGGTGTCGTGGCCGCTGCCGCCGTGATCGGCGGCATCATCATCATCGCTGATGATGATGAGCCCAACAGCCCCTGAGCCCTTCTTCGGAAGAGATCAGGTACTGATTCGGAAAAGGGCGGCCAGCAATGGTCGCCCTTTTTTGTTGCGCTCCGGTTGATTGCGGGCCGATCCGGGCTGATATGGGTCGGGACTCACTTCCTCGCTCACTCTCAGCTGCGGAGCCCAGCCCATGACCAATTTCCCTGCCGACTATACCCCGCCTGCCGTGTGGACCTGGGACAAGGACAATGGCGGCGCCTTTGCCAACATCAACCGGCCGGTTGCGGGCGCGACTCACGACAAGACGCTGCCGGTCGGCAAGCATCCGCTGCAGCTCTATTCGATGGCGACGCCCAACGGCGTCAAGGTCACGGTGATGCTCGAGGAGCTGCTCGCCGCAGGTCATTCGGGCGCCGAATATGATGCCTGGATGATCGATATCCGCAGCGGCGACCAGTTCGGCAGCGATTTCGTCGCGATCAACCCCAACAGCAAGATCCCCGCGCTGATGGACCACAGCGCGCCCGAACCCGTCCGGCTGTTCGAATCGGGATCGATCCTGCTGTATCTTGCGGAAAAGTTCGGTGCGTTGCTGCCCACCGACCCGGCCAGGCGGACCGAGGCGCTGAACTGGCTGTTCTGGCAGATGGGCAGCGCGCCGTATCTCGGCGGCGGCTTCGGCCATTTCTATGCCTATGCGCCGATCAAGATCGAATATTGCATCGATCGCTTCACTATGGAGACCAAGCGCCAGCTCGACGTGCTCAACCGGCATCTGGCGGATAACGAGTATCTGGCGGGCAGCGAGTATTCGATCGCAGATATCGCCATCTGGCCGTGGTACGGCGGCGTGGCGAGCGGCGCGGTGTACAACGCGGCCGAGTTCCTGCAGGCGCAGGACTATCCGCATCTGCTGCGCTGGGCCGACCAGATCGGCGAGCGGCCCGCGGTGAAGCGCGGCAAGATCGTCAACCGGACATGGGGCGATGATCCGAGCGAGCAGTTGTGTGAACGGCACGATGCCAGCGACTTCGACCTGCGGACGCAGGACAAGCTTGCTCCCGCCGAAACCGACTGAGTTCGCTTACAAGAGATCCGCCGCGAGCAGAAACGCGCCTGCCAGCCCCGATGTCGGGGCCAGGGCAGGGCGGCGGATGACCTCGGCCGCCGGCAGCGCGAAATAGCCGCCGTCGCTGGCATGCGCAGCCGCCACCACGCGCTCGAACAGCCCGGGCGTTCCCATCACTCCGCCGCCCAGCACGATGGCATCGGGCGCGAGCGCGGCGCGCAGCGTGTTGCACATCTCGGCGAGGTAACCCGCGATGATGCCGTGCGCGGCATGATCGGGCGGCAGGTGCGACAGGGTCTCGCCCCAGCGCGCTTTGATCGCCGGGCCGCTCGCCAGCCCTTCCAGGCAATCGCCGTGGAACGGGCAGATGCCGTCAAACCCATGGTCGTCGGCATCGCGGCGCGGGCGCATATGCCCAAGCTCGGGATGGCCCGTGCCGCCAACGATCCGTCCATCCGCGATCACGCCGCCGCCGATGCCGGTGCCGATGGTGACATAGACGCTGACCCCGGTATCGCGCGCTGCGCCTAGCCGCGCTTCGGCCAGCGCGGCGGCGTTGACATCGGTATCGAACGCAATCGGCACATCCAGGGCGCGCGCGACGGTCCCGGCGAGGTCGAACCCGCTCCAGCCCGGCTTGGGCGTGGCGAGGATATGGCCCCATTGCGCTGACCGGCAATCGCGCTCGAGCGGCCCGAACGATCCGATGCCGATCGCGGCCAGCCCTGCATGCCGTTCGAAAAACGCATTGGTTTCGGCAAGCGTGGTCTCAGGATCGCGCGTTGCGATCTGCAGCTGGTCGATCACAGCATCGGGCCCATGGCCCACGCCTAACACGAACTTGGTGCCGCCGGCCTCGATCGCGCCCAGCAGCGGCCGGTCAGCGGGCATGCAATTGGTCCATGGCAAAGCTTTCGACGATCCGGCTGGTGTCGCCGTCGAGCGCGATGCGCACCATGGGCGCAGGCGTCGCGCCAAAGGTCTCGGCGGCGACAAAGGCGTTTTCTGCCGGGTTGCGGCCCTTCAGGCCCCAGTGATCGACAAAGCTGCACACCAGCAGTTCGGCGCTGGCGAACCAGCTGAACGCCTGCATGGGCTCGGCATCGGGGTTGGCGATCACCAGCCCGGTGCCGTTGAGCGGGCGCCAGGGGCCGCAAAGCTGCTCTGCCACCATGCCGTAAAAGCCGGTGGGGCCGCTGGGGCCATCGGGAGCGAACACGCTGCGCTGGGTGGACCAGAAGACATAATACAGCCCCTGATGCGCGACGATCTGGGCGCGTTCAAGCTCGTTGTTCAGCGTATCGGCGTGCATGATCGGGGGCAGCAGCTGCCAGCCGCCCTCGGCGTCCTGCCGGGCCAGCCCGATTGCGCCGTTATATGCGGCGCTGGATGCCGCAAGCGTCGCGGTGAACACGATGTAGCGCGCACCATCGGCCGGATCGATGAAGAAGGCAGGGTCGCGGAAGGCCTTGACCGTGCCGGGGGCGCCGTCGTGCCGGTCGGCGACCAGATACATCGCGCCATCGGCGGCGAAGATCTCGCGCACCGGGGTCCATCCGGTGATGCGGCCATCGCTGTGCAGCCTGCCGGTCGTCTCGACCAGCCGCTGCTGATAGCCGCCGGGGCGTTTCGCCAGCCCAGCGGCGGTGAAGTACAGCGTGACCCGATCGCCCTCGAGCACGGCAGAGCCCGACCATTCGCGCTCGTGATCGCCAAGCCCCGGCGGCAGCAGGTCGCCCAGATCATGCCAGCCCGCTGAGTCCAGGTGGAGCAGCCGGATCTTCGCTTCGAAATGGCGCAGCGCCGGATCGCTCCGGTCGGGTGCGGCGAGCACCATCCACACGGTGCCGCCGTTGACCTGCGCCATCGACCCGTCTGCCTGCTGCAGCGGCCACATGTCCCACAGCAGCAGGTCGGGCAGGATCCGGGCCGCCTCGGCCTCGCCGATCAACCCTGGCGCGGGCAGAGGCTGATCGGCGATGGCGGTGACATGCGCGGCGGTCCAGGCGGTCGTCATGCGTTGCGTCAGAAGTCGTAACGCAGCGTGGCGGAGATGGTGCGGCCGTTGATCGAACGCGCGCGGACGAAGCCGTTGGCCGGGATCGCGCCTTCCTCGGCCTCGGTGAAGCCGCGCGTGTCGAACAGGTTGTTGGCGTTGATCGACAGCTGCACCCGCTCGATCGGGCGCACCGCGACGAACGCATTCACCTGGGTGAAGCCCGGCAGCACCAGCAGGTTGTTGTCCTGCGCAAAGCTGTCGGTGGTGCCCACCAGATTGGCGCCGAGCGAGAACATGTCCTGTTCGTACTGGCCGCTCAGCTGATAGATGAAATCGGCCTGGCGACGCGGGGTGTTGCCTTCGTTGGCGGGGTTGATGCGGTCGCGGTTGATCTCGGCATCGGTATAGGTGCCGCTGGCGCTCATCGTGAAGCCACCGGTGCGGTACGATGCCTCGACCTCGAGACCCTTGGCCTTGAACACGCGGTCGAAGGTCTGGCGGGTGGTTGCCTCGAAGTTGGTTTCCTCGGTTTCGGCGTAGAAGGCCGTGGCATAGACCGCGAGCCCGCCCGAACGGTACTTGATCCCGGCTTCGGCCTGCTTGACGAAGTCGACCGCGATCCCCTCGTTGCGGATATCGCCGGTGACGAAGTTGACGTTGTCGTTGTTGAACAGCAGGCGGTCGGCATTGGCACGGCCGCCCTTGCTGTAGCGCGCGAACGCCGCCAGATCGTCGGAGAAGCGATAGTTCGCGCCGAACGAATAGCTGAAATAGTCATAGCTGTAGTCGACCAGCGCGGGCGCGCCGAGCGGGATGGTCGATGTCTGCGCCTCGGCAGCGCTGATCACGCCGTTGCGGTTGAAATCGAACGCGGTCGTGCCGACGCGGCCACCGCCCAGGTCCGCGCCGAAGGTGCGGCCCGAAGCATCGCCAAAGTCATAGCGGATGCTGCCATCGAGGGTCAGCCGGTCGAACTCGAGCGAGAGCGAGGCGAAGGGCGCGTTGGTATCATATTGCAGATCATAGCTGCGCCGGCAGCATCCGCCGAAGAAGCTCGCGCCATAGGCCACCGTGCCGCGGTCGGACAGCCGGGTGCCAGCGGCGTTGACCACGTCGATCAGCGCCGCATCGCCGCCACCGCGCACCTCGAGCAGATGCGAGGTCCACAGCCAGTCGGTATTGATGTCCTGGCGCGACTTGTAGAAGCCCGCAGTCAGCGTGGCGGTGCCGCCGCCCAGATCGAAATCACCGGTCACGCGCAGATCGTTGGTGATGTTGTCGAGGCTGTTGAGCCGGGTGTTGAACAGCACGACGCTGGCGACCAGCGAGCCGCCGGGCACGTTCTGGCCTGCCTGCGTTCCGTTGGCGAACACCAGCCGCGCGCCCGCGCCGCCGAGGGCGGCCGCGGTGTTGGCGGCGGTATCGAACGATCCGGGGAAGGGCGAGGTGAAGCCGCCCGAGACATCGGAGAAGCGGAAGCGGTTGGTGACCTTCCAGCCATCGGCAATCTCGAACTCGCCTTCAAAGCCGAATGCCTTGACCAGCGGACGCTGGCCGTTGGTGATGTCGTACCGGCGCGGCTGGTTGTTGCCGTCGAGCGTCAGCGCCGACTGGAAGAAGCGCGAGTGCAGGCTGTCCGAGCTGATGTCGAAGCCGGGGACGTTGGAATAATTGGGGTTGCCGTTGGTGCCGGTCACCCGCACCGGATTGGGCAGATAGCCCACCGCGCGGTCGTCCAGATACTTGGCATAGACGCGGATGTAGCCGCCGGTGAACTCCTTGGTGATGTTGGCCTTGATCTGGCCGCCGCGGTTGCCGTCATAGCCGATGTCGCGCGGGCCTTCGCCCTGGCGCACAAAGCCGCCCATGTGGAAATACAGGTCCTGACCCAGGCTGCCGCCATAATCGAAATCGAAGCGCTTTTCGTCATAGTCGAGGCCCAGCGTCGCCTGGATGGTGCCGCCATTCTGGTCCTTGCCGGTCTTGGAGATCATGTTGATCACGCCGCCGGGCGAGTTGGAAGCAAAGGTCGAGGCGCTGCCGCCGCGGATCGCCTCGACCCGGGCGATGTTGAGATCGGCGCGCAGGAAGATGTCCGAGTTGCCGAAGGTGATGTCGCCAAACTCGAGGATCGGCAGGCCGTCTTCCTGTAGCTGCAGGAACTTGGCGCCGCCCGATGCGATCGGCAGGCCGCGCACCGCGATGTTGGCATTGCCTTCGCCGCCCGATGCTTCCGAGCGGATGCCCGGGATGTTGCGGAAGATTTCCGCCGCGCTGCGCGGTGCAGTCGTGGCGATCTGTTCGGCGCTGAGCGAGCTGACCGAGATCGAGCTGTCGAGCACATTGGCGCCGCGCGCCACCGCGGTGACGACGATCACGTCACCCGAATCGGCATCATCGGCAGATGACGCATCTTGGGCAAAGGCTGTGGGGGTGATTGCAGTGGCGGTGGCAACGGCCAGTGCCGCATAGGCGCTGCGAACGCGCAGGGCTTTCAAAATCGACATGATACCTCTCCTGAACTGGCCGGTACTCCGGCTGCAGCTGCCCATGCTATGCACACCTGCAATCGTTTGCAACAGTTAGTTGCAAACGATTGCAAAAAAGCTTGCCAAAGTGCCAGCGCGCCTATTAGCATAACGCCCAAGGCGCAAGGCAAAGACGCCCCCAGGATCGAGGACCCCGTCATGACCAGCGCCGTCCAAGCACCATCCGCCAGCCACGACGCTGCACCCTTCCGGGCGCCGCGGCTGTCGCTGCCGCGGATCGTCGAGATGAACCTCGGCTTTTTCGGGCTGCAGTTCAGCTTTGGCCTGCAACAGGCCAACATGACGCCGATCTACACCTTTCTGGGCGCGGACGAGGCGACCATGCCCCTGCTGTGGCTGGCAGGACCGATGACCGGGCTGCTGATCCAGCCCATCGTCGGCGCGCTGTCCGATCGCACCAATTCCAGGCTGGGGCGGCGCACGCCGTATTTTCTGATCGGCGCGGTGATCTGTTCGCTGTGCCTGTTCCTGATGCCCTATTCGAGCGCGTTGTGGATGGCCGCGAGCCTGCTGTGGCTGCTCGATGCGGGCAACAACATCACCATGGAGCCCTATCGCGCCTATATCGCCGACCGGCTCGAACCGGGGCAGCGGCCCGCGGGCTTCCTGATCCAGAGCGCCTTTACGGGCCTTGCGCAGTGCCTGTCCTATGCCACCCCCAGCCTGCTGGTCGGGTTGGGCATCAGCCAGAACCTGGTCGACATCAACGGCATTCCGGTGATCGTCCGGATCGCCTTCGTGTTCGGCGCGATCCTGTCGATTTCCACCATCGTCTGGTCAGTAGTGCGCGTGCCCGAACTCAAGCTGACCGAGGCGGAACTCGCCGAGATGGCCGCCAAGCCGATGGGGGCGGGCGCTGCGCTGGCAGAGATCCGCGATGCGTTTATCGCCATGCCCCGGCCCATGCGCCAGCTGGCCTGGGCGATGCTGTGCCAATGGTATGCGATGTTCGTCTACTGGCAGTTCATCTCGCTCTCGGTCTCGCGCACGCTGTTTCCGGGGGGCGAGCGCGGATCGGCGAGCGCGAATGCGGATTTCATCTCCGCCTCGCTCACCGCGCAGCAGATGGGCGTGGCCTATAACGCCGTCGCCTTTATCGGCGCGCTGGCGCTGATCCCTGTGGTCCGGCGGCTGGGCGCCAAGCCGGTGCACGCCGCGTGCCTGGTCGCGTCGGGAATCGCGATGATGTCGCTGCCGATGCTTGACAGCCGCGCCGCGATGTTCGTGCCGATGATCGGCATCGGCCTGGGATGGGCGGGGATGATGGGCAACACCTATGTGATGCTGGCCGATTGCATCCCGCCCGAGCGGACCGGCGTGTACATGGGCATCTTCAACATGTTCATCGTGGTGCCGATGCTGATCGAGACGATGACCATGCCGCTGATCTATGCGCCGCTGCTGGGGTCCGATCCGCGCAACGCCATCCTGCTGGCGGGCGTGCTGATGCTGTGCGGTGCGGTCGCGACGCTGCGGGTGCGCACCGCGGCCTGATCGCGAACTGCTCAGCTGGGCACGGGCTGGTGCGGCAGCTGCCAGTCGATCGGGGCGAGCCCGGCCGCTTCCAGAAACGCATTGGCCTTGCCGAAATGCCCGCAGCCTAGAAAGCCGCGATGCGCAGATAGCGGCGAGGGGTGGGGGGCTTTGAGCACCAGATGCCGCGCATCGACATTCGCAGCCTTTTTCTGCGCGTGGCTGCCCCACAGCAGGAACACCACCGGCTGCTGCTGCGCGTTGACGCGCGCGATCACCGCATCGGTGAAGCGCTCCCAGCCGCGCCCCTGATGCGACCCCGCCTCGCCCATTTCCACCGTCAGCACCGCGTTGAGCAACAGCACGCCCTGGCGCGCCCAGGGCTCCAGAAACCCGTGCGCGGGGGGCATTATCGCAAGGTCACGCTCCAGCTCCTTGTAGATGTTGATCAGCGAAGGCGGGGGCCGCACCCCTGGCTGGACGCTGAAGCACAGCCCATGCGCCTGTCCGGGGCCGTGATACGGATCCTGCCCCAGAATGACCACGCGAACGCTGTCAGGCGGGGTCAGGTCGAGCGCGCGAAACCACTGGCTTCCGGGCGGAAAGATCCTGGCACCTGCCGCCTTGCGTTCGAGCAGGAAGGCTTTCAGCTCGGCCATATAGGGCGCGGCGAATTCCTCGGCCAGCGCCTCGCGCCAGGCGGGATGGATCTGCGGAGCAACGGGGGCAGGGGTGGTCATGGGGTGCCTGATGCCCGCCCCGGCCACACCCGGTCAAGCGGCTGTATGGATTTCGACCCTGCGCGATGATAGCCTTGGCCAAAGCAAGACGAGTCGCATCACCACACCACCTGAGGGGGTCATGACCATGCCGCTGTCCAGGGCCAAGCCCGTCACCTTCATCAACACCGCCAGCCGCGCGGCGAGCGAGCCCTTCTATCGCGATGTCCTGGGCCTGCCATTTGTGGCGGACGATGGCTTTGCGGCGGTGTTCGATCTGCCGGGCGCGGTGCTGCGCATCACCGAGTTGCAAGGCTATCAGCCCGCACCCCATCCCGCTTTGGGGTGGATGGTGGATGACATCGCTGCGACCATGCAGGCGCTGATCGAGCGCGGTGTGACCCCGACGATCTACGAGGGCTTCGGCCAGGACGCGCTGGGCATCTGGACCGCGCCCGACGGCGTCGCCAAGGTCGCCTGGTTCAACGACCCGGACGGCAATGTGCTGAGCCTCACCCAATGCTGAGGCGGCAGCGCTAAAGCGATCCCACCAGATGCCCGCCATCGACGGTGAGGATGCTGCCGGTCATGAACCGGCTGGCGTCCGACACCAGCAGCAGCAGCGGGCCATCGAGATCGGGCAGCTCGCCATAGCGGCGCATCGCGATACGCTTGCGCAGGGGGTCACCCGCTTCGCCAGCCAGCTGGTCGCGGTTGATGTCGGTCAAAAAATAGCCCGGCGCGATCGCGTTGACGCGGATGTTGAAGCGCGCCAGTTCCATCGCCAGCTGCCGCGTCATGTGCAGCACGCCCGCCTTTGACATCGCATAGGGTCCGGTGCCCGCAGCGGTCTGGAAGCCGGTGATCGAGGCAGTGTTGATGATGTTGCCGCCACCTGAATCGCGCATCACCTTCGCGGCTTCGGTCGCGACGTTCCACGCGCCTTTGAGGTTGGTGTCCATCACGAAGTCGTAATCGGCCTCGGTCTGGTCGAGCGCGCGCTTGGTCACAGCGACGCCCGCATTGTTGATGCAGGTGGTGATCGCGCCTGCCGCTGCGATGCCTTCGCGCACCGAGGCAAGACCGGCGACATCCATCCGCACCGCGCTCGCGCTGCCGCCAGCTTCGGTTATCTCGGCAACCAAAGCCTCGAGCGCCTCCAGCCGCCGCGCCGCGACCACGACATGCGCGCCGCACCGCGCGAGCACGCGGGCGAAATGCGCGCCGAAGCCCTCGCTCGATGCGCCGGTGACCAGGATCCGCTGGCCGGTGAGATCTGCGGTCAGGGTCATGCGGCGGCTCCCTCATTGGCGTGCTTGTGATCGCGCTTGATCTTCTTGGCGAGCGACCATTTGTGCACCTCGGTCGGGCCGTCATAGATGCGGAAGGCGCGAATCTCGCGGAAAACCTGCTCGACGATGGTATCGCCGCTGACCCCCTTGCCGCCCATCACCTGCACGCAGCGATCGGCGACGCGCATCAGGGCTTCGGACACAGCGACCTTGGTCATCGAGCTTTCGACGGTGCCGAGGTCGCCGGTATCGAGCACGCCCGCGCACCAGGCGATCATCAGCTCGGCCTGTTTGAGGTCGATGAGGTTCTCCGCCAGCATGAAGCCGACGCCCTCGTGATCGACCAAAGGCTTGCCGAAGGCGTGGCGGCGGCAGGCATAATCGCTGGCGATTTCATGCGCGCGCACACAGGCGCCATACCAGCGCATGCAGTGCGAGAGGCGGGCAGGGGAGAGGCGCACCTGCGCGTATTTGAAGCCCTCGCCGCTGTTGCCCAGCATCTGGTCGGAGGGGACGCGCAGGTTTTCGATCGCGATCACCGCGTGGCCACCCGGCATCGAACTGTCGATGGTGTCGAGCACCCGCTCGATGCGGATCGCAGGATCGGGCAGGTCGACCAGGAACATGCACGCGCCGTCATCCGATTTCGCCATGACGATGCCGACCTTCGCGCCTTCGGCTCCGGTGATGAACGCCTTGCGCCCGTTGATCACCCAGTGGTTGCCGTCGAGCTTTGCGGTGGTCTGCATCATCGACGGGTCGGAGCCTGCGCCGCCCTCGTCGGCCGGTTCGGTCATGAAGAATGCCGAGCGCGATTCGCCCGAGACGAGCTGGCTCAGGAACCGCGCCTTCTGCTCGTCGCTCGCCATCTTGCCGAGCAGGTACATGTTGCCCTCGTCGGGCGCGGCGGTGTTGCAGGCGACCGGGCCCAATGGCGAGAGCCCCGATTTCTGCAGCACCATCGCGGTCTGCGCCTGAGTGAGGTGACGCCCATCGGGCAGGATATGCGGGGTCATCACGCCAGCGTCGCGCGCGAGGCCACGCATCTCGAGCACCAGCTCCTCCGACGGACCATGCGCTCCGCACCTGGGATCGTGTTCATACGGCGCGATCACATCGCGGACGAACCGCTCGACCTTCGCGGCAATGGCATCGACCTCGGCGGCGGACAGATGGGACATGGATGTGGCTCCCGATTGCATGGCATGTGCCTGAACCGGGTAATGAAGCCGACGGTTTAATCAACTGGTTAAATTGCCATCAGGGCGCGGGGGCGAAGTGTGCCGACCGGAATTCCGACCGGGTTGTCTTGCTTTCATCGCCGCCTGATCATCGGCATCTGCGGTGCTACCCGGGCCGAGATCTGCGCCGCCTCGTCTGCGGCGACGCCCGAAAGCGTCAGTGCCTTGACCAGCGCGTCTTCAGGGGCGGTTTCGATGTCCGGCGCAATGCCGGCGCCTTCCCAGTCCTTTCCGGTTCCGGGGTCATAGGTGCGGCCTACCGGAATGAACGCGGTGAAACCGCCGCCCAGATCCTGGTCGCCGCCGAAGTGGTTCGCCCCGGCGGTGGACTGGCCTATGATCGTGGCCCGCTTGGTCTGCTTGAGCGCGAGCACGAAATGCTCTGCGGCCGAAGCGCTGAACCCCGATGTCAGAACAAACACCTGTGTCTGGGCCAGCCGCTGGTCGGGGCTTGGAACCACCCAATGTTCGCGCGTGACGAATGCTGGGTCGCCCGAAACGGTGCGCAACGATGCGACGCCCGAAATCGGTGAGCCACCGGCCTCATCGACGGACTTGCGGGTCGCCATCGTCACGAGGTGCGTCGGCTTTGCAAAGAGCCATGGGAAGACGGCATCCATCTCGTCCAGCCCGCCGCCGCGATGGGTTCGAAGATCGAAGATGATGGATTTGGCGTCGGCGTGGGTTGCCATGAAGGCCCGTGCGGCCTCGGTCGCCTCGGCGCCGCCGGGGAAGCCATTGAAACGGACGAAGGCGATACCGGGTGCGATCCAGCCGGCGTGTTCGATCGCCGGCGGTCGCGGCATGCGCATCATCACCGGATGGCCGGTGGTCTGGCCGATTGGCGCAGGACCTGCAGCATCGGGCGCGCGCCTGATCACAATCTGCGGGCCACCGCCTATTCCTTCGAACATCACGCGCAAATGGCCGTCTTCGGCTACGCTCTGCAGGTCATCGGACAAGCGCTTGGCAAGCTCTGCACCTGCAAGCGCATCATAGGCCCCACGATCCGCATTGGCGCGGAGCGTTTCGGCATAGCGGGCGGCCTGTTCGGGATAGACGAAATCCGATTCCAGCCGCTTTGCCAGATCCTTCGCCAGCGCGCGTTGATCGACATCGGCGATGGCGGCGTGCGGGGGTCCCCCTGCGGGCTGGGCGGCGAGGCCGTGCGCGCAGGCAGCAGCAGTTATGATGACGGCAAGCAAATATCGCATTCTGGTGCTCCGTATATTACGATTCGTAATATGTTGACATGACCGGCCAGCGTGGTCAAGAAGGTGCAGGAGAATGCGGATGGGAATTTTGACCAACCTGGAAGGCGCAGCGCTGGCGGAAATCGCCAGCCGTGGGTCTGCCACCTCATATGCAATCGCGCAGGTCTTCGCCCGCTCGCCTTCGGAATACTGGTCGGGGTCGGCCGGCGCGGTCTATCCGCTGATCAAGCGGCTGGCGGCGCGCGGTCTGCTCGAGCCGAGCGCGGCAGCGGCGGGCAAGCGCCAGCGGCTCGATTACCAGATCACCCCGGCCGGGCGTGTTGCGCTGGAGGAATGGCTGCTCGATGCGCAAAGTGCCGCCGGCATGGGGTTCGATCCGCTGCGCACCCGCCTAGGGCATCTTCACCTCGTATCACCAGAACAGCGCCGCGAGTTTCTGGACCAGGTCAGGACGCTGTCCGCGGAATTCGCGCAACGGCCTGCCTTTGAAGGCGAGCCGGTGATGGTCCAGATTCACCAGTCATGGCTGAAGGCCAGGGCGATGTGGCTTGCCATGCTGGACTTCGTCGTCAGATAGCCCTGCGATTTCCGGCCCGCCGTTGGTACCTGCCACTGGCAGAAAAAACAAAAAACCCCGCCGCGCCGAAAGCGCAGGCGGGGTCTTCGTGTCTCTCGTCCCAGCCCTTTCAGGCCAAGCGCCCGATCAATCGTGGTGCGCGACCAGATTGACGGCGGAGTGCTTGCCGCGACGGTCGACTTCAAGGTCGAACTCGAGGCGGTCACCCTGGTTGAGGCTGTTCATGCCGGCGCGTTCGACCGCGCTGATGTGAACGAACGCATCGGGCTGGCCGTCGTCGCGGGTGATGAAGCCGAAGCCCTTCATCGAGTTGAAGAACTTGACGGTTCCGGTCGCACGCTCGCCGGTGAGTTCCCGGCGGGGAGCTTCGCCGCGCGGTGCACGCTCGCCGCGGTCACCGCCGCCGCTGTCGGATACGGGGATCAGTTCGCCATCGACCTTGAGGTCGCTGGCAGACACCTTGCCGCCGCGATCAACCAGCGTGAATTCCAGGCCCTGGCCTTCGGCGAGGTTGGAAAGACCCGCACGTTCCACCGCGCTGATGTGGACGAACACGTCTTCGCCGCCATCGTCACGCTGGATGAAGCCGAAGCCCTTTTGCGCGTTGAAGAATTTGACCTTGCCTTTGGCTTCGCCGACCACCTGGGTGGGCATTCCGCCAAAGCCGCCGCTGCGCGGAGCGCCGCCGCCGGCACC
>VYKZ01000075.1_pt1 | contig 25140 bp, 29 predicted proteins | sample 5114421 | NCBI WGS metagenome assembly VYKZ01 (sample SAMN12291788, study PRJNA351875) | freshwater metagenome | isolation source: freshwater lake | place: USA: Michigan, Gull Lake | collected 2013-08-08 | reverse complement strand
ATACGGCCATGAATAAACGTGGCCGCCCAGCGACGCCGGTCGCCCTGAAGGTTCTGACGGGCAACCCAGGCAAAAGACCCATTCCGAAAACCCCGACCGTGAAGGCTCAGGCGATCCCGCCGAAGACCCTCACGAAAGACGCCCTCGCCGTTTGGAAACGAACCGTCGTGGCGATGCCGCCTGGGGTCTTCACCCAAGCGGATGAGAACGCTCTGGCGATCTATTGTGAGGCCGTCGCCCTTCATCGCATGGCGACGAAGATGATCGCGGTCGAAGGTCCGATCTCAACCGGATCGACCGGCCAAGCGACCGTCAGCCCTTGGGTGAAGGTCCAAGCCGAACAAGCCCGACTGATCCTCTCCTATCAGCAACGCCTGGGTTTCGATCCAACCTCACGCGCTGGCCTCAATGCCGCCGAAGCCGACCCCGACGAAGATGACGGAGTCGAATGAGTGACGCGATCGAAGAGGAAGACCTCTCGATCCGCGTCGGCGCCAATCCTGAGCGCGCTCAACGGGTAATCGATTGGATCGAGACGCATTTGATGACGACGACCGGCAAGTTCGCCGGTCAGCCGTTCCGCCTCGCCGAATTCCAAAAAGACTTCATCCGCGCGATCTATGAGCCCGTCGATCTCGACGCGCCTGAAGAACGCTTGGTCAACCGCGCGATCCTGAGCGTTGGGAAGCAGTCCGGGAAGTCAGAGGTCGCCGCCGCGCTGGTTTTGGTCAATCTCCTGGGGCCGGAAAGCCGTTATAACAACCTCATCGTCAGCGGGGCGAAGACGCGGCGTCAGGCCAAGGTCGTCTTCGAGAAGGTCGTCAAGTTTCTCAGACTTGCGCCCCAGCTTAGCAAATACGTTCGGATCGTGGATTCTACTTCTACGATCGCGGTGACCGCGTCGGGGAAGCGTTGCGAAGGGTCGAAATACATCGCGATCTCGTCAGACGCCGGGGGAGCCCATGGCCTCTCGATCGACGTCGCGATCATGGACGAACTCGCTCAGTCGAACGCTGAGTTTTACAAGGCCCTCGAAAGCAGTCAGGGCGCACGAAACGGCCTGATAGTCGTGATCTCGACCCAGAGTCACGATCCGAACCATATCCTGAGCCGCCTCATCAGATACGGGCTGAGCGGCAAGAATCCCAAGGTCATCTCTCGGCTCTATGCGGCTCCTGAAGGCTGCGACCTTATGGACGAAGCCGCCTGGGAAGCGGCGAACCCAGGCCTCGATCTATGGATCGATCGAAAGACCTTCAGGGCTGAGGCCATGCAAGCGCGGGAGAGCCCCGCCGATGAGGCTTACTTCAGGCTTTACAAGCTGAATCAACAGGTCAGCGACCTCACGATCGCCGTCCCGATGCATCAGTGGCGCGACGCGCGGATCACCGGGCCTGACGATGACGTAAAGCGATCCCAAGCGGGCGAACTCGGCTTGTGGTCCACCGACCTCCCCCTGGGCTCATCGATCTATTTGGGCCTCGACCTCGCCCAGAGCGGCGGCGACCTCGCCGCCCTGGCCGCGATCACGGCTGACGGCGATCCGACGCTGGCGAAGGCCTGGTTCTGGAAACCCGGCGATGGTTTGAAGGCGGCTTCAGAACGCGACTCCGAATCTTATGAGGTCTGGCGTGATCGCGGATGGCTGACGGTTTGCACGGGGCCGATCATCACCCCAGAGGCCATCGTCGAGCGGATCGTCGATCTGATGAGCCGCTTCAGGGTCAAAGGGCTCGCCTATGACCGCAAGTTCATGCCGAACGTCTTAGCCTTGCTGGCGCGAGAGGGCGTCAACGCCAGAGAAGACGATCAGGGCGACCTTCGCGTGATCCCTTGGGGTCAGGGGATGGGGCCTGACATGACGACCGGCATCGCCGCCCTACAGAAAGCCGCCAAGCTGGGAACGCTTCGCCACGACGGGAATCCGCTCTTGTCGAAATGTATGATGAACGCGCTCATTCAGGTCGGTGATACCGATTACATGATGTTCAGTAAAAAGAAGTCGATCACACGCATCGATGGCGCGGTCGCGCTTGCGATGGCGTTTGGACTCAGAGATCGCGACCGGACAGCCGAACCGGTTCCTTCGGTCTTCGACGATCCGACCTTCGATTACGCGAAGATCGTCGGCTTCTAATCGGCGTCTGACCCATCCCGATAAATATCGGATGAGTCTTCTCGATCAAATCTTCTCACGGGGTTCTGAAACCCGCTCAACCTCTCTCGAAAACCCCTCAGTCTCGCTCACTGACCCTCGCGCCTGGGCGAGCCTCTTCGGCGCCCAGGACAGCTACACGGGCGAAGCCGTCACCGTCGAAACGATGATGAGCATCCCCGCCGCCTGGGCGGCGATCGACACGATTGCGACCTCGATCGCGGCCCTGCCGATTCACGTCTTCAAACGGACCGCTGACGTTCAGGAGAAGGTCGGGGCGAGCGATCCCCTTCAGAGCATTCTCAATGAGGTCGTGAACGATGATCTCCTGACCTCTTCGGAGTTCAGGCGTTGGCTGATCGTCCAATATTTGACCCGTGGTCGCGCCTTGGCTTGGGTCGAGAAGAACCGCGCCGGTCGCGTGACGAACCTTTGGCCGCTGGACCTCGACACGATCGAGATCAGGGTCAGGGGCCATCGCCGCGTCTATGTCGAGAAGGGCGGTCTGAGACGGACCTGGGATGCCGCTGAAGTCATCGATCTCGTTTGGCTACCGGGCTCGACGCCTGGGTCTCACCTCGATCCCGTTCAGGTTCATCGGAATACCTTCGGCCTCGCCATCGCGGCTGACCGCTATGCGGCGAAAGCGTTCAAGAATGGCGGCATTCAACCGCTGAAGCTGAAGGCTGCGCCGGGCATGTCGCCTGAGGCGATCGGCCGGGCGACCCAGGCGGTCAGTCACGCCATCGCGTCGGGGGGGATGGTTCTCCCGCTACCGGATCAAATGGACCTGGGCGCGGTCGGTGCCGACCCCGACAAGATGCAACTTCTCGACCTGAAGCGTCACGTCGCGATCGAGGTCAGCCGCATCTTCAGGATTCCGCCGACGGCGATCCAAAGCCTCGAAAACGGCACTTACTCGAATACCGAACAGATGAGCCTTCAATTCGTGAAGGCGTGTCTTCAGCCCATCGTCGAGCAGTTAGAAGAGGAATTCGGCGCGAAGCTTTTTGGAGCGAAGAACCGATCGCACTTCATCAAGTTCAATATGGACGGCGTGACGCGTGGCGATCTGAAGGCCCGCTTCGACGCCTATCGCACGGCGGTTCACGGCGGCTTCAGGACGCCGAACGAAATCCGCGCCCTCGACGATCTCCCGCCGCTTCCGGGCGGCGACGATCTGATGATTCAGGGGGCGACCGTGAAGATGACGGACGCCCTTTCGTCGGATGATCTCAATCCGGGGATCGACCCCCAAGCGTGAAGACATGCGGGCGATGCGGATCAAGCCTCAAAGGCAACCGGCATCCCTCGCATGAACGGGAGCGTCGGCTGATCTGCCGTCCCTGCTTTTCGTCAAAAGACCTTCGGCTGAAAGGTCGTCGCCGCGATCGGATGAAGGGTCACCTGACCCCCGCTGAGAAGGCGGCGATCGAGACGATTTACGATCACGCCCGCCGACTGACTCGGCTCCTGGGCGAGCCCTATGAGGTCGATCACATCCGGCCGCTTTCGAAGGGCGGTCGCCATCACCCTTCGAACCTTGTCGTCATGCGCCGCGATCTGAACCGTCGGAAAGGCGGTCGGCGTTGGTCTGGGCTCGAAGCGTGGCTGACGCCGCCCTCAGCCTAAATACCGGATGACGATCGAAACCCGTTCATTCGCGATCCGCGACCTCACGATCGACGCCCAGGCTGAAGGTCAGCCGAAGCGTCTCACCGGCTATGCCGCCGTTTTCAACGCCGACTCCGAAGACCTGGGCGGCTTCATCGAACGCATCGCTCCTGGCGCCTTCGACCGAAGCCTCGCCGAAGCGGCCCGTGGTGAGCGTTCGATCTTCGCGCTCTGGGGTCACGACAACCGTCAGCCCTTAGGCTCGACGAAGGGCGGCAAGCTGACCCTGACCCGCGACGATCGCGGTCTGAAGTTCGATCTCGACGTAACGCGTTTCACCCCCGCTCAACTCGACGCGGCTCGCGACGGTGATCTGAAGGTCAGCTTCGGCTTCAGCGCGAAGGTTCAGGAATGGAATGACGCGGCATCGCCGGTCATTCGGACGCTGATCGACGTCGATCTCTTCGAGATCAGCCCCGTAATTGATCCGGCCTACCCCCAAACCGAAGCCGCCCTCAGATCACTGAGCGAGTTCCGTTCGAACGTGAAGGCCGAAGAAATCGCAAAGCCGACGCTCGAAGAAAGCAATGAAGAGTTTCGTCAACTGAAGATCAAGCTGATGAAGCGTTGGCTTGATTCACGGTATCCGGCCGCCGACTGAGCCCCGCGACATAAATACGCCGAAAGAACAATTCCGTTCTTCGGAGTATTTGCAAATGAACTCTACTGAACTGCGCGCGAAGGCTCAGCGTATCGCCCATGAAGCCCGCGCCAAACTGACTGAAGCTGAGACCGACGGCGCGAACGTCGCTGAGATCGAGGCCACCTTTGACCGCATGATGGCTGACGCCGACGCGCTCGAAGCCCGCGCCGCGAAGCTGGACAAGGTTGACGCCTTCACGTCGGCTTATGAGGCCGCTGATGAGCGTCGTGAGCGCACTGAGCGCAAGATCGAAACCGGCGAAAAGCTGACCGCCGAAGAGCGTCAGACCGCCGCCGTCCTGAATTACCTCCGCACTGGCGACCGCACCGAATGCCGCGCTCAGTCAGTCGGGACCGCCTCTGAAGGCGGCTATCTGGTTCCGACCACGCTAGCGAACCAACTGATCGTTTCGATGAAGGCCTTCGGCCCGATGAACGACGATTCCGTTGTGACCTACCTCCGCACGGCCAAGGGTGAGCGGATCAATCATCCGACGATGAACGACACGGCCAATGAAGGGGCCTGGATCGACGAAAACACTCAGGTCAGCACCGATTCCGTGGCGACCGGGACTAAGCCCCTCGAAGCTTACAAGCTCACGAGCAATGCGTTCCTGGTTTCGTCGGAACTCCTGACGGACGCGGCCTTCGACGTGAACGCCATCATCAACGGCGCCATCGCCGAACGTATGGCCCGCGCGCTCAACAAGCGCGCTACGACCGGAACCGGCTCAGATCAGATCAATGGTCTGGCGACCGCCGCCGCGAACGGCAAGACCGCCGCCCTGGCGAACGCTGTGACCTCCGATGAAGTTCTCGACCTGATTCACTCGGTCGATCCGGCTTACCGCCTGAACGCCGCTCTGATGTTCAATGACTCGACCCTGCTGGCCGTGCGTAAGCTGAAGGACGGCGAAGGCCGTTACATCTGGCAGCCGTCCGTAGTGGCCGGTCAGGCTCCGACCCTTCACGGTCACCGCTACTTCATCAATCCTGACATGGCTTCGATCGGGGCTGGCAACAAGGCCATCCTCTTCGGCGATTTCAAGCGTTACACGGTCCGTCAGGCCGGTGGCTTCGAGATCAAGCGTCTGGTCGAGCGTTATGCTGATTACGATCAGGTCGGTTTCATCGGCTTCGCCCGCTTCGACGGCGAGTTGCTGGACTCGGCTGCGGTGAAGGCTCTGACGCTGGCGGCTTCCTAATGAAAGCCCGCTTGCTGACCGGTCTCACGGGACCGGACATGGTTCTGAACCCCGGTGATGAGGTCGAAGGCGAGATCGCCATTCGCCTCATCACGGCGGGCCTCGCCGAACCGATCCGCGAAGAGCGCGTCATCGAAAGAGCGGCCTCGAAACGCTCGATCGAGAAGGCGACGAAATGAGAGAAGCCCCGGTTCGCCGGGGCTTTTTTCTTACCTGGGGGCCGACCGATAGTGACCGCGAACGTAACTTCCGTCGGATCGGTAATAGCCTTCGACGTGAACGGTCTTCGGCCGACCCGTGTCGTAACTGTAGTCGCCGTAGCAGGAGCCGTTTTCGGCGCATGACGTGACCGGCGCCGCATAGACCGCCTGAGGCTGAAAGTCGGTCGAAGGCGGGAGCCGCGCTGACGAAGCGGACAACGCATCGGCGGCTTGATACGTGAATTCCAAGCCCGTTCGCTTCGGTTCTTCAGGTTTCGTCGCCTGATAGACCGCGCCCGCCGCCATGCAGGCGACCCAGCCTAGCCAAAACTTGCCCCAGCCCTTCATGCGCTCAACCTAAGCGAACGGCGATCGACGGTCACGCCGATAAATACTGCATGATCTGGACGAACCTCACGCGCACCGTCGCGCCGACCCTGCCCGTCGTCACCGTGGCCGACGCGAAGGCTCAACTCCGCATTCTTCACGATGACGATGACGCTCTGATCGAGCGTCTGATCGAGGTCGCCACGGCGACGATCGAAGGGCCGACCGGCATCGGCCGCGTCATGCGCCCCCAGACGTGGCGAATGACCCTGAACGGCTTCCCCTGCCGTGAGATCACGATCCCCCTGACGCCGGTCACCGGCATCGTCTCGATCACCTTCAGATCGACGGCCACGGGATCGCCGCTGACGATTAACTCGGCACTTTACGTCGCCGATCTGGATCAGCGTCCCGCCGTGATCCGCCCGGTCGATAGTTGGCCGTCGGCCGACCTGACGACCCCAGGATCGGTGAAGGTGACCTTCACGGCCGGATCGGACGATATGCCGACCGACCTCATTCATGCCGTCCTGATGATGGTCGCCCATCTGTATGAGAACCCAGAGGCGGTGACCGACCGTGTCGTGAGAGAGGTTCCGCTGGGCGTTCAAAGCATCCTCAACCGCTACCGCGTCGCCTGAACCCCGCGCCGATAAATATCGGCATGGAAAAGGTTCTCATCACTTTCACTGACGACTTCGACTTTCACGACGGTCCACTGACGATCGCTTACAAGGCCGGGATGACGCTCTATGTCGAAGAGCGTTGCGCCGTTCTCGCAATGGACGCCGGAAAGGCCGTTCAGGACGATGATGACGACGCCTTCGATCCGACGCCTGATCCCATCACGCCGAAGGACATTTTCGCATGGCTTGATGAGATCGAAGAGGCTGACGGGGAGGTCGAATGACGACCCGCGTCGGCTCGCTGAAGACCCGTCTGACGATCTCCCGCGCCTCGCAAGCGAGCGACGGCATGGGCGACTTCGTCACGACCTGGGCGGACGTCGGCGACCGCATGGCATCCGTCCAAAGTCTAAGGGGCGGTGAAGAGGTCCAATCGGCTCGCCTGAACGCGATCGAGAACCTTCAGATCAAGATGAGGGCCGACGCCCTGACGCGGACCCTGACGGCGAAGGATCGCCTCAGCGACGGCAATCGAACCCTGAACGTCAAATGGGTCGGCGACCTCGAAGGTCGCGGACGCTGGATCGACGTCATCGCCCAGGCGGGGGGTCTGATCGATGGCTGAGATGAAGGGAGTCAGAGAGTTCGAACGCGCGCTCGCCCAGGCGAAAGCCGACGTGAGGCGCGAAGCCATGCGGGCTTGTCAGACGTCGGCGGTCGAACTCGCCGAACGCGTCAAAGCCGCCGTCGGCCGTGGTGACGCCCGCAACGGGCATATCGCCGACAAGGTGATCGCCTATCAGAAAGACGACTCGACCTGGGCGGTGAAGGTCGATTCCGAATACGCCGCGCCCCTCGAATTCGGCCACAAAACCGGTTCCGGCCGGGCGGCTCCGAAGAAGTTCTTTTTCCCCAGCGTGAAGGTCATGAACCGCAAGCATGGTCGCAAGATCAGGCGTTGGGTCAGGAACGTTCTCAGAGAGTCGGGGGTCGCCCGATGAGCCCTGAGTTTCAGCTTCAGAAAGCGATCTTCACGACGTTGACCGGCGCCGCGATCCCGAACCTGGGATCGAAGGTCTATGCCCGCATTCCCCGCGACGCCCAGCTTCCCTACGCCCTGATCGGCTATGACGTCGTCATGGGCGACGATGAGTTCGGCCTGGGCGACGCCGCTGAGTTCTTCGACGCGACGGCAGAGGTCCAAATCTTCGCCGGGTCTCTCTCCGATCTGAAGGCCATCACCGGCCGCGTTCACACCGCCCTCAACGTCGCTCTGACGATGACGGACGGCTGGCGAGTGACGTCACATCGCCATGAAAGAACACTATTCACGAATGAAGATCACGACGGCCAACAAGTCGAGCGCGCCATAGTGCAGTTTGAATACACGATCCAGCGTCCTGAATAGTGCAGCCAGATAAATAGCCTGACGCCCGAATTCCTGGGCTGAAGGAGCTATTACTATGGCAAGAATTACGCCCGTTCTGGGCCACCAACTTCTCATCAAGATCGGCGATGGCGCCGACCCGGAAGTTTTCGCCCATCCGAACCTCATCAATGCTTCGCGCGGTATCGAGTTTTCGGCCGACACCGAAGCCGGTGAGTTGGTCGATCTGGCCGATCAGTCGGCGCCCGCCGCGACCACGGCTTACGTCAAATCGACCTCGTTCACGGTCTCTGGCGATGGCCGCATGTCCGCCGCCGACACTCAGGCATGGATCGAGTGGCTGAAGAGCGGCGAAGCTAAGAACGTCCGTCTGACTGATGGCGAATGGATCATCCCCGCCGCCGTTAAGCTGACCTCTTTCAAAGTTTCGGCCGACCGCTCGGCTGAGGCGACGAATGAACTCACGCTTGTCAGCCATGGCGATTGGTCGATCGAGAGCGTCTAACCGTGGCGACCATTCAAGCGTTCATCGGTGATGCGGAATACCCTCTTCGGCTCCGCATCGCCGAACTCCGCATATTGCAGACGGCTCTGGATTCAGGGCCGTCTCGCATTCTGACCCGTCTTCAGTCCGGCGATTGGCTTGTCGACGACGTGATCGAAACGATCCGGTTGGCCCTCATCGGCGGCGGTATGGGTCATCAGGACGCGGCTCAGCTTGTCCGATCCTATGTCTGCGAAGGTCACCTCCTGACCTACAGCGTTCCGGCGATGCACGTCCTGATCGCGGCCCTGATCGGCGACGTCGAAGATCAGCCTGAAGAGGATGATGACGACTTGGGGGAGCCGAAGGCCCCGACGACCCCAGGGGCCTGATCCGTTGGTCAAGCTACTTTGAGGTCGGCGGGGCCATGGGCCTCACCGCTCGCCATATCGACGACCTGACGATCTGGGAATTCCGTTGCATGGCCTCAGGATTCCGCAAGTTCAATGGCGGTGAATCCAGCAAGGCGAAGCCGCCTTCGAGCGAAGACTTCGCCGAAGCGATGCAGACGATGGGCGATCTGATCTGACGATTAGGCCGCGCCGATAAATATCGGCGTGTCCACTGTAATCGCCAATCTTGAGGCCCGTTTTACGGCTCAAACCATCAACTTCGAACGCGAGGTCAAAAGACTTCAGCAAATCAATAAGCGCGCCAGCGACAAGATCATCGCTGACGCAAAGAGAGGCGCCCAAGGGGCGAACGCCGCCTTCGGTAAGGCCGACCTGGGCGGGGCTCTTCGGCGAAGCCTGGGCGGCGGTCTCGCCGGTCTGAAGGCCGACCTCGCCGGGCTCGCCGCTGGCCTCGCCGCGACCTTCAGCGTCGGTCAGGTCATCGCGATCGCCGACACCTACAATCGCTTCACGAACGGCCTCCGCATGGCCGGGCTCGAAGGCGCGAACCTCGCCACGGTTCAGGATGCCCTCTTCGCCTCCGCGACCCGCAACGGCGTCGCCGTCGAAGGGCTGGGGCAACTCTACAGCCGTCTCGCCCTATCGAGCCGTCAGCTTGGCACGACCCAGGCTCAGAACCTCGCCTTCACCGAAGCGGTCACTCAGGCGGTCCGCGTCTCAGGCGCGTCCACTGAATCCGCCCGTGGCGCGATCATCCAACTCAGTCAGGCCATGGGTGGCGGAATCGTCAGGGGCGAAGAATACAACTCGATCATCGAAGGCATCCCCGCGCTCGCCGTCGCGGCGGCGAACGCCTCTGAGACCTATCGCGGCAACGTCGCCGCCCTTCGTCAGGACATCATCAAAGGGAAGGTCACCTCGAAAGAGTTCTTCGACCTCATCATGGCTGGGTCGCGCGAACTTCAGGAGAAGGCCGCGAAGGCTCCCCTGACGGTCGCTCAGAGCATGGAAAGCCTGAAGACCTCGATGGTGAAGGCCATCGGCACGACGAATGAGGCGTATGGCTTCACTCGCCGTCTGACCGAAGCCCTGAATTGGCTTGCTCAGAATCTCGACACGGTCGCGAACGCCCTGGGGATCGTCGCCGCCGCCTTGGCGATGACGCTCGCCCCAGCGGTCGGCCGTGCCGTTCTAGGCCTAGGAACCTACGTCGCTTCGACCGTCGCGGCACGGGCGGCGACCCTCGCCTCGATCCCTGGGGTGATCGGCCTGACGGCTGGGCTCACCGGCATGTCGCGCGGCGCGGCGGCGGCGGCCCTGGGTCTTCGCCTTCTCACTTCGGCTACCGGGGTCGGCTTGGCGATCACCGCCCTGACCGTCGCGATCGGCGCCTTCACCCTTCAGAGCATGAAGGCCGACGAAGCGAACCGAAAGGTGAGCGAGTCGATCCGCGCTGGCGTCGAAGAAATGGAGGCGGCGAAGAAAGCCGCTGACGCCTCGCGCGTGGCGACCGGTGAACTCACCGACGCCGAACTCGAAGCCGCGAAGATGGCCGCCGCTCTGACGGGTCAGCAAGATTTGCTCGCCGACTCCTATTGGCGCGTCGCCGCCGCCGCGAAGGCCGCCGCCCTCGCCCAGATCGACTCGAAGATCGCTCAGTATGAGGCGAACAACGCCAACCTCGAAGCGCGCCGCCGCACCGCTGAACGCAACACTGAATTCGCCTTCAGAAACCGGATGGTTCCGGGGATGGCCCCCGTCTACGTTCGCGAAGCCGAAAATCTTGGCAACATCAATTCTGAGATCGACAGTAACGAGGCCGTCGGCACTTACCTTTACAGCCAACGCGACAAGGTCGCGTCTCAGAACCTCTCCGATTACGCCCCGACGGTCCCGCAAACCGCCGGATCACGATCGGGCGGATCGTCGGCGGGCGGGCGAACCGGCATCTCTGCCGAAGACCGCGCTCGCAACTCAGCCCAGGCTTACGATCAGTCGGCTCGCCAGCTTCGCGATGCCGTCAGGGGCTTGGCTGAGACCGTCGAAGAGCGTCACGCCGCGAACCTCGAAGCCCTCGCCGACGATCGTCGCACGGCCGTTGCCGCCATCGATCAGCGCGTCGCCTCAGGTGAGATCACCGCCGAAACCGGGAAACAACTTCGCCTGATGGAATCCACGCGAGGGGCGATCCTCACCACGGCTGAGAACCGTCGGTATGAGGCCGAACTCGCCGCCGCCCAGGCGGTCCTCAGCGAAGAGAGACTTCGCACCGAAGACGACGCGGCTCAGATCGAGATCGACGCGCTCCGCTTCCTGGCAGCCAACGCCGACACGCTCGACGAACGCCACGCCTATGAGCGCGACGCTCTGAGGAAAGAGCAAGAGATCGACGACCGGGTCTTCGAAGCCGAAATGGCGAACCTTGCCCTGGACCTCGAAAAGCAAGGTCTGAAGCGTCAGGAGATCGATGATCTGATCGCGGCTCGCCGCCTCAATCGCCAGCGTCAGAAGGACGCTCAGACGAACGAACTCAACGTCGATCAGGGGAATGAACGCGGACCGTCGTCGATTCGGGAATGGGCCGACGAATACGCCCGCGCGACGGCGGGAGGTCATACGTTCAATCAGCAACTCTACAGCATCGCTCAGGGCGGACTCGACTCGATCACGAACGGCCTGACCGACGCCATCATGGGCGCGAAGTCGTTTGGCGAGGCGTTCGCCGACATGGCGAAGGGCGTCATCAGCCAACTCATCAGAATGGGGATTCAGTTCCTTCTCTTCGAAGGGCTTGGCCGCATGTTCGGGATGCCGGGCCTGGGTCGCGTGGCGATCGGTCTGCCGTCGCCGGGCAAGAATGCGATGGGAACCGACTCCTGGGGAGGCGGTCTCTCCTGGGTCGGTGAGCGCGGTCCTGAGTTGGTCAATCTGCCCAAGGGCGCCGGGGTGATCCCGACCCATGAGATCAGAAACGCCATGCGGGCGCCTTCGCTCAACGGGGCCTCAGCCGGATCAGGAGCCGTTCAGATCACGACCCACGTTCACGCGAACGATGCCGTCCTGACTTCGACCGTGAAGAGTTGGATCACCGCCGCGAACGTGGATGCCCTACAGGCGGCGGCGAAGATTCAGGCGAAGGATCAGATGCGGCGGTCACGTCAGCGGTTCCGATAATCAGTCGGCGAAGGGGTCGCGCCTTCTCATTTGACGGGCCACTTCGTCGCCGCAAGTCCTCAGATCGGCCACTGAACGGGCGGAACCGATCAAGCTGAAATCCGCGACGACTTGGCCGCGCCATGTCGGCTGCAAACGATTGGCCGAAGCGAATTGCCGCATGAAATCATCGGGGACGTTTATGAATGCGAACCCATAGCGGCCCCTCTGGTCCGGACCTGACGCGCCACCGACGAGAGAAAAACTCCTTCCGGACGGTTCAAAGTTGAAATCGAGCTTATATTCGCCTTCATCGCTGAGTGAAGTCCACTCTGACGACGTGAGGATAACGGTTATGCTTCCGGGCCGATATATTAGATCGATCTCAACGTCATTTCCGTCGAGACTAGGGCTCGTTACTTGAAGATGACAACTGTCCTGAACGGGAACAATGTCAGCCGTGAAGCCGGTTGACTGCGCGTGAGCGGCCCCAGCCGACACGGCCAACGCCGCTAACGCTCCGATGATGATCCGCATGGTCGGCCCTCCCGCGCTGACCTGACCTCACGCCGCCATGGCTGACAAGCCGCCCCGATAAATATCGGGATGATTGAACTCCCCCGACTTCCCTTCGATTCCTCTCTTCAGATCGGCCTCAAAAGCAACGCCCTCGATCTCACGCCCAGCTTTGGCGGTCCGGTTCAGCGCGCCTCTCGCCTGGGCGACAAATGGACCCTCGAAGGCAAGGTCAGGCCGCTCACCTACGCCCAGGCGATCGGCATCGTCGCCAAGTTGGTTCAGGCATCGTCTCAGCGGGTCAGCTACCCCTTCCCCCAGGACGGCCTCACGATCGGCTCGCCGGGATCGCCCCAGGTGAATGGCGGATCGCAACTCGGCACGTCGCTGATCGCCGACGGCTTCACGGCCGGTTACGCGGTTCAGGCCGGTCAGTTTTTCAACGTCGTGAACGCCGACGGCTCCCGCCATCTTCATCAGGTGACGACGGCGGTGACCGCCAACGGGAGCGGTCAGGCCACCCTCTCGATCTTTCCCATGTTGCGGGCTTCACCGGCCGACAACGCGACACTCGATTTCGCCACGCCGGTCATTCAGGGATGGCTTCAGAACCCCCAGGGGATCGCTTGGAACGTCACGCTCGCTCTTAGCGTCGGGCTCAGCGTGTCGATTGTGGAGGGTCAGTGATGGCCCTCGATACGACGCTTCACACCGCGCTTCAGGCCCCCTCGCTTCGCGTCTTTTTCGCCGTTCAGATCGACCTCCCCAGCGGCCCTCTGCGGCTGATCGATGGTGACGGAACGGTTCGCTTCAGCGTTGACGGATCGACCGTCGATTTCACCGGCTCCGATGGTGTCTATGGGTCGATCGCCTCGATCGGCGGCATCACCGAAGCCATCGCCACGTCGGCGCCGGTTCTCGATCTCTCGATCTTGCCGCCGACTGAAGGCGCCCTGGGCGAACTCAGTCAGATCGAAGCCCAGGGCTCGCTCATCAGGGTTTGGTTCGGCGTTTTGAACGAAAGCACCGGCCTCCCGCTTGGCACTCCCGAACTTGTCTGGATCGGTCATCACGACCGCGCCGTCATCACTGAGGCCCCCGACGCGAGAGTGATCGAGATCACGGTCATGTCGGCTTGGGAACGGTTCTTCGCCGCCCAGGAAGGCGAGCGACTGAATGACGTCTGGCATCAGGGGATTCACCCCGGCGACGACTTCCTGAAATGGAATACCCAGGTGACGATGAGTCAGCCCTGGGGGATGAACTCGCCGACCCCTCAGCCGGGTTCTCAGCCTCGCACGACCTACCCCGGATCGGGCGGCAATGGCGGCGGCGGCGGGGGTCGGATCGATCCCTATGACGGCTTCGATCGTCCTGGGCTCGACGGCCGGTTCCTCTTCTAAGGCCTGGTTTTCTTGCCGCGATAAATACGCGGTGAAGTTCTCAATCATCGAAAGACAAGCCGCCGCTCAGTCGGCGATCGATCAATACCTCTACACGCCGTTCGCCTGGGGAGCCGCCGATTGCGCGTGTCTCGCCCGCCTGATGCTGAAGGCCGCCGGTCATCGTGACCCGCTCGCCAAGCTGAGACCGTATCGGACCCTGAAGGGCGCGATGCGCGCTCTGAAGAACCTTGGCGCGACTTCACTGACTGAAGCCGTCGATCAAACGGGTCTCGAAAGGATCGCTCCGGCGAAATCGCTGATCGGCGACATTGTCGTGATGCCGTCAGATCACGGCGCCGATTTCCCCGCGCTGGGCGTGAACGTCGGCATGGGTCGAGTTCTGGCCTTCATGGATGCCGGTCACGGTGAGCGAGGCGACTTCATCGATCTGAAGGCCGCGATCTCCGCTTGGAGGGTCGCCTGATGCCCGTCGTCGCCGCCGTTGCCGTAGGTATCTTCGGAGCCGCTACCGCCGTCACCGCCGCCTTCACGACCATCGGGGCCATCACGGTCTTCGGTGTGTCGCTCGCCACCATTGCGACCGTCGGCCTTGCGGTTTCGACCGTGGTCGCCGCCGTCACGATGGCCTCAGCATTCAAGAAACCGGCCTCGCAAGAGTCCGGGACGATGCTTCAGACGAAGCTTGATCCTCACGCGCCGGTTCCGGTCATTTACGGACGGACGGCGACCGCCGGTTACACCGTCTTCAAAAAGACCTCAGGGACGAAGAACGCCTTCCTGAGCGCGGTGGCCGTCCTTTCGATCGGCCCGATCGCTGAGATCGAGACCGCGAAGTTCGACGACCTCGCCCTGACGTTCAGCGGTTCGCCCGCATCGTCCTTCGCCACGGTCACGAATACGACCCCGGCTGACGCTCAGTCGAAGACGTTCAAGAACGGCAAGCTGAAGGTTCATTGGTCGGTCGGTCCGACCTCAGGAACCGCTTTACCGACCCGCCTGGGCTTCACCCCGCCCGGCATGTCGTCGGCCACGAAAGGCAACGGCCTCGCGCACGTCGCGACCCGCTTCGAGTTCGATCAAGAGGCATTCCCTGGGGGCGAACCCCGCAAACAAATCTACACCGTCAAAGGCCGTCCGCTTTACGACCCGCGCGAGGACTCGACCTACCCAGGCGGTGACGGCCTTCAGCGTCGTGACGACCCTTCGACCTGGGCGTTCAGCGAAAATCCCTATCTCGCCGCGCTCGATTGGACGCTTGGCTATTGGGTTGCGGGTCGCCGCGTCTATGGCATCGGCGCCCCCTGGGATCAGGTTGACGTTCAGGCATTCGTCGAAGGCGCGAACGTCGCCGATCTGAACGAATGGAAGGTCGGCGGTCAGGTCGTCAGCGATGACGACAAGTTCGCCGTTCTGACCTCGATCCTTCAGGCGGGCGGCGGTCTCCCGGTCGCCCAGGCGGGCCGGATCAGCGTCGTGGTCAACGCTCCGAAGTCGAGCGTCATGACGATCACCGACGCCGACATCATCGGCGAGATCGAGACGACCGGCATCGCTTCCTTCCGGGAGCGCATCAATACGATCGTCCCGCAATACCGGGCTGAGTCTCAGAATTGGGAGACCATTCCGGGCGAAGAGGTCACTTCGACGACCTACGTCGAAGAGGATCAGGGCGAGCGTCGCGCCCATGAAGTCGTCTTCGGCATGGTTCAGGAGGCGGCTCAGGCTCATCAGCTTGCCGCCTATGAGTTGGTCAACGCCAGAGAGGCCCTGACCGTCAAACTGAAGGGGCGTCCGCGTCTCTTGAACGTCAGGGTCGGCGAGGCCGTCACCCTCACTCACGGCGACCTCATCACGGCTCAAAAGATGGTCGTCATGTCGCGGGAGATCGATCCCGCGTCGCTGACCGTCTCGCTAGAACTTCGCGCCGAAACCGACGCGAAACATGCCTTCGCCCTGGGTCAGTCTCAGGAAGCCCCGCCGTCGCCGGAAGTGAACGGACTCGATCCGTCGGTTCCTGACGCGCCTGGGGTTTCGGCCTGGACCGTCGCCGCGACCGTCCTGACGAACGCCTTGGGCGTGAGCCTCCCCGCCATCGTCCTGACGGGCTTGGCCGACGATCCCAACGCCACGGCGACCATCGTCGAGATCAAGCGGGCTGGGGGCGATTGGACTGAATACACGGTCGCAAACCGTTCGGCTGAGCGTATCGAGATAACTGGCCTGACGGATGGCGACGCTTACGAAGTCGGTCTCTCTCACCGCACCGTCAGAGGCTTCACTTCAGAGCGTCGCGTCATCGGTCCGGTGACGGTCGGTCAGACGATCTCAGGCGGGGTTCGCCCAGGCGGGATCGACTGGACCTCTAACGTCATCACGAATGTCCCGACGGCCTTGGACGTTGATGCGTTCGGCCGACTGAACGCCAACGCGATCGGTCACGCGGGCGAAACGCTGGCGACCCTTTTGGACACCTTCGATGCCGACCTTTCGGCGGCGACCGACGGCACGACCGGTCTGATCGCCCAGGCGACCGTTCTGAGGGATCAGGCGGCTTCGAATGCCGCTCAGGCTTTGTCGAACGCCATCGCGGCGGCTGAAGCGTCGGGCTGGGCTCAGGGGAACGCCGTCGCGTCTCAGACTTCGGCCGGTCATGCGGCTTCGAACGCCACCGTGGCGAGCCTTCAGGCTGGATATGCCACGGCCAACGCAAGCCTCGCGCTGGACCGCGCGACCCTCAGCGCGACCTATCGGGATCAAGCGGTCACCGCCCGCGATCAGGCGACGACCCAGGCCGGGATCGCCACGACCCAGGCGGGCTATGCGACGGCCAATGCCGCCATCGCTCAATCGAACGCCACGCTGAGCGCGACCTTCGCCGGTTATGCTCAGTCGAACGCTACCGTTTCGACGACCCAGGCCGGTTACGCGACGGCGAACGCCACACTCGCGCAAACGTCGGCGGGTCTGTCTGCGACCTATCGGGATCAGGCGGCGGCGAACGCCACGATCGCCCAACAACAGGCGGGCTTCGCCACGGCGAACGCCGCCTTGGCGACCTCTCAAGCCACCCTTAGCGCGACCTACCGAAATGATGCCCGCTCGCTCGCCGCGCGGACCCTCCCCAGCACGTTTGAGAACGGGGCTGAGTTCTTTTCCCACGGGATCACCGGAACGGCCGCGACGACCGCTGGCGAACCGACGACCTACTATGCTGGGACTCACACTTGGACGTTTCCGACCCCATACGACGGTCGCTCGATCCTCAGACAGAGCGTCTTCGGCTCAGGCCCCATCTACGCCCATATCAGGCCCCGTGGGGTTCTCCCCGCGACGCGCGGACGGACCTTCAGAGGCCGGGCTGAGGCGCGGAACCTCAGCGGCTACGCCAATACGAACTTCTATGCGGGAATGTATGGCCTGACGGCCGACTTCTCGACGCTGATTTATCTCACGGCCGACTACATCGATGAGGCCACGGCTTCATATCCCGCGACTTCAGGATATGGCGTTTCCAGCCTTGGGTCAGATTGGACCCAGATCGGCATTCAACAGACCATCAAAGCGACCGCGCCCAGCGATCTCGCCTGGATCGTCTTCGCCCCCTACACCTTCAACGGCGGCGGGGCTCAGGGTCACGTCGATTGGTCGCTGATCGAGTTCGACGACGTGACCGAAAGCGTTCGCGCTGAGGCCAACGCCACCATCGCCACGACGCAAGCCGGATACGCCTCAGCGAACGCGGCTCTGGCGAGTGCGTCTTCGACGCTGAGCGCGACCTATCGGGATCAGGCGGCAGCGAACGCCACGATCGCCCAGCAACAGGCGGGCTTCGCCACGGCGAATGCGGCGTTGGCGACCTCTCAGGCCGCCATCAGCGCGACCTATTCCACCTCAGCAGCCGTAGCGTTGGCAGCGACCGGAGTCGCCGCGTCGGCGGTCTTCCCTGAGACGATCTCGGGCGCATGGCTGACAACCGGAACAACCGGGGCTCCCGCTGGAATGCCCGACGCACCAGGGACGCTCGGGGCGATCGTCGGGGGCGTTTGGACCTCTGACGCGGTCTTCGGCGCCAGGGCACTTTATAAGGCTGTCGTCCCTTGGGCCGTCGGCAAAATCTATGAGGTTCAGATCGAGGTCGAAGCGACCTCGGCATCTGACGGGTCGAACGTCGCTTACACCTATGCCCTCCCTTTGAACGCCGCCTACACCGCCGAAGGGATCGAAGCGTTCCACTCTCAGACCCTCACGGTGGGTGGGGGCCGAACCGTTCTTACGCGTCGCTATGGGTTTGGAGTCACCCCCGTCGGCGGGACGGCGATCGCGGACAATTCGGCCTTTCGCTTCGTCAGGTTCGGCGCCCTCTTCAACTACGGATCGGCGACTGATCGTGAGACAAAGCTTCACCGCATCACGGTTCGCGATGTCACCGCGCTTGCGGCGGCGGAAGCCCAGGCGGGATATGCTCAGTCGAACGCCACGATCTCACAGACCCAGGCGGGTTACGCCACGGCCAACGCCGCCATCGCCCAGGCGAACGCGGCCCTCTCTGCCGTCTTCAGCGGATATGCAGCGGCGAACGCCGCGCTCACGGATACGCTGAGAAGCTACGCTCAGGCGAACGCGACGATCGCCACGACGCAAGCCGGATACGCCTCAGCCAATGCGGCGGCGGCTCAGTCGAGTTCGACCCTCAGCGCGACCTATCGAGATCAGGCGGTCACGGCCCGCGACACGGCGGGGACGTATCGAGATCAGGCTCAGGCGAACGCCACCATTTCGGCTCAGCAAGCCGGATACGCCAGCGCGAACGCCGCCCTTGCTTCGGCCTCTTCGACACTTGCCGCGTCCTATCGCGACGGGGCCGTTCAGGCTTCCCGCAACTTCGGCTTCGAACACGGTCTGACCGGCTGGACCATCCCGCACGGATCAGGCGCGGTCGTCTCTTCGGTGGACGGTCGCCCGAACGTATTCAGCGTCGCGTCGGGGGTCGGCACAAACATCTTCGGCACGATCAAAGTCCCGTTTGATCCTTCGCGCAGATACCGCGTCAGAGGCCGCTACTGGACGGGCGCGGGTTCGGGCTCTTCGCAAATCTACATCGGCTTTGCCGCTTACGACGCGGACGGCAACCAACTGATTCACGACCCAGGTTCTTACGCTTATGTCGCCGCGCTTGGGCCGTATCAGGCGGCTGGCGCCGGATGGGTCGAATACGTCTCTGGCGTGATCGCCCCTCAGTCGGCGTCCCCGGTCGTCTTCGGCTATCCGCCCGGAACCGCCTTCATCGTTCCTCTCGCCCTGATGAACTACAATTCGGCGGCGATCCCGACGGCTCTTGATGAGATCGTCATCGAAGACGTGACTGAGTCTGAGCGGGCGGCGGCGAACGCCGTCATCGCCACGACCCAGGCCGGTTACGCCTCAGCCAATGCGGCGGCTGCTTTGGCGAGTTCGACCCTGAGCGCGACCTATCGTGACTACGCCCAGGCGAACGCCGTCGTGGCGACCACACAGGCGGCATACGCCACCGCCAATGCGGCGGCGGCGAGCCTCAGTCAGTCGATCTCCGCTTCGCTGGCGACCGGTCATTTGAATCAGAACTCGGCGTTCGGAAACTGGACCTTCAACGGTTCGACGGGATGCGTCGGATGGTGGCCGTATGAAAGCGGCAACGGGACGATCTCACGCGTCACCGGCATCAGCGGCGCCCCATATGCCTTGCGCGCGACGGCGTCTTCGTCGGCCAGCTTCGGTTTCTATTCGACCGACCCTTATGCGGTCCTCCCGCCTGGGGGGGCATGGATCGTCATCGAAGCCGACGTGACCCTCGTCAGCGGTGACCTTCGCGGGGCTGGCGTTCACCTATGGGCGCCGTCGGTGATGAGTTGGGATGCTCTGAACTTCGCCACCGACACGTCGGGCGGATCAGCAATCGGCGCGGGGACGGTCGGGGCGACCTACCGGTTCAGGAAAATCTTCGACGCTCGCGCTTCCGGGCTGACGGTGATCTCGCCGTTCGGGATGACGAAATGGACGGGCTTCAGCCCGACCGGAGCGGTGACCTTGGATTGGCATCGCCTGGGCATCCGGCTCGCCACGCCTCAGGAGATCGCCACTCAGACCGTCCTTCCGGGTCTGACTGCGAACGTCACCACGCTTCAGTCGGCCGTAACTGACCTCACCACGGGCTATGAGACCGCACGCTTCCAAGTGAGCGCGACGACGGGCGGTGGGGCCGCTATCCTCAGCCTGATCTCTGACACCTACGGATCGATCGCGGGCCTTCAGGCCGACCGCATCTATTGGGGGGCTAACACCTACTTCGACGACGCGACCGACACGCTTCGCACGACGGCGAACGGGATCACTACGGTTCTCGCGCTGGGGGCATCGTTCGGCAGTGACGGTCAACTTCGCGAATGGATGGGCGCGGACTCGACGGCCTTCGCCAGCATGTCGCGGGCGAACGCTTACTTCTACCGGGCTCACGCGACCCCTTACGTCGGCGGCTCAGCCATTCCGGGCGGTCAGACTGCGGGCGGCAAAACGATCACGGGATCGGCGGGCAACCTCGCCGCGACGACCACCGTCGCATCGGTCGCGGCCGGATCGCTGATCGAGATGACGGCCATCTTCGCGCCGTTCTACATCGATGCGGACTCGACCATGTTCGGCGATCTCATCTTCGAAGAGTCGAACAACGGCGGGTCATCTTGGACCTCAATGCAAGCCTTCCCCGTCGCGGTCAGTTCGAACGGGCTCGGCTACGGCCTGGATCAGTGGGGCGCCGACGGGGCTGAAGCTTCGATGGCCCTGATTGGATCGCTGAGCGGGAACATGACGTATCGCATCCGCTTCAATCGAACGTCGGGCGCGAACCTCTATGGGTCGGATTATCGGATCGACGGGACGTTGAAGGTATCGCCGCCGTTGGCCTGACCCTGGGCGGCTAAATAGGATCATGACCGATCCCATCATGACCCCTGAGGAAGCCGCGACGGCGACCGCCGCACTCGAAGCTTATCACGCCCAACGCGTCGCCGACGCTCGCGATTTCATCGGCTCCGAAGCCTTCGATGAGTTCAAGTCGAACCTCGAAGCCGTCCTCTCTGATGGGCTTCCCGACGGACAACTCAGACAGATGGTTCAGGCCGCGATCACCGTCGTGAACGCCCTTGCGGTCGTCGGTCAGCCCGTCCCTGAGCCGGTCGTCATCGATCCGTTGCCGCCTCAGGTCGGATCGTGAAATTCGCCCAGCGTGAGTTCGGGAGCGAAGACTGAGACGACTTCATCATCAGCGGAACTCAGGGAACTTTCAGCCCGCTCAAGCTTGTCCAAAGCTGCCTTTAGCCCTGTGGCCCTGCCTCGCCCCTCTTGCAGAGCGATCCTCCGCTTTGCCGCCTGAACTTCTAGCGACGCCTTCCAGACCTTCTGAAGGTGCTGGTGCACTTCCGGTCTAAACAGGAATCGGGATTCTCGCATGCCGGTCTGAAAAGCTCGCGCTATGCCCCACTCCGGTTCGACTAGTTCGGCCTCCTCCTCATATCGAAAGGTGCGGGGTGGAACGCCGTGAAATATATAATAGTCGAGGTATGCGCGCGCTGCATCATATACAGACTTTCTCTGTTCATACATCTCAAAGCGCAATCTCACTCGCTCTACTTTGGCAATCTGTTCCTGAATTCGTGTTTGCTCAGCCTGAATATCTGCTTGGCGGCTCGCTATCGCCGTCTGCCTCTTTCCAACGCGCCATGCCGCCACTACGGCCGCGATGCCTGCGACGAACGTAGCCACGGCTTCCCATGTCGGCGGCGCCCATTCCCAAGCCATCGCCTGAGCCCTCCCCGGCTAAATACGGCATGGACGATAACGAACGGCTCATCAGGGTCGAGACCAAACTCGACGGAATTCAAACCACGCTCGACGTGAGGCTCAGCCACCTCGAAGGCGCCCTGACCCATGAGCGGGCGAACCGCGCTCAGGCCGACGAAGCCCTGAAGGTCGAGATCGAAAAACGGGCGACGAAGGATGAAGTCGCCATCGTCTCAGAGATCGCCCGTGAGGCCAAAGGGACGATCGCCCGCTTGGGCTGGACCGTTATCCTGACCGTCGTCGGCGCCGTCCTGGCGTTGGTCGTCGGCGATCGTGTCGTCTGAGGATCAGGCGAACCCCATGATCCGGTTCATCGTCTCCTGGGCGTCTAGCCATCCCTGAAACTGATCGAGTTCCCATGGCGCCGCCCAAAGGATGACCCATCGATCCTGACTTCCCATTAGCGGGGTCGGGCTCCGAAGGATGATCGTCTGATAGCGGTCGAGTTGGTCCTGAAGAGCCTCCCGATGAACGGTGTGATGGGTCATTTCCAATGAGAGGTCGCCGCGCGCTTCGGCCTTCCTGACAAGATGATCGAGGCTAAGGCCGTGGTCGGGATGGCGCGGGCTGACGTGATGATCGATAGTCGTCTTCATGGCCGGTTGAACCATTCCAGCCACGGCCATTCGGCCTCGCCCTTCAGAGCGTTCAGCCAATCTGCCATCACAACCATGTTGGCCGGATCGTGAGAGCCGCCCTTGCTGAAAGGGCGAATATGATCGACGACGTAGCGGAGCCCCGTGGCCCGCTCAGCCGCAAGGGCCGTCAGGTAATGGCCAGTGTCTTTCTCGCTGATTTGGACCCCATATCGCCGGGCGCGTCTCGCGGCCCCATGCCATCGGTGAGTCGCCATCCTCTTAGGCGAATGGTTATGGGGAGCGGCCGGTCGCCAGATGCGGGGGCGTTGGGCTCGCCGTCGCTCTTCCGAACGCCTTTTATTCTCGCGAGTCCGCTCCGGGTTCGCCAAAACCCAGGCTTTGGCCGCCGCCACTTTGCGGGCGGAATTCAGCTTGGCCCGTTCTCGATCTTTAGCCCGCATCTTTTCGAGGTTAGCCAAGCGGTGAAGTCGGCAAGCTTCCCTCGCGCAAGTCGTGCAAGTCCGCACATTCCTTCGTGCGGCTGACGGAGTGCGGTTTTCTGAGTTAAGTTCTACGGAGCATCCACGGCATCGGTTCATGAAGTTATTTATCTTCGAGCGTCGCCAGAGAGCGGACTACCCGATGATCGCGGCGGCGATCGGGGTCGCGGTGACCCTGACGGTTGCCTCGCCCTCAGCGGCTCAGGTGATTCCGGGGGTCGCGCTGGGTCAATCGAAAGCCGATGCATTACGGGTCTTCACCGCTGAGCGGGTCGCGCCCATCACGGGACGGCCTGGGGCGGAATTCGCGCTGAGGGGTCAGGACAATATTCAGTTTTGCAATGGGGTCGTCGTCGGTATGACGCGCGGGGTCGGTCACGATCTACACGCGTTCGCCGACCTCGTTTCCGATGCGTCTGGTGACTTGGGTGAACCCAGTCTCGCAACTCAGCACATTCGAACGAGCGACGGCGAGATCAGTGTCGTGAACGCAAGCTGGGCTTCGGCTGGATCACCGACCTACCGCATCAGCATGGTTTACGATCCTGGGGGGATGGACGTGAGCGAGTCCATCTTCGACCCCGGCATAAACGATGGCACCCTGTGCTGGACGTATTAGCCTTGCACATCATGAACTGCCAGTTGATCGGCCCCAGCTTGTCGCCCAGCGCCGTCAGCCCCTGGCCCAGGAACCGGTCCATCGATTCGCCCATGTCGGACAGGACCTTGCGGTTGGTGCAGTACCGGCTGGCCTTGACCGAGAAGACGAAGCCGTCGGGCGTCTCGTCCCGCCACTTCATCCAGCTGTCGGGCTTGAAGGTGGAATAGTAGGTGCCGTTGATCTCGATCGAGGTCAGGGCGCGGCTTGCGAACTCCAGCTCCTTCTTCTGGCTCAGCTTCTCCGGATAGAAGACGCCGCGCCACGGCTCATACGTCCAGCCGCCGACGCCGACGCGGACGACGCCGCTCACCGCCGCTGACGGCGCAGCCGCTCCATCTCGCGCTCGACGGCGGCCTCGTGGCTGCCGGACAGGGCCATCCAGACCGAGGCCATGTGCGAGGCCAGGCCGATGCCCCAGCCCAGCAGGGGCCAGAAGGCCCACTCGATGCCGCCGCCCGTCCACCAGTCGATGGCGAACAGGCCCGCATTGACGATGACGAAGACCAGCAGGTGCGAGACCACGCTTCGCTTGGCCTCCACGCGGCGCTCGGCCTGTTCCCTCAGCTTGGCGTCGGCGTCGGTCATGTCCCATCCCTCCCTGAACGGCGTCACGATGCCATGAGGCGGCGCGGGCGGGTAGGGGCCCATTGCCTTCGCCGCCGGGATGATCGACCGTCCCGCCGATGGCCCCCGTCCGCTTCGACCGCTTCCTTCTGGACCCGCAGGACCGCCGCCTGACGCGCGACGGCGAGACGGTCGAGATCAGCGGGCGATATCTGGACGCCCTCGCCCTGCTCGTCGCAGAGCGCGGGCGGCTGGTGACCAAGGACCGGTTCATGGCCGAGGTCTGGAAGGGCGTGCCCGTCACCGACGAGGCCCTGACCCAGTGCGTCCGGGCCCTGCGGCGCGAGCTGGGCGACGACGCGGCGCGGCCCCGGTTCATCGAGACCGTGCCCAAGCATGGCTATCGCTTCGTCGCCGAAGTGATCCAGGGCGAGGTGCCCGCGCCCGCGACCTCGTCAACCTCCGCCGTCCCGCCGCCGACGGAGCCCGTCTGGCGGCGGCTGGTCCCGGACGCAGGCGCGGGAATGACCGGCGGCGGGCTGGCCGGGGTGATCGGCGGCCTGTTCTACGGCCTGGCCGCGGCGCCGCAGGGCATGGGCGGGGCCTCCAGCCTGATCGTGCTGGTCTGCGCGACGACCCTGCTGGCTCTCGTCGCCGGAACCGCCGTCGGACTGGGCGTGGCGCTGGGCCGATGGTGGCGCGCCGAGGTCTGGGGGCCGGTTCTGGGCGGCGCCCTCGGTGGGGCGCTGGTCGGCGGCGTGACGCGGCTGATCGGGC